>ENA-UOUL01000872-UOUL01000872.1-bioreactor-metagenome-genome-assembly--contig:-NODE-872-length-47756-cov-4.520753_pt1 | contig 47756 bp, 33 predicted proteins | sample MGYA00249838_ERZ747220 | MGnify/ENA primary metagenome ERZ747220 (study PRJEB28778, sample SAMN05720191) | bioreactor metagenome | isolation source: Anaerobic biogas reactor | place: USA:Washington... | reverse complement strand
TCCCCGTCCACCTGGCCTGGGGGATCGCCGGGGCGCTGGCCTACGACGAGCCCTCGGACCCGTTGGCGGTGGCGCTCCAGGAGCGCATCGCGGCACAGGGGGTGGAGGGCGTGATGGAGGAGGTCTCGGGCATCGGCCGGGCGGAGGCGCTCGGTGTGGCCGTCGTGACGCGCCACCGCATCCTGCGGGAGGGAGGACCCTGGGCATGATCTACACCGTAACGATGAACCCCTCGCTCGACCGCACGCTGCGGTTCCCGGGCCTGCGCATCGGGGAGCTGAACCGCGCCACCGAGTCGCGGGTGGATCTCAGCGGCAAGGGCGTGAACGTCTCCATGGCGCTCAGGCATTTCGGCCTGCGCAGCGTGATGATGGGGTTCGTCGCCGGGCACTCGGGTCGCGTGTTCGTCGAGGGGCTCACCCAGGCGGGGTACCTGTGCGATTTCACCGAGGTCGCCGGCGAGACGCGGGCGAACATCACCGTCATCGACGACGCCGCCGGCGTGACGACGAAACTGAACGAGCCGGGCCCCCGGGTGACCGAGGAGGACATCGCCGCCCTGGAGCGCCGGCTGACGGGCTGCCTGAGCGGGGGGGACCTGTGCATCCTCTCGGGGAGCCTGCCGCAGGGGGCGCCCGCCGATACGTACGCGCGACTCATCGAGCGGCTGCACGGCTCGGGGGCGCACGTGGCGCTGGATACCAGCGGCGAGGCTTTGCGGCTCGGCTGCGCCGCGCGGCCCGAGATGGTGAAACCGAACCTCGTCGAGGCGGCGGAGCTCCTCGGCAGGCCGCTCGGCGAGGACGCCGACCCGCGCGAGACGCTGGGCGCCATCCTGGCCTGCGGCCCGCGGCGGGCGCTCCTGTCGCTCGGCCGGCGCGGGGCGGCGTACGCCGCCGACGGCCGCCTGTGGCTCGGCCGGGCCCCGGAGATCGCCGAGGTGAACGCCGTGGGGGCGGGAGACGCCCTGCTCACCGGCGCGCTGTGGGCCGAGCTCCAGGGGCTGCCCCCCGAGGAGGGGCTGCGCTGGGGGGTGGCCGCCGGCACCGCGGCGGCCATGGGCCAGGGCTCGATGATGCCCGAGCTGGGGCTCATCCGCCAGGTGTATGAGGATGTGCGCGTCTACCCCCTGTAGTGGGGCGGGCGCTGACTAGCAACCAGAGAAGGTTACCATGCAAGAACAGACGACGACCGCCGCTCCCCGGGAACTGAGCCGCGACGAGCTCCTGGACATCTACCGGCAGATGTGGGAGATCCGCTTCTTCGAGGACAAGGTCTATGACCTCCTCGGCCAGAACATCATCAAGGGCGCCTCGCACCTCTACGCCGGCCAGGAGGCGGTGGCCAGTGGCGCCATCGCCGCGTTGCGCGACGACGACCTGATCACCTCCACCCACCGCGGCCACGGCCACTGCCTGGCCCGCGGCGACTGCCTGGCCCCCGACCCCGTCGCCAAGCAGGAGCACCTGAACAAGATGATGGCCGAGCTCTGCGGCCGCTCGACGGGCTATTGCCGCGGGCGGGGCGGCTCGATGCACATCGCCGACGTGGAAAAGGGCAACCTCGGCGCCACCGGCATCGTCGGGGGGAACATCCCCGTGGCCACCGGCGCCGGGCTGTCGATGCAGATGCAGGGGCTGGACCGCATCGTCCTCTGCTTTTTCGGCGACGGGGCCACGAACACGGGCAACTTTCACGAGTCGCTGAACATGGCCTCCGCCTGGCGGCTCCCCGTCGTCTATGTCGTGGAGAACAACCTCTACGGCATGTCCGTGCCCTTCCAGAAGATCTCGGCGATGCCCGATATCGCCGCCCGCGCCGCCGCCTATGACATCCCCGGCGTGGTGGTGGACGGCATGGACCCCGTGGCCGTCTTCGAGGCCGTCTCGGCGGCCGTCGAGCGCGCCCGCCGCGGCGAGGGCCCCACCCTCATCGAGTGCAAGACCTACCGCTGGTACGGCCACTCGCGCTCCGACCCCCGCAAGTACCGCACCAAGGAGGAGGAGCAGGGGTGGCGCGACCGCGACCCGGTGCGCGTCTTTGCGCGGCGCCTCCTGGAGATGGACATCGCCACCCAGGAGGAGTTGGACGCCGTAGAGGAATGCGCCGTGCACGCCATCGAGGCGGCCACGGCGTTCGCCCTCGAGTCGCCCATGCCCGACCCCGCCGAGGTGGAGGAGGACGTGTACGTCGTCTCACCCCCCACCCCCGCGGAGGTGGAGGCGGAGCGCCGGCTGCGCGAGCGGGTGCGTACCGATCCGAGCATCCCGAAAAAGCGCTACTGGGAGGCGGTCCGCGACGCCATGCGGGAAGAGATGCTGCGCGACCCGCGGGTGTTCGTCATGGGCGAGGACGTGGGGTTGTACGGCGGGGCCTATGGCGCCACGCGAGGGCTGTTCGACGAGTTCGGCCGTGAGCGCGTCATGGACACGCCCATCTCTGAGGCGCTCATCGGCGGCGCGGCGGTGGGGGCGGCGATGACGGGGATGCGGCCGGTGGCCGAGATCATGTACGTCGACTTTACGCCGCTCGCCATGGACCAGATCGCCAATCAGGGCGCCAAGAACCGCTACATGTTCGGCGGCAAGACGGCGGTGCCTATGGTCATCCGTACGGAGGGGGGCGCGGGGCGCAGCATCGCGGCGCACCACTCCCAGAGCCTCGAGGCGCTGTGGACGCACTTTCCCGGCATCTATGTCGTCATGCCGGCGACGCCCTATGACGCCAAGGGGTTGCTCAAGGCGGCCATCCGCAACGACAACCCGGTGATGTTCATCGAGCACAAGATGCTGTACGGCGTCGAGGGGCCGGTGCCCGAGGAGGATTACGTCGTGCCCCTGGGCGTGGCGGACGTCAAGCGCGAGGGGAGCGACGTCACCATCGTCAGCTACTCGCGCATGGTGCTGCGTGCGCTGGAGGCGGCGGAGGAACTCGCCAAACAGGGGATCAGCGCCGAGGTGGTGGACCTGCGCTCACTCAAGCCGCTGGACCTGGAAACGGTGGTGGCCTCGGTGCGCAAGACGGGGCGCATCGTGGGCGTCACCGAGGCGTACAAGACGGGGAGTTACCTCAGCGAGCTGTTCACCCTGGTGAACGAGGCGGCCTTCGACTGGCTCGACGCCCCTATGGTGCGCGTCACGGCGCTCGACGTGCCGGTACCCATGTCCGAGACGCTGGAGGACGCCGCCATCCCGAGCGTGGAGCGCATCGTGAAGGCGGCGGCGGGACTTTGCCGCTGACAGGAACGTCGTAGCAGCACCCGAGGTCCGATCGAGGGGTTGTAGTGACAGGTTGCAGGTTCCAGGTTACAGACCAGGGCGAGTACAGGCGTTGAGGGCTGTAACCTGTCACCTGAAACCTATAACCCGCATGGCATCCCTGAGCGCGGCTTCCACTCCGATAACCTGAACAGAGGAAAGGTTCTATGGCGACCAAGATAATTCTGCCCAAGCTGGGGCAGACGATGGAAGAGGGCACGATCGTCGAGTGGTTCAAGGGGGAGGGCGATCCCGTCGAGCGAGGGGACGCGCTCTTTAGCGTCGAGTCGGACAAGGCCGTGCTAGAGGTGGAAGCCAAGGCCAAGGGGGTACTGCGCAAGGTCCTCGTGCCGGCCGGCGAAAAGGTACCCATCATGACGCCAGTGGCGATCGTGGGAGCGCCCGATGAGGATATCAGCGACCTCCTGACGGAGGGCGGCCCGGCCGCAACCAGAGAGCCGACGGCGGCGAGCGCGCCGGCCCAGGGGGAGCAGGCCCCTCGTCCCGAAGTACCGGGGACCGAGTACAGGGAGGTGGAACAGGCCCCCGTGCATGCGGCGGGGGAGCGCATCGTAGCCTCGCCGCGGGCGCGGCGGGTAGCGGCCGAGATGGGCGTCGACCTGGCCTACGTGGCGGGCTCGGGGCCCAACGGGCGCATCATCGAGAAGGACGTGCTGGCCTACGCCGCCTCCCAGCCCAAGGCGACCCCGCTGGCGCGGCGGGTGGCGGCCGAGGCGGGGATGCCGCTGGCGGCCGTGCCCTCGGACGGCGGCCGGGTGACGGCGGAGCAGGTGCGGGAGGCGGCCCAACCGGGTCCCTCTCCCCGAGTACGGGACGAGGGTTGGGGTGAGGGGCCGTCTGAGGGGGCCGTCACCCCAATGGCCGGGGTGCGGGCCGTCATCGCCAATCGCATGGCGACGTCGGCGCACACCACCGCGGCGGTCACCCTGCAGAGCGTGGTGGACGCCACCGAGTTGGTGGCGCTGCGCACCCGCCTGAAAGAGGCGTTCGAGAAGGAACTGGGCTTTGCCATCGGCTATAACGACCTGCTGGCCTACATCGTGGCGCGCTGCCTCACCGAGTTCCCCTACATGAACGCTCGGCTCGACCCGGAGGGGATTCGCCAGCTGCCCGAGGTCAACCTGGGCCTGGCGGTGGATAGCGAGCGCGGGCTGGTGGTGCCGGTCATCCGCGGCGCACAGCGCATGGGGGTAAAGGAACTCGCGCTCGAGTTCCGGGCCCTCGTCGCCCGGGCGCGGGAGGGCAGGGCGCAGCCGGATGACCTCACCGGCGGCACGTTCACCATCACGAACCTGGGGATGTTTGGCGTGGACGCCTTCTCGCCGATCATCAACCTGCCCGAGTGCGCCATCCTGGGCGTGGGGCGCATCCGCCCCGAGCCCGTGGCCGTCGACGGACAGGTGGCCGTACGCCAGCGCATGTGGCTGAGCCTCACCTTCGACCACCGCCTGGTGGACGGCGCCCCCGCGGCGCGCTTTCTCCAGGCCATCATGCGCTATATCGAGTCGCCGTACTTGCTCTTGGCGTAGGCGGGTACTGCTATTGAGAGACCGATGGTACGCAGATGACGCAGATGGAACGTCGATCTTCGCTGATGCTGTCGTGGATCGTGGCCGCGTAGCAGATGCGCAGATTTGGAGCGAACACTGCAGGCATGCGCCGAATCACTAATACGTTCAAGCCGCGGAGATCTGGGTTTGATCTGCGGAATCTGCGTACTATCGTCTTCCCTCGTGACGACAACCGGTCGTAATCACGCAGTAAAGGAGGTCGCCATGGTCACGCTATTTGGGCGGTCGTGGACGCGGGACGAGATCATGCGGCACGTGGGCAGCCTGTCGCAGGTGGGCGGCGTGCGGGTGAGCGAGCTACAGGAGGGGATCGGCCGCGGGGTACGCGTGGCCGAGTTCGAGACGGGCTCGGGCCTCACTTTCAACGTGCTCCTGGATCGCGGCATGGACATCGGCGCGGCCAAGTACCGCGGCGCCTCCCTGGCGTGGGAGTCCACCGTCGGGCCGGCGCACCCCGCCTTTGCGGAGCGCTCCGGCTTGGGCTGGCTGCGCACCTTTCACGGCGGCCTGGTCGCCGGCTGCGGCATGACGACGGCCGGCGCGCCGTCGGTGGACGAGGGGCAGGAGTTGGGCCTCCACGGGCGGCTCAACCATCTGCCCGCCGACGGCGTCTGGGCCGACGGCGCCTGGCGCGGCGACACCTACGAGATGTGGGCGCGGGGCCGCATGCGCGAGACGGTCGTCTTTGGTGAGAACCTCAGCCTGACGCGCCGGATATGGGCGCACCTCGGCGAGTCGCGCATCTTTCTGCGGGACGTGGTGGTCAACGAGGGGTACCAGACGACGCCCCACATGATGCTCTACCACGTGAACTTTGGCTTCCCCCTGCTGGCGGAGGGGACGGAACTCATCGCCCCCTCACGCAAGGTGACGCCGCGCGACGCCGTGGCGGCGCCGGGGCTGGACGGCCACGCCCGCTACGAGGCGCCCATCGAGGGGTATCAGGAGCAGGTGTTCTACCACGACATGGCGACGGACGGCGACGGTTACGTCACGGTGGTGCTGGCCAACCGCGGCTTTGAGGACGGCAAGGGGCTGGGCGTCTACCTCAAGTACCGCCAGGCGGAGCTGCCCCGTTTCGGCCAGTGGAAGATGGTGGGCGCGGGCACGTACGTCACGGGCCTGGAGCCGGCCAACTGTCTCGTGGAGGGGCGCGACAAGGACCGGGAGCGCGGCATCCTCCAGTTCCTCGAACCGGGGGACCAGCGCGAGTACCTGCTAGAGATCGGCGTGCTGGACGGCGTCGCCGAGATCGACGCCCTGGCGGACCAGATCCGGTCTATGCAGAGCTGACTGAGGTTGGGGAGATAGAAGAACCACAGAGACCACAGAGAAAGCACAGAGGCCACGGAGGAACGGCATTTCGGCCGTCGTCCGCGGCTTCGGACACTCCTCGGTGGGCTCTGTGGTTACTGAGTGCGGCCGGCCCAAACCGCGGGTACGTTGGTGCACAAGAAAAGGGCGCGCATTGACATGCGCGCCCTACGCGTTTCGCAGGTACCCCCTAGGCGACTCGAACGCCTGCACCCGGCTCCGGAGGCCGGTGCTCTATCCACTGAGCTAAGGGGGCTCGACCGCAAGTGTACCACGCCTGACGGGCGGTGGCAAATGGCGGCCGGCCCCGCGGGAGTAGTACATGACCATCCGCGTCGAGGGGGCCTCGGAGCACAACCTGCGCGACATCGACGTCGTCTTTGAGCCGGGGCTTACCGTCGTCACCGGCGTCTCGGGCTCGGGCAAGACGTCGCTGGTGTTCGACACCCTCTACCAGGAGGCGCGGCGGCGCTTCCTGGAGGTGATGAGCCTGGGGACGGCGGAGCGCCCGGCGCCCCCGCGGGTACGCGCCATCACCGGCCTGGGCCCCGCCGTCGCCGTGGGCCAGAACCTCCTGAACCGCAACCCCTCCTCCACCGTGGCCACCGCCTCGGGGCTGCATCCCTTCTTCAGGCTGCTGTACGCCAACCTGGGTGAGCGCCACTGTGCGCGCTGCGGCGCGGCGGTCTCGGTGCTCAGCGAGGACGAGATCGTGGCGCGCCTCGTCGCCTGGTCCGAGTCGGGGGCGCTGACTCTCCTCGCGCCGCTTCTGCGCGGCGCGCGCGGCAGCCACCGCACACTGCTGGCCGCGCTCGAGGCCGAGCTGGGACGCGAGGCGTTGCGCGTGGATGGCGAGCGCTACCGGGGTGCGCCTCTGGCGGCGACGGCGCCGCACGACCTGGACGTGGCGCTGAGTCGATGGGTGGCGCCCGCCACCGTGTCGCGCGCCCGTGAGGCGATGCGGGCCGCAGAGTCGCTTGGCGCCCACGCCGTCGTCGTCGAGCGCGACGGGCGCCGCGATACGCTCTCCCGGGCGCCGACCTGCGTCGTCTGCGGCGCCTGGTTCGGCGACCTGACGCCGACCCTCTTTCACACCCCCTGCCCCCACTGCGACGGCGCGGGGTGTGACCGCTGCTGGGATACCGGCCTCCACCCGGAGGCGGCGGGGGTGTACTGGGAGGGGATACGCCTGCCCGAGTTGCTGGCCCTCTCCGTGGAGGAAGCGCGCGCGCGGCTGTCCGGCGTGACGTTCGGCGAGGCGGGGGAGCGGCTGCGCGTCGAGATCATGCGACGCCTGGAGGCGCTCGATCGCGTGGGGCTCGGCTACGTCTCGCTGGATCGCCCCGCGCCCACCCTGTCGCGGGGTGAGGCGCAGCGCCTGCGGCTGGCGGTGGCCCTCACCAGCCGGCTGGAGGACATGCTCCACATCCTGGACGAGCCCACCATCGGGCAGCACCCGGCCGACGTGGCGCGGCTGCTGCCCGCTTTTCGCGAGTTGGGCGGGCCGGTAATCTATGTGGAGCACGACCGCGCGGCCGCGGCGGAGGCCGATCACGCCATCGATCTCGGACCCGGCGCGGGCAGCGCGGGCGGGCGCCTCCTCTACAGCGGCACGCCCGCCGGGCTGTGGCGCGCCGACACCTCCACGGGGCGCTACTTTAGTCTGCGAGAGCGCGTGTCCGTCGGCGCCGGGGCGGCCAGGCCCCGTCCGGCGCCGGAGCGATTCCTCACACTGCGCGGCTGTCACCTGCGCAACCTGCGCGACCTGGACGTCGCCATCCCGCTGGGGCGGCTGACGGCCGTCACCGGCGTCTCGGGGTCGGGCAAGAGCACGCTCGTCGAGGACGTGCTGGTGGCATCCCTGGCGGCGGGGGAGGCGCGGGGCTGCCACGGCGTGGAGGGCCCCGCGCTCAAGCCCACCATCGTCGACCAGGACCCCATCGGCCACAACCCGCGCTCCAACCCCGCCACCTACACCAAGCTGGCGGACATCATCCGCGACTGCTTTGCCGCCGCCACGGGGCTGTCCGCGTCCCACTTTTCCTTCAACCGCCCCGAGGGGGCCTGCCCCGACTGCCATGGGATGGGCGCCATCGAGGTGCCGATGCGCTACCTCCCCTCCACCTGGATCACCTGCCAGGGGTGCGATGGGCAGCGCTTCTCCGAGGAGGTGCTGGCGACGCCGATCGCCTGCGACGGCCGCCGCCTGTCCATCGCCGAGTTCTATGACCTCCCCATCGCCGAGGCGGCGCCGCTGCTCCTGGCACACGAGGCGCTCTCGCCGAGCGCCCGGCGGCGGGCCGAGGGGATCCTCCATGCGTTGATCGACGTGGGGCTGGGCTACCTGTCTCTGGGGCAACCCTCGCCCACCCTCTCGGGCGGCGAGGCGCAGCGCGTCAAGCTGGCCAAGCACCTCGGGGCGCGGTCGCTTACGGGGCAGCTCCTGGTGCTCGACGAGCCCACCACCGGCCTGCACCCCCAGGACGTCGCCGGGCTGCTCGTCGTCCTCGACCGCCTGGTGCGGGCCGGCGCCACCGTCGTGGTGGTCGAGCACAACGCCGACCTGATCCGCGCCGCCGACTGGGTCATCGACCTGGGCCCCGGCGCGGGACCGAGGGGTGGGCGCCTTCTGTACGCCGGCCCTCCCGCCGGCCTCGAGGCATGCGACGAATCGCTGACGGGCCGAGCCCTCCGTGAGGAGGCGAACCTCACGCCTCGGGGGGAGATACACCACGGAGACACGGAGGACGCTGAGGAGTGCATTACAGAGGCACGAGAGGCACAGGGGGAGTCACAGGTTCCAGGTGACAGGTTACAGGCTTCGGCGGGTGAGCGCTCCGAAGCCTGTAACCTGTCACCTGCAACCTGTCACCTCCCCTCTCGGTGTCCTCCGTGTCTCCGTGGTTCATCCTCCCTCATCTCGATTCGCAACGCCCGAGCGCACAACCTGCGGGGGGTGAGCGTGGACATCCCCAAGGGGGCGCTCACCGTCGTCACGGGGGTGTCGGGGTCGGGCAAGTCGAGCCTGGTGGGGGACGTGCTCGAGACGGAGGCGCGCCGGCGCTTCCTGGAGAGCCTGTCCCTCTATGAGCGGCAGAGCACCCGCGAGGGGCCCGAGGCGCCGGTGGACGAGGTGTCGGGGCTGGGGGTGGCGGTGACCGTCTCCCCCGAGCGGCGCCTGCGGGAGCGTCGCGCCACCGTGGGCACCGCCACCGAGATCAGCCATCATCTGGCGGTGCTCCTCGCCTGGGTGGGGGAGCGCCGCTGCACCACCTGCGGCGCGGAGATGGTGCGTGAAACTGCGTGGCGCTGCCCCGCCTGCGGCGCCGAGGCGCCCATCGCGGGACCGGCGAGGTTCTCGCCGCGCAACTATGCCGCCGCCTGCACGCGCTGCAACGGCGTGGGCACGCTGCAGGAGCCGCGCCCGGAAAAGCTCATCATCCACCCCGAAAAGCCGTTGTGCGCCGGCGCCATGTACTCGCCCGGCTTTTTCCCCAAGGGATACCTGGGCAAGCCCTACAACGGCGGCTATGACATGGTGCAGGCGCTGGCGCAGCGCTATGGGTTCGACCCCTTTGAGACGCCGTGGAACGCCATGACGCCCGAGGCGCAGCACGCCTTCCTCTTTGGCACCGAGGAAGAGCTGGATGTCACCTTTCGCAGCCGCACGGGCCGGGTGACCCAACGTTGCCAGCGCTTCCCGGGGTTCTATGGCTGGATCGGCGACTGGGACGCAGGGGGCACCTACACGGAGACGGTCCCCTGCCCCGCCTGCGGCGGCGCGCGCCTGCGCCCCGAATACCTGGCGGTGACGCTGGGGGGGCACAACGTCCACGCCCTGAGCGCGATGCCCCTGCGCGACCTGGCGGCGATCCTGGACGGCGTGGGCGTGCCGGAGTGGTCAGAGCGCCTGGCTGGGCCCAGCCTGCGCATCGCCCGGCGGCGGCTGCGCTTCCTGGCACACGTCGGGCTGGGCTACCTGCACCTCGACAGGCCCGCCTCGACCCTCTCGGCGGGGGAGGCGCAGCGGCTCAAGCTCGCCGGGCTCCTGGGGAGCGGGCTCACCTCCCTCACGGTGCTCATCGACGAGCCGACCCGCGGCCTGCACCCCCGCGAGGTCGACGCCCTGATAGCGGCGCTGCGCGACCTGCGCGCCGAGGGCAACACCGTCATCGTCGTCGAACACGACCCCGCGGTGATGACCGCGGCCGACCACCTCATCGACATGGGGCCGGGCGCCGGCGCCAAGGGGGGCGCCGTCGTGGCGCAGGGCACGCCGGAGGGCGTGCGCGCCGCCGACACCATCACCGCCCGCTGGCTGCGAGGCGAGCGCCGCGCCGACGCCCACCGGCCGCGCCGCCCGTCGCAGGGGTGGCTGACCATCCGCGGGGCGCGGGGCAACAACCTGCGCGTGCCCGAGGCGCGCATCCCCCTGGGCATGCTCGTGGGGGTGTGCGGCGTGTCGGGGTCGGGCAAGAGCACCCTCATCGTCGACACCCTGGGGCGGGCGGTGGCGCCGCGCCGGCAGACCACCTCCGTCGCGTACGAGCCCGTGGATCCCGAAGCCCACGACGCCATCATCGGCGCGCCGGCCCGCGCCATCGTGGTGGACCAGTCGCGCGCCGGCCTGGTGAGCGCCGCCTCGTACCTGGGCCTCTCGGGCGCCATCCACGCGCTGTACGCCGAGACGCCCGATGCTCGCGCCCTGGGCCTCGACGCTCAGGCGTTGGGGCAGCGCTGCTCCGTCTGCCGGGGAAGCGGCACGGTGACGATGGACATGGGTTTCCTGCCCTCCGTGCACTCACCCTGCGAGGCGTGCGGCGCCACTGGCTACCTTCCCGAGGCGTGGGAGGTGCGCCTGCGCGACGTGCCGCTGCCCGCGATGATGGGGTCCACCATCGATGAGGTGCATGACCTGTTGGGCGCCGGGTCGGCGGACGGCGCGCCTCCCGCCCGGTGGGCGTCGCTCACTGCCGCCCTGGAGGCGGCGCGCCGCGTGGGGCTGGGGTACCTCGTGCTGCGCCAGCCGGGCTATGCCCTGTCGGGGGGCGAGGCGCAACGGCTGAAGATCGCCCGCGAGCTGTGCCGCACGGCGACGACGCCCACCCTCTACATCCTGGACGAGCCCACCGTCGGCCAACACCTGGAGGACGTGGCGCGCCTCACGGGCGTGCTCCACGCACTCGTGGAGGCGGGACACAGCGTGCTGGTGGTGGAGCACCACCCCCACCTGCTGGCGGCGTGCGACTGGCTGCTGGAACTCGGACCGGGCGGCGGCCCCGACGGCGGGCGCATCGTGGCCGAGGGCGCGCCCGAGGCGCTGGCCGCCGGCGCTACCGCCACCGCCCCCTACCTGGCGGAGGTGCTGGAGGCGTCGCCATGACGACCTGGGTCCCGCTCCTGCTGGCCGACCCCTCACCCTGCCTGCGGCGGCTCGTGCTGACAGAACTCTTGGGGCGCGGCGACGACGACTCGGAGGTTCAGGAACTCGCCGCGCTGCGCGAGACCGATCCGCTGGCCGCCGACCTCCTGGGCCTCCAGGAGGAGGACGGCGCCTGGGATTCGGCCCGCCTGCCGGGGAGCGCGCCGGGTGGGAGAGTGCGTGGCACGGCGCAGGCGTTGACGCGGCTGGGGTACCTGGGACTGGGCCCCGAGCACCCGACCGTGACGCGGGGGGCGGCGTACCTCTTTTCCCAGCAGCGCGAGGACGGCGCCTGGCCGCTGGCCTGGGGTCGTTCCGACCATGAGGGGGATGGGGGGCGTGAGGGGTACAGCATGGTGCCCCTGCAGACGGCCTTGCCGTTGCGCGCGCTGGCGACCTGCGGCTATGCCGAGGACCCTCGCGCCGAGCGCGCCTACGCCTGGCTCCTGGCGCAGCGCCTGCCCGACGGCGCCTGGCCCACGGGGATCGCGGGGGGCGCCGGCGAGGCGGGGGTGTATGGGGGCGTGGCGGGCTACCGCCGGCTGGCGCACTCACGCTGGGGGTGCCGCTCCAACACCACCGGCGCGCTCATCTGCCTGGCGCTACACCCCACGCGCCGCCACGGCCCCGAGGCGCGGCGGGCGCTGGACCTGCTCCTGGGACGCGAGACACGGGAGGAGGCGGCCGTGGGGTTCGAGGTAGCCCGCGTGCTGGGCGCCGAGCCATCGCGGGGGTTCCTCACCTACTATGCCCGCTTTGACCTGGGGCTCATGCTGAGCCTGTGCGCCCGCGTGGGCGCGGCCACGGACGATGCGCGGGTGGCTGACCTCGTGGCGTTCGTGCGCGGGCTGCAGGGGCCGCATGGCCTGTGGGAGTACGCGCGGCGGCCGCAGGTGAGCCGCTGGGTGACGTTCGACCTGCTGCGGTCGCTGTCACGCCTCGACGCGGCGGGAGAGTGGGTGGGCCTGGAGCCAAGGACGCCGTTCCAGCCCTACCCGAGCCGGGATCGGCGCTACTGAGGGAAGCTCGTGGCTACGAAAGACCGTTGGAACGCGGATGAACGCGGATTTGGCGGATAAACGCGGATGGATACTTTTCCATCGCAGAGACCGCCGAGATCGCAGAGAGGAGAGACTGGATTCCTGATCTCTGCGATCTCGGCGGTCTCTGCGGTAAATGTCCGTATGAATCCGCGGAAATCCGCGTTTCATCCGCGGAATCCGCGTTCCATCGGACTAGCGCAGCGCGTCGCTTACTCGCCGTCGCCGGCGGGGGCGGGGGTGTCCAGGGCGCTTAGGGGCATGGTGGGCGCGGCTTCGGGCGCCTCTTGGCGGCGGAACTGGCTCATGTAGAGGTCGTGGTACACGCCGCCGGCCTCCATCAGCGTGGTATGCGTGCCGCGCTCCACGATGCGGCCGCCCACGATGACGACGATCTCGTCGGCGTTGCGGATGGTGCTCAGCCGGTGGGCGATCACCAGGCTGGTGCGCCCCGCCAGCAGCGTGCTGAGCCCCCGCTGGATGAGGAGTTCCGTGCGCGTGTCCACCGAACTCGTCGCCTCGTCCAGGATGAGGATGCGCGGGTCCTTGAGGATCGCCCGAGCGATGGCCAGGAGCTGCCGGTTCCCCTGGCTCAGTGTGTGCCCCCGCTCGCCCACCTCGGTGTCGTACCCCTTGGGCAGGCGCTCGATAAAGCTGTGCGCGTTGGCCACGCGCGCCGCCTCGACCACCTCCTCGTCGGTGGCGTCGAGCCGCCCGTAGCGGATGTTGTCCATCACCGTGCCGGAAAAGAGAAAAGCGTCCTGCGGCACGACGCCCACCTGCTCGCGCAGGCTCTGCATGGTGACGGAACGCACGTCGTAGCCGTCCACGCGCACCGCCCCCACCTTGACGTCGTAGAACCGCGGCACGAGGTTCACCATGGTGGTCTTGCCGGCGCCGGTGGGTCCGACGAGGGCCACCGTCTTGCCCGGCTCGATGGTCAGCGAGACATCGTCGAGCACCGGTTCGCCCTCCACATAGTGAAAGCGCACCCGGTCGTAAACGATGCGCCCCTCGATGGGCGGGAGGTCGACGGCGTCGGGCGCGTCGACGATGGTCGGCGGCGTGTCGAGCAGCTCAAAGATGCGCTCGGCGCCCGCCAGGGCGGCCACGAACTGGGTGTAGAGATTGGCCATCTCCTGGATCGGCTGGTAAAAGCGCCGCACGTAGGTGAGGAACGAGACGATGACGCCGACGGACACCAGCGAGGGGGTATAACCCAGCACGAGATAGCCGCCGTACCCCACGACGATGGCGGTGGCCGACGTGCTGAGAATCTCCATTACCGGGTGGAACAGCGAGGTCAGCGTCTGCGCCTCGACGTTGGCGGAGCGGTTGCGCTCGTTCACGGCGCGGAACTCGGACATGCTGGCGCGCTCGCGGTGGAACGCCTGCACCTCGCGCACGCCGGAAATGTTCTCCTGGAGTTCGGCGCTCACCGCGCCGATGGTCTGGCGCGTCCGACGAAAGGCGTGGCGGGCGCGCGTAGAAAAGACCACCGTCGCCACGGCCACCAGGGGGAGCACCGCGAAGGAGGCCAGCGCCAGGCGCCAGTTGAGCGCGAACATGGCGACGAGGATGCCGACCATCACCAACGACATGCGCAGCAGGCGGGTGAGGCCGGCGCCGAACATGTCGTTGATCACCTGGGTATCGTTCACCAGGCGGCTCATCAGGTCGCCCGCCTCGTGCTGGTCGAAAAAGTCGAGCCCCAGGCGCTGAATCTGCGTCAGGATCTGGGTGCGCATGGCGAGCAGGACCTTTTGCGCCACGCGCACCATGAGCCGGAACTCGACCACGTTGAGGGCCCAGATGATCAGGTAGGCGCCGAAAACGAGCAGCATCGTCGCGCCCAGCCCCGTGCGCCGGTCGGGTGAAGGGCCGAGCAGCATTGCGAGCCAGGCGGGCATCGCCCCACCCGAGGGGTCGATGAACTGGTCCACGGCCACGCCAATGAGATACGGGCCCACCAGGTCCACCAGCGTGCCCAGGATGAGCATGACGCCGATGAGTGCCAATCGCCCCTTGTGCGGCGCCAGGTAGGGGAGCAGTCGCCCTCCCACCTTGCCGATGCTGGAGGGCTTGCCCTCGGCGAGGGGTCTGCCGTGCTGGCTCATGGCGTCACCTCCTCGCCGGCGGGGAGATCGATGTGTAGCTCGCGCTCATCCTGGAGCTGCGACTGGTAGATCTCGGCATAGATCTCGCTGCTGGCGAGAAGCTCCTCGTGCACGCCGCGCGCCACGATCTGGCCACGATCGAGCACCAGGATCTGATCGGCATTGAGCACCGTCGCCACCCGCTGGGCGATGATGAAACTCGTCCGTCCCGCCATGAGGCGGTCCAGCGCCTGCTGGATGCGGCACTCGGTTGCCAGGTCGACGCTGGAGGTGGCGTCATCTAGGATGAGGATGCGGGGGTCGAGGAGCAGCGCTCGGGCGATGGCCACGCGCTGCTTCTGGCCGCCCGACAGGGTTACGCCACGCTCGCCCACCCGCGTATCGTAGCCGTTGGCAAAGCCGGTGATGAAATCGTGGGCCTCGGCCGCCGTGGCGGCCGCCACCACCTCCTCGAAGGAGGCGTCGGGCCGGCCAAAGGCGATGTTCTCGCGGACGGTGCCCTCAAAGAGGTTGGTCTCTTGCAGCACGATCCCGATCTGCGACCGCAGCGACGAGAGCCGCACATCGCGCACGTCATAGCCGTCGATGAGCACCCGCCCCTCGTCCACGTCGTAGAAGCGCGGGATGAGGTTGATGATGGTGGACTTGCCCGACCCCGTGGCGCCCAGAAGAGCGATGCGCTGTCCCGGCTCGGCGACCAGGCTCACGTCCTTGAGCACCGGCTCGCCCCCCTCAAAGTAGCGGAAGGTGACGCTATCGAAGGTGACCCGCCCTTCGACGCGGGGCAGCGTCTCCGCGTCGGGCTTGTCCACCACCGCAGAGTGGGCGTCGAGGATATCAAAGATGCGCTCGGCCGAGGCGGCCGCCGAGGAGAGCATGGCGACGATCATGCTGATCATCATCACTGGAAAGAACGCCATGCCGACATAGCTGGCAAAGGCCACCAGTTCGCCCACCGTGAGGGTGTTGCCGATGACCTGCAGGCCGCCGAACCAGTAGATGGCCAGCGTGGTGAGGTTGAACACGCCAAAGATAGTCGGGAAGGCGAGGGAGAGGATGTTGTTCACCTGCAAGTTGATGTCGTAGAAGGCGCGGTTGGCCTCCTCGTAGCGCTCGCCCTCGTGCTCCTCGCGGGCAAAGGCCTTGACGACGCGCACCCCCGCCAGGTTCTCCTGCAACACGACGTTCAGCCGCGAGAGGCGCGCCTGCACCTCCTTGAAGAGGGGCATGGCGCGTCGCGCAAACAAGCCAAAGAGGCCAAAGGTCACCGGGATGACGGCCACCATCACCAGAGCCAAGCGCCAGTTCAGGGTGAACAGGAGGACCATGGCGCCGAACATCATCAGCACCGCCGAGAGGAACATGACCGACCCCTGCCCGACAAAGCGCTGCAGAATCTCGACGTCCGACGTGGCGCGGGTGAGGAGCTGGCCGGTCTGCACCTGGTCGTGGTAGCTGAAGGAGAGGGACTGGATCTTTTCATAGAGGGCGTTGCGCAGGTCGAAGGCGATCCCCTGGGCCGTGCGCGCCGCCAGCGCCCCCTGGGCGAACTGGAACACGGCCCGCAACATCGCCAGGCCGACCATGGCCAGGGACAGCCAGAGGATGAGTCGCGCGTTGCCCTGCGTGATCCCCTGGTCGATGATGGTCTGTGAGAGGCGGGGCACCACCAGCATGGCGCCGGTGGCGATCAGCAGGCTGATCAGCCCTCCTGCCGCCATGTGCCAGTAGGGCTTGAGCAGGCGCATCGAGCGCCATAGTGATCTCACGCTTTACGCTCCTATACCTCGGGGCGCCCTCCCGCCGGGACGGCGGCGCTCCACCCTCCCGTCATCCCGAGCGCAGGGCGCCATGGCATGGCGCGGGACCTTGACGCACTTTGGCGGCGCTCCTGCCGCCGAGTCGGCGGCGCTCCGGTCGCGCCCCATGCGTCGTGATGGGCGTTTCATTGGACGGCGCTGCGCACCCCTTTATTCTAGCCGGACGGCCAGCGATAGCCAAAAGGACGCAACCCGACACACCCCCTCGGTGTCATATAGGGTAACTAGCTCGCCGCCGGGCGGGCAGGAACCGATAGTTGGCCTGGAGGAGGTTGCCGTGACGCGCGTGCTGATGGTGTATCCCGAGTTCCCCGATACCTTTTGGAGTTTCAGGCATGCTCTGAGGTTCATCAGCAAACAGGCGAGTAACCCTCCCCTCGGCCTGCTCACCGTTGCGGCGATGCTGCCCCAGGAGTGGGAAAAGCGCCTGGTCGACATGAACACGCAGCCCCTGACGCGGCACGACATTGAGTGGGCGGACTATGTGTTCGTCAGCGCCATGGTGGCGCAGCGCGACTCGACGCTACAGGTGGTGGCGCGCTGCAAAGAGTTGGGGGCCACCATCGTGGCCGGCGGGCCGATCTTTCTCGCCGAGGAAGAGCGCCCCGAACAGGTGGACCATTTCGTGCTCAACGAAGCCGAGATCACCCTGCCCGAGTTCCTGCGCGACCTCGAGGCGGGCGTCGCGCGGCGCGTGTACAGCACCGAGGAATTCGCCGACATCGAGACCACGCCCGTGCCGATGTGGGAGCTGATCGACCAGCGCCACTACTCCACCATGTGCATCCAGTACTCTCGTGGTTGCCCCTTCAATTGCGATTTCTGCAACATCACCGCCATGCTGGGCCACGTGCCGCGCTGCAAGACGGCGGAACAGATCCTACGGGAGCTGGACGGGCTCTATGCGGCGGGGTGGCGCGGGGGCGTGTTCTTTGTCGACGACAATTTCATCGGCAACAAGCGCAAGCTCAAGGCCGAGATCCTGCCGGCGCTCATCGCGTGGCGACAGGACAAGGTGGGGATGTCGTTCCAGACGGAGGCGTCGGTGAACCTGGCCGACGACCCCGAACTGATGGATATGATGGTGCGCGCGGGTTTCAACGCCGTGTTCGTGGGGATTGAGACGCCCGATGAGGCGAGCCTGTCCGAGTGCTCCAAGGTCCAGAACAAGGGGCGCGATCTCGTGGCGGCGGTCAAGACGATGCAGCACGCCGGGCTGGAGGTGCAGGGCGGCTTTATCGTGGGGTTCGACAGCGACACGCCCTCGATCTTTCAGCGACAGATCGATTTCATCCAGAACAGCGGCATCGTCACGGCCATGGTGGGGCTGCTGCAAGCGCCCTACGGCACGCGCCTCTACGACCGGCTCAAGGGCGAGGGCCGTCTCCTGAACAAGTTCTCGGGCAACAACACGGACGACACGATGAATTTCGTGCCCAAGATGGACCCCGAGGTGCTCCATGAGGGATACCGGCGCATCCTCGAGGGGATCTATGCCCCGCGCGCCTACTATGCCCGCGTGCGCACCTTCCTGCGAGAGTACGGCAAGTCGCACACGGTGCGGTCGCGCATCACGCGCTACGAGCTGATGGCGTTCCTGCGCTCGATCTATGTCCTCGGCATCCGAGGTAGGGAGCGCTGGGAGTACTGGCGTCTCTTCCTATGGACCCTCTTCCGTCGGCCCAGGCTGTTCCCCAACGCTATCACCTACGCCATCTATGGGTTTCACTTCCGACGGATCTTTGAGTCGTATATATAGGCTATGGGGTGTGGGTTGTGAGTTGCGGGTTCCGAGTTCCGGGTTTCGGGCCGAACGAAGGGGCAGTTGCAGGTGGCAGGTTGCAGGTTACAGGCTTCAGCGGGTTCATGCGCTCAAGCCTGTAACGTGCAACCTGTCGCTCGTGACTCGTGCCTCGCGGACAACCCACAACCCATAATTCACAACCCGTAACCCGTTCGCGCTACGCGCCGGTCACAGTGACGTCGTCGCAGCCGACGCGACCCTCTTCGATGAGGAGGGCGATGGCGCCGCCGGATAGCGGGCCGGCGTCCTCCGCCTCGAGGAGCGACTCCCCATTCACCGCCGCCACGATGTGGCTTCCCTGCACCGTCAGCTCGAGACGATAGGGCTGGTAGAGTTCCCACGCCAGGGGCGCCTCGGCAAGGACGGTGGTGCCGTCCAGTTCGCGCACGAGCTGCGCCTTGCCATCCACCGTCAGCCGCAGGGCATAGTAGCGCCTCAGCCCCTGCACCCGCGCCGCGACGCCGAAGGAGCGCGCCAGGTGCGGCGTCATGGTGGCGGCCACGGTATAGTCCTGCCAATCCCGCGTACCCTGGATCAGCAGTCCCGTGCCCTCGTTCTGGATGAGGCGAACGGACGTCGTTCGTCCGCGATAGGTGTTCTCACGCTCTGCGATGACCGTGTCCACCGCCTGCACCCAGGCGTGCAGCCAGCGCGTGCCGAGGGACAACTCGGGCGCCCCCGACCAGGTGAGCCAGTCGAGATAAACGGTGCCGTCGGCGCGCGCCTCGACGGGTGACTGGAGTTCCACCCCCACCCAGGCGACGGGACTGCCGACGGGCGTCTCGACGCGCCACGAGAGCACCTCGGAGGCGCCAGGCGCCAGGGATACCGGCCGGCCAGCGCAGGTCTCGAGGGCGTCGTCGGCGCCAAAGGCTTTGACGAACAGCCGCGCCGTTACCGGGCCGGCATTCGCCTCATCGGCCACCAGTCGCGCCCGTACCGTCTGCCCCGGGTAGAGGGTGGGGCAGGCCACCATGCGGTAGCCGTGGGCGGGGTCGTGATGATAGTCGGGATACGTCTCGCGGACGATCCGTGCGCAGCGCCCGGGAGCCAGGGCACGGTAGTGGATGGCCAGCGCGCGGGTGCCCCCCTCGCCACGACCCGCCACGTTCTCCAGCGTCGCCGCGCCGCGCGAAGCGACGCTGTCCTCCACCAGGAACCCCTGCACGGCGCCCGGCAACGAGAAATGGTACCGCGCGCCACCCTTCGGCGCCGGCGCGGGCTCGCCGGCCAGGGCGCGCCCCATGCGCACGATCTCGTACGCCTCCGTCAGGGCGTCGGTGACGGTGCGGCCGCCCTCGGCCGTGGGCAGCCACAGGCGGTCGGCCACCGGCCCGCGGAAATCGGGGCCCGCCTCGAGCGCCGCCAGGCCACCCTTGATCCCCATGATGCAGCCCACGTTGCCCGAGTTGCAGTCGGTGTCCCAGCCGGCGGTGTTGACCACCTCCAACGCCCGCTGAAAGCTGTCGTTGGAGTAGAGCAGCGCCAGGATGATCAAGGCATGGTTGGGCACCATGTGGCAGTTGCCGCCGTACCTATCGTAGCCATAGTTGGCCACGATGCGGTAGAAGGCATCGTGCCAGTCGTCGTACTTGGTCCGCCAGTCCCGCAGGTCGGCGATGAGGCGGTAGATGAGGGAGGAAGCGGGGATTACCGAGGCGCCCACATCGAGCAGGGCGTCGATGTTGGGCTCTACGAACGCCTGCGACTCGATGGCGGCCACCACCTGGGCGCCATAGATCGCCTCCCCGTCGTGGCTGACGCTGGCGGCGCGCCGGGCGAGGTCGGCGGCGCGCTCGGGGTCGGCGGGGGCGATCATGGCCCAACCATCGATGAATATCTGCGCGCCGATCTGCTCCGCCACCACCTGGCCGTTGAGGGCTATGGAGCCGCTGTCGGGGGCCGGGATGCCCGCCTTGAGTCGGAGATAGGCGGTGTGCTCGGTGGAGTTGCCCATGCCGCCCCACCAGAGGATGGTCTGCTTTTCCACGAGATAGTTCAGCCAAGTCTGGCCGATCTGGGCGGGGGTGAGGTCCCAGGTACTGCCATAGTCGGCCATGGCCCGCAGGAAGGAAAAGGTCCCCGAGATGTCGTCATCGGCCACGATGAGGGGCTTGTTGAGCCTCTCATGGACATAGTAGCGGATATCGCCCAGCTCTTTGACGATGCGTTCGTGCGTCCACCCCTCGAAGGGGCGCCCCACGTACACGCCAATGATCTTGCCCAGCACGCCGGCATAGACGCGCTCCTCATAATCCAACGGAATCGGCATCGTGTTGACTCCCTTTCGTGGTCTCGGGTTACGGGTTCCGAGTTTCGGGCCGGACGGATTGCCGGTTACAGATGCTGTTGTGGGTTATGGGTTGTGGGTTCCGGGCAGCGTTACAGGTTCCAGGTTGCAGGTTACAGACGTTGGCGAGACCATCCCCTTGGGTCTGTAACCTGAAACCTGCTACCTGTCACCCGCAGCGGCTGCCAACGCAATGCACGGCCCACAACCCTTCCTGTAACCTGTCACCTTGTTCGCGTCGCCCGCGCTACGCTACACCCCCGTTGACGCGCAAGCGCGCATAGAGTTCGTGCGGGACGTTGCGGTCGACCATGTGTTGGCGCAGGATCTCCTCGAGGCGGCGCACCTGCTCGGGGTGGTCGCCGGCGAGGTCGCGCTCCTGGGCCGGGTCGTCGGGACCAAAGAGGAGGTCGGGATGGTCGCCCCAACGCCGGCGTTCCGGGATGCGCCACACGGGCATGTCCAGCCCCGAGATGAATCGTCCCGCCTCCAGGTCGGGGACGACGAACGCCGCGGGGTCGCGACGACGGCAGGCCCAACTCCGGTCAAGCACCTGCAGATCGTGGGTGTACTCGAACAGCGGCGCGCGGCTCGGATCCTGGGCGCGCAGCAGCGTCCACCCCTCTGAGCGCACCGCAACGCGCCCACCATAGTACCCCGAGATGGTATAGTCACGGTGAACGTCACTCTCGCCGCGCAGCACCGGCTCGAACGAGCGTCCGTGGACCAGGGGTGAATCGGGCAGGGGCTGCCCCAACATCTCCAGCACCGTGGGGTAGAGGTCGATGGTCTGGGTGTGAGCGCCGCAGCGCGTCCCAGAGGCGCAGCCCGGCCACCAGATGAGGAGGGGGATGTGGGCCAGGGTGTCATAGACGGGGCTCTGGGGCTTGCCGACCCAGCCGTGGTCACCCAGGTAGTGGCCGTGGTCGGTGGTCAGCACCACCATGGTGTCGTCCCACAGGCCGCGTTCGTCGAGGGTGTCGAGCACACGGCCGAGCCAGCGATCGGCCATGGTGACCTTGCCGGCGTACTGGGCGCGCACCCAGGCGAGTTCCTCGGGCGACAGCGCCGACGCGCCCTGATCGACGCGGCCGTACACGGGCCAGGGGCTGTAGCGGCGATAGTCGTCGTCGGTGTACATCGAGCGGTAGGGCTCGGGCACGTGGAACGGCTCGTGGGGGTCAAAGGCATCGACGTGGAGGTACCACGGCCCCGCGGGGCGCTCGGAGCGCAGCCAGCGCGCCGTGGCGTCGAATACCCGCGGTGAGAAGAAATCCTCCTCGCCCCAATAGCCCTGCACGTTGCGCACATAGATAGGCGCGTCGGTGGGGCGTCGCTCCAGCAGCACCCGCGCCCAGTCGGGGGCCTCGCCAAAGGGGCGCGTGCGGTGGTTGTCGTGCTCGTGACCGCGGACGGAGGTATAGCCGTCAAAGTCGTACTCGAAAGAGTGGGCGCCCCACTCGAAATAGTGATAGTGGTCGGTGATGAGCTGCGAGGTGACGCCGCCACACCCCAGGGCGTGGGCCAGGGTGCGGTCCCAGGGCTCCAGCGGCCCCCACCAACGCCACCAGAACTCTTCCGTGCCGGTCCACATCTCGCGGCGGGCGGGCATGCAGGGAAGCGAGCCGGAGTAGTGGTGGTCGAACGTCACCCCCTTGGCCGCCAAGCGGTCGATGTTGGGCGTCTGCACCCAATCGTTGCCATAGCAGGGGAGAAAGTGGCGGTTGAGGGAATCCAACGTGATATAGAGCAGGTTCATAGCGATGGCGTGGTCCTTTCACTAACGTCGAGACGGAAGCGGTTTTACCGCAGGAGGGGGTGGGCGTCAAGGCGTGGGTTGACGGCGACATCACGCCGCGATATGTTAGCCTCATCCATGTGCGACGGAAGGATAGGTTGCCCGCCGCCGCGGGCTGTCGGCGCGCCATAGGAGGTGACACCATGCCATGGCATAGCCAGCTCCGGGATGACCCGGTCACGTGGCTGCTCGAGCCCGATGCGCCCGGCGTGCGCTACCTGGCCCTCCGCGACCTCATGGACCTCCCGTTCGACGACCCCGAGCTGCAGGCCGCGCAACGGTTGGCGCACACCGAAGGCCCCATCGCGACCATCCTCGACGCCATGCATCCCAATGGCTACTGGGCCGAGCCGGGCTCGGGCTACCTCCCCAAGTACCGCTCCACGGTGTGGTCGCTCATCGCGCTGGCCCAACTGGGCGCATCGGTTACCGCCGACGAACGTATCGCGCGCGCCTGCGCCTACTTCTTGGACCAGGCGCTGGCGCCGGGAGGGCAGATCTCCTCGCAGACCGCGCCGTCCGCCACCGTCGATTGCCTGCAGGGGAACATGTGCTGGGCGCTCGTCACGCTGGGGTGTGACGATCCGCGCCTGGCGCCGGCCTACGAGTGGCTGGCGCGCACCGTTACCGGTGAGGGGATGGCGCCGGCCACTGAGCGCAACGCCCCCCTGCGCTACTATGCCGGCAAGTGCGGCCCCCTCTTTGCCTGCGGCGCCAACAACAAGCTGGCCTGCGCCTGGGGGGCGACCAAGGTGCTGCTGGCCCTCGGTGTCTGCCCGGCGGCCCACCGCTCTCCCCTCGTGGAAGACGCCATCGAGGCGGGGGTTGCGTTCCTCCTGGGCGTCGAGCCCGCCACGGCGGACTATCCCAACGGCTGGGCCGCCAAGCCCAGCGGCAACTGGTGGAAGTTTGGCTTCCCCGTCTTTTATGTCACCGACATCCTGCAGATCGCCGAGGCCCTGGTGAGCGTGGGCCATGGCGCCGACCCGCGCCTGACCAACGCCCTGGCCCTCATCCGCGACAAGCAGGACGATCAGGGGCGCTGGGCACTGGAGTACGACTATACGGGCAAGACGTGGGTGGATTTCGGGCCCCAGAAGCGCCCGAACAAGTGGGTGACGCTGCGGGCGCTGCGAGTGTTGAAGGCTGTTGGCAATTAGCTGTTGGCTCTTGGCTGTCGGCTGTCGCCCCGTCATTGGTGTCGGGCGCCAGCGCACGCAGGTCCCGGCGGCTCAAAGGTCCAGTTGCTGGATCAATGGGCGGAAGACCCGGTAAAAGTCCCCGACCTTCTGCACGGCCCACTCCCGCAGCTCGGCGAGCATCTTGGGAGAATCGTCGATGCTTCCCATGCGGCTAGTGAACACGCGAGATTGCTTCTTGTCATCCTGGCGATCCCATGTGATGGAGTAGCCGAGCGCTTCCTCAACTGCCTGGCGCTGCGCAATGAGCGCATCGAAAGCCCGCTTGTTCTTCTCTCGACCGTTCTCCAGGTACAACCCGACTCGGATCGTACCGTGTGCCAGTACTACATAGATGGCGAAGCCAGCACGGCCCATCCGGAAGGGGAACCAACCCGGTAAGATTGGCTTGGTGGCTTGGGCTATGATGCCTGGGCACCGCCTCCTGAAATCCTCGGATAGGCGCATGAAGAATGCTTCGTATGCCTGATGCAGCGGGATCAGCGCAGGTTGCGTTCCCTGGCGAGATCGTTTCGTCCGTTCGTTGGGTTGTGCGGCGAGTGGCGTCATTGCATACCTCCTGTGTTGAGCGAACAACGACGAACCGAGCCCGCGCGCCATTATAGAAGCACATAACGATTCCCGCGAGGCCAAGCACTGCATTGCATCCTGCGACCATTTGCGCCGTCTGTACGCTCGTTAACGCAATCTCCCAATTACGCGCGTTATCCACAGGAATCATCCCCAGGAAGGGGTGTTTTCCACAGGACATGGATGGTTATCCACAGGGAGGGGTCTGGATCGCGAAAGCACGAATCGGGAGAAAGGCGCGAAAGCTCTTGCCCCGTAGCGGCCCGCCCACCACGTAGGGGCGACCGGCCGGTCGCCCTCCCTGCCGCCGGGACGGCGGCGCTCCACGCTCTTTGCGGCGTCTCCCACTTTGGCGGCGAGTCCCTTTCGCGCTTTTCGCCCCTTTCGCGTTTTCGCGATCCAGACGCCTCCCCAGACCCCTCACCCCCAACCCTCGCCCCACGGTACTGGGGTTCTCCCCGAGTACATGGAGAGGGAGCAGACAACCGCAACCCACAACTCATAACCCATAACCTCCCCTGCCACCTGCCACCCCTTCGACCCGCAACCGGAACCCGCAACGCGCAGCGCTGCCTTGACACGCACCTCTCTTTCGGGCAAAGTCCTGCCTGTTACGCCGAACCCCGTACAGGAGAGCCCCAATGCCCATGACCATGCGCGAGCGCATCCTGGCGGTCGTCCAGGGGCGGCCTATGGACCGCGTGCCCTTTGTCATCTATGAGGGGATACTGGACGGTGACGCCCTACGGCGCTGCCTGGGGCCGGATCGCCTCGGATTCATGCGGTGGTCCAAGGTGCATCGCGTGGAGCATCCTCACTGTCGATTCGTCGAGAAGGATTTCGCGCGCGGCGGGGCGCGCTGGCGGCGCAACACGCTGCACACACCAGTGGGGTCGATCTATGAGGAGCGCGTCTTTGAGGACGCCTACGACTCTAGCTCCATCCGCAAGCACTATGTGCAGGAGCCGCAGGACTATGAGGTGCTGTGGGCCTACCTGACCGACTCGATCATCCTGCCGGACTATGACCTCTACCATCGCGACGCCGCCGACCTGGGGGACGAGGGGGTGCCGCTGGTGGCGGTGGAGCGCACGCCCTACCAGCAGCTCTGGGTGCAGTGGGTGGGGCTGGACACGTTGGGATTCCACATGGTCGACTGCCCCGACCGCGTCCAGCACACCATCGACCTGCTGAGGGCGCGGGCGCGGCGCATTTTCGAGATCGCCTACCGCTCGCCGGCGCCGTTCATCGACTTTCCCGACAACATCACCGCCCCCGCCATCGGGCCGCGGCGCTTTCGCGCGTACTGCGTGCCGTTATATGACGAGCTGGCCGGCATGCTGGCGGAGGACGGCCGGCCCGTGTTCGTGCACATGGACGGCGACCTGAAGCCCCTGTGGCAGGCGATCTCTGATTCGCGCGTCGGCGGGCTGGACTCGTTCGCCCCCGCGCCCGACAACGACACCACCGTGGCTGAGGCGGTGGCGCTCTGGCCCGACATGCGGCTGTTCGTCAACTTTCCCTCGTCGCAGCATCTGCTCCCCGCCGAGGGGGTGCGGGCGCAGGCGGAAGAGATCCTGGCGGCCGCCGGACACACCGGCCGGCTGCAGATCCAGGTGTCTGAGAACGTCCCCCACGCCGTCTGGCGCACCAGCATGCCCGCCATCGCGGAGGCGATCGAGGCGTTTGGAGAGCCATCGTAACCACGGAGACACGGAGAGCACGGAGGGGTTGTGCGCTGCGCGCCGTTACAGGTTACAGGTTACAGGGACCAGATGGCGCACTCTCGGAACCCCTGTAACCTGCAACCTGGGACCCGTAACCGCGGCGCAACGCACAACCCATAACTCGCAACTCACAACCCGAACTCGTACAGAGGAGCTAGCAATGCGCGTTACGCACGTTGAGACGTTTCTGGTCAACCCGAGCAGTCACCGGGCGGGGATGATCGGCGGGAAGAACTGGTTGTTCGTACGCATCGAGACGGAGGACGGCATCGTGGGCTGGGGCGAGTGCTACACCCAGCTCGACCGCGACCGCAACATCGAGCGGCACGTCCACGACCTGTCCCGCTACCTCGTGGGGCGCGACTCGCGCCACATCAAGCACTTTTGCCGGATGGTGTACGACGATTTCGCCGGCCGCCGCGGCTCGATGGACCTGTTCAGCGCGTTGAGCGGGATCGAGATCGCGCTGTGGGATATCGCCGGCAAGCGGCTGGGCACGCCCGCCCACACCCTGCTGGGCGGCGCCTGCCGCCAGCGGGTGCGCGTGTACGCCAACGGCTGGTACGGCGGCGCCAAGACCCCCGAGCAGTACGCCGAGCTGGCCGTGGCCACCGTGGCGCAGGGGTTCGACGCGCTCAAGTTCGACCCCTTCCCCGGCCCCTGGCGCCAATACGTCGACCGCGACGTGGAACGCGCGGCGGTGGCCAACGTGCGCGCCGTGCGCGAGGCGGTGGGCCCGGACGTCGACCTGCTCATCGAGGTGCACCGCCGCCTGGCGCCCATGCACGCCATCCGCGTCTCACACCTGATGGAAGAGTTCGACCCCTTCTGGTTCGAGGAGCCGGTGCCGGCGGACAACGTCCCCGCGTTGGCCGAGGTGCGGCGGCAGACACGCCTGCCGGTGGTGACGGGGGAGGCGCTCTACACCAAGGCCGAGTTCCGCGAGGTGTTCGAGCAGCGCGCCGCCGACATCGTCAATCCCGACGTGTGCAGCTGCGGGGGGTTGCTGGAGGCCAAAGAGATCGCCGCCATGGCCGAGCCTTACTATGTAGCCGTATCGCCCCACAACTATAACAGCACCGCCATCGGCCTGGCAGCCACGCTGCAGCTCGCGGCGTGCATCCCGAATTTCATCATCACCGAGTATTTCCTGAATTTCCGCGAGACGGCGGCCGAGATCTCGGTGGCGCCGTTCGTGGTGGAGCAGGGGCATATCCGCGTGCCCGATGGCCCGGGGTTGGGCCTGGAGTTGGACGAGGCCGCCCTCCGCGCACGCCCCTTCGAGGAGCAGCCGCTGCGCTCGCTGCCGCGCTGGGACCAAGAGCATCCGTAGGCGGGCTGTCGGCGATCAGCGGTCGGCTCTTGGCTGTTAGCGGTTGGCGATTAGGCATACCTGCGCGGTGCGCTTTCCCTGAGCGGGGCAAGCAAGGACCACGATGGCCTCGATGGGGCTGGCCAACAGCCAACGGCCAATCGCCAAGGGTCGGCCGCCGATCGCTGAACGCCGACAGCTGAGCGCCGACCGCCGTTTTGGCCCCTCGCGCCAACGTCGTTACAATGCCGTCACGACCACCACACGCTACAGCAAGGAGCCCTATGGCCTCACGCAAGCTGCATCTCTGGTACGTTCCCGCCGCGATCGCGGCGCTGGTCGTCGTCATGCAGTTGGTCTCGCTGGCGTCGCCCGTCGAGCCGGCGCCGCCGGTGGCGCAACTGGCGGATGCCACGCCGCGCCCCACGCGCACCCAGGAGCCCACGGCCACGCCCATGCCGCCGACGGCCACCGCCACGGCCCGGCCCACCGCGACGCCGCTGCCCCCGACCGACACACCGGCGCCATCGCCCACGCCTCGCGTCGAGACTCGGACGCACGTGGTGGTGTCGGGGGATACCCTCTCCGGCATCGCCAACGCCAACGGCATCACCACCGCCGAGCTGGCCGAGGCGAATGGGCTGAGCACGAGCGCCATGCTGAGCATCGGGCAGGAACTCGTCATCCCCGTGCCCCCGGAAGAGGGTGACGAGCCGGACGCGGCCGAGGCCACAGCCACCCCCGGGTCGGCCTCACCGACCACAAGGCCGACGAACACGTCGGTCACGCCAACGGCATCGTCCGAGCCAACGGCAGCGCCCGAGCCAACGGCGGCGTCCGCTGAGCCAACGGCGGCGCCCGAGCCGACGGCCGTGCCCCCCACCCCCGCTCCCACGGCGGCGCCGCTGGGGATCACCCAGCAGATCGACGTGGACAACGGCGAGTGGGGCACGGGGTTCATCCTGTTCAAGTTCGCCGCCGATGAAGAGTTCTACGTGCAGGGGCCGGACGGCCACCGCTACCGCCCCTTCATGGGCTTCCTCACCTCGCCCCAGGCGATCGCCAAAGCGCAGGATATGTGGACCTGGGCCGGCCGCGGCAGCGCCAACTGGCGCATGATCGTGGAGCTGCGCGAGCAGGTGGGCTGGGTGTCGTGCTCCAGCAGCGCCCGCGTCTGCTGGGAGGAGTCGGTCCACTCGGGGATGGCGAGCATCACGTCGCAGGTGTACCTGCACAAGGACCAGTGGTCGGAACTCATCGGCGCCTACCTGGCGGGCGGGGTGCCGGCCACCACCCAGGTAAGCCACTACAACGAGATCCAGAAGGCTGTATTCGACCCCATCGTCCGCAGCGAGCCGGACATCGCCACCATCGGTTTCCGCTTCGAGCGGATCGACTAGCACCCGGCCGCTGCCGAGGCTCCACGCCGTAGCGGGTTCCGAGTTGCGAGTCAGGGCCGTGCGTTGCAGGTTACAAGTTACAGGCCCGAGGCGGACATGCCGCTCGGGCCTGTAACTTGTGACCTGTGACCTGTCACCGCGCGTACAACCCACAACGCATAACCTATGCCCACACCTGCCGCCTACGCCCCGCTCCACGCCTCCAGCTTGCGGAACAGGTCCCCGAACACGGCGTCGCGGTTGACGTCGTAGGCCTGGCGAACCGGGTGCCGTCGCGGGTCCTCGGGCGCCCAGGTGACGTCGTCGCGCAGGATGGGCGACGGGCGCAGCTCTGTGGGCACCCAATCCGGGTTGTTCATATAGGCCACCGAGCTGATGTCCCAGATCACCTTGGAGTAGGCAAAGTGGTCGGGATGGTAGCCCTGGAAGATCCCGTAGAGATAGTCGCCGACACGCCCCCGCCCCTTGACGTAGGCGGCCATCTCGGGCAGCGTGGTGCGCAGGTGCTCCGTCACGTTCTTGCATGGCAGTTGCACCAGGGGGACGCCCGAATCGAACAGCACCTGAGCGGCGGGGACGTCCTGCTGCAGGTTGAATTCCTTCGCCGTAGGCCAGTACCAGGGATGCCCGCCGAGCCACACCACCACGATCTTGTCCACGATGTCGGGCGCCATGAGCAGCGCCGAGGCGACGTTGGTGATGGCGCCGACGGCCAGCACATAGAGCGGCCCCGGGGAGGCGGCGCGCGCCCGGCGCACCAGGTCCTCCGCCGCCGGGCTGACGAGCGGCGTCTTGTCGGCCGGCAGGTAGCGGTCGGAGCCGCGAAAGGCGAACCCCTCCGCGGAATGTCCCATGAACTCCAAGATGCGCAGGATCTCCTGGTAGCTCCTCTCCATGCCGTCGGCGGGGCCCGACGAACGGCTGTTGAAGAACGGGGCGGCGTACACCGCCTCGACGGACAGGTTCTCCGACATCAGGGCGTACACCAGGGCAAACTGGTCGTCGATCTCGTTGTACGTGTCGGTGTCCAGCACCATCGACACGCGCCCCTGCGGCGGCTCCAACAGCTCCAGGCGGCGCGTCGGGGCTAGGGTGGGAAAATCGGGCATGGTCATACCTCGCTTCTTGTGCTGTCGGCGGTCGGCGGTCGGCTGTTGGCCGTTAGCTCTTGGCTGTTGGCTCTTCCCGCTCGGGTGCCGTACCGCCCAGATAGATCCGATGGCCAAGGCAATCTAGGCGTCGGCAAGCGCGGCAAATAGCTAGCTAATAGCCAAAAGCCAACAGCCGATAACCGACCGCCGACCGCCGTCACCTACGCCTTCCCCCACTCGCGCAGATTCTCCAGACTCAGGCGCGCGCTCTCAAAGCAGGGGCGGGCGCAGCGGTCCTGCTCGACGATGTACCACTCTACGCCCTGCCGCTCACTGGCGGCAAAGATGGGCGCAAAGTCGATGACGCCCTCGCCGACCTCGGCAAAGGTGTGCCCCTCGCTCCCCTCGGGCGTCATATCCTTGAGGTGCACCAGGGGGAACCGCCCAGCGTGCTGCCGGATGAACGCGGCCGGGTCGAGGCCGGCGTGCCGCACCCAGTAGACGTCGCACTCGATGGTCACCAGCGCCGGATCGGTCTCGCGGAGCAGGATGTCCATGCCGGTCACGACGCCGTCCCCGGCGTCGTGCTTGTCAAACTCGAAGGCGTGGTGGTGGTAGTAGAGGCCCATGCCGGCCTCCCGGAGGCGCGCGCCGACGGCGTTCATCATCGCCGCCAGGGCGCGGAACCCCTCGGGGTTTTGGCGCTCGTTGGGGAGGTAGGGGACGCCGACGCGCGGCGCGCCCACGGCAGCATAGTAGGCGATCACGTCGTCCAGGTTGGTCTCGAACTCGGTCACCGGCACGTGGCTGCCCGCCAGGGCGAGGCCGGTCTCGGCCAGGAGGTCCCTCATCGCTGCGGCGGAGAGCCCACCGGTGCCGGCCAACTCCACGCCGGCATAGCCCAGCGCCGCGACGCGCCGCATCGCGCCGGCAAAGTCCTTGGCCGCCTCATCGCGCACGGTATAGAACTGCAATCCCACGGGAACGTTCGCCATGCTGGTACTCCTCGCGATTGGGGTGGGTACGACGCGCGTATGCTAGCCGCGTGGGAGGGCGATGTCAACGGCGTACGAAGCGGCGCCTGGCGGTTGGCTGTTGGCCATTGGCCTGACACAGGCACTGCCAGCCCCTCGGCTGGGCATTCCCTCAAGAAGAACGTCTTGCACCAGCGGCCAAGGGCTAATGGCCAACAGCCAATTGCCAAGACCTACCGCCCCACCGCGCGCCCACGGCTGACCGCCGACTGCCGACCGCCGATGGCCAACTGCGCCTCGCGCCTCCGACGCCGCAGGAGGAGCCTCCGCACGCGGGCATGGCGCTCGCGGGTGAGGGGATAGAACCACGCCACGACGATGGCGCTGATCAGCAGGAGTGCGCCGCCGGGGCCCGTGAGGATGCGGATGGCCGATAGCGTGACGGCGGACTGGGCAAACTGCGTCGCCTCGAGGCCGGGGGCGCGATAGCCGAACCAGCCCAGCACCTGCAGCGCGACAAAGATGGCGATGGCGCCGGTGAGCTTGCGGATGAGGTTCTTGGCGCCATAGTAGACGCCCTCGTTGCGGCGGTGCGTGTACAGCTCGTCCCACTCGATGACGTCGGGAAAGATGGCGTCGGGGAGGACGTGGGCCGTGGCGACGCTCAGGCCCGACAGCGCCGACAGCGCCATGATGAGCCCCAACTGGCCGGGCTGAATGGCGATCACCGCGCACTGCACCAGGGCCCAGAAGCCCATGCCACAGATGTAGGCGGCGCGCTTGCTGAAGCGCCGGGCCATCCACGTCCAGAGGGGTATGGACACCACCGCAACGACGAGCATGACGCCCAGCACCACCGATCCGAGGGCGACGGGCTCGCCAAAGACGTCGGCCGAGGCGAGCAGGTTGCCCTGCGCCACCCAGTAGGTGAGAAAGAAGGGCAGCATGAGGGCCACGAGATCAAAGGTGATCCAGTTGAGCATGTACAGCGCCATGGCGTAGCGGAACGGCACGTTGCGCCAGGCGGCGCGCGCCATCTCGCGTAGCGCCGGCACCCGGCGTTCGTCCGTGGGAGCGGGACGCTCGCGTACCACGATGGCGATGGCGATGAAGGGAAGGGCGGCCAACCCGCCAAAGAGGGCCGCCACGACCAGGTAGCCCTGCTGGGCGCTGGCGCCCGACTGGCGCGCCGCGTTCACGATCATGGGCGCCGACACCGCCGTGGCGAGGGACGCCAGCAGGTTGAAGAACATGCGATAGCCGGTGAGCGAGGTGCGCTCGTCATAGTCGCGGGCCAGCTCGGGCGTGAGGGCCTGGAATGGGACGGCCACCAGCGTCTGCAGGGTGTCACTGATCATGAACGCCAGCGTGACGGAGGCCACCACCGCCCACTGCGACTCCCACGGTGGCGCCCACCAAAGGAGCAGGAAGCCGAAGCCGTAGGGGACGGCAAAGAGGAGCAGAAAGGGGCGCCGCCGCCCCCAGCGCGTCCGCACGCGGTCGCTCAGCGCGCCGACGATGGGGTCGTTCACGGCGTCCCAGATGATGCCCACCAGCGCGGCGATGGACGCTAGGCGCGGGTCGAGCCCCACCACGTCGGTGAGAAAGATGGCATAGAACACCTGGCGCAGGGTGCCAAAGCTCGACATCCCCCAGTCGCCGGTGCCATAGACGAGCTTGGTCCAGAGGGACAAGGGGCGGGGCGGCGCCGCTTCGAGCGAGTAAGCCGTCATCGGTATCGTCTCCGTAGCGCATGGGGCCGGCAGTGTTCGGCCTCGTGCGCCGGCATAGGTATCACACGGCGCGGCGATAGACGCGGTGCGTCTTGTACCACTGTACGCCGAGGGCGGCCATCTCCGCCCGGCTCTTGGCGTTCTTGTCCTCGATCTGCACCACATCGGCGTGCTTGAAGCCGAACGCGTGCACGCTCTTGGCCATCTCGGTGTAGAGCACGGCGTTGGCGCCCACCCCGCGATGCTCGGGGAGGAGGCCGATGCCGTTCACGTTCACCCACTCGGTGCGCTTGAACTCGCGCATCAACACCAGCCAGCCAAGGGGCCACAGCCGTCCCTTGATGCGCTGCAGCGCCGCCGAGATGTCGTGGAAGGCAAAGAGAAAGCCGATCACCTCCTCGCCCTTCATCACCAGCTTGATGAGGCGATGGTCGGCGATGGAGAGCAGACGCTCCGCAACCACCGACAGCTCCCCCTCCGTGAGGGGAAAGTGCCCCTCGCCATCGCGGAAGGAATCGTTGTACACCTCGCGGATGCGCGGCGCCCACGAGACGAGTTCGCGCTTGCTCCCAAAGGTCTGGATGCGCAACCCCCGTCGCTCCATGACCTTCGCGGCCACCTCGGCGTAGCGCGGGTTGAGGGCATAGTCGCCCGGCAGGTACCCGGAGTAAAAGTCGCTCTCCTTGGTAAACCCGCAGGAGACGACCAGCTGGTCATAGTAGGGCAGGTTATAGGGGATGCCCACCGCCGGGCGGTGCTGAAAGCCGTCCACGAGCAGGCCGATGCCGTCCCCCGCCAGCAGGCCCCGCGGCCCCTTGATGGTCGTCAGCCCACGCCCGCGCGCCCAGTCGACGGCGGCGTCCACCAGCGCGTGGGCGGCATCCACGTCATCGATGCATTCGAATAGGTAAAAGAAGGCGGTCTGGGTATCATGGTACCGGTTATAGTTCTGGTTGTCGATGATGGCCACCCGTCCCACGTCCTCGCCGTCCGCCTCGACGAGAAAGAACTCGGCGGTAGAGTGCTCGTAGAAGGGGTGCTTGTCACGGTTCAGGCACAGGCGCACCTCGCCCCGCAGGGGCGGCACCCACTGCGGGCTGTCGCGGTACAGGGCAAAGGGCACCTCGATGAAGCGGTTCACATCGCGCCGGCGGGAGGTGTCGACCCTATGGACGCGCATGGCCGTCCTCCCCCGCAGGGACAGCCCCGTCGTCGGCGGCGAAAAAGGCGACGCCGAGGATCCCCGGCCCGCCGTGGGTCACGATGGCGGGTGGGACGTCGAGGATCGGGATGCGCTCCAGGCCATGGTGGGCGCAGAGGTCGGCGGCCAGCGCCTCCGCCTCGGCGGGCACGCCGGCGTGCATCACCGAGGGGTAGCCCGTCCCGTCGGCCGGGTACTCGGCGGCCACGAGTTCCTTGAGGCGCGCCAGGGCGCGGGACTGGGTGCGCTGGCGGTCATACGCCTCCACCCGACCATCGCACATGGTGAGGATCGGCTTGACGCGCAGCACGGTACCCAATAGGGCGGCGGCGCCGCCGATGCGCCCACCCTTGGCGAGGTACTCGAGCGTCGCCACGAGGAAATAGAGGCGACAACGCCGCATCATCGCCTCGAGGCGCGCCACGATGCTGTCGGCGCCGAGCCCGTCCGCCGCCCAACATGCGGCCAGCTCCACCATGGTGGCCAGGGGGCTGGCGACGACGCGCGTGTCGAGCACGCGGATGTCGGCCTCGGGAAACTCGGCCGCCGCCACGGTGGCCGAGCGCACCGTCCCGCTCACCAGCGTCGAGGGGTGGATGCACAGGATCGGCTCACCCGACGGGACGAGGCGCTCGAACGCATCCACGAACAGGCGCACGGGAGGAGCGGCGGTCTTGGGGAGTTCGCGCGAGGAGCGCAGCCGCTCCATAAAGCCGGCATTGTCCAGCTCGATCCCCTCGAGGTACGACTCGTCGCCGAAACTGACGATCTGGGGGATGACGGGGATGTCGTAGCGTTCGGCCACCTCGCGGGGTAGTCCGGCGGTGGTATCGGTGACTATTCTGACCATGAGCACCTCTGGGCAGCGATGTGAGCGGCAGGGCGGGCGAGCCCCATTGTACTCAACTCGGCGCCCACGGCTATCACGCGCGGGCGCCCCTAGGGCACAACACCTAGGCGGCGCCGGGGGCACGCCGAAATGTGGGCGTTGCGAGCGCAGGGGCAGGCGTTTGCGCCTTGGACGGATGGCGCGCCCTCGCCTATAATGCGTGCCTGTGCGGCCGAGCACGCCCACATACACGGCCATCCATTGCCCCAACGCACAGGAGACGACACGATGCCGGTACGCTGGTACGAACGGACCGGCGGCGAAGGCATGCAGGAATCGAGCGGTTGGCGGCCTCACTGGCTGCTTGCCGCTGGATTGCTGCTGTTCATCGCCCTGGCAACCCAAGCCTACTGGCTGCCCCTGTTCGCCCGGTTCCTGATCGCCACGCAAGAGGCGGTGCCCGCCGACGCCATCGTGGTCCTCGGAGGAGGCAGCGGCTCACGCCAAGAACTGGCGGTGGCCCTGGCCAAGAAGGGCTATGCCCCCGCCCTCGTCTCCAGCGGCGAGGCGCCGCAGCTGCCGGGATTCGAGCAGTCGTTCGCTTCCCTGGGGGCGGATTATATGGTGAGCCTCGGGGCGCCTCGCGGTACCATGATCCTCCTCCCAGACACCGCCAGCACGCGCGATGAGGCGCTGGCGTGCCTCCAACTCGCGCAGGAGAACGGGCTGAGTTCGGTGCTGGTGATCACCGACTCGTACCACACGCGGCGGGCGCGTCTGACCTTCCGCAAGGTGTTCGAGGAGACGGGGGTGCGCATCATCGTGGTGGGCGCCGAGCCCGATTGGTTCTCGCCGACCAGCTGGTGGACCCAGGAACGCTCGCTGCTGGCGGTGCTCGACGAGTACGCCAAGCTGGCCTTCTACCTCACCAAGGGGTGGGTCTAGAGCGGACCGTGTGGACAAGGGTGGGCCGCTCCGTGAGGGACGGCTCACGGCAAAGGAGCACACCATGCCTAAGGCATACTATCTCGTGGGGCCGCGCACCTTCGAGTTGCGCGAATACGCCGATCCCCCTCTCGGGCCGCGCGACGTGCGACTGGAGAGTGTGCTCAGCGGCATCAGCCACGGCACGGAGCTGAACCTGTACCGCGGCACGGCGCCCTTTGCCGAGAAACATTTCGACGGCGAGCACCGCCTGTTCATGCCCAATGAGGAGCGCGCCTTCCACCCCATTCGGCTGGGGTACGAAATGGTCAGCCGCGTCGCGGAGGTGGGGAGCGCGGTGATGGAGGTACGCGTGGGGGACCTGGTGCACAGCGCCACACCCCACGGCCCCACGACCATCATCGACATGGACCGCAACGCCCGGGAGCAGATCCCCATGCAAGCGCTGCCGGAAGGCGTCTCGCCGCGGCAGGCGGTGTTCGCCGCGCTGGTGGGGGTGGCGCTGGCGGCCGTCCATGACGCCCAGATCAAGGTGGGCGATCACGTGGCGGTGTTCGGCCTGGGTACCATCGGCCTCATCGTCGTGCAGCTGGCGCGTCTGAGCGGCGCCTCGTACGTGGCCGCGTTCGATCCCATCGCCCGGCGACGCGAGATGGCCGCCTCGTTCGGCGCCGACGAGGCGCTCGACCCCACGCAGCGCGACCCGGGGGAGGTGCTCAAGTTCCGCGACGGCCCCCGTGGCGTGGACGTGGCCATCGAGGCCAGCGGCACCTATCCGGCGCTGCAGCAGGCGATACGTAGCGCACACATGGGCGGCACGATCGTGACCCTGGGATACTACCAGGGCGGGGCGTCGGCGGTGTACCTGGGCGAGGAATGGCACCACAACCGGCTCAACCTCGTCTCGAGCATGGCGGTGTGGAACTGCCCCAGCCGCTACCACCCCATGTGGGACCGCCCGCGCATCTCACGCACCGCCCTGGACCTGCTGGCCCAGGACAAGGTGCGGGTGGACGAACTCATCACCCAGACCTTCCCGTACGCCGAGGCGCCGGAGGCGTACCGCTTCATCGACGAGCATCCGGCGGAGACGATCAAGGCGGTGCTGAGTTACGAATAGGGGCGCAGCGAGCGCGAACTCATACCCCTTGCGCTCTCCCCGCCCCTATGCTACAATACCCCTGCCGGCGACCCACGGGGCGCCGAGCATTGGCCGGGCATGAAACAACGCGTCGCTTGGATCGCACCGCGACCGAGACGGCAGGAGAAGGGGAGCGTGGCCCCTGGGCCACGCCGCGGAACACGCTTGATTCCGCAACCTCGCGTCTCGATGGCGCGAGGTTTTTTTATGTCTCGAGGAGACCGCTTGGACGAGCCGCTCATCCGCACATCGCACCTCAGCTACAGCTATGACGCCGGGACCGATCACGCCATCCCGGCGCTGCACGACGTCTCCCTGGCCGTCGACCGGGGGGAGTACCTGGCCATCGTGGGGCAGAACGGGTCGGGCAAGTCGACCCTGGCGCGCTGCCTGAACGGCCTCCTCACCCCCACCGAGGGGGAGGTCATCGTGGCGGGCGCCAGTACGCGCGACGGCGCGGCGCTCCTCGGGATTCGCGCCACGGTGGGGATGGTGTTCCAGAACCCCGACAACCAGATCATCTCCACGGTGGTCGAGGAGGAGGTCGCCTTTGGGCCCGAGAATCTGGGGGTGCCCCGCGACGAGTTGCGTCGGCGCGTCGATGACGCCCTGCGGAACGCCGGCCTGCTCGACCAGCGCCTCCGCGATCCCCACACCCTCTCCGCCGGGCAAAAGGCGCGCCTGGCCATCGCCGGCGTGCTGGCGATGCGCCCCGCCTGCCTGGTGCTCGACGAATCCACCGCCATGCTCGATCCGTTGGCGCGGCGCGAGGTGCTGCGCCTGCTGCGCGACCTGCACGCCGATGGGCTGACGGTGGTGGCCATCACCCATTTCATGGACGAGATCACCCAGGCCCAGCGCGTCCTCGTGCTCGACGCCGGCCATGTGGCCCTGGAGGGAACGCCGCGCGAGGTACTGGCGCAGGCCGACGTCCTGGAGGCGTTGGGCCTGGCGCTGCCCCCTGCCGCCGTCATCGCCCGTGGCCTGGCGGTGCGTGGCGCCAACATGTCGGTCGGCGTCGTCACCCCCGAAGAGCTGGTGGCCGCCGTCGTCGCGCGGGCGAGGGCAGCCTGATGGCCGACCCCGCGGTAGTCATCGAGCATCTGGGCCACACCTACCTTCCAGGGACGCCACTGGAATCCGTGGCGCTGCGCGACGCGGGCCTGGAGGTGGCGCGGGGCGAGATCGCGGCGCTCATCGGCGCCAGCGGCGCGGGCAAGTCGACGCTGGCCCACTTTACCAACGGCCTGCTGCGTCCCGGCGAGGCGGGGCGCGTGGTGGTGTTCGGCCAGGACACGGCGTCGCCATCCCTCGATCTTGGCGCGCTGAGGCGACGCGTGGGACTGGTATTCCAGTACCCGCACCAGCAGCTGTTCGAGCGCTACGTGGGGGATGACGTGGCCTACGGGCCCTGCCAGTTGGGGCTGGATCGCAAAGCCGTGCGCGAGCGGGTGCGCTGGGCGATGGAGGCGGTGGGCCTCCCCTTTCAGGCGTTCAAGGATCGGCAGACCTTTTCGCTGAGCGGCGGCGAGATGCGGCGCGCCGCGCTGGCCGGCGTGCTGGCGATAAGGCCCGAGCTGCTCGTGCTGGACGAGGCCACCACCGGCCTCGACCCGCGGGGCCGAGGCGAGGTGCACACCCTCCTGCGCCGCCTGCGCGACGAGGAGGGGGTCACGGTGTTGCTGATCTCGAACGACATGGATGAGGTGGCCGAGGTCGCGGAGCGGGTGACGGTGCTCCACGAGGGACGCACCGTGCTGGCGGGGGAGGTGCATGAGGTACTGAGCCAGCACGACGCGCTGGCGGGCGCCGGCTTGACGCTCCCCACCGCGGCCGAGATCGTCCGCGCGCTGGCGCGGGAGGGGGTAGTCGTTCCCGGTCGGCCGATCACGGCGTGTGAGGCGGAGGAGGCGCTGTGGCTAACGCTGCGCTCCTGAGACACGTCACCATCGGGCGGTACCTCCCCACGGGGTCGGCCGTACATCGCCTCGACCCGCGCGCCAAGCTGGTGGCCATCGCGCTGCTCGTGGCGGCCGCCGTGGTCGCCTCGGGGTACACCACCAGCGTCCTGATGGTGCTGGTGGTCGCCTCACTGGTGCCGCTGTCGCGACTGCCGGCGGAACAGGCGGTGGCCAGCGTGCGCCCGGTGATGCCGCTGGTGGCCGTGCTGGCGGTGCTGCAGCTGCTGCTCGGAGGCACGTCCGGCGCCGCGGCGCATGAGGAGGCGCTGGCCGCCTGGGGGTTCATCCGCATCACGCCGACCAGCATCCGGGTAGTGGCGATCATGGCGCTGCGGCTGGTGAGCTTGATGGTGTTGGTCAGCCTGCTGACCAGCACGACGACGCCCGGGGCGCTCACCATGGGCGTCGACCGTCTGCTGCGCCCCCTGGGCGCCGTGGGGTTACCCAGCCACGAGATCGCGCTGGTGATCGCCATCGCGTTGCGCTTCCTGCCGATCCTCGGCGAGCAGATGGAGGCGATCATGCTGGCGCAGGACGCCCGCGGCGTGGGCCAGGGCTCCGGAGGGCGATTACGCCTGCTGGCGAACGCCCGGCGCATGGCGGCGTTGGTGGTGCCCCTCTTTGCCGACGTCTACCGGCGGGCCGACGAGATGGTGATGGCGATGCTGGCGCGCTGCTACCACGGCGGCAACGGCCGCACCAGCCTGAACGAACTCCGCTACCGCCCCGTCGACGCCGCGGCCGTCGGTATCGCGCTGCTCGTCCTAGGTGTCGTGATCGCGCTACAGGGGCTTGGCATGCCGTAGAATATCCATGAATAACCACAGAGACCCCAGAGTACCCAGAGACCGCAGAGGAGAGCCCGCCCCCATAATGCTGTGTTCCTCTCCTTCCTCTCTGTGCCCTCTGCGTTCTCTGCGCCCTCTGTGGTCAAGAGGTCTCGCACAGTAGGAGGATTGCCATGAGCGCAAGCATGTCGCGAAAGGAACGAACGATGACCAGGCATGACGACGATACGGCCATGCTTACAGCGCAGCATCGCGGGATTCGCCGGGTGGTGGTGGCCGGACTGCTGCTGGCCATCACCCTCCTCATGGCGTTCACGCCGGTGGGGTTCATCCCCACGCCAACGCCGGCCGGCAGCGCCACCATCGCCCACCTCCCGGCCATCATCGGCGCCATCCTCGAGGGGCCGCTGGTGGGCGTGATCGTCAGCCTCGGCTTTGGCTTCGGGAGCTTTTTCAGCCCGCTGGTGCCCATCAAGGACCCGCTGGTCATCATCCTGCCGCGACTGCTCATCGGCCCCGTGGCCTGGTGGGTGTTCGCCGTCCTGCGGCGCGCCCGCGTCGGGATGCTCACGGGGATGCTGGCCGTGCTGCTGGCGCTGTTGATGGCGTTCAGCTACCAGGTGGCGCAGCAGACCTTGTGGCTGGGGATGGTCTTGGCCGTGGCCTCGGCCATCGCCATCGTGTTCCTGTTCGTGTGGGTACGCCGTGAGGAATCCGCCGTCGTCAGCCTGGCCGTGGCGGGGGCGGCCGGCTCGCTCACCAACACGGCCCTGGTGCTGTCGGCGGCGACCCTGCGCGGGTACGTGACGAGCGATGCCGCCTGGGGGATCGCCATCGCCCAGGGCATCCCCGAGATGTTTGTGTCGGCCGTCATCACCGCCGCCGTCGTGGCCGCCGTCCGCCAGATCGGCACGCGGCGCGGCGCGCGCATCTAGGTGGGAGGCGAAGGCGATGCTGCTCTGTGTCGATATCGGCAACACCAACATCACCATCGGCCTCTACCGCGGCGAGGAGCTGGTGGCGCACTGGCGCGTCAGCACCGATCAGCAAAAGATGCCGGATGAGTACGGCATCCTGCTCCTCAGCCTCATGGCGCGGCAGGGCCTTGAGCCGTCCGAAATTCGTGGGGTCTCGGTAGCCAGCGTCGTGCCGCCAGTGACGGACATGATCCTCGAGATGCTGGACAGCTATGTGGGCGTGGAGCCGCTTCTGGTGGGTGCGGGGATCAAGACCGGGGTAGCGGTGCGCTACGACAACCCCTACGAGGTGGGGGCTGACCGCGTAGTGAACGCCGCCGCGGCCTTTCGCCTCTACGGTGGCCCGGCCTGCATCGTGGACTTTGGCACGGGCACCACCTTTGACGCCCTCTCGGCCACCGGCGACTATCTCGGCGGCGCCATCGCGCCCGGCGTGCGGGTGGCGGCCGAAGCGCTGTTCTTGCGCACTGCCAAGCTGCCCCGCATCGACCTGACGCGGCCGCGCAAGGCGATCGGCACCAACACGGCGGACTCGATGCGCTCGGGCATCCTCTTTGGCTACGTGGGCCTCGTGGAGGGGATGGTGGAGCGCTTTCGGCGCGAACTCGGGCCGTCGATGCGCGTCATCGGCACCGGCGGCCTCGCCAAAGACATCGCGCAAGAGACCGACGTCATCGAGGTCGTGGACCCCTGGCTGACGCTGAAGGGCCTGCAGATCGTCTACGAACTCAACAGGGGGGCGCGGTGATCCTCGAAGGAGCCAACATCGTCCTGGGGGTTACGGGCGGCATCGCCTGCTACAAGGCGGTCGACCTGGCCAGCAAGCTGGTGCAGGCGGGCGCAACGGTGGACGTCATCATGACGGAGGGGGCCACGGCGTTCGTCACCCCCCTCCCCTTCCAGACGATCACCAAGCGGCCCGTGTCCATCGACATGTTCCAGCTGCTGCGCGACACCGACATGGCCCACATCTCCCTCTCGGCGCGGGCCGATGCGCTGGTGATCGCCCCGGCCACGGCCAACACCATCGCCAAGATCGCCCACGGCCTGGCCGACAACCTGCTCACCAGCACCGTGCTCGCCACGACGGCGCCGCTGGTGGTCGCCCCGGCCATGGACGCCGACATGTGGGCCAACCCGGTGACGGCCGAGAACGTCGAGACGCTGCGGCGTCGCGGCGCCACCATCGTGGGGCCGGGCGAGGGGCGACTCGCCTCCGGACGCATCGGCGCTGGGCGACTCGTCTCGACGGAAGAGATCATGGCCGCCATCCGCCAGGCCTTGGGGCGCCACGGCCCCCTGGCGGGGCTGCGCGTGGTGGTGAGCGCCGGCGGCACCCAAGAGCCTCTCGATCCGGTGCGCCACCTGGGCAACCGCTCCTCGGGTCGCATGGGCTACGCCCTGGCCGAGGCGGCGCGCGATTACGGCGCGCGCGTGACCCTCGTCACCGCGCCCACGGGCTTGCCCACGGTGTACGGCGTCGAGACTGTGCCGGTGCGCACCGCCGCCGAGATGCACGACGCCATCATCGCGCGCTTGGACGAGACGGACGTACTCCTGATGGCCGCCGCCGTGGCGGACTATCGCCCCGCCCGTATGGCGGAGCAAAAGATCAAGAAGCAGGACGGCGCGCTGACCCTCGAACTGGAGCGCACCGTCGATATCCTGGCCGCGGTGGCCGAGCGGCGCGCCGGGTCGCGCGACGACAAGGTGATCGTCGGGTTCGCCGCCGAGACGGAGAACCTGCTGGAGAACGCCCGCGACAAGCTGGTACGCAAGCGGCTCGACCTGCTGGTGGCCAACGACGTCTCGGCCAGCGACAGCGGGTTCGAGGTGGCCACGAACCGCGTCACGCTCCTCACGCCGGACGGGGGCCAGGAATCGCTGCCCCTGCTGCGCAAGGAGGAGGTGGCGGAGCGTATCCTCGACCGCGTGGCCGCGTTGTGGAGGGCATCCCATGGCTGACAAGACGACGCTCGGACTCTTGGCGCCCGGTGCGCTGACCGACGTGCCGGGGATCGAGGTGGGGCACGCCGATGACGCGACGGCGCTCACCGGCTGCACGGTGGTGCTCTGCCGCGAGGGCGCCATCGCCGGCGGCGCGGTGCCCGGGCTCGCGCCAGGCACGCGCGAGACCGACCTGCTGCGGCCCGGGTCGCTGGTGGAAAAGGCACACGCCGTGGTCTTGACGGGCGGCAGCGCCTTTGGGCTGGCCGCCGCCGACGGCGTGATGCGCTACCTCGAGGAGCAGGGCATCGGCTACGACACGGGGGTGGCGCGGGTGCCCATCGTGCCCGGCGCCGTGCTGTTCGACCTCGCCCTGGGCGATGCCATGGTGCGCCCCGATGCCAACATGGGCTACCGCGCCTGCCGCGCCGCCCGAGCGGACGAGGCGCGCCAGGGGAACGTGGGCGCCGGCATGGGCGCCACGGTGGGCAAGGTGTTCGGCATCGGCCGGGCGACCAAGTCGGGGCTCGGGACCGCCAGTCTGCGGGTGGGCGCGCTCATCGTGGCGGCGATGATGGCGGTGAACGCCTTTGGCGACGTGGTGGATCCCGCCTGCGGTCGAATCGTCGCCGGCGCGCGCGGGGCGGACGGCGAGGGATTCATCGATTCGTGCGTGGCGATGCGGACGCAGCTGGCGAACGGTGCACCCGCGCCCCAGCACGTGGGACAGAACACGGTGATCGGCGTGGTAGCGACCAACGGGCGGCTCGACGTGGCGCAGGCGAACCAGGTAGCCGCCGCCGCTCACGACGGCCTGGCCCGCGCGACGCGCCCATCCCACACCCTGTTCGACGGCGACGTCATCTTTAGCCTGGCCACGGGGCAGGTGGACGCGCACCAGGCTCTGGTGAGCAGCCTGGCCGCCGAGGCGGTGGCGCTGGCCACCCTCAACGCCGTATGGGCAGCCGCGCCCGCCGGCGGGCTGCCGTGCGCGAGGGAGCTGTAGCGGTCGGCGGTCGGCTATCGGCGGTCAGTTGGCGGCTTTCCGCAGTGACGACTGGCCGTTGGTTATTAGCTCTTGACCCGCGCGAAGCGGCGCCCATCGCTTGCATGGTACGACAAGCCAAGAGCCAACAGCCAATGGCTCGTATCCAGCGATAGCAAAGCCGGTGGCGGGAAACCCGCCACCGGCTCTTTCGTGCATGCAGATCGTGCGGCGCGCCCGCCCTACGGCTGGAGGTTCACCTCGACCGACGCCAGGTGCTCGATGGCGCCGTCTCGCGTGCTGATGCTGTACACCTGGACGCGGCCGGCCTGGGCCGAGGCGGGAGGCGTGAACTCGACGGTGCCGGTAAAGACGCCCAGGATGCCCGGCTCGGCGTCGATCACGGCAAAGCCCTGGCCGACGACCACCCCGGCACTATCGATCACGTCCACCGCCAGCGTGTTCTGCATCGAGCGGCCCCATCCGTTGATGATCATAGGGCTGCTGACGCTGGCCGTGGCGCTCGGGTTGGCGATGATGATCGCCTCCTGCACGTTCGGCGGCGTGGTGCCCGGGCCGGGGGCCGTGCCGTCGCCGGGGCCCGGGATAACGAGGCGCTGCCCCACAAAGATCAGGTTCCAGTTGGTGATGCCGTTATGGGTCGCCAGGTCGCGCACCGTGACGCCATAGCGGGCGGCGATGCTCAGCAGCGATTCGCCCGCCTGGACGATGTGCACGGTGAGGCCGGGCCCCGCGGTGGGTTCCGGGATGAGCAGGCGCTGTCCGACGTAGATAAAGTTCGCGTTCGTCAGGCCGTTGGCATCGACGAGGGCCTGCACGGTGACGCCATACATCCGGGCGATAGACGATAGCGTCTGCCCCTGCGTCACGATGTGGTACCGTGGCTCCTGCGCCGCGGCGCCGAGCGTTACGGACAGTAGGAGCACAACGACGAGCACGAGTGTCATCAGACGTCTTCTGACCATGGAACCCTCCTGGATGTGAGGCGCCACGAGATGCCGCACCTGCTTAAAACAGTATATCATACAGCGATAGGAGTGGCAAGGGCGAGACGGGTAAAAAAGCCGTGAAGATGACAACATAGGTACAAGAGGTAGCCATAGGGAGCACTCGCGGCTGGCGTTGGCGGGGGCCACGCGGCACAGCCTGCGCGAGCACAAACACGACAGAACCCGCGTTGACACGACAGATTGGCACAGCTATAATGGGAGCGGCTGTACCCCTTCAATCCAGCAAAGAGGAGGCACCCGGATGTCCCTGGACTCGAACCATAGAACGCCACGCCGTGGCAGAGCGAGTCAGGATCTCTGGCCCAAGTGGATGTGGATCGCGGTGCCGGTTCTGGTAGTCGTCGTCGTGGCGGGGCTGTGGTGGGCCATCTTTTCGCCGTCCGAGGCCGCCACCTCTGAACCCACACCGACTGCGACCATGCGCATCATCCGGGAGCAGCCAACCCAGGGCCCCACCCTGCAGAGCACGTTGCCGGCCCTCGAGCCGACGGCCACGCGCCCGGTGCTTCCTTTGCCCACCTTTACCAACGCTCCGGCGGCCGTGTCAACGCCCACGTCGAGCACGCAGATCGAGACGGCGGCGTCTCTCAGCGTCGGCAGCCAGGCCAAGGTGGTGGGCACCGGCGGATCGGGCCTCAACGTGCGCTCGGGCGCCGGCATGGGTAACGCCCGCGTCAAGACGCTGCCCGACGGCACGGCCGTCGAGGTGATCGGCGGGCCCAAGGACGCCGACGGCTTTACCTGGTGGCAGATTCGCGACCAGGCGGGCGTGACCGGCTGGGTCGCGTCCAAATACCTGGAAGCGTCCTCCTGAGCGCCCGCGCCAGAGTGCGCCGGCCTCTCGCTGGAGGAGGGCAGCCCTCGACTACGTGAGGGGTAACAGACTTGTCCGGGACAGAGCGGCGCTCTGTCCCGGTTGTCATTCAGGGGGCTGCCACGGCAGCGCCACTCGGGAGGATCACGATGTCGGAGGACGTGACGGAGCGCATCGAGCGCCTGCGCCGGCTGATCCACCTCTACAACTATCGCTATCACGCGCTGGACGATCCCGCCGTTAGCGATGCCGAGTACGACGCGCTGATGCACGAACTGCGTCAGCTAGAGCAGGAACGCCCGGAGCTGATCACCCCCGATTCGCCTACGCAGCGCGTGGGCGCCGAGCCGTTGGCCGAGTTCCAGCGGGTGCGTCATCCCCATCCCATGACCAGCCTGGCCGACGCCTTTTCCGTGGACGAGGTGCGCGCCTGGCTGGAGCGCGCCAAACGCCTCCTCCCCGAGGACACGCCGCTGAGCTTTGTCGTCGAGCCCAAGATCGATGGCCTGGCGGTGGCGCTGACCTATGAGAGCGGCGCCCTGGTGCGCGCCGCCACCCGCGGCGACGGCACGGTGGGCGAGGATATCACCGCCAACGCTCGCACCATCCCTACGGTGCCACTGCGCATCCCCGTGGATCCCGACCACCTGGGGGCGCCGCCGGCGCTGGAGGTGCGGGGCGAGATCTATATGCCGCGCTCCGCATTCGAGCGCATGAACGCCGATCGGGAGGAGCGCGGCGAGGCGCCCTTTGCCAACCCGCGCAACGCGGCGGCGGGCTCCGTGCGCCAACTCGACCCGCGCATCACCGCGACGCGCCCCCTGCAGCTGTTCGCCTACGGCGTCGGCTATTCAGAGGGGATCCGCCTCGACACCCAGGGCGAGACGCTGCAGTACCTCGAGCGGCTGGGCTTTGCCGTAAACAGCGACATCCAGATGATCGAGGATTTCGAGCGCGTTTTGGCCTATTGCGTCGAGTGGATGGACAAGCGTGATGCCCTCGACTATGAGGCGGACGGCGTCGTGATCAAGATCGATAGCTTTGCCATCCAGCAGCGCCTGGGCGTGGTGGGCAACGCGCCGCGCTGGGCGGTGGCGTTCAAGTTCCCCTCGCGCGAGGCCACCACCGCGCTGCTGGACGTCGGCGTGAACGTGGGGCGCACGGGCGTGCTCACGCCCTATGCCATCCTGGAGCCGGTGCGACTGGGCGGCGTGATGATCCGCCAGGCGTCGCTGCACAACTTTCAGGACCTGGCGCGCAAGGACCTACGCGTCGGCGACACCGTCATCGTGCGGCGCGCCGGCGACGTGATCCCGCAAGTGGTGGCGCCGGTGGAGGGCCTCCGCGATGGCAGCGAGGTGCCCGTCGAGCCCCCCACCCACTGCCCCGTGTGCGGCGAGCCGGTGACCCAGGAAGAGGAGGAGGTGGCGATCTATTGCGTGAACGCCGCCTGCCCCGCCCAGATCGTGCGACGGGTGGAGCACTGGGCGTCGCGCGGGGCGATGGACATCGACGGGATGGGCACCAAGGTGGCCGAGCTATTGGTGCGCGAGGCGATCATCCGCGACGTGGCGGACCTCTATACGCTCACGGCGGAGCAGCTCGAGGAGCTGGAGGGGTTCGCACAGAAACGCGCCGAGAACCTCATCAGCGCCATCGACGCCAGCCGCGAACGCCCGCTGTGGCGCGTGCTGACGGGGCTGGGGATCCTGGGAGTGGGCAGCCGGGTGGCGCAGGTCCTGGCGAACCACTATCGCTCGCTGGACGCCCTCCTGGCCGCCTCGGAGGAGGAGTTGCAGGTGATCCCCAACGTGGGTCCGCACACCGCCCACGACATCTGCGCCTACTTTGCGCGCGAGCGCAACCTGGAGGTCGTCGCCAAGCTGCGCGCCAACGGCGTGCGCCTCGCCGACGAGGCGCCCCAGGCCGAGACGGGGCCGGCGCCGCTGGAGGGGCTGACGTTCGTCATCACCGGCACGTTGCCGTCCATGAGCCGCGAGGCCGCCGCGCGCCTCATCGAGGAGCACGGCGGCCGGGTGGTGGGGAGCGTATCGGCCAACACGAGCTATCTCCTGGTGGGCGAAAAGCCGGGCGGGAGCAAGTATAACAAGGCGCAGCAGCTCGGCGTGCCGATGCTGGAGGAGCCCGATCTGCGGGCGCTGATCGCCGAAGCGGCCGGCGATGCCGCCAGTACTCCTGGAGGAGCGAACCGCGCCGAGGGCGATGACAGCCCCGGGGATGCGGCGCGCCAGGGCCGACTGGTGATGTAGCCGATGGTATGGTGACCGATCTGGCGGAGGTTCTGGACGAGTTGCGCGCCACCGGCGAGGTGGCGACGCGCGTCACAGAGTGGCGCGTGCTGGCGGCGCGCGAGGCGCGCTACGGCCCGACGCCGGAGGCGCTGCACCCCGCGGTGATCGAGCTGCTCGCGCGGCAGGGGATCGAACGGCTCTACTCCCACCAGTCCCGAGCCGTCGCCGCGGCGCTGGCGGGGCGCAGCGTGGCAGTGTGCACCCCCACCGCCTCGGGCAAGAGCCTCTGCTACCACCTGCCGGTGCTCGACGCACTGCTGCGCGACGAGGCGAGCTGCGCCCTGTACCTGTTCCCCACGAAAGCGCTGGGGCATGACCAGCTGCACGCCCTGGAAGGTTGGACCGATGCCCTCGGGCTGGAGGGC
>ENA-UOUL01000871-UOUL01000871.1-bioreactor-metagenome-genome-assembly--contig:-NODE-871-length-47827-cov-5.788565_pt1 | contig 47827 bp, 38 predicted proteins | sample MGYA00249838_ERZ747220 | MGnify/ENA primary metagenome ERZ747220 (study PRJEB28778, sample SAMN05720191) | bioreactor metagenome | isolation source: Anaerobic biogas reactor | place: USA:Washington... | reverse complement strand
ACCAGGCGATCCCCCCTCTGAACGCGGGAACCATCGATGATGGCATCCTTCTCCACCACGCCCACGATGGTCCCCGCGATGTCCATCTGCCCCTCGGCGTAGACCCCGGGCATCTCAGCCGTCTCTCCACCAAGGAGCGCACAGCCGGCTTCCCGGCAGGCGGCGGAGACTCCCGCCACCACATCGGCGACGACTTGCGGGTCGAGCCGTGGCGTCGCGACATAATCCAGGAAGAACAGAGGGTCGGCGCCCTGAACGAGGATGTCGTTGACGCAGTGGTTGACGATATCGTGGCCGATGGTCTCATAGCTGCCCAGGGCGCAGGCGACCTTGGTCTTGGTGCCCACGCCATCGGTGGAGCCGACCAGGACAGGGTGGCGCATCCCCTGCAGCTTGGCGGCGTCAAAGAGCCCGCCAAAGGCGCCGATGCCCAGCAGCACCTCCGGCCCGTAGGTCGAGCGCACCGCCTCGCGCATGAGCTCGACGGCGCGGTTCCCCGCGTCGATATTGACCCCGGACGCCGCATAGGCGCTCTTGCTCGTCATGCTGCCTCCTTGCCGGCCCGCAGCCCTTTGGCCCCGATATCCCGGCGATAGATGGCCCCGTCCCAATGGATGCGCTCCACGGCGGCATAGGCGCGGCGGAGCGCCTCGGGCAGGCCGCCGGCCCAGGAGGTGACGCCCAACACCCGCCCGCCGGCGGTGAGCACGCGCCCGCCGTCGCGCCGGGTCCCCGCGTGAAAGACCACCGTGTCCGGCAGCTTGGCCGCCTCGTCCAGTCCCGCGATCTCGAAGCCGCGGGCATAGTCGCCCGGATAGCCGCCGGAGGCCATCACCACGCAGGCGCACGAGCCCGCCGCCCACTCTAGCGCGACCTGGTCCAGCCGCCCATCGATGCAGGCGTTCATGACGTCCACCAGGTCAGTGCGCAACAGCGGCAGGATCGCCTGCGCCTCCGGGTCGCCGAAGCGGCAGTTGAACTCGAGCGTGCGGAAATCGCCGCCGGAGACCATCAGCCCGGCATAAAGGACGCCCACGTAGGGCGCGCCCAGCTCGGCCAGGCCGTCCACGGCGGGCTGCAAGACGCGCGCCACCACCTGCCGCAACAGGGCGTCATCCAGGACCGAGGCGGGGGCGTAGCAGCCCATGCCGCCGGTGTTGGGGCCGCGGTCGCCATCATAGGCGGCCTTGTGGTCCTGGGCGAGGAGCATCGGCTTGACGGTGCGGCCATCGGCAAAGGCCAGGACGGTGACCTCCTGGCCGCTCAGGTACTCCTCGATCACCACCTGGTCGCCCGCTGAGCCAAAGGCGCGCTCCACCATGATCTGGCGCAGCGCCGCCTGGGCCTCGGCGTCGGTCTGGCAGACGATGGCCCCCTTGCCCGCGGCCAGCCCGCTGGCCTTGACCACGATGGGCGCGGGGTGGGCCTCCAGGTAACGCGCCGCCGCCGCGTGGTCAGCGAACGTGGCATAGGCGGCGGTGGGGATGGCGTAGCGGCGCATAAAGTCCTTGCTGAACGCCTTGGAGGACTCGAGCTGCCCCGCCGCCGCGCTGGGCGCAAAGACGCGCAGCCCCTTGGCTTGCAGCAGGTCGGTCAGTCCCAGGGCGATGGGCGCCTCCGGCCCCACCACCACCATATCGAAGCGCCCCGCCGCCGCATAGTCGACCAGCGCGGCGACGTCCTCGGCGGGGATGGGGACGTTGGTTGCCAGGCCGCCGGTGCCGCCGTTCCCCGGCGCAATATAGAGCTCCTTCACCTGCGGGGAGCGGCTCAGCGCCCAGACCAGGGCGTGCTCCCGCCCCCCGGAACCGACCACCAGTACTTTCACGCGCCCCCCCTTTACCCGACGCAAAAGCGCCGCTGTTCCTCCCGCGCGATGAACCCCCCGGCCTTTTGCTCAAAGAGATAGTCGCCGGTAAAGCAGGAGGAGCAGCAGCGGCCCTCCAAATCCTTGCAGGCGCGGTCCAGCCCTTCCAGGCTCAGGTAACCGAGGCTGTCCACGCCCAGCCGCCGCTCGATCTCTTGCACGCTGAGGTGGTGGGCGATCAACTCGTCATAGGTCGCCATGTCCACGCCCATAAAGCAGGGGTGTTTGATGGGCGGCGAGGAGATGCGCATGTGGATCTCGGCGGCGCCCGCCCGCCGCAGCAGCTCGGCGATGGGGCGGCTGGTGTTGCCGCGCACGATGGAATCGTCCACCACCACCACGCGCTTGCCCTTCAAGATCTCGGGCAGCGGGTTGAACTTGAGGGCGATGCCCGCCTTGCGCAGGCGGTCGTCGGGCTGGATGAAGGTGCGCCCGATGTAGCGGTTCTTGATCAGTCCCTCGCCGTAGGGGATGCCGGCCTCGTGGGCATAGCCGATGGCCGCCGCGGTGGCCGAGTCGGGGATCGAGATGACCAGATCGGCGTCCACGGCGTGCTCCCGGGCCAGCTCCCGGCCCAGCGCCTGCCGGACCTCGTGGACCAACTGGCCGCCGATGAGGCTATCGGGGCGGGCGAAATAAATGTACTCAAAGACGCAGAGGTGCGGCCGGGCGGGCGGCACGCCATCGACGATCCGCGCGCCGTCGCCGTCGATCATGACGATCTTGCCGGCGGGGATCTCCTGGATGTCGTGCGCGCCCACGGTGTGCAGCGCGCAGCTCTCCGAGGCCACCACCCAGCCGCCGTTGAGCTTGCCCATGGCCAGGGGACGAAAGCCCCAGGGGTCGCGGGCGGCAAAAAGGGCGTCGCGGGTGAGGATGGTGAGGGAATAGGCGCCCAGCGCCTTGCTCATCATGTGGCGGATGCGGTCGAGCCAGGTGTCGCCGCGCGCCCCCGCCAGCATCTGGATCATCACCTCGGTGTCGCAGTAGGAGGTGAGGCCCACGCCGCGGGTAAAGAGCTCTTGGCGGAGGTCTTCGGTGTTCACCAGGTTGCCGTTGTGCGCCAGGGCGATGGGCCCCAGCGCCGATTCCAGCAGGAAGGGCTGCGCGCTCACCCGCCGCGACGAGTCGGCGGTGGAATAGCGCACGTGCCCGATGGCGATATCGCCTTGCAGGGGGCGCAGGTTGTCCTCGTTGAACACCTGGGAGACCAACCCCATCTCTTTGTGCACATAGGCATGGCGGCCATCCGAGACGGCGATGCCGGCGCTCTCCTGGCCGCGGTGTTGCAGGGCATAAAGGCCGAAAAAGGTGATGCGGGCGACCGCCTCGCCTGGGGCGTAGATGCCGAACACGCCGCAGGCCTCCGACTGTCGGTCGCCGTCATGCTCCAATGAATCGATCATGCTCATCTCTCCAGAATACGGGGCCAGCCGCTAGCCGAGGCTCTGGTCCGCCTCGACGATGGACGCGGCCATCTGGCCCTGAAAAGCCGCGAGTTTGGCGCGCAGCGCGGGATCGCCCACGGCCAGGATTTTGGCGGCGGCCAGCGCGGCGCCCTCGGGCTCGAGGACCACCAGCGGCGCCACGCCGCTGGGCATGCGCAACGAAGAATAGATATCCGCCCCGCCAAAAGCCGACGAGACGGGCGGGCAAGCGATCACCGGCCAGGGCGAGTTGGCGTCCACCATGCCGCTCAAGGCGTTGGAGCGCCCAGCCACGGTGATAAAGACGATGCGCTCGCCCCCGCGGTTATATAGGTCCAGCAGGTCCAGCAGGTGCCGGACGCTCTTGTGCGCCGAGGCCACCCGCAGGGTGCTGGGGATCTCCCAGGCGGCCAGTTGGGCAGCGATCTTGTTCGCGTGGTCCAGATCGCCCTTGGAGCCCATCACGATCACGACGTGCCCGGTCATCTGGCCTCCCGATCCGGCTGCGAGAACTGGTCGGTCAGGTCGGCCACCTGGGCGTACTTGGCCAACAGCGCCGCCAGCCGCTCGTCGGTCACTTCGGTCATGTTGCGATAGATCTGCTTATCGAGCATGCGGGACTTGTCGCCGGCGGGCCAGAGCCGCCAGGAGTCGTTATCGATGACGTCGGCCACCACGAGCTGCCCATCGGCCTGGGTCCGGCCGAACTCGATCTTGCAATCCACCAGGGTCACGCCCAGCTTGGCCCAGGCCCGCTCCAGGATGCCAAAGACGCGGCGCCCGGCCTCGCGCAAATAGTCAACCTCGGCCTGGGTGGCCAGGCCCTGCGCCACGATCCCGGCGTCGTCGATCAAGGGGTCGTGCCGCGCATCGTCCTTGAGAAAGGTCTCCACCAGCACGGGGTCAAAGCGGGTGCCCTCGGCCACCTGCGGGTTGCGCCGGATGTAGGAGCCGGTGGCGATGCGGCGCATGACCACCTCCAGGGGGATCATGGCGCAGCCCTTGACCACGTTGACGTGCTCCTCGACGCGGTCCAGGTAGTGGGTGGCCACGCCCTCCCGCTCCAGCAGGGCAAAGACGTTGGAGGTGGTGCGGCAGGCGATCTTGCCCTTGCCCGGCAAGGTGTTGCGCCGCGCCCCGTCCCCGGCGGTCAGCCCGTCCTTGTGGACCATATAGATGAGCGTCGGGTCAGCGGGATGAGCATAGATGATCTTGGTCTTGCCCTCGGCCAGTTTCGCCCCATACTTGGTCATGCGGCAACCTCCCTTCTCTCTTTCGGACTCGATACCATCAAGACCGGCTGGATCTCGTTGTAGCTATGCCACAGCCTGGCGGAGGCGCTGCGCCAACGCCAGCGCGCGCTCCGGCGCGTCGCCGACGCCCGCGCCCTGGGCCAGCACCTCGCGCACCTGCGCCGGGGCCAAATAGGCCAGCACGCGCGGGTCCGCCGCCAGGAGGTCGGCCAGCGGGTTGGCCTCGCCGCGCTGGATCGCCGCCCAGGCCGTCATGCTCGCCTCGCGGATGCGCTCGTGCATCTCTTGGCGGTCGGCCCCCGCCCGGGCCAGGGACATGAGCAGCGGCTCGGTGGCGGCGAAGGGGCCATAGGTCTCCAGCTTGGCCTGGATCGCCTCGCGACCCACGCGCAGCCCCTTGATCACCCGCTCCAGGCGGATGAGGATGTCGTCCACCGCCATAAAGCCCTCCGGCAAGGCCACGCGGCGGTTCGCCGAATCGTCCAGCGTGCGCTCCAGCGCCGAATAGGCGGCGTTATCCCAGGCGACGCGGGGCAGCTCGGCCACGTAACGGGCCAGCGAGCAGATGCTCTCCGAGGTGATCGGGTTGCGCTTGAAGGGCATGGCCGACGAGCCCACCTGGCTGCGGCCGAACGGCTCGGCCAGCTCGCCAAAGACCGGCGATTGTAGCAGCCGGAGGTCCAGCGCAAACTTGTAGGCCGATTGGGCGATCCCCGCCAGGGCGTTCAGCGCCTGGAAATCCAGCTTGCGAGGGTACGTCTGCGTGCTCACGGGATAGGCGCCCAGGCCCAGCAGCGCCATGACCCGCTCCTCCATCTGCCGCGGGGAGAGGCCGCGCCCCTCCAAGAGATGCGCGTAGGACGCGGAGGTCCCCACCGCCCCCTTGAAGCCCTTGCCACGCACCAGCGAGAGGGTCAGGTCCAGCGCCTGCAGATCCTCCAGGAAATCCTGGGCGTATTGGGCCAACCGGTAGCCCAGGGTGGTCGGCTCGGCGGGCTGCAAGTGGGTGTAGGCCATCATCACCGTGCCCGCCTCTTGCTCGATCCGCTCGGCCAGGGCCAGCAGCACGGCGGCGAGGCGCTGGCGGACCAGCCGCAGGCTATCGCGCAGCCGCAGGGCGTCGGCGTTGTCCTCCACGTCCATGCTGGTCGCGCCCAAGTGGATGATGCCGCCGCCCACCGGGCACTGCTCGGCGTAGGCGCGGACCTCGGCCATCAGGTCGTGGCGCAGCTCGGCCTCGATCTGCTGGGCGCGCTCCCAATTCACCTGGTCCTGGTGGGCGGCCAGGTCAGCCACCTGCTCCGGCGAGACCAGCCCGGCCTCCGCCTGGACCGTGGCCAGCGCCACCCAGATGCGCCGCCAGAGCCGCCGCTTTTGGACCTCGGACCAGAGGCGCCGCATCTCGTCGCTGCCATAGCGCCAGGTAAAGGGCGAGATAAAGGTGTCGTGCGTGTATTCCGTCATTATGCATTCCCTGCTATAGGAGCGCTAGGAGCGCGATGAATCGCGCACTACAAACTTGCGCCAGCTCGGTCTCTAGGCAAAGGCCCGCGCGGCGCGCACCCCGTTCACGAACAGCGGCAGGCCCAGGCCGCCGCGCTCGCCGCGGGTCCAGCGCGGGTGCTGATAGGCGTAGAGGTGGTCCTCCGGGTGCGGCATGAGGCCCAACACGTTCCCCGCCGCGTTGCAGAGCCCGGCGATGTCGTCCACCGCCCCGTTGGGGTTGGCGGGATAGCCCGCCTCCGGACGCACCGGCACGGTGGCGGCGAGGTTGGCCGCGTCGGCCTCCCGCTCGGGCGCCACGTAGCGGATGGCGATCAAGCCCTCCGCCCAGAGGGTCTGTCGCGCCGCCGCGTCGGGCACGGCCAGCCGCCCCTCGCCGTGGGCCACGGGGCAGAGGATGTCCTCGTCCAGCCCCTGGGTGAACAGGCACCGGCCCTTCGTGGCGCGCAGGCGGACCCAGCGGCACTCGAAATGGCCCCGCCGGTTAAAGGTGAGGGTGACGCGCTGCCGTGGCGCCGGGCCAGGGAGATAGCCGGCCTTGACCAGCGCCTGGAAGCCATTGCAGATGCCCATCACGGGCTTGCCCGCGCCGACGAACGCGTCCAGCGCCTGGCGGAAGCGGTGATAGAGGTCGTTGGCCCACAGCCGCCCCGCGCCCAGGTCGTCGCCGTAGGAAAAGCCGCCGGGCAGCACCAGCATCTGGTAAGCGGCCAGCTCGCGCTCGCCGCCGATCAACTGGTTGATGTGGACGATCTCGGGGGCGCCGCCGGCCACCTCGCAAGCCAGCGCGGCCTCGCGGTCGCGATTGGTGCCCGGGGCGTGCAGGATCATCACGCGCGGCTGGTTCATGGCTGCACCTCCAGGTGTCCGCGCCAGGCGCGCTCGAGTTGGGCGACGGGCAGGGCAAAGAGCGTTGCCCCTTGCTTGACCACCAATTCCGCCGCCGCGGTGACCCGCCCCAGGCGCGCGCAGGGGAGCCCGGCCAGGAGCGCCTCAAAGGCGGCGGCCTGCTCCGGCGCGACCTCCACCAGGTAGCGGCCGTTGGACTCGGAGAAGAGGAGCGCATCGGCGGGCAGCTCGGGCAGGCGATCCAGGGCGATCTCAGCGCCCAGCCCGCCGGCCAGCGCCATCTCGGCGGCGGCCAGCGCCAGCCCGCCTTCGGAGCAGTCGTGGCAGGCGCGCACGAGTCCCGAGGCAATCGCGCGGTGCAGGGCGCGGGCGGTGGCCGGACCCGCCTCCGCCATCCCCGGCACGGCGCCGCCGCTCAGGCCCGCGACGCGGTGGTAATACGACCCCGCCAGCTCCCGGCGCGTCTCGCCCAGGAGGTAGAGGATGTCGCCCGAGGCTTTCAGGTCCATGGTGCAGGCCCGGCGCACATCGGGCACGAGCCCCATGGCTGAGATCAGCAGCGAGGGCGGGATGGCGACCTGCTGGCCGGTGGCGCGGTCGGTGTATTCGTTGTTCAAGCTGTCCTTGCCCGAGATAAAGGGCGTCCCGTATTGCCGCGCGCCGTCGTAGCAGCCCTTGCAGGCGCGCACCAGGCCGCCCATGCGGTCGGGCAGCAGCGGGTTGCCCCAGCAGAAATTGTCCAGGATGGAGATCTGCGCCGGGTCGGCGCCGACGGCGACCACGTTGCGCACCGCCTCGTCGATGGCCGAGATGGCCATGGCGTAGGGGTCGATGGCGCCATAGGCGGGGTTAAAGCCGCAGCCCAGGGCCAGCCCCAGCCAGGAATCGGGGACCTCCAGCGGCTTGAGCACCGCCGCGTCCGAGGGGCCAGCACTGGAGGGGCCGATGAACGGCTTGATCACCGTGCCGCCCTGCACCTCGTGGTCGTAACGGCGCACCACGTCCTCTTTGCTGCGGATATTGGGGTGCGCCAGGATGCGCAGGAGGAGCTGGCCCAGCTCGGCGCCGCTGAACGAGGCCGCCGGGTCCGGCGCGGGCGCGGGGGCGGTCCAGGCCGCCTTGAGCTGGCGGCGCGGGATGCCGCCGTGCAAAAAGGCCATGGACAGATCGGCGACGACCTGGTCCTCGTACCACAGGAGGAGCCGCCCGTCGTCGCGGAAGGCGCCGATGACGGTCATCTCGACGGAATAGCCCTCGCAGATGCGCCGCAGGCGGGCCTCGTGCTCCGGCGGGACGCCCAGCACCATGCGCTCCTGCGCCTCGGAGAGCCAAATCTCCCAGGGTTGCAGGCCGTGGTATTTGAGCGGCACCCGCTCCAGGTGCACGGTGACGCCGGTCTCCTCGCCCATCTCGCTCACCGCCGAGGAGAGGCCGCCGGCGCCGCAATCGGTGATGGCGTCATAGAGCCCCTCGTCGCGGGCGACCAGGATAGCGTCCAGCACCATCTTTTCGGTGATGGGGTTGCCGATCTGCACCGCGCCGCCAGAGACCTCGCCGGTCTCGTCGGTCAGCTCGATGGAGGAAAAGGTCGCGCCGTGCAGGCCATCGCGGCCCGTCCGCCCGCCCAGCACCACCACCAGGTCGCCCGGCCGGGCGTGGCGGCGGTGGCGGCCCCGCGGGGCGATGCCCACGCAGCCGCAATAGACCAGGGGGTTGGCGGTATAGCCCGGCTCGAAGAGGATGGCGCCGTTCACCGTGGGGATGCCCATCTTGTTGCCATAGTCCTCCACGCCGCCGACCACCCCATTATAGATGCGCCGGGGGTGCAGCACGCCGGAGGGGACTTGCTCCAGGGGCAGGTCCAGCGGGCCGAAGCAGAGGATATCGGTATTGGCGATGGGCCGCGCCGAGACGCCCATGATGTCGCGCACCACGCCGCCCACGCCGGTGTTAGCGCCGCCGAAGGGCTCCAGCGCCGAGGGGTGGTTGTGGGTCTCCACCTTGAACGAGACCTCGAAATCCGGGGTGAACTCGACGATGCCGGCGTTGTCCACGAAAGCGGAAAGCACCCAGGGCGCCTCGATCTCGCGGGTGGCCGCCGCCAGGTAGGTCTTGATCAGGCTGTCGATGCGTTCGGTGGTGACGCCCTGGGGCGTCGTCTCGGTGTACTCGACGATCCCCTTGAAGGTCTTGTGCACGCAATGCTCGGACCAGGTCTGGGCCAGGCTCTCCAGCTCGACGTCGGTGGGCTCGCGGCCCTCGCGGGCAAAGTAGCCCTGGATGGCGCGCATCTCGGCCAGGTCCAGGGAGAGCAGCCGCTCGCGGGAGGTGCGCAGCAGGGTCGCCTCGTCCATCTGGGAGAGCGGGACCTGGGTCAGCCGGGCGGCGGCGGCCCGGGGCTCCTCGCCCACGTGGGAATCGAGCTGGCCGAGGCGGTAATGCTGGATCACCTCGTTGTGCAGCAGCCGCCGCGCGATGAGGTGCACCTGCTCCTCGTCCAGCCGGCCGCGCAGCAGGTAGCTCTGCGCCGAGGCGGCGGCGGCCAGCCCGTCCAGCCCCAGCAGCTTGACGCGGGCCAGCAGGTTGCTGGCGACGCTATCGGTGACGCCCTGCCGCAGGCCCACCTCCACGCGCACCGCGCCAGCGGGCGTGGGGATGGGCGCGTCGGCCCGGCCCCAGCGCGCCGTCTGCACCACGGGGTCGGCCAAGAGCTCGCCGCAGAGCTGGGCGAGCTGCGCCTCGGCCAGATCGCCGCGGAGGAAATAGAGCTCCGAGCGCTCCACGCGCTGCACGCCCGCGATGCCCAACGCCGCGATATCGCCCAAGAGATAGTCGTCGGGCACCTCCCCCGGCCGGGGGATCACTTCGATGCGATAGATTTGGTCCACGCGCTCTCCGCTCACGCTAGTATCCGCCGGTTAGGGCTGGAACTGGTAATTGGGGGCCTCTTTGGTAATGACCACGTTATGGGGGTGGCTCTCGATATAGGCGGCGTTGCTGATGCGGATGAACTGGGCCTTGGCCCGCAGCTCGGCGAGGTCGGCCGCGCCCACATAGCCCATGCCGGAGCGCAGCCCGCCCATGAGCTGAAAGACCGCGTCCGCCAGCTTGCCCTTGTAGGCCACGCGCCCCTCGATCCCCTCGGGGACCAGCTTGCCGCTGGAGCGCTCGGGGCTGGTGAGGGGCTGCGCCGTCTCGATCTGGCCGGTGGCGTAGCGGTCGCGGCCATGGACGGTGCGCATGGCGCCGATGGAGCCCATGCCGCGGTATTCCTTGAAGCGGCGGCCCTCATAAAGCACCACCTCGCCGGGGCTCTCGTCCACGCCCGCCAGCAGGTTGCCCGCCATGATGCAGGTGGCCCCCGCCGCCAGCGCCTTGACGATATCGCCCGAGAAGCGGATGCCGCCATCGGCGATGACCGGGACGCCTCGCTCGGCGGCGACCGGCGCGCATTGCATGATGGCGGTCAGTTGCGGCATGCCCACGCCGGCGACGATGCGCGTGGTGCAGATCGAGCCGGCGCCCACGCCGATCTTGACCACGTCGGCGCCCGCGTCGATCAGGTCGCGGGTGCCCTCGGGGGTGACCACGTTGCCGGCCATGAGGCAGACCTCGGGAAAGGCCGCGCGCAGCCGCTCCGTGGCGCGCAGCACCATCTCGGAATGGCCGTGGGCCGTGTCGATAGAGAGCGCGTCGGCGCCCGACTGCACCAGCGCCGCGGCGCGGTCCATCATGTCCGGGCCGACGCCCACCGCCGCGCCCACCAGCAGCCGCCCGCCCTCGTCCTTGGCGGCGTTGGGATAGTCGCGCTTTTTCTGGATGTCCTTGACGGTGATCAGCCCCTTGAGGTGATAGTGCTCGTCCACCAGGGGCAGCTTTTCGATGCGGTGCTTTTGCAGGATGGCCAGCGCCTCCTCCAGGGTGGTGCCCAGCGAGGCGGTGACCAGGTTCTCCGAGGTCATATAGTGGGTGACGGGGTTATCGTCGCCATCGGCGAAGCGGATGTCGCGGTTGGTCAGGATGCCCACCAGCTTGGGCCCCTCGGTGATGGGCACGCCCGAGATGTGATAGTTGGCCATGATCGCCTTGGCCTGAGCCAGCGTGGCCGTGGGCGGCAGGGTGATGGGGTCCACGATCATGCCCGATTCGGAGCGCTTGGCCTTGTCCACCTCCATCGCTTGCGTCTCGACGGCGCAGTTGCGATGGATGATGCCCAGACCGCCCTCGCGCGCCAGGGCGATGGCCATGCGCGCCTCGGTCACCGTGTCCATGGCCGCCGAAAGGAGCGGCAAGTTCAGCCGCAGCTTGGGCGTCAGTTGCACGCCGATGTCGATATCGGCGGGTAGCACCGCCGAGCGACCGGGAACGAGCAGGACATCGTCAAAGGTCAGCGCCTCGACCCAATTCTGCTGGCCTGAAGCCATGGTTCATCCCTCCTCGACCGAAAACAGGTATGCCCGTTCTGAACAGAACAGGCAAGTGGCGCGCTCTATATCTCTCTGGCGGATCAACGGTTGCGGGCTCTCCCGGGCTGGGGAGCCAAGGCCGCTGGGGACCAAAAGCAAAACTGCCTCTCTCTGCAGCATTGGATCATCCAGAGGAGGCACCTTTGTCCTGACCTATCGATTGCCCTCAGTATAGCACAATCACGCCAAAACCGCAAAGGCCCAATGGCAAGCGACAGGGCTTGCGCCAAGTCGATCCGGATTATGCCAAGGAGTGAATATGGGGTATAATATCGAGTTGGCTCACCCGAGCTGCCAAACCCGCACCCGCAAGGATACAAGATGGACTGGAGCGCGCTCTTTTCGACGTTGGGACTGATCTTTGTTGCCGAGTTGGGCGACAAGACGCAATTGGCCGTGGTCACGCAGACCTGCAAGTACCGGCGGCCCTGGCCGGTCTTTTTGGGCGCCAGCCTGGCGCTGACCGCCGTCACGCTCCTGGGCGCGCTGGGCGGCCGGGTGCTGGGCGAGTTCATCCCCCCCGACGTGCTGCGCACCATCGCCGCGCTGGCCTTTATCGTGATGGGCGCCTTTATCGCCCGCGAGGCGATCCGCGCCAAGCAGGAGGGCGAGGGGCTGGCCGAGTGCGCGCTGGCGGAGCCGCAGAACGTCCCATCGGCGCAGATCAACTGGCAGGCCTTTGGCGCGACGGCAGGGCTGCTCTTTGTGGCCGAGCTGGGCGACAAGACGCAGCTCGCCGTGCTGAGCATGGCCACCAAATACGCCTCGCCCTGGGCCGTCTTTGCCGGGGGCGCCATCGCCCTCACCCTGGTGACCGCCATCGGCGTCGTCGGCGGGCAGGGGCTTTGCCGCCTGATCCCGGAGCGGCTGCTCTTGTGGATCTCGGCGGTCGCCTTTGTGGCGATGGGCATCTTGATGCTGCTGGGGGTGCTGTAGCTAACTCGGCCGCCGTCCCGCCGCCATCAATTGGGCGAAGCGGAGGGCGCTGATCAGGCTCTTGGGGCTGGCCTGGCCCGTGCCAGCGATATCGAAAGCCGTGCCGTGGTCCACGGACGTGCGGATGATCGGCAGGCCCAGGGTGATGTTGACCCCGCCCCAAAAGTCCACCAGCTTGGCGGGGATGTGCCCCTGGTCGTGGTATTGGGCGATCACGGCATCGAACTCGCGCTTTTCCGCCATGCGCACAAAGACCGTATCCGGCGCCACCGGGTGCGAGTGGACGTTGAGCCCCTCCGAGCGCGCCTGGTCGATGGCCGGTTGAATCTGCTCGATCTCCTCGGTCCCGAATAGCCCGCCCTCCCCGCTGTGCGGGTTCAGCCCCGCGACGGCGAGCTTGGGCGCGGCGATCCCCATCCGCGTCAGCGCCTGATGCGTCAAGCGCGTCACCTCCAGGATGCGCGGCGTCTGGCACCGCTCGATGGCCTGCCGGAGCGAGCAATGGGTACTGACGTGGGTGACGCGGAAATGCTCCGAGGCCAGCATCATGGTCACTTTTTTGGCGCCGGTCTTGACGGCGAGGATCTCGGTGTGGCCGTCGTAATCGTGGCCCGCCAGCCGCAGCGCCTCCTTGTTCAGCGCGGAGGTCACCACCGCGTCCACCTGCCCAGCCAGCGCCAGGTCGATGGCCCGGTCCACCGCCTCGTAGGCCGCCTGGCCCGCGCTGGCCTGCACCTTGCCCCAGGCCAGTGTGGCGAGGTCCACATTGTGGAGGTCCAGCACGTCCAGCACGCCCGGCTCGTAGCGGGCCTCTCCCACCTCGCCGATGGCGCGCACGCGGCCAGACTGGCCGATGATCTGAAACGCTCGCGCCAGCGTGGCCGCATCGCCCACGCAGATGATCCGGGCGAACTCGTCAACGACCCCGGCCGCGGCCACCTGGGCGACAATCTCGGGGCCGCAGCCCGCCGGATCGCCCATGGTCACCGCCAGGATCGGTCTAGTCTCAACGCTCATGCTTTGTCCCCTTCTCGTCTCGGAAATGATCCATGATCTCGACCAGCGCGTCAGCCTGGCCGAACCCACCCGCCTTGGTCACCACGGTCAGGCCCGGCGCCAGCCCGCCCACCAACTGCCCCACCGGGATGCCCACCGCCAGCTCGCCCAGGATGCGAATCCCCACCGCGCCCAAGGCCTGGCAAACGGCGGCGCCCGTCTCGCCGCCCACGATCACCAGCCCGCCCAGCGGCGCGGCGCAGGCGCAAGCGGCCTGGTCGCCCAGCGCCAGGCCGAGCGCATGCCGCCGCTCCGGGTCCGCGATCACCTCCGCGGGGGGCTGGATCACCACATCTTGGCCAGCGGCCAGTGATCGAGCCACGGAAGCCTCTCGGACCGCGCCCGCCGGCGACACGCGTACCCGCGCCGCCCCCCGCCGCCCCACGGCCTGCCGCACCTGTTCCTGCGTCCGGGGGTGCCTGCTCCCGGCCACGATGAGGAGCGGCCCGCCTGGCCCCAGCGGGCGCGGAAGCGGGACCGCCGGTCGCGAGCCGATCAGGGCGGCCACCCAGGGGCGCGCCAGCCCCAACGACCCGCAGGGCAGGGCGTCGGCCAGGAGCGCCGCGCGGCCGATGGCGTCCAGGTGCGCGTTATCGGCGGCGTCGGCGGTCACCAGGCGCGTCGGGGCCCGCCGGATCGCCTCGGCCAGCGCCTCGGCGCCCTCCCCCACCATGGCGAGAGAAAGGTGCGTCGCGGGCTGCCCCAGGAGCGCGGCCATCTCGGCGGTGGCGGCGGGCCAGAACGGGTCATGGGCGAAGGGGCTCCGATGCAGCAGTTGGTCCCCCACCCAGAGCTGGCCGTCGCGCACCAAGCGCCCCTCCTCGATAAAGGCGGGGCAGACCACCGCCTTGTCCAGCCCGATGGCCTCGCAAGCGGCGGCGACCTCCAGCCCCACATGGCCGCGCATGGTCGAATCGATCTTTTTGTAGAACCAGCGCCCGCTCAACCAGCTCACCGCCTCGGTCACGCGCTCCACGGCGGTGGGGCCGTCGCCCTCACGGCTGTTGGTGGTGACGATCTGCGCGGGGGCCTCCAGCCCGGCGCCCGGCTGCAAGACCAGCACCGTCTCCAGCCCCGCCTGGGCGAATTTCACCCCGGCATCCAGCGCGCCGGTCAGGTCGTCGGCGATGAGGCCGAGCGTGATCTCGGGCCTGGTCACGGCGCGACGCTCAGCCCGCTAAAGCGCCGCACGTACTCGGCATCGAGGGCCGCCTGGTCCTCATATTCGGGATAGATGCCCACGATCACGGCGTCGTTGGGCTTGATCTGGCGAAAGGTGGACTCGAAGGCCTGCTCCACCAGCTCGGGCTTGTCGCAGAGCCGCCCCGCGGCCAGGATCTTGAAGGCCAGGCAGGGCTTGGCCGTCTGGCGGATGGCGCGGAACATGCGCGGCGGATCGCCCTCCAGGTACACCTCCCGCACCGGCAGGGGCACGTCGCCCAGCAGCGCCTTGAGCTCCTCGCGGGTGCGGTGGCGCTCATAGACGCAGCACATGTAAAAGTCCACGTCCCACCCCTCGGATTCCACCAGATCCACCACGGCGGGGATGTGGGTGGAGACGCCCACCAGCACGCCGGCGTCGCGGATCTTTTTGCAGTATTCGCGGGCCTGGCGGATCTCGCCTCGCTTGAAGAGGGCGTCGGTGGTCTCGCCGTGGTGCGCCACGCCGATGCCGCCCCCGTCCACCACGCGCTGCAACTGGGTGGGATCCTGGGGATCCTCCCGCGCCAGCGCGATGAAGCGCATCTGCCCGCCCTGCTCGCGGAAGGTCTGGTAATAGGGCAGGTTCCCCGGCACCGACTGCCAGAGGTTGATGCCCAGCTCTTGGCAATGGTGCAGCAGCTCCAGCACCCGTTCGGGGGTAAAGTAGCGCCTCATCTGGGCGTTGACAAAGCGCGAGAGGTGCGAGCCGCCGTTGATGCAATTGGAGCCCAGCACCAGGCGCGAGACCGCGTAGGGGCCAAAGGGAACAAAGGGCATCTGATCGGCCATGGCGTTCAGTTCACCTTTCTGGGGGATGCGGCCGCGCAAGCGCCGGGCGCGCTGGATGATGATACCACGTTTGGGCCAAATGTCCACCGCGCCGGCATGGCGCGCCGCGGTATCACGCGCCGCGGTATCACGCGCCGCGGTATCACGCGCCGCGGTATCACGCGCATTATACGCTCCAAACCCGCGCACAACAAGCGCATTCCGCCCGAATTGCGCCCGATATCGCTTGACGCCGGGCGAGAGCGTGGCTATAATGCGCCGTGGTCATGGCAGGTGCGACCCGCCATGACCACGGCGGCGCCCTGGCCGTGGCAGGTGCGACCCGCCATGACCACGGCGGCGCCCTGGCCGTGGCGGGGTGCGCCCACGGGCCACCACGGCGGCGCCGGTCACGGGCGTGGCCGCGCATTTGGGCCCTGGCCGATCTGGCCTTAGAATGAGGCCATGGGTTGCGCGCAAGCAGGCACGTCTGCTTGAAAGCGCGCACCTGGACAAGCGAGTGGGAGGAAGCGAATTGCTCATGAAACCACGACACGCCGAAATCATGGACCTGTTGCGCGCCGAAAACGCCGTGGCGGTGCACGCCCTGGCGCTGCGCATGAACGTCTCCGAATCGACGATCCGTCGCGACCTGGCCAAGCTGGAAGAGCAGGGCGTGCTGCGCCGCATCCACGGCGGCGCGCTGCTGGAGGAGGACGTCCAGATGGAGCCGCCCTTCGAGCTGCGCGCCATCTCACACCGGGCCGAAAAGGACCTGGTGGGGCGAGCGGCCGCCGCGCTGGTCCAGGATGGCGAGGTGATCTTTATCGACGGCGGCACCACCACGCCCTTTATCGTCCCCCACTTGGCGGAGCGGCGCGGGTTGACCGTGGTCACCTGCGGGCTGAACGTGGCCAACGCTCTGAGCCGGAACCCCAACATCCAGACCATCGTCGTGGGCGGCGAGCTGCACGTCGAGTCGCAGAGCTTTGTGGGGCCGCTGGCGCTGGAGGCCCTGCGCGCCTACAATATCCGCTGCGACCGGGCCTTTATCGCCAGCGGCGGCATCTCGGCCCAACACGGCATCACCAATCGCATCCTGGACCGCATCCCGCTCAAGCGCCAGGCCATCGAGATCTCGCGCTGGGTGGCCGTGGTGGCCGACGGCTCCAAGATCGGCGTGGCCGCGCTGGGCTATGTGGCCGCCGTCGAGGCGGCGCACCACCTGGTCACGGACGCCTCGGCGCCGCAGCAGGGACTGGACGAGATCGCCGCGCGCGGCGTGCAGGTCAGGATGTGGGACCAGGGCGCGTAGGGAGAGAGAGGGGAGGGCGAGCGTAGGATTCGCCTCAACGGTCGATGGAGTGCATCTCGCAGAGGCTGCGCACAAGCTACCGGATCGCAAAGGGAGGTCAAGCATGGCGGACAAAGTACGCATCGGCATGATCGGCGTCGGGCAGATCGGCAAGCACCACCTGGAGAACTATGCCAAGGTCCCGGAGGCCGAGATCGTGGCGGCCTGCGACATCGCCGAGGACGAGGCCAAGCGGGTGGCCCAGCAGTACAACATCCCGCACGTCTATACCGATTACCACGAGATGCTCAAGCGCGAGGACATCCAGTCGGTGGATGTCTGCCTGCACAACCGCTTCCACATGCCGGTCACGGTGGACGCGCTGCGGGCGGGCAAGAACGTCTATTGCGAAAAGCCCATGTCCTGGACCTATCGCGACGCCAAGACGATGTACGACACGGCCAAGGCCACCGGCCAGATGCTGCACATCCAGTTGGCCGGGCTCTATCGCAACACCACCGTCTGCGCCAAGCGCATCATCGACGAGGGGCTCTTGGGCGAGATCTATGGCTGCAAGTCCATCCACTACCGCCGCCGCGGGCGCCCCTGGGTGGATGGCTACGGCTCCCCGGCCTTTGTGAACACGGGCACCTCAGGCGGCGGGGCCATGCTGGACATGGCGGTGTACCACATCTCGCAGATGCTCTACCTGCTGGGCAACCCCAAGCCGCTCAGCGTCTCCGGCAAGACCTACCAAAAGCTGGACAACATGTATGAGGACCGGCGCGCCAGCGGCAAGTACAACGTGGAAGAGCTGGGGATGGGCCTGGCGCGGCTGGAGGGCGGGATCACCTTTGCGCTGGAGGAAGCCTGGGCCATCAACGCCAACGACCCGAACGAGGACCGCGTTTACGGATCGCACGCCGGCCTGCGGCTGGAGCCATTCACCTATTACGCCACGCTGGCCGACATGGAGATGGACGGCGCCTTTGACGTGGACCAGGCCATCTGGCGCTGGAACCAGTGCGACCCCAAGATGCGCCACTATGCCAACTCGCAGCGGCACTGGGTGTCGGCGCAACTGGGCCTCGTCCCCCTGCTGGACACGGCGGGGATCGCGCTGAATACCGCTTTCATCACCGAGGGCGTGTACATCTCGAGCCACCTGGGGCGCGAGGTCACCGCGGACGAGATCGCGCAGGCCGAGCCAGGGTTTGGACGCGTCTAGCGCCGGGAGGAGCGGGCCATGCCCAGACGACTCGCCATCACGGGGCCGCACCGCGTGGAGGTGCTGGACTATGAGGACCGCCCGTTGGCGGCGCATGAGGTCCTGATCCGAACCGAGTTAGCCTCCGGCAAGCACGGCACTACCACGGCCATGTTCGATAACGCCAATTTCGCCGGGCAGCGCTTCGACCAAGAGATGCGCCTCTTTGTGCCGGAAGAGGCCGCGCCTGCCGCGGCCAAGCCCCGCAACACCGGCACCACCGGCGTGGGGATCGTGACGCAAGTCGGCGCGGAGGTGACCCGCTGGAAGGCGGGGGATCGCGTGCTGGGTTTCATGGACGTGCGCGAGACCAACATCTGCCCGGAGGGGCAGCTTTGGCGGCTGGGCGGGATCGACGCCCACACGGCGCTCTGCCTGGAGCCGGCGTACGTGGCGTTCCACTGCGTCCGCGAGTCGCCGGTGCGCTATGGCGACCGCGTGGCGGTGATCGGGCTGGGGGCGCTGGGGCTCTTGGCGGTGCAGATGGCCGCGCAGGCCGGCGCCGAGACCGTCATCGCCGTGGACCCGCTCCCCCGGCGGCGCGAGCTGGCGCTGCGCTACGGCGCGCAGGCGGCGCTGGACCCCCGCGCCGGCGACGCCGCCCTCGAGATCCACCAGCTCACCGGCGGACGGGGCGTGGACGTGGCCATCGAGCTGGCCGGGGCCTACCCGGCGCTGGCCACCGCCATCCGCGCCGCCCGCGTCGGCGGCACCGTCTGCGCCGCGGGGTTTTACCAGGGCGAGGCGCAAGGGCTGTGGTTGGGGCGCGAATGGCACCATAACCGCCTGAACATCGTCGTGCCCCACGGCTGCGGCTGGGGCCACACCCCGCGCGACTATCCCGCCTGGGACACCGACCGCGCCTACGACTGCCTGGTGAGCATGATGCGCCAGGGGCGCCTGGCCGTGCCGGGGCTGATCGACCCGGTGGTCACGCTGGACCAGGGGCCGGAGGTGTTTTGGCTGATCGAGCGCGAGCCGGACAAGGTGATCAAGTACGGCGTCCGCTTCTGAACGCCGAGGGGTTCAGTGACGGCGAGATGCGCGCCATGGTCTGCGACAATCCGCGCCGCTTGCTGGTCGAGAAGCGCTAACCCGCACAAGGAGGCCCAAATCGTATGGTCAAGTTCATCGGCGTCCAGCTCGGCTCCCATAGCGTGTTCGACGAAGGGCCCGACCACTGCCTGGACATCCTGCAGGAGCACGGCGGCATCAATGCCGTGTTCGCCTACGCCACCACCTACCAGGGCTTTTCCAAGGGGCGCACCCTGGGCGCGCTGGCCCCCGACCACGGCGTGCCCCCCAAGGACGGCTCCAACCGCGAGCTGACCCAGGTCTGGTTCACCCCCCACGAAGAGTATTACGCGGGGAGCCTCTTGCGCCACGACGCGGCCCGCGCCCAGGGCGAGTTCGCCGGGCGCGACGTGCTGGCCGAGCTGGCCGAGCCGGTGCGCCAGCGGGGGATGAAGCTCTACGCCCGCATCCTGGAGGGGTTCGGGGCAGACCTGCCGGCGCGCATCCCCCATTGGCCCCAGGTGCTGACCATCGACATCTATGGGCGGCCCAACCACCTGCCCTGCTTTAACAACCCCCTCTATCGCGCCTGGTGGTCCGCCACGGTGGAGGATTTGTTCAAGAGCTACCCGCTGGACGGCTTCAAGTACGGCGCGGAGCGGAGCGGCCCGCTGGTGAACGTCCTTTCCGGCGCCTATCACGGCGGCGAGGTGCCCACCTGCTTTTGCGAGCATTGCCAGGCCCGCGCCCGCGCCAAGGGGATCCACGTCGAGCGGGCGCGCCAGGGCTTCCAGGAGCTCTATGAGCTGCTCGTGGGGCTCGAATCCGGCCGCGCCGCCCCAACCGACGGCATCCTCATCACCGTGCTGCGCCTCCTGCTCAAGTACCCCGAGGTGCTGGCCTGGGAATACCTCTGGTACGAGTCCAAGGAGGACCTGGCCAAGCTGCTGTATGGCACGATCAAGGCGATCAAGCCGCAGGCCCAGGTCGGCTGGCACCTCTATCACAACGGCACCACCTGGCTGCCCATCCACCGCGCCGAGGTGGACTATGCCGAGCTGGTCCCCTATTCCGACTGGCTCAAGCCGGTGGTCTATCACGACATCGCCGGGCCGCGCATCCGCCGCGACATCGCCCGGCTGCATCAGCGGGTGCTCCGCGAGATCTCGGAGCGGCAATACCTGGAGCTGCTCTACGACATCATGGGCTACGACAAGGCGGCCGAGCCGGGGCTGGACGAGCTGATGACCACCGGCCTGTCGCCGGATTATGTCTATCGCGTGACGCACCAGTGCGTGGCGGGCGTCGGCGGCCGGATTCCGGTCTATCCCGGCGTCGGGTTCGACATCCCCTGGAACAACGAGCATTTCCACAGCGACCCGGACAAGGTCTATCAGGCCACGCTGAAGGCCTTCGAGGCGGGCGCCCAGGGGCTCATCGTCTCGCGCGAGTACGACGAGATGCGCCTGCCCAACCTGCAAGCCGTCCAGCGCGCCGTGCGCGATGCCGACGCTGCCGGGCTATAGCGTCTCTCAAGGGAACAGGACCGTCCGCGACCAGAGGAGGTGCGGGCCATGAAGCGAACTAATGAGGACCGAGTCAAGCGGGTGGCCATCGAGCTGAGCCTGAAGCCCTTCGGGCGCAGCGATGGCCGCAGCTATGACGAGTGCGCGCGCCATGTCGTCACCGCGTGGCGCCCTCTCTGCGAGGCCGGCGCCGAGGTCAGCTTTATGCTGTGGGTGGCCGACGGCAGCGACATCCTGGAATGGAGCGGCGACCTGGAACAGCCGCTAGAGTGGGCGCGCTATATCGGCTTTTGCAACCACGCCCGCGACGCCTATGACGGCAGCCACCATGGGCCCGAGCGCAACGCCATCCCCTATGTGCCCCACCCCGCCGAGATGCGCTTCGCCGACCTGAAAGCCATCGTGGCGGCGCTCCGCCGGGCGGGCGGCGAGCTGTTGCAGCGGCCCATCTCGATCGGCGCCACCTTTGACCCCGGGCCCGAGTTCGCCGAGTCGCCGTTCAAGTACAATCGCCACCGCGAGATCATCGTGCCCAAGCGCGTCGGCGGCCGGCCCACCTTTCCCATGGTGGATGCCGCCGCGACGCTGCACGCCGACGCGCAGCCCTATGCCGCCTACCCCCGGGGCATCCCCGAGGGCGAGCCGTTCGCGCTCTTTTTGGGGCGGCAGATCGCGGCCTATTGCCGAGCGCTGGGCATCGACTATGTCTGGCTCTCCAACGGCTTTGGCTTTTCGCCGGTGGCCTGGGATTACCTGGGGCCGGGGTTCGACGGCGAGCGGTTTTGGCCGGAGGAGCGGGCCCAACGCCTGGCGCAGTTCAAGCGCGCCTGGGAGGACCTGCACCGGGGCAACCCCGACATCCCCATGGAAGTGCGCGGCTCCAACTTTGCCGCGAGCATGGACATCGCCAAGGACGGGGTGGACTTCGCCTGGCTCTACGAGCAGGGGTATGTGCGCTTGCCGCCGCCCAACTCGCCCTGGGGCGTGCTGAACAACGACTATGGGCTCGAGATCGCCGGGTTCCTTTCGCGGGTGGCCAAGCGGCCGCAGAAGGATTACCTCTTTCGCTACTACCCCAACGACCCCTGGTTCTGGCAGAACCCCTGGACCGACATCTTTTACGGGCAGACCTACGACATCCATGTGCCGCTGGCCACCAGCGTGATCGACGAGACGGGCGAGATCATCACCCCCGCCGTCATCAACATCCTGACCGGCGATACCGAGTTCGGCGAGACTGACCCGCTCACCGGCGCGCAGGTCGGCGCGCACATCCGCACGGCGCTGAACGACCGCCCTGACGACGTGGGGCTGGTCACCTGGGTCTACCCGTTTGACGCATACCACCGCCTGGCCGCCGCCGGCGCCGAGGGCCAGGCCGAGGTCTTTTTCGGCGACTGGTTCGTGCGCAGCGCCATCAATAACGGTCTGCCCGTCGCCACCGTCGGCACGCCGGAGGCGTTCGACGCCCTGCTGTCCAAGCGGGGCGCCGCCCCGCAGACGGTGGCGTTCCTGCCCACCGCCGCCGCCCGCAGCGCCGAGGACGCCGCGCGGCTCCTCTCCTGGCTTGGAAGAGACGTCCCAGCGATCCTCTACGGCCCGGCGGCGTCGCTGCACCCATCGGTCAGAGAGCTGCTCGGCCTCGCGCTGGACGCGCCGCTGGAGGGGGCGGTCGCGCTCAAGGGCGCGGATGGCCATAAGGTCGGCGAGATGATCCATGACCCCATCGCCTCGGCGGGCGGGCTGGCGGCGCGGTTCGTCGGCGGCGCCGGAAATGGCGCCGCCCTGCTCTATGCCGCCTCGGCGGCGGGCGGCGAGCGCGCCTATTGCGTCTCGGCGCGCGTCCCGGGCGGCGCGCAGCTTTGCTGGGTCCGCGGGACGAACCCCTTCGAGACGCGGCCCGACACCTCGCAGCTCGCGCTCAAGCCCAAGCCGCGAGAGGCGCGCTACTATGACGCGGGCAAGCTCGTCTGCGAGATGCTGGCGCGGTTCGGCTACCTCATCGCGGTGGATTGCGAGGCGCCGAGCGCCGCCGCCGGGCAGAACGCGGCGATGATGCTCTTTTCCCGGCACGACGGCGCCTGGTTCCTCTCCGGCTATGCGGCGGCGCCGGTGGGCTCGGTCAGGCTGCGGCTTCCCGAGGGCGCGCCGATCTTTCACGCGACGTATGCCCGGCTGGAGGGGGGCGCCTCGCGCTACCCGCTGGCCCGGGCGACGCACCAGGAGTGCCGCGTGCTGGTGCAGCAGGAGAGCGGGGTGATCGGCTGCGATACGGGGGCGCGCGTGCCGGGGTATGGCGAGCTGACGCTGCGGGTCACGGGGCTGCAGGACGCCACGGTGACCTTCCTGCCGCCCCCGGACGCGGCGGTCACGTTCGAGTGCCAGGGCCACACAGCCCGCTTTTCGGCGGGCGAGCGCCGCGTCAGGCAATCGGGCCTCTGCGGCGACCTGTTGATCCGCTGGTAGGACGATAAACCTGAAGGAGTCAAGCCAATGCGCGTGCTCGTCGGACCCAACAATTTCGGCCTGGAGCTGGTGATCCCCACCCTGGCCGCCCAGTACCCCGATGTCCAGTTCGCTTTTTGCCCGGACCGCGCCAACCTGGCGGCCGAGCTCGCCGACGCCGACGTCTTTTTCGGCTGGCCCAACCGCGCCGAGTTCCTGGGCGCCAAAAAGCTGCGCTGGGTGCAATCGCCCAGCAGCGGCGTGGACCTCTTTTTGTCCATCCCCGAGCTCAAGAATGGCGACGTCCTGCTCACCAGCGCGCGGGGCACCCACGGCGCCTGCCTGGCCGAGCACGCCCTGGCGCTGATCTTTGCCTTCACCCGCGGGATCAAGGGGAGCGTGCTGGCCCAGCAGCGGCGCGAGTGGGCCATCCGCGACCTGCGCCCCCGGGTGGTCGAGCTGACCGGCAGCACGGTGGGCATCATCGGCTTTGGCGTGGTGGGCCGCGCGCTGGCCAAGCGCGTCCAGGTCTTTGACACGCGCATCCTCGCCGTCGACATGCTCCCCGGCGACAAGCCCGCTTATGTCGAGCGGCTGGCTGGGCTGGATGGCCTGGAGGCGCTGCTGCGCGAGTCGGACTATATCGTGGTCACCGTGCCGCGCACGCCGCTGACCATCGGCATGATCGGCGCGCCCCAGTTCGCGCTGACCAAGCCCACCGCCCTGCTGGTGGGCATCTCGCGCGGCGGCGTCATCGACGAGGCCGCGCTGGCCCAGGCGCTGCGCGAAGGCAAGCTGGCCGGGGCCGGGCTGGACGTGGTGGACCACGAGCCGCTGCCCGCCGATAGCCCCCTCTGGGGCCTAGAGAACGTCCTGATCACCCCGCACATCGCCGGGGGGAGCCAGTTCGAGGGCCAGTACATCCGCGAGATCTTTGCCGATAACGTGGGGCGCTTCCTGCGCGGCGAGTTCCCCCTGCGCAACCAGATCGACAAGCAGCGCGGCTTCTAGGAGGGTTCGATGAGCAACCGATTGGCAGGCAAAGTGGCGGTGGTCACCGGCTCCACGGCGGGCATCGGGCGCGCCAGCGCCGAGCTCTTTGCCGAGGAAGGCGCCCGGGTGATCATCCACGGGCGGCGGGAGCAGGCGGGCCAGGAGGTCGTGGCGGGGATCGTCGCCCGGGGCGGGCAGGCCGCCTTCTTCCAGGGCGATATCAGCGAGAGCGCCATCACCGCGGGCCTGGCCCAGTTCGCCGTGGCGACCTATGGCCGCGTCGATATCCTGATGAACAACGCCTATTCGGGCCACGGCGCCGGCGTGCTGGACATGTCCGAGGCCGATTGGGATCGGCAGTGGGCCATCATGCTCAAGGCGCCGATCCTGGCCAGCAAGGCGGCGCTCCCGCACATGATCGCGCAGGGCGGCGGGTCCATCATCAACGTGTCATCGGTGCAGGGGCTGCTGGCGAGCCGCGGCAACGCGCCCTATAACACCTTCAAGGCGGCGCTCGTTAACCTCACCCGCCAGATGGCGGTGGACTATGGCCGTCTTGGCGTCCGCGTCAATGCCATCTGCCCCGGGCGCATCGTCACCGAGAAAAAGGTCGAGTTCCTGGAGGCGCGCCCCGACGAGGAGCGGCGCCAAAAGTACACCTACCCGCTGGGCCGCCCGGGGACCATGCGCGAGGCCGCCTATGCGGCGCTCTTTTTGGCCTCGGACGAGTCGTCGTTCATCACCGGCCACGCGCTGGTGGTGGATGGCGGGTTGACGGCGCAGTTGCAGGACTCGGCGGCCAAGTTCGTCGAGGAGCAGGTGCTGGCCGAGCTAGGCATGTCCGGCAAGTAGGAGACAACCCACCGCCGAGACACAGAGAGCACAGAGGAAAGCAAGGTAGGATAGAGAGGAAAAGGGCATGGCCTATCGAGTCGCGAACGAGTGGGTGGACGAGCACGCGGCGCTGCTCATCGACGCGCATCAGCGCATCTGGGAGTGGGCCGAGGTGGGGCTGCAAGAGCTCCGGACCGGCAAGCTGCTGGCGGATATCCTGGAGGAGCAAGGGTTCGCCGTGGAGCGTGGCGTCGCGGGGATGCCCTCGGCCTTTGTGGCGACCTACGGCTCCGGCGCGCCGACCATCGGCATCCTCGCCGAGCTGGACGCGCTGCCGGGGCTGTCGCAAAAGGCGGTCCCCTACCGCGATCCGGTGGTGGAGGGCGGCGCGGGGCACGGCTGCGGCCATTGCAGCTACGCGGCCAGCGGCCTGGGCGCGGCGCTGGCGGTCAAGGCGGCGCTGGACGCCGGGGTCTGCGGCGGGACGGTCAAGTGCTTTGGCTGCCCGGCGGAGGAGACCCTCGTGGGCAAGGTCTTTATGATCCGCGACGGCTATTTTGACGGGCTGGATGCCTGCCTCGGCCATCACCCCGGCGGGGCCAACGCCGCCTCGCTCACCAGCAGCCACGCCATGAACTCGGCCAAGTTCGAGTTCTTCGGCAAGGCCAGCCACGCCGGCGGCTCGCCGGAGCAAGGGATCAGCGCGCTGGATGCCGTGGAGCTGATGAACGTCGGCGTCAACTATATGCGCGAGCACGTGGTCCAAGAGGCGCGGATGCACTATGTGATCGAGGAGGGCGGCCACGAGCCCAACATCGTCCCCGCCTACGCCCGGAGCTGGTATTACGTCCGCGCGCCGGAGCGCGACCTGGTGGACCGCTATTACGCCTGGATGCTGCGCATCGCCGACGGCGCCGACCTGATGGCCGGCACCACGCACAAGGTGCGCTTCCTCACCGGCGTGCACAACACCATCCCCAACCGCCCGCTGGCCGAGCGGGTGGTGGCCAACATGCGCGAGATCAGCGCGCCGGCCTATACCGCCGAGGAGCTGGCCTTCGCCAAGGAATTGGGCGCCAGCGTTGCCAAGGAGCAAAAGCGCAGCGGCCTGCGCAAGAGCCTGCTCCCCGGCGCCCTGGAGCTGCTGGACGTGGACCTGAACACGCGCATCTATGACCCCTATGGCGAGGGGCGCAGCGGCTCCGGAGGCTCTAGCGACGTCGCCGACGTCTCCTGGAACGCCCCGACCATCGAGTTCAGCACCGCCGCCTTTGTGGTGGGCTGCCCCGGCCACTCCTGGCAGCACACCGCGGTGAGCGGGACGAGCATCGCGCACAAGTCCACCCTCTACGCCGCCAAGGTGATGGCCGCCACCGCGCTGGACTTGCTGGCCCAGCCGGAGCAGTTGGCCAAGGTGCGGGAGGACTGGCAGGCGCGGATGAAGGGGCTCACCTACCAGTCGCCGCTGCCGCCCGACCTGCAGCCGCCGCTGGACCAGTTGGAGAAGCATTAGGGCATACGTGAGGGAAGGAGCGAAAACATGGCGCAGATGACCCACCGCCAGCGGGTGCTGGCCACGCTGGCGCACCAGCAACCGGACCGCGTGCCCATCGACCTGGGGGCGACGCGGGATTCCAGCATCGTGGTCGAGGGCTATGAGCGGCTCAAGGCGCATTTCGGCGTCCAGGAGGAGAACCGCCTGACCAGCCGCATGATGCGCATCGTGGACGTGAACGAGGCGATCCTGCAGGCGCTGGACGTGGACCTGCGCGGCATCTTTCCCAGCGCGCCGCCGGACACCCTGATCGGGGAAAACGGCTACCGCGACGAATGGGGCATCGAGCGCATCCGGCCCGCCGGCTCGCACTATTACGACCTGGTCAGCTCGCCGCTATCCGGCGAGATCACCGTGCAAGACATCGCCCGCTATCCCTGGCCCGAACCCGACGCGCCCATCCGCCGCCGGGGCCTCAAGGAGCGAGCCAAGGCCATCCACGCGGCGGGGTACGCCTCGGTGCTCAACGTGCAGAGCGCCTTTGTGCACAGCACCCAATACCTGCGCGGCTTTGAGGATTGGTTCATCGACCTAGCCGCCAACAAGCGGATCGCCGCCGCCCTGTTCGACGCCGCGGTGGAGGTCAGCCTGGGCATCTGCCGCAACCTCTTGGAGGCGGTGGATGGCGAGGTGGACGTCATCATGGCCTCGGACGACCTGGGCGTGCAGCAGGGCCTGATGATGCGGCCCGAGGTCTATCGCGAGCTGCTCAAGCCGCGCCATGCGCGCTACTTTCAGCTCTTGCACGACCTCTCCCCGGCCAAGGTCTTTTTCCACACCTGCGGCTCGGTGGCCGCCATCCTCGACGACCTGGTGGACATGGGCGTGGACATCCTGCACCCGGTGCAAGTGACGGCGGCGGGGATGGACCCGCGGGCGCTCAAGGCCCGCTACGGCAACCACCTCTCGTTCTGGGGCGCCATCGACACCCAATACGTCCTGCCCTATGGCAGCGTGGCTGACGTCAAGGCCGAGGTGGAGCGACGGATCGAGGAACTGGGCGCCGGCGGCGGCTATATCGTCGGCGCGGTGCACAATCTCCAGCCCGACGTGCCGCTGGAGAACGTGCTGGCGATGTACCAGCATGCCGTGGCCTACCGACCCTCCTTCGCCAGGTAGAGCCCATGTCGCACGTCTATGAAGCGCCCAATTGGCGCGACTACAAGATGAACTGGTACGACCCTCACCGCGAGGCGGAGCCGCTGGCCGCCGAGATCGCGGTGGTGGACGCCGGATTGGCGCTGCTGGTGCAGGCGGGCATCCTGCCGCACGGCCAGTATGACCACGCCAAGCTGCTGGCCCACCGCGCGGCGGTGCGCGAGCGCTTCGAGATCCCGTGGACGGCCATCAGCCACCGCATGCAGCGCCTGATCTATGCCATCAACGCCATCGCCCAGCCGCAGGTGATGGTCGCAGTGGGCATCTTTTGCGGCAACACGTACATCTCGAACGCCGGCGCGGCCATCGGGCCGGGCGCCGTCTACCAGGCCCAACGCCTGGTGGGGCTGGAGATTCGCCCCGCCGAGGCCGACCGCGCGCGGCGCAACGTCGCCGCCATGGAAGGGAGCGCGGGCGTGGCCGAGGTTCTCGGGGAGGATGGGCTGGCTTGGCTGCGCGGCTATCAGGGGACCATCGACCTGCTCTACCTGGACGCGGACGGGCCCCGGGGCTCGGCCAAATCCATCTATCTCGACCTGCTGCAAGCGGGACTGCCCGCCCTGCGCCCGGGGAGCCTGGTGCTGGCCCACAACTCGGTGAACTCGGCGCGCTCCATGGCGAATTATCTGGCCTATGTGCGCGATTCCGCGCGGTTTCGCGCCAGCGCCAACATGATCGTGGACGACCAGGGGTTGGAAGTATCGCGCTACTGATGCACCGGCCACAAGGAGGACGGGATGGAAACGCGACGGATGGGAGATAGCGACCTGGCCTGCTCGGCCATCGGCTTTGGCACCTGGGAGATGAGCACGACCCAATACGGCGAGATCGACGTCAAGGAGGCCAGCGCCGCCGTCAACGCGGCCATCGACGCGGGGATCACCCTCTTTGACACCGCCGAGGTCTATGGGCCGTTCCACTCGGAGGAGCTGCTGGGCAAGGCGCTGGGGGCGCGGCGCAAGGAAATCGTGCTGGTCACCAAGGTGGGCTTTCAATACAGCCCCGAGGGCAAGAATACGGGGCGCAACTCGAAGCGAGAGCACATCCTGGCCCGCGCCGAGGGCTGCCTGCGGCGGCTGGGCACCGACTGGATCGACCTGCTGTTGATCCACTGGCCGGACAAGAACACGCCCTACGGCGAGAGCATCGGCGCGCTGGAGGAACTGAAACAGGCGGGCAAGATCCGCCACTATGGCGTCTCCAATTTCACCCCCGAGATGATGGACGCATGCGAGCGGCGCGGACACCTGGCCGCCAACCAGGTGGGCTATAACCTGTTCGACCGGCGGATGGAGGCGCAGGTGCTGCCCTATTGCCTGGAGCGCCAGGTCGGCTTTATGGCCTATGGCACGCTCTGTTACGGCCTGCTGACCGGCGCCATGACGCCGCAGACCACCTTTCTCGATTGGGACTGGCGGAGCAAGGGCCGCGCCTTTGGCTTGCCGCTCTTTGAGCGCGAGCCCTTCCTCAAGGAGCTGGCCGCCGTGGAACGGATGAAGCAACTGGCCGCGGGGTATGGCAAGTCCATGGCCCAGCTCGCCATCGCCTGGGTGCTGCGCCAGCCCGCCGTGTCGGTGGCGCTGGTGGGAATGCGCAACGAGCGCGAGCTGCGCGAGAACGTCGCCGCCGCGGATTGGAAGCTCTCCGCCGGCGACCTGGCCGAGATCGATCGCATCTTTGCCGAGGAAGGCGTGCCCACGCACCTGGACACGCCCCAGGCAACCTAGACGCCACACACACCAAGGAGCATGGCATGACACCTGTGCAGGTCAAGATCGGTCTGGTCCCCTCCTACCGCAACCGTTATACCGCCTGGGGGCAAAAGATGCTGGACGACAGCCTGGCCGCCCTGGCCGGGGTGGCGGGGATCGAGGTGGTGGCGCCGCGCGTCTCCTCCAGCGAGACGGTGATCGACGCCGAGCGGGGCGCGACGCCCCATGGCATGGTGCACACGCTGGACGAGGCCGAGGCCGTGGCCGCCTTTTTCCAGCGCCAGGGCGTGCAGGGGTTGGTCATCGTGCCCCTGGACTTTGGCGACGAGCGCTCCGCGGCCAAGATCGCCGAGCGGCTGCGCGTGCCGGTGCTGCTCTGCGCCACCAAAGAGCCCCCGGCGCTGGACGACCCCGGGCTGACCCGCGTCTCGGACTCGTATTGCGGGACGCTCTCCATCGCCTCGGCCCTGTACCGGCGCAAGCTCCCCTTCCGCTTCGCCGGCGTGCTTTTCCCCGACGAGCCGGCCTTTGCCGCGGAGGCGCAGGATTTCGCGCGGGCCGTGGCGGTGGTGGCGGGGATCAAGGGGGCGCGGCTGGGCCAGGTGGGCGTGCGCGCGCACACCTTCGAGACGGTGGCCTATGACGAGGTGGCGCTGGTCCGCGCCTTCCAGCAGAACGTGCTGGTCGCCAACGTGGCGGACATGGTGCTGAACGCGCAGGGCTACGCCGACGACGACCCCCGCGTGCAGGGGATCATCGCCGATATCCGCGGGAGCACTGCCACGGTGACCGTCGGAGAGACCTACCTGCTCAAGGCGGCCAAGCTCGAGCTGGCGCTGGCCGAGTTCTACCGGAACAATCGCCTCTCCGCCATGGCCATGCAGTGCTGGTCCACCGTCCAGCGGATGTGGGGGATCTCGGTCTGCAACATCTATGGGCGGCTGACGGGCCAGGGGCTGCTCACCGCCTGCGAGACCGACGTGCTGGGCGCGCTGGCCATGCTGGTCAACCACCGCGCGGCGCTGGGCGCCACGCTGCCCCATTTCGTCGATTGGACCATCCGCCACCGCGAGAACCCCAACTGGCTGCTGGCCTGGCACTGCGGCAACGCGCCCGCCTGCCTGGCCAGCGATCCCGGCCAGACGGCGCTCCGCTCGCGCAAGGACATGGCCGGCGAGCTGCCCGTGCCCGCGTGCGAGGAGCAGGCGGGGCTGGCCCAGTTCCAGCTCAAGCCGGGGCCGGTCACCTTTTGCCGGCTGGCGGAATACGACGACCAGTGGAAGATGCTCATCGCCCGCGGCGAGATCATCCCCAGCGACGACAAGCTGGCGGGGACCTGGTCCTGGGTGCAGGTGCGCGACCACGAGCGGCTCTACCGCACGCTGGTGGAGGAGGGCTTTATCCACCACGCCAGCATGATCCACGGCGACCAGGCCAAGGCGCTGGAGCTGGCCTGCCAGTTCTTGAACATCAAGCCGGTCGTGGTGGAATGAGGCCCCGCCCATGACAAAGGGGTTGCAGATCGTGGGGCTGGGGCTGGCCACGCTGGACATCCTAGTGCGGCTGCGCCAGATGCCCACCTGGGAGCAGGCCGGGCCCATCCGCGCCTTTCGCTTCGACGGCGGCGGGCTCGTGGGCACCGCCATGGTGGCCGCGGCCAAGCTGGGCGCGCGCGTCGGCTACGTGGGGACCGCCGGCAACGACGAGGCGGCGGAGCTCAAGCTGCGCTCCTTCGTCGAGGCGGGGGTGGACCTGAGCCGCCTGGCCCGCCGGCCCGCGCCCGAGGACCAGGTGATCATGGTTTACGTGCACGCCGAGACGGGCGAGCGGGTCTTTGCGGGGCTGGAGAACCTGCGGGGCGCCCCCCTGCGGCCGGACGAGCTGGACCGCGACTATATCGCCGCCGCGCCCTATCTGCACCTGGACGGCTTTCACCCCGAGGCGGCGATGCAAGCGGCGCGGTGGGCGCGCGAGGCGGGAAATACGGTGGTCTTTGACGCCTCCCTGGCCACCGGGCCCATCCGCGACTATCGGCGGGCGCTCGTCCCCCTCACCGATATCCTGATCAGCGGCCGCGACTTTGGCTACCACCTCACCGGCAAGCGTGACATCTACCAGGCGGGCGAGGAGATCTTGGCGCTGGGGCCGCGGGTCTTCGTGGAGACCGTGGGCGACCAGGGGTGCTACACCGTCACACCGACGGAGCGCTTTCACACTCCCGCCTTTGCCGTCCCGGTGGTGGACACCACCGGCGCGGGCGACGTCTTTCATGGCGCCTATATCGTCGGGCTGTTGCAGGGCTGGGACGCGCGGCGCGTGGCCCAGTTCGCCTCGGCGGTCTCGGCGCTCAAGTGCACCGTCTTGGGCGGGCGCGCGGGCATCCCCACGTTCGCCCAGACGCTGGCCTTTTTGCGCGAGCGCGGCATCGAGATGGGTTAGGACATCATCACGGATCGGCCACGGGCCGAAGGAAAGGAGCGGGACCATGACCCTTCGAGCGGGTGTGATCGGCTGCGGCAACCGGGGGCGCCGCCACGCGGCGGGCTATCTGGCCGCCGACCAGGTCGAGCTGGTGGCTTGCGCGGAGCCCAAGGAGGAGAACCGGCTGGCCTTTTGCGAGCAGTTCCACGTCTCCCGGGCCTATACGGATTATCGCGAGATGCTGGCCAAGGAAAAGCTCGACATCGTCAGCATCTGCACCTGGACCGGCCAGCATCGCGAGATGATCGAGGAGGCGGCGCGCAGCGGCGTGCGGGCCATCCACAGCGAAAAGCCCATGGCCACCAACTGGGGCGACGCCAAGGCGCTTTACCAGGCCTGCCAGGAGCGCGGCGTGGCGATCACCTTTTGCCACCAGCGCCGCTTCGAGGCCTCCTTCGTCAAGGCCAAGCAACTGCTGGACGCGGGCGCCATCGGCGACCTCTACCGCATGGAGGCCGGCTGCGACAACATGTTCGACTGGGGCACCCACTGGTTCGACATGTTCTTCTTCTTTAACAACGAAGAGCCCGCCGAGTGGGTCATCGCCCAGATCGACGTGGCCAAGCGCAAGGAGGTCTTTGCCGCGCCGGTGGACACCGGCGGCGTCTCCTGGGTCCGCTTCCGCAACGGCGTGGAGGGGCTGCTGGCCACCGGCAGCGCCATGATGGGCGGGGCGCGCATCCGGCTCCTGGGGAGCGAGGGGATTATTGAGATCATGGGCAGCGACGGCGCGCCGGTGCGAATCCGCCGCCGCGGCGCGGGCGAGTGGGAGCCCGTGGCCCTGGACGCCGGCGTGCCCAACGCCCAGGCCACCGTCGCCTCCGTGTTGGACCTGCTCGACGCGCTCAAGACGGGGCGCGAGCCGCTGCTCAGCGGGCGCAAGGCGCTGCAGGCCACCGAGCTGATCTTTGCCACCTACGAGTCCAGTCGCCGCCGCGGACAGGTCCGGCTCCCGCTGGACGTGGACGACTCGGCGCTGATCGCCATGCTGGATACCGGGATGATTGGGCCCAAGGCGTGAGGTTGGGCCAACCACGGGGATTGCGAAAGGAGCGGGACGTGAACATCCTGATGCTGTGCACCTCATTGGGTTTCGAGCACACCTACCTGCCCGACGCCGAGGTGGCGCTCAAGCAGATGGGGCTGGAGCAGGGCTGGCAGGTGCGGACCACCCACCTGCTGAGTCGCCTCTCAGCGGAGAGCCTGGCCAAGGTGGACGTGCTGGTCCTGGCGACCACCGGCAACCTCCCCTTCACCGACGAGCAAAAGCAGGCGCTGCTGGATTTCGTGCGCGGCGGCAAGGGGCTGGTGGGCATCCACAACGCCACCGACACCTGCTACGATTGGCCCGAATACGGCGAGCTGATCGGCGGCTGGTTCAAGGGCCACCCCTGGACGCAGGAGGTCAAGGTCATTGTGGAGGACACCGCCCACCCCGCCACGCGCCGGCTGGGCAAGTCGTTCCGCATCTATGACGAGATCTATACTTTCAAGAACTGGGACCGCGCCAAGACCCACGTCCTGATGCGCCTGGACAACGCTTCGGTAGACCTCGCCAAGGGCAACCGCGACGACAACGACTATGCCATGGGCTGGTGCCACGCCTACGGCGCGGGGCGCGTCATCTACACCGCGCTGGGGCACCCCGACGCGCTTTGGCGCGTGCCCTGGTTCCTGCAGCACATCCGCGGCTGCATCGAATGGGCCGCCGGGACGGCCGAGTGAGCGAGGCGCGGGGCGCGATCAACGTCGGCGTGGTGGGCTATGGCTATTCGGGCCGCGCCTTCCACGCCTACCTCGTGGGGCTGGCCGAGGGGCTGCGCCTGTATGCCATCTCGACGCGCGACCCGGCGCGGCAGGAGGCCGCCCGCCGCGAGCACCCCGAGGCCCGGGTCTATGCGACCATGGGCGAGCTGCTGACCGACCGCGCGGTGGAACTGGTGGTGCTGGCCACGCCCCACGACACCCACCGCGACCTGGCCATCCAAGCGATGAACGCAGGCAAGCATGTGGTCACGGACAAGATCATGGCCATGGACGCCGCCCAGGCCGCCGAGATGATCGAGGCCAGCCAGCGCAACGGCGTGCTGCTCTCGGTGTTTCACAACCGGCGCTGGGACTGGGATTATCTCACGGTGAGACAGGCCATCGCCGAGGGGTGGCTGGGGGAGCCGTACCTGTTCCAGACGGCGATCATGCGCTACCGCAGCCCAGGCGGCTGGCGCGCCAGCCTGGCCCACAGCGGCGGCATCCTCTTCGACTGGCCCGCCCATCTGGTGGACCAGGCGCTGCAACTGGTGGGGGCGCCGGTGCGCGCGGTCGATTGCCAGACCCTCTCGCGGGCCCACTGGGATTCGGACATCGAGAGCTATGCTCGGCTGAGCCTGCGCTTCGCCAACGACGTGGTCTATGAGATCGAGGTGGGCAACCTCGCTGCGGCGCCCAAGCCGCGCTGGTACGTGCTGGGCGATGGCGGCGCGCTGGTAAAGTACGGCCTCGATCCGCAAGAGGCGTACCTGAAGCAAGGCCGCATCGAGGCGGCGGAGGAGGACCCCGCCGACCGCGCGCGGATCACCACGCACGTCCGCGGCCAGGAGGAGAGCTGGACCGTGGAGAGCGTGCGGGGAAGCTGGACGGCGTACTATTGCAATATCGCCGGCGCGCTGCACCACGGCGCCGAGCTGGCCGTCAAGCCGGAGCAGGTCTATCAGGCCATGCGCGTCTATGACGCCGCCGCGCGCTCCGCCCGCACCGGCGAGGTGGTTCATCTGGAGTAAGCGAAAAACAACCACAGAGGCACAGAGAACACAGAGAGGATTTTGGCAGGGGAGAGAAAAGAAAGATATCTCGGTGTCCTCTGTGTCTCGGTGGCGCCATCCCTGCTGGAGTAAGCGAAAGACAGCCACAGAGGCACAGAGAACACAGAGAGGATTGGGGCAGGGGAGAGAAAACAAGGATATCCCCTCTGTGCCCTCTGTGTCTCGGTGGCGCCATCCCTCAAGGAGAAGAGTATGACGCTGGTATCGGCGCTGGGCGAGCTGAAAAAGGCCCAGCAGGGGGGCTATGCCGTCCCCTGTTTTGACACGTTCGAGATGCAAGGCACGCGGGGGATATTCGCCGCGCTGGAATCCCGGCGCGCCCCGGGCATCATCGGCCTGTACACCCGGCTGCTGGACGAGCCCCATGGCCGGGCCCTGACCCAGTTCGTCCGCGTGATGGCCGAGGAGGCGACGGTCCCCGTCTCGATCATGCTCGACCACGGGGCCAGTTTCGAGCACTGCGTCCGCGCGCTGACCTTTGGTTTCACCGACGTGATGTACGACGGCTCCAAGCTGTCCCTAGAGGAGAACGTCGCCGCCACCCGGCAGATCGTCCAGGCGGCCCATGCGGTGGGCGCGGCGGTCGAGGCCGAGCTGGGGCACGTCGGCTCGGGGAGCGAGTACCAGGAGTTCGGCGGGCGGGGCCAGGGCTTCACCGACCCCGCCGCGGTGGAGCGGTTCGTCGCCGAGACCGGCGTGGACGCGCTGGCGGTGGCCATCGGCACGGCGCACGGGCAATACGCCGGCGAGCCCCGGCTGGACCTGGCGCTCCTGGACGAAATCCGCCGCCGGGTGGAGATCCCGCTGGTGCTGCACGGCGGCTCGGGCCTCTCCGACGCCCAGTTCCAGGCGGCCATCCGCGGTGGCGTCGCCAAGATCAACATCTTTACCAACCTGGCGCTGGAGGCCACGCGCCGCGTCGCCCAGCGCGCCGCGCAGGAGCGCCCCTCCTTCGGCGACATCACCGAGCCGATCCGCGAGGCTTTCCAGGACGAGTGCGCCCGCTTCCTCGACGTCTTTCTCGCCTCCGGGCGGAGCTAGCGGGCAGCACATGAAGATCACCGGCATCCGCTTCGTCCGCATCAAGGGGACCTGGGATTACGACGGCCCATTGGGGGAGGACCGCTCGGCCAGCCCGCTGGGGCTCTATCCCGAGCTGGCCCCGGCCCGGCGCACCTGGCCGATCCCCCACGTGGAGGCGGGCAGCCCCTACCCGCTGCAGGCTATCTATATGCTCGTGGACACCGACGAGGGCGCCAGCGGCCTCTATGGCAACATCCCTGCCGACGAGGCGCGGATCATCGCCACGCAACTGGCGCGCATCGTCATCGGCGAGAACCCCCACGCCGTGCAGCGGATCTGGGACAAGCTCTATCGCTCCGCCGTGACCGGCCGCAAGGGCCCCACCATGCAGGCCATCAGCAAGCTCGACCTGGCGCTGTGGGACCTGAAGGGCAAGCTGCTGGGCGCGCCGGTCTATGAGCTGCTGGGCGGCCCGACCCGCGACCGCATCCCGGCCTACGCCTCCATGTTGGGCTATTCCGCCGAGCCGGAGCGGGCGTCTGAGCGCTCGCGCGAGATGGTCGCGCAGGGGTACACCGCCATCAAGTGGTTCTTTCGCTACGGCGCGGGCGACGGCCCCGAGGGGCTGCGCCGCAACCTGGCCCTGGTCCGGGCGGTCCGCGAGGCGGTGGGGCCGGATGTGGAGATCATGTTCGACGCCTGGAAAAGCTGGGACGTCCCCTATGCCCTGCGCATGATCGAGCTGGCTGCCCCCCATCGCCCCTGCTGGTTCGAGGAGCCGGTGATGCCGGACATGGTGCGCGATTACGCCGAGATCAGGCGGCGGGCCGCGGGACGCGTGCTGATCGCCGGGGGCGAGCACGAGTACACCCGCTGGGGGATGCGGGCGCTGCTGGAGGCGGGGGCGGTGGATCTCTTGCAGCCTGACCCGAGCTGGGCCGGCGGAATCAGCGAGATGGTCAAGATCTGCGCCCTGGCCTCGGCGCACCAAGTCCCGGTGTACCCGCACCACGGCGGGCTGGCCTCGGCGCACCTCATCGCCTCCCAGTCGCCGACGCTCTGCCCCCGGCAAGAGTGGATCTTGCAGGCGGGGCGGCGGGACAACCACTTGTTGCGGCACAAGATCGAGCCGGTGGACGGCCATTTCGCGCTGCCCCCCGGCCCAGGCCTGGGCCTGGAACTGGACGAGTCAGCCATCGAGAGCCGTGAGGAAATCGTCTTCTCGTAGCCTGATAAAAACGAACTAGGAGAGTAGCAGATGCGCGTTGCCGAGATCGTCGTCAAGATACTGGAAAAAGAGGGGATCGAGGCCGCCTTTGGCATCCCCGGGGCGGCCATCAACCCCGTGTACGAGTTCCTGGGCGCCTCCCAGCAGATCAAGCACTATATCGCCCGCCACGAGGAGGGCGCGGTCCACGCCGCCGACGGCTATGCCCGCGCCACCGGCGGCCAGCGCATGGCCTTGGCCATCTGTACCTCGGGGCCGGGGGCCACCAATTTCGTCACCGGGCTCTATACGGCGCAGGTGGACTCCATCCCGCTCATCGCCATCACCGGGCAGAACGTGCGCGCCCAGTTGGGCAAGGAAGCGTTCCAGTGCGTGGACATCGCCGCCATCGCCGCCCCGGTCTGTAAAAAGACCTGGTGCATCACCGAGCCATCGCAGGTGCCGTTCATCATGCAAGAGGCTTTCCACCTGGCGCGGGAGGGGCGGCCCGGGCCGGTGCTGCTGGACCTCCCGCTGGACGTGCAGATGGCGGATGTCCCCTTCGACCCATCGCTCTATAGCCCGCTGCCGATCCACAAGCCCGCCCCTGACCCGGCGTTGATCGCGCGGGCCATCGACATGCTGCTCCAGGCCGAGAACCCCGTGCTGATCATGGGCGGCGGCGTGCTGCTGGCCCAGGCGGCGGAGACCTTTGTCGCGCTGGCGGAGCACCTGGCGCTGCCGGTGATCACCACCTACATGGCCACCGGCGGCATCCCGGCGGACCACCCGCTGCACGTGGGGCACATCGGCATCCAGGTGGGCTCGCCCTTCGGCAACCAGTTCTTCCTGGGCAGCGACGTGGTGATGGGGATCGGCTGCCGCTTCGTGGACCGCCACACCGGCAAGCTCGACGTCTATACCAAGGGGCGCAAATTCATCCACGTCAACATCGAGCCGTCCCACATCGGGCGCATCGTCCCCACCGAGCTGGGCATCGTCGCCGACGCCGGGCTGGCGCTGGACGCGCTCTTGGCCGAGGCCAAGGCCCGCACCGCCCCGCGGCAGCCCTGGGGCCGCGTCGCGCGCATCCCCGAGGAGCGCGCGCGGCTGGCCCGCAAGACCGACTATGACCAGGTGCCGATCAAGCCGCAGCGGGTCTATCAAGAGATGAACGCCTATTTCGGCGCGGACGCCATCTTTACCACCGGCTGCGGGCTGACCCAGATCTGGTCGGGGCAGTTCCAGCAGACCTCGCGGCCGCACACCTACCTCGCCTCCGGCGGCGCGGGGACGCTGGGCTACGACCTGCCGGCGGCCATCGGCGCCAAGCTCGCCCGGCCTGATGCCACCTGCGTGGCGGTGATGGGCGACGGCGGGTTCGGCTTTATGGTGGAGGAGCTGGCCATGGCCTGCCAGCACCGCGTGCCGGTGATCGTGATCATCGTCAACAACGGCTACCTGAGCCTGATCCGCCAGAACCAGAAATACGCCTACGAGTACGAGTACGGCGTGGACCTGTCCTATGACGGGCTGGGCATCGACTTTGTGAAGCTGGCCGAGTCGTTTGGCGCGTATGGGGAGCGGGTGACCCGGCCGGAGGAGCTGCGCGGGGCCTTTGAGCGGGCGGAGCGCTGCGGCAAGGCGGCGGTGATCGACGTGATCGTCGAGCGCGAGGCCGACGCCTCCATGGGCGCCAGCATTGACGCGATACGCGAGTTCGTGTAGGGGACTCGCCCGCGCATCGAAACCGATTTGACAGGGTTACCATCTCGTGATATGCTTGAGGAGATGTACTTGGGAGGTAGATGCCCCGGGATGGTTACCGCAACCACCGAACCCTGCGAGCTGACCCGTCGGCGGAGCCCGACGCGCCTTGCGCCCTCCGCCGGCTCGTGGTTTCCCATTTTCGGGCCTCATCCAACGGCTCGACCCAGAATCCTCGCCATTTCGGCTCCATAGCCGGAATCGCGAGGATTCTTTTTGTCCGGGCGATGGACAACGGGGCCAGGGGCAACTGGCCCATACCGCAGCGGAGAAAGGAGGCGCGCGCAGCTAAGCACAGCAGCGGGGTCAAGGACGATCCGGGCAGGAGGCAAGGCGGCTGTAGAGACATCCACATCCTTCGAATCCCTTATTTGCTAGGAGGAGCACGAAATGGCTAGCGCCAAGAAGCAGGTTTACGGTTATCTGCCCCCCGATGTGCCCCAGGCCGGCGCGTTGATTAGCCTGGGCTTCCAACACGTCCTGACCATGTTCCCCGCCACCGTGCTGGTGGCCATCCTCACCGGCTTTGATGTGGGCGTGACCCTGTTCGGCAGCGGGCTGGCCACCATCATCGCGCTGCTGGGCTCGGGCATGCGCATCCCGCTCTACTATGGCTCGAGCTTTTCCTATATCGCCGCCATCGTCGCCGTGGTCGGCGCCGAGTGGGGCGGCCAGGCCGTGGCGCAGGTGGGCATCGTCGCCACCGCCTTCGTCTCGATCCTCGCCGGGCTGCTGATCCGCTTTGTGGGCAAGGCGGCGCTGGACAAGGTGCTGCCGCCCATCATCACCGGCTCGGTGGCGCTGGTCATCGGCATCGCGCTGGCCAAGACGGCGCTGGACCAGGCCGCCACCAACTGGCTGGTGGCGATCATCACCCTGTTGTCCACCATCCTCTTTTCGGTGTATCTGCGCGGCCGCGGCCTGATCGGCATGCTGCCGATCCTTTTGGGCGCGATCGTAGGCTATATCGTCGCCGCCATCGCGGGCATCGTGGACTTCTCGCCGGTGGCCGACGCCGCCTGGCTCCGCCTGCCGGATTTCAGCCTGCCTGATTTTGGCAACAAGAACGCGCTGCGGGCGATCCTGGCCATCGCGCCCATCGCCATCGCCACCATCCCCGAATCCACCGCCCACCTCTACCAGATCAGCCTCTATGTGGACCGGCTGGCCGACGACCTGGGCCGCAAGCCGCTCCAGATCAAGAACCTCATCGGCCTGAACCTGATCCTGGACGGCGTGGGCGACTTTATCAACGGCATGCTGGGCGGCTGCGCGGGGACCAACTATGGCGAGAACAACTCGCTGATGGCCATCACCCGCAACTATTCCTGCCCCGTGCTGCTCACCGCTGGGGTCATCGCCATCCTGTTGAGCTTTGTCGGCAAGCTGGCCGCCGTCGTGGGCACGCTGCCCACCGCCGTCACCGGCGGGCTGGCCATCTACCTGTTCGGCGTCATCGGCCTGCAGGGCGTGGCGCTGATCCAGTCGGAAAAGGTGGACCTCTTTGACCCGCGCCAGCTGGCGATCGGCGCGCTGATCACGGTCATCGGCATCGGCGGCGCGGCCTTCCCTGGCGGCAATATCCCCATCGGCAACTGGGAGCTGCCCTCCATCGCCACCGCCGCGGTGGTCGGCATCCTGGTCAACGCCATTTTCCTGATCTTCCCGGCGCGCAACGGCGCCAAAGCGGCCGAAGAGGGGTAATCCCGCACAACGCTGGCGCCTGACCCACGCAGCAACCATTGAGGCCCTCGCCGGGCGGCATGATCTTGGCCCCTCCGGCGAGGGCCTTATTGCGTCCTCCGGCGAGCAGGGTTGCGCGCATTCAGGCAGATTGGCGAACCCTGTTTGACAGTGCGAAAAGAAACTGTTATACTTGCGAAAGCATAAGAAAACCGTGCGACATCACAGGCCGATCCGGGAGGAAGCACATGGCAAAGCTAGCCATCAACGGCGGCGACAAGACCATCGGGCGCGAGTTGGGCCGCAAATGGCCCATCTATGACGAGAGCGAGGAAAAGGCGCTGCTGGACGTGCTGCACAGCGGCATGTGGTGGCGCGGCGGCGAGCGGCTGGCCGGCGCCCAGTCCAAGGTCACCGCCTTCGAGGACGCATTTGCCGCCTATCAAGGGGCCAAGTACGGCGTGGCCGTGACCAACGGCTCGGTGGCCATGGAGTGCGCGCTGCGCGCCGCGGGCGTGGAGGCGGGCCACGAGGTCATCGTCCCCGCGCTCACCTTTATCTCCACCGTAACCTCCGTCCTGATGGTCAACGCCATCCCCGTGCTGGTCGATACCGACCCCGGCACCCTCGACCTGGACCCGGACGCCTTCGAGGCGGCCATCACCCCGCGCACCAAGGCCGTGCTGGTGGTGCACATGGGCGGCTACCCGGCGGACATGGACCGCCTCATCGAGATCGCCAACCGCCATGGCGTGGTCATCGTGGAGGACGCGGCCCACGCCCACGGCTCCGAGTGGCGCGGCCAGCGGGTGGGCGCCCTCTCCGGGCTGGGCACCTTTAGCTTTCAGGCCACCAAGGCCTTCTCCGGCGGCGAGGGCGGCCTGGTCGTCACCAATGACGAGGCCTATGCCGAGCGCGCTTTCTCCTACCACCACATCGGCCGGCTGCCCGGGCGGCCCTTCTACGAGTTCCACCAAGTGGGCACCAACCTGCGCATGACCGAGTGGCAAGGGGCCATCCTGCTGGCCCAGTTTGCCCGGCTGGACGAGCAGATCGCGACCCGCGAGCGCAACGCCGCCTACCTGGCGCGCGGCCTGCAAGGGATCGACGGGGTCAAGGCCATCGCCCGCGACCCGCGCGTCACCCGCTGGGGCTTTTACTTTTGGAATTTCCTCTACGACCAGGAGGCTTTCGGCGGGGTGCCGCGGGACATCTTTATCCAGGCGGTGCGGGCCGAGGGCGCGCCCATCGGGCCGGGCGGCCACGGCGAGCCGATCTATCGCCACCCCGCCCTGCAGCCCTCCACCTTTGGCGAGACCGGCTGTCCGATCCGCTGCCCCCTCTACCAGGGCGAGCCGGTGGATTTCAGCCGCGTCCATTGCCCCCAGGCCGAGCACGTCGCCGCCCATGTGGCGCTGCGCCTCCCCCACGCCGCCTTCCTGGGCGGGCCGGAGGACATGGACCTGCTCTTGGAGGCGATCCGCAAGGTGCGGGCCAACCTCGACGAACTGAGGGCCTGGGCCGGGCGGGAGAGGACACCTTAAGGCATCTATTGACAGCCGCTATTCGGCACACTATAATAGATACTGTCGAAGGAAAGGATTCACACCATGAACCTCGGCGAGTTTTGGGCGCCGCACCAGGGCGCGGTCTCTCTGACCTTTGACGATGGCACCGAGAACCAGCTGCAGTTGGCCGTACCCCGCCTGGATGCCTACGGGCTCAAGGGCACCTTTTACATCACCGCACGCGGCGACAACTGGCAAGAGCGCCTGGCCCCTTGGCGCGACGTGGCCGCCTCCGGCCACGAGATCGGCAACCACACCATTTCCCACACCTGCTCCAGCAACTATACCGGCAACCCCGGCCTGGAGGAAAGCTCCCTCGAAGCCATCGAGCGCGACATCATGATCGCGCAGGAGCGGCTGGAGCAGATCGCCCCGCACCAGAAGGAGTGGACCTTTGCCTATCCCTGCTATTGCACCCATGTGGGGCGCGGCGAGGGGCGGCAGAGCTATGTGCCGGTGGTGGCTCGCCACTTTTTGGCCGGGCGGGTCGGCGGCGAGTACGGCTTTGGCAATCATCCCGCCGTGGTGGACCTGCCGGCGGCCTGGGGGCTCCCCACCGACCGCATGAGCGGGTTCGAGATGATCGGCCTGGCGGAGGAGCTGACCGCCCAGGGGCGTTGGGTGATCCTCGTCTTTCACCAGATCAACGGCAGCCGGCTCACCGTGGGCAGCCACGACTTTGAGACGTTGCTGCGGCATCTCCAGCGCCGCTCCGACGCCATCTGGACGGCCCCGGTGGTGGACGTGGCGCGCAAGATCGCGCAGTGGCAAGCCAACCAGTAGGTAGAAGCAAAGAATATATCTAGAGGAGAGAGCAACATGGCGAAATTGGCGATTAACGGCGGCGACAAGCTGATCAACCGGCCCTTGGGCAAACCGTGGCCCATCTATGACGAGCGCGAGGAAAAGGCGCTGCTGGACGTGTTGCACAGCGGCATGTGGTGGCGCGGCGGCGAGCGGCTCAAGGGCTCCGAGTCCAAGGTGAGCGCCATCGAGGACGCCTTCGCGGCGTACCATCAGGCCAAGTACGGCGTGGCCGTGACCAACGGCACCGTGGCCATCGAGTGCGCGCTCCGCGCGGCGGGCGTGGAGGCGGGGCACGAGGTCATCGTCCCGGCCCTCACCTTTGTGGCCAGCGCCACCGCCATCGTGATGGTCAACGCGGTGCCGATCTTTGCCGACATCGACCCCAAGACCTTTAACCTGGACCCGGACGCCTTCGAGGCGGCCATCACCCCCAAGACCAAGGCGGTGGTGGTGGTGCACAACGGCGGCTACCCGGCGGACATGGACCGCATCATCGAGATCGCCAAGCGCCACAACGTGGTCGTGGTGGAAGACTGCGCGCACGCGCACGGCTCCGAGTGGCGCGGCACGCGGGTGGGCGCGCTTTCCGGCCTGGGCACCTTTAGCTTCCAGGCCTTCAAGCCCTTCACCTGCGGCGAGGGCGGCATGGTCATCACCAACAATGAGAAATACGCCGAGCGGGCCTTTTCCTATCACCACATCGGCCGGCTGCCCGGGCGGCCCTTTTACGAGTTCCACGTGCTGGGCAGCAACCTGCGCATGACCGAGTGGCAGGGCGCGATCCTGCTGGCGCAGCTTACCCGGCTGGACGAGCAGATCGAGACCCGCGAGCGAAACGGCAAATACCTGGACGAGGGCCTGAAGCAGATCGAGGGCGTGAACCCTATCGCCCGCGACCCGCGGGTGACCCGCTGGGGCTTCTATTATCGCAACTTTCTCTACGATCAAGAGGCCTTTGGCGGCGTGCCGCGGGACACCTTTATCCAGGCGGTGCGGGCCGAGGGCGCACCCATCGGCGCCGGCGCGCATGGGCGGCCGATCTACCAGAACCCCGTCTTTTTGGAGATGAACTTTGGCGAAACCGGCTGCCCCATCAAGTGCCCGCTCTACGGCGAGCCGGTGGATTTCACCAAGGTCTATTGCCCACAGGCCGAGCATGCCTCGACCAACATCGCCCTGAGCATCCCGCACGCCAATTTCCTCGGCGGCACCGAGGATATCGAGCTGATTCTGGAGGCGATCCGCAAGGTGCGCGCGAACATCGGCGAGCTCAAAAGCGCCTAACGCGCCGCCGCAACTTGGCCGCGAAGGGGGTGATCGGCCAAACCATCATCCGGAGCGCTGCGAACCAAAGGAAACCGGGCTATTGGCAATAGCATGACCGCATACCCAGGAGGATATCAATGGCTGAATCCAAGAATCTGACCAGAAGGAACTTTCTCAAGATCACGGCGATGGCTGCGGTGGGCGCGCTGGCGGCCTCGTGCGCCGCCCCGTCCGAGCCGACCTCGGCGCCGGCCGCGCCCACGTCCGCTCCCGCCGCGCCCACGAGCGCGCCGGCGGCCCCGACGGCCACGCCGCAGCCCGCCAGCAAGTACGGCGAATCCCCCCTGCTGGCCGAGATGGTCAAGGCGGGCACGCTGCCCCCGGTCGACGAGCGGCTGCCCGAAGACGTCTTGGTGGTTGACGCTGGCGAGGGTGTGCTCAACCCGGCGATGAAGACCTTCGAGATCGGCAAGTATGGCGGGACCATGCGCTACGTCACGGCGCGCACCGACCTCTGCGCCGAGATGTGGGACGCCAACTGCGAGCCGCCGTTCCGGGCGCCCGGCAGCCTGCGCGCCGCCAGCCTAGCCGAGCTCAAACCCAACCTGTTCAAGGGGTTCGAGATCAGCCCGGACCAGAACACGATCACCTGGCACATGCGCAAGGGGCTCAAGTGGTCCGACGGCCAGCCTTGCACCACCGCCGACGTCAAGTTCTGGTACGAGGACGTGCTGCTGAACACGGACATCACCCCCATCCCGGGCAAGATCTACAAGGCCGGCAACCGCACCGACGGCGAGGTCATGAAGCTGGAGGTGGTGGACGACTATACCTTCAAGACCGCCATGACCACACCCAACCTGGCCCTGGTGGAGATCCGCTCGCGCTATAGCGACAACTGGCACAACCTGATGCGGCCGGCCCACTATATGAAGCAGTTCCACAAGAAATACGCCGACGCCGCCGCGCTGAAAAAGATGCTGGACGACGCCAAGCTCCCCGAGGCCGAGTGGGCCAAGTACTATCTGCAACGGGATGAGGGCAAGCTGGGCTGGACGGTCGCCAGCTCGGTGGACCCGAACTATCCGGTGCTCTACCCCTGGAAGTTCGAGAAGGAATCCGCCGGCGTCCGGACCTGGGTGCGCAACCCCTACTATTGCAAGGTGGACCCGCAAGGCAACCAGTTGCCCTATATCGACCGGCTGCGCATCGAGTTCGTGAGCAACGCCGAGGCCGTGACCATGAAGATCATCGCCGGCGAGTGCGACCATGCGCGCGAATACGCCAGCATGCTCAACTATTCCTTGTACAAGGAAAACGAGGCCAAGGGCAACTTTATCGCCCAGATGTATCCGACCTTCACGGCGCCCTTGGGGCTGCGCTTCAACTTTACCCATCCCGATGAGAACTGGCGCAAGCTGGTGCGAGACGTGCGCTTCCGCAAGGCCCTGAACATGGCCGTCGACCATGCCAAGATCGTGGACACCGTCTTTAAGGGCTACGGCAAGGGGCCGGAGCTGTTGGGCGTGAGCTATGACGCCAAGGCGGCCAGCGCGCTCTTGGACGAGATGGGCCTGGACAAGAAGGACTCGGAAGGCTGGCGCCTCGGCTTTGACGGCAAGCGCCTGATCTTCCCGCTGGAAGTGGTCCAGGGCTACTCGCCGGACCAGGATTCGATCTGCACGCTGTTGGTGGAATACTGGCAAGACATCGGCCTCAAGACCGACTATCGCCAGGTCGAGTCCACGCTCTATACCACCCGCAACACCAATAACGAGCTCTGGGTGAACATGAGCTGGGCGCACACCGGGTTCTGGCGCAGCGGCCCCAACACGCAGGACTACCAGACCTCGGCGGCGCGGCTCTGGCAGATGTGGAACGACTCGGGCGGCAAGGAAGGCGAGGAGCCAGAGGCGTGGGCCAAGCGGCTCTACGAGATCGGCAACATCGCCGATAGCTACCTGATGTCCGCCGAGGACGTGAGCAAACTCCACGCCGAGATGTTCGCCCTCATCAAGGAGCAGCAGCCCCTGGTGCTGCCCGTGGACGAGACGATGCAGTTGCTGGTGCTCTCCAACAAGCTGGCCAACGTCCCGATGGAGGGGATCGTCACCCTCGCCTCGATGACGGTGGAACAGTGGTACTTCAAGTCGTAACGCGATGACCTTGGGTGTGGGGCGGCGGAATACCGCCGCCCCACACCCCATCCTGCTCTCGAGGAAATGCAGATGCTCCAATACATCTTACGGCGCATCGTGATCGTCATCCCGTTGTTGGTGCTGATCTCGATGGTCTCGTTCATGCTTATCGAGTTGCCGCCGGGCGACTATTTGGTGCAGTACATCGCCACCATCGAGAATACCACCGGCGAGCGCCCCACCGAGGCGGAGATCGCCTCGCTGCGGGCCATGTACGGGCTCGACCAGCCGGTGATCGTCCGCTACTTTCGTTGGATCACCAATGTGCTGCGCGGCGACCTGGGCCGCTCCTTTCAGCACAACAAGAACGTGGTTGAGCTGTTGCGCGAGCGCGTGCCCTTGACCATGGCCGTAACGCTGGTGGCCATGATCTTTTCCTGGGCGGTGGCCGTGCCCATCGGCATCTTTTCCGCCGTCCGCCAGTATTCGCTTTTCGACTATATCTTTACCTTCATCGGCTTTATCGGGTTGGCAACCCCTTCGTTCTTGCTAGCGCTGGTCATCCTGTGGATCGCGCTCTCCAGATTCGGCTTTAGCGCCTCCGGGCTTTTCTCTTCCGAGTTTATCGACGCACCCTGGAGCTGGGCCAAGTTCGTGGACCTGCTCAAGCACATCTGGATTCCCGCCATCATCTTGGGCTTTAGCGGCACCGCCGGGCTGATCCGCACCATGCGGGCGAACCTGCTGGATGAGCTGCGCAAGCCTTACGTCACCACCGCCCGCGCCAAGGGCCTGACCGAGCGCAAGCTCATTTTCAAGTACCCGGTGCGCGTGGCGATCAACCCGTTGATCAGCAACATCGGCTCGCTCCTGCCGGAGCTCTTTTCCGGCAGCACGCTGGTGGCCATCGTGCTCAATCTGCAAACCGTCGGCCCGGTGCTGCTCAACTCGCTGCTCAGCCAGGACATGTATGTCGCCGGGAGCATCATCCTGATTCTCAGCACCCTCACCGTCATCGGAACGCTGATCTCGGATATCCTCCTGGCCTGGTCTGACCCGCGCATCCGCTTCGAGGGGGGTATCCGATGACCACCGCAGAGATCGCGTCCGGCCAGGCCCCAGAGACCCAGGAAGAGCAGCGGGTCTACACGGCAACCCAGGCCCAGTTGATCTGGTGGCGGTTCCGGCGGCACAAGCTCGCCATGGTTGGCGGCACGATCCTGGCGGTGCTCTATCTCCTGGCGATCTTGTGCGAGTTCTTTAGCCCCTACCTGGTGGGGACGCGTCACGACAACTATGAGTATGCGCCGCCCACCCGCGTGCACATCATCGGCCCGGATGGCAGGCTGCGCGCGCCTTTCGTCTATGGCATCGGCAAGGAGCGCCACCCCGTCACGCTCCGCTACCAGTTCACCGAGGACCGCACGGCCACCTACGTCGTGCGCGACCTGACCTTCGACGAGGTCCACGACCTCGTCGACGCCGCCTCGGGCGATGCCATCGACTTGGAGCTGGAACGCGTCGGCGGCAATCAGGTGTCGGTCTCGGGCAAGGCCTCGCTGGCCCGGTATCCCGGTGCGGAAGTGACGCTGGCCATCGCGTTCCCCGCCCCCGTGACCGGCACCAACGGCACCGTCGACGGCGGCGACACCGTCCGCTGGACCATGGCGGGCGGCGAGGACTCGACCTTCTGGGCGACCTCCCCCGCCGGCAGCACCGACCGCGATCAACTGCTGCTGTGGACCGCCCTGGTCACCGCCGCCGGCCTGCTCGCGGCGCTGCTGGTCGTGCTGTGGGCCCGGCGCGACCACGACATGCGCGACTGAGCGCGATCCGCCGACGGGCCCGTGTGAGCTAGAAGCCGCCGCGCAGCATGTCCTGGCCGGTGCCCCACGCGGGGACCATGCCCAAGTTGTGCAGGACCTCCTGCGTGGCGCGGGCG
>ENA-UOUL01000867-UOUL01000867.1-bioreactor-metagenome-genome-assembly--contig:-NODE-867-length-47921-cov-6.648503_pt1 | contig 47921 bp, 37 predicted proteins | sample MGYA00249838_ERZ747220 | MGnify/ENA primary metagenome ERZ747220 (study PRJEB28778, sample SAMN05720191) | bioreactor metagenome | isolation source: Anaerobic biogas reactor | place: USA:Washington... | reverse complement strand
TATATAGAACTACAATTATTATATCACAACCGAATGTAAAGGCACGTGTTTTGCCCGGAAAATCATGTGAATATGCAGATTTCAAGGTTCGTGAGTAACTGCCGACGAATGTGTAGTTCTACATTCAGCATCATCTAAGGTTGAATCTTTGCCTGAGACAGCGTAATCGGTCCGGTGCCCTGGGAAACATGCATGTTATGAAGCAACAGCCGCCATGATTTCCCCGCAAATGATGGTCTTTTGCGCATCCCGGGCACAGATTCATGTTGTGCCGGTTTCGCCGAACGGTTATAATCGAGCTGTCACCATGTGGTCAAGCCTTTGCTCCCGGTACGGCCGGTGCCGATCCAACCGTGACAGTGCGACATCCCTCCGCCTATGGATAAAAAAGGAGAACGCCATGAATTGTCAAAAATGTGGCCACGAACTTCCAGCCGGCAGTCTCTTCTGCCCCAACTGCGGCGCCAAAGCCGCACCGGAACCGGCAACGCCCGTATGCCAGACATGCCATCAGACGTTAAAGCCAGGCGCGCTGTTTTGCGCCAACTGCGGGACGCCGGTCAACAAACCCGCACCGCAGCCCCAAACGCCGCAAACCTACCAGGCGCCGGTTTATGCGCCGCCGCCCCAGCCGGTCTATCAGCAGCCCTACCAGCCGGCTTGGCAGCCGGCTTGGCAGCCCGCGCCGCCAGCACCGCCCAAACGCAAGCGAAAAGGTTTGATGATCACCCTGATCGTCGTCCTGGTGCTCGTCCTCGCTGGCGGCGCCGTTTATGCCCTGGCCGGCAAGACGATCAAGCGGATGATCCTGGGACCCAAGGCGATGTACCTCTCGATCGAGAGCAAACAGCTCAAGGACGATGCCTCCGACCTGGTCGAGGACCTGGTCCGGATCGGCAACATCTCCGAGAACGACATCCATGGCGGCAGCCGGATCAACCTCGGCGTCAGCATGCCGGGGCTGTCCGATGAGATGGCGATGGATCCGGTCCTGATCGAGGCTCTGGAAAACTTGTCCCTGACGGTCACCAGCATGTATGACCGCTCTGAATCCGACCCCCGTTATTTCACATCCGTCGACCTGCTGACCCAGGAAGAGCGCCTGCTGACGCTGGACATGTATTTGGAAAACGACCGGATGGTGTTGGGTCTGCCGGACATCCTGACCTCCTATGTTCTGGTCGAAGGCAGCACCTTGTCCGACCTGATGACGTCATTTGACAGCCCCGTCGCCCTGGATGACCCGTTCAGCCTGGTCAACGATATGCTGGAGACCGATCTTGATATCGACGAGGCGGCGCTGGAGAAATCGATGCACCGGCTGATCGACATCGTCATGGAACATATCGACGAGGCGGCGTTCGACAGCAAGCAGACGGTTAAGGCTGGCGAACTCTCAGTTGCCTACGACAGCTACACGATCACGCTGAGCAGCGAGAACATGCGCCTGATGATGCTAGAACTCCTCGAGACGATCCGCGACGACGACGAAATCTACAACCTGATCGACCAGATCGCCCGGAAAATGTCCTCGGTCAGCTCCGGCATGTCCGGTCTTGATACCTACGGGATTTCCCCCGAAGACTGGGAGGAAGAGCTCAACAGCGCCATCGAGGAGCTCGAAGAAGAAGTCGATCCGGAAGACGAGTTCAGCCTGCTCTACACGGTCTATGTGGACAGCAAAGACGAAATCCGCGGACGCGACCTGGTCGTGTTCGACGATAAGGATAACGAGACAGGGCACCTGCAGCTGCTCAACCCGGTCGACGGCGAGCAGGAAGCCCTCCTGATCGCATTTGAAGACGAGTATGACAATTTCCTCCTGGTCGCCGATTACGAGGAAGTCGATGAAAAGCGCACGGGATCCGCGACACTCGACGTCGGCGGCGAGACGGTGGCCACGGCGACGTTCAGCGATCTGGACGCGGTGGTCGTCGACGAGCAGGATTACCTGGTCGGCGAGCTGGAGGTGACGGTCGAAGACGAGACTGCTGGCATCCCCGGCCCGATCTACTACAGCGGCACCATGACTGGCGGGGCCTTCAGCGGTGAGATCGGTGTCAGGGACTACCTTTCGGTTTACCTCGGCTATGAGAAGCTGGGTTCGGCCGACGCTGACATCCCGCCGTACAGCGAGGGTGACCTGGTCGATGTCTCCAACGAGGAGGCCCTGGCGGCGCTGTTCAACGAGGACGCCATGAACGAGCTCTACGAGATCATGTCCAAGATCGGGCTGAACATGGAATAAGGCCAGACAGATGCATGCTGATCGCTGAAAACATCCACAAGGGTTACAAAAGAGAGCCCGTCCTGCGCGGGGTCTCTTTTTCCATGCGGCCCGCCACCATCTTGGGCATCTGCGGCAGCAACGGAGCTGGCAAGACAACGCTGATCCATATCCTGGCGTCGATCCTGCCGGCCGACAGCGGACAGATCACCCTGATGGGCGTACCGGTCAGCCAGGCCCGCCGCTACCGCGCCATGATCGGCTTTGTCCCGCAGCATATCGCCCTGGCGGCCAACCTCACGGTTCGCCAGAACCTTGTCTTCTGGGCTTCGCTGCGCGGCCTGAACGGACAGCCCCTGAAGACGGCCGTCGATGCGGCCGCCGAAATGGCCAATGTCACCGCCTTCCTGAACAAACCGCTGGGCCGCTGTTCCGGCGGTATGGCCAAGCGGGCCAACCTGGCCGCCGGCCTGGTCGGTTTCCCCGGCCTGATCCTGCTGGACGAACCAACCGCCGGCATCGACGAGGAAAACCGCGACCTGATCCTGAGAACCCTCACGGATCTGCGCCGCCAGGGCTGCATGGTCCTGATGGTCAACCACTACCTGCAGGAAATGGCCCAGGTCTGTGACCGGATCATCACGCTGCGCGACGGCGTCATCGCCGAGGCGGACGCCCATGACCGTTAAGCTGAGGCTGTTCAAGCTGGTTCTCTTTCACGCCCGGATCGGACTGGGTCTCCGATCGCTGATTTTCCTTGTGGTCATGCTGCTTTTGTCCGGTTTCATCTTTTGGAGCATGCCCTACCTGGGGACGGACGGCAGCGCGATCTTCACGCCGGTCACCTTGTCGATGGTCGACCAGGACGACTCCCTGCTGTCACGCAAGCTGATCGAGCAGCTCGGCCGGATGAGCCTGGTCGAGCAGGTGTTCACGGAACCGCTGGCGGACGGGCTGGCCCGACTGGAGCGAAACGAGGCGCTGCTGGTGCTGGTGATTCCAGAAGACTTCTACGAGATCAGCATGCGCAATGAAATCCGACCGCCGATCACCGTCCATCTGAACCCGCGCCAACCCGTCGAGGCAGCCCTGTTTGTCCGCATGCTGGACAACCTCGCCGCCAGCATCGAGGGCATGCAGGCTTCCTATTTCGCCTTCGCCAGCCAGATGCGGCCGCTTTACGACGAGACCGGCGCGTTCATCCGCCAGATGGACCAGGCGGCATCCCACGTGGCCTTCCAGGTTCTGGGACGTCGATCCGTGGTCGAGATCGACGAAAGCGGCAAGTTCAATACAGTCTACCACGTGATCAGCAACTTGGTCTGCCTGTTGGCCCTGCAAACCTGCCTGCTGCTGGTGACCCAGATCCAGCACGAGCGGACCACCGGGATCCGCGACCGGCTGATTCTGGCCGGGGCAGGCCCGTGGCAGCTGCTGGCCGCACGCCAGCTGGTCGGCCTGTTCTGGCTGGCCGCCGGCTGCCTGCCGCTGCTATCCGGCCTATATCGCGCCTTCCCTGCCGCCGATCACCTGACGATCACGGTCACAGTTCTGGCCCTTTACTGGATTTTCGCGCTGGTCTGCCAGGCAGTCGCCAACTGGGCACGCCCCGGCGACGGGGTCATCCTGGGCGTCTGGCTGACGATTCTGGCCATGCTGCTGGCTGGCGGCAGCATTTACCCGGCGCCGCTCCTGCCCGAAATTCTACGCGAGGCCGGCAAAATCACACCGGCCTATTGGGCCGCGCGCACCCTGTACCGTGCCCTGGAAGGGCAAGCCGTCCAGCCGCAAGCCGTTTGGGCGGCGGCCGCCATGGCCGTACCGGCCACACTGGCGGCCTATGCCAGCTACCGCAGCCGGCAAGCGGTGATCCGGCCTGGGGATCTGTCATGAGCGTCGTGTTCCGGCTGCTGCGGCTTAAGCTAAAGGATCTTCTGGCCGCGCGCGGCCTGCTCCTGATGCTGCTCGTGCTGCCGCCCCTGCTGGGCTGGATCGCCGGTTCGGCCAACCTGGCCAACGACCGCCCGCAGGTTACCCTGGCTCTCGTCGACGAAGACAACACGGCCGAGAGCGCCGCACTCCTTAGCAGCCTGATCGGCCAGGGCTGGCAGATCGAGGCGGTCGACGCCGACCAGGCCGATCGCCTGCTGCTGCGCCGGGACGTCGATGGCATCGTGACCATCCGCGCCGGCTACGCGGCCTCCCTGCTCGAACTTAAAGATGGGACGCTGTCTTACCAGGCCGGTGAAGGGTCCCTGGTGACGACGCTGGTTCGCGAAGCGATCGCCGCCGAGGTACTGCCGGAACACAGCCGGCGATTGTTCATCGGGCAGCTCGAGGATCGGCTGCGCGCGCTGGGCCAGCCGGTGCCGGACGACCTGGAAGCTCAATTTAACCAGCTAGCCGGACTTTTCGCCGAAGACCAGGCCCGTCTCGATGTCGTCTACGTGGGTGCGCCCGTCGACCCGCCTGCCCTCTCCTACTTGATGTCCGATTACGCGATGGAGGTCTTCTTCCTGTCCATTTACGCCGTTCTGGGCACTCTGATGCTGTCCGGGCAGGCGATCCGGCGCCGACTTGCCGCGACCCGAGACGGGCTGATGCTCGATTACGCCCTGTCCGTCCTATCCGTCTACCTGGTCGGGCTCTTACAAATTTTGTTCTACACGCTGACCATGCTGGCCCTGATGGGATCGCCGATACGGTTGCGCGAACTCTATCTGCTGGCAATCTGCCTGGGCCTGATGCTCGGCATCGGCCAGCTCGCGGTCCTGGTCCACGAGCAGTTGCGGCTTTACGTAAGCCTGACGGTGCTGCTGCTGCTCTCGGTGGCCAGCGGCTGCTTTTTCCAGATGTCCGAAAAGATGATCACGGGCCTGGTCCAGTATCTGCCCCAGGGCTGGACCCTCGCGGCGCTGCGCGGCTATCCGGTCCTGCCGGCCTGGGTGCCGGTCGGGCTGACACTGGTTTTGCTGTCTGGCGGTTACCAGCTGCAGCTGCGGCGCACCCGGCAGCTGCGATAGCCTTTTACCCACTACATCTGGTATGTGTTTTTTTCCCAAACACACTTTACAGACGATCACGGTTGTGTTACAGTGCAATTGGCTTTAAGGAGCGGTACCGTGATGCCGACAAGACGCACATCAATCAGGCTAGCCCGGAAGGGTTCGCTTGTTCGAACATTATCTTGTTGGCTGGGCCTGCAAGATTTTTTTTTGCCGTCAGGCAGCTGGGGGGATATCGATGCTGAAAATGGTTACGCAGCAAGTCAATCGAACAGACCTCCCCGGTTTTATTTCGGCCCCTGTCCGGACCGCTGAACCCGATCGTCCGATGAGCAAACGCCGCACGGTAGTCGCGGCGTTTCCTTTGCCGGGGGCCTCCCCCGCCTGACCTGGTTGTTCACATCCCGTCACCTGGCCGGGAACCCGAACCGGCCGGACGCGCGGATGGAGCATAGAGCACCGGAATCATCTAGAGAAAAGGAAGGTATCGCACATGAGCAAAGAAACCATGCACATCGGCTACTTGCCAGATGAGCGGCCACCCATCTGGAAACTGCTCTTCTATGCCCTGCAGCAAGTTATCGTCATGTTCCCGGCCACGGTCGCAGTCGCCCTGATCACGGGTTTTCAGGTCTCGACGACCATCTTCGCCAGCGGCCTGGCAACACTGTGCTTCATCCTCATAACAGGCAAGAAAATTCCGCTGTATTATGGTTCAAGCTTCTCATACTTGACCGCTGTGATCAGCCTGATGACCAGCAAGTCGATCACGGAGAAGCTGAGTCCCGAAGCCCTGACACAGCTGAATGGCTGGCTCGACGGCGCGACCTCGGTCATGCCGGCGGAGGCGATCTCTTACGCCCAGTTCGGCATCATCATGAGCGGCTTCATTTCGATCGCCGCAGGTCTTCTGATCCGCTATTTCGGCAAGCACTCGATCGAAAAAGTGCTCCCCGCCAGCATCACCGGTTCGATCGCCATGGTGATCGGCCTGACCCTGGCCGCCAACGCCCTGGGCGACGCCGCACCGAAAACCGGAGCCGAAGGCATCACCGGCACCGGCTGGGTCTGGGTCGTTTCCCTGGCCACGCTGCTCTCGACCATCCTTTTCTCCCGTTACCTGAAAGGCTTTCTCGGTCAGCTGCCCCTGCTGCTGGGCGCCGCCGTCGGTACGGTGACCGCGGCCCTGATCTACGCGTTCGGCGGCGCGGACATGAACTTGTTCCGCACCATCCCGACCGAAGCGATCGAGTCGTCACTCTGGTCGCTGGGCCCGCTTTCCGTTCCGGCCTTCACATTACCGAAATACTCGCTGGAAGCGATGCTGGCGATCATGCCGATCGCGATCGCGACCATTCCGGAATCGACCGCACACATCTACCAGCTTGATATCTATGTCAACAACCTCGCCCGCAAGAAAGGCGCCAACGGCAAGTACAACCTGGCCCAGTACCTCGACCGCAACCTGATCGGTGACGGTATCTGCGACATGGTCTCCGGTTTTGTCGGCGGCCCGGCCGGCACCAACTACGGCGAGAACATCAGCACGATGGCCATCACCAAGGTTTTCTCGATCCCGGTCCTGGCGGTCGCCGCGGTCATCGCGATGGTCATCTCATTCTTCACCCCCCTGATCCAGGGCATCTACGCCATCCCGCTCGCCGTCATCGGCGGCCTGGAAGTCTACCTCTTCGGCGCCATCGCGGCCCAGGGCATTGCGATCATGATCGATAAGAAGGTCGACATGTTCTCGGCCCGCAACATCGCCGTGATCTCGACGATCATGATCATCGGCCTGGGCGGCCAGTACGCCTTCGGCGGGAACATCCCCTTCTTCGGCATGGATGTGCCCTGCATCGCCGGCGCCGCCATTTTCGGCATCCTGCTCAACCTCCTGCTTGGCATCGGCAAAAAGGAAGAAGCCGCACCGGCAGACGCTGCCTGATTATTCCTGACACCATGAACCGCGACCTGTTCGATCCTCACGGTCGGACAGGCCGTTTTTTCGTGCTTTTTTGCGCTTGAACCGCCAGGCAAACTCCAATAGAATAAAGCCATAGGCGTGCAGCGCCATCCCCTGCCCGCACAACTGACGCCGGAGGTTGCCATGTCCAATGTCATCGCCCAGATCCGAACCAAGTACAACACACTGTCCACGTCACAAAAACGCGTGGCGGATTATGTTTTCACCTCGGCCGACCAGGTGATGATCAGCTCCCTGGCCGATTTCGCCGCCGCCTGCGCGGTCAGCGAGCCGACGGTGATGCGCTTCCTGCGCAAGATCGGCTACGACTCCTACCAGATCTTCCGGGTCAACATCGCCCAGGAACTGGCGGCAGGCAAGAGCGACAACTTTTATCCGGACATCACGCCGGGCGACAGCATGGAGAGCATCCGGGACAAGGTGCTGGCCTTGACGGCCCGCAGCCTGCAGGACGCCATGACGGTCATCGACGCCGCCCAGGTCGAGCGCCTGGTCGACCGTATTCTCAAGGCCAATCGGATCATCATCATCGGCATGGGCGCGTCGGCGGCCCAGGCCTTCGACCTTCAGCACAAGCTGCTCCGCTTTGGTCTCAACGCCACGTTCTGCCATGACCCGCACATGATCAACATCATCTGCACCGGCCTGGACGCCAAGAGTCTCCTGATTGCCTTCACGCATTCCGGAGAAAGCCGCGAGATCCTGGACGGCATCCGCTACGCACACCAGAACAACAGCTTTGTCGCGGCGATCTGCAGCTACAAGAATTCCAGTGTCGTGGCGGCGGCAGACTGCGCCATCCTCAGCTCTTCGATCGAGACGCAGTTCCGCTCCGATTCCCTGACCTCGCGCATTATCCAATTTGCCATCATCGACATGATCTACGTCGCGATCGTGCTGCACGCCACGCCCAGGATGAAAGAGAACGTCAACCGGACCCGGCTGGCCGTCGCCACCAACAAAACCTGATCCTAGCTGCCATCATGGTTGAAAAAGCCGGTGCGTACACCGGCTTTTGTCATGTTGCCCAATTTTCACCCCAAAAATTTGGCAGCTCATGCTGCAAATCCTGTTGACATTATCGTAGTGTTTTCGTATTCTGGTGTTGTAGTTAACGTAGTTTCACTACGATATCAGTCGGCAAACGGAGGTAACGAATATGGGTGAACTTAAGGCTCTTTTACTCGGTGATGCCATGATCCATGCGGAGGGTTTTTCCAAGGCATGGCAGAAGTACCTCGGATCCTACGGGCCAGTTGTCTTCAGCGGTGACTGGGAACCTTCCTGGGATGCCCTGCAGTACCGCAGACTCGAGGTTGAAAAGCGCGGGCCGGAGATCGAGCCATGTGATCCCCTGGTCCAGGCACACGGCAGCAAGGCCAATGTCCTGATGGGCCTGTTCGTGCCGGTCTCATCCAAGGTCATGGACGCCATGCCCGAGCTTCGCCTGGTCGGCGTGTCGCGCGCCGGACTGGAGAACGTCAATGTCGCCGAGGCGACCAAACGCGGTATCCTGGTCTTCAACGTCATGGGCCGCAACGCACACGCTGTCTCCGACTTCACGGTCGGCATGATGCTGGCCGAATGCCGCAACATCGCCCGGGCGCATCATGCGATCAAGACAGGCAACTGGCGCAAGACCTTCGTCAACAGCGACTCCATCCCCGAACTTGGCGGCAAGGTGATCGGCCTGGTCGGCTTTGGCAACATCGGCAGCCTGGTCGCCAAGAAGCTGTCTGGCTTCGAAGTGACGGTCCTGGTCTACGACCCCTACGCCAACCCGGAGGACATCAAGGCCGCCGGCGGCGAGCCCGCCGGCCTGGAAGAGCTCTTCAGCACGTCCGATTTCGTCTCCATCCACGCCCGTCTGACCGACGCCAATAAGAAGATGATCAACGCGCATCTGCTCGGATTGATGAAGCCGACCGCCTATTTCATCAACACCGGGCGCGCCGGCCTGGTCGACCAGGACGCATTGGCCGCGGCCTTGCAGGAAAAGCGCATCATGGGCGCCGCCCTCGATGTCTTCACCACCGAACCGATCGATCCGAACAGCCCGTTCCTGACTCTCGACAATGTCACCTTGACGACCCACCTGGCCGGAACGACCAGCGACGCCCTGAACAACTCGCCGTTCCTTCTGGCCGCCGACGTCGCCCGATTCCTCGGCGGGGAAAAAGCCCGCTACATCGTCAACCCCGAAGTTCTGGAGCAGGCGGATTTCAAGGCCTGGCTGCAGACCCTCAAGGCATAACAGGAGGCCGATATGCTGGTCAATTTCAATGAAATGCTCTCCCTCGCCAAGCGGGACGGGTACGCGATCGGATCGTTTAACGCCTACAACTACGAGACGATCCGGGGCATCATCGATGCCGGGAGCCAGGCCGGGAGCGCCGGCACCATCGTCGCCTTCGGCAAGAAGTACCTGGAAAACATGTCGCTGGAGGACGCCGTAGCGATCACATCCGCGCTGGCCGCGAGGACGGATATGCCTGTGTGCCTGCACCTGGACCATTGCGACGACATCGACGTCATCCGAAAGGCGATCGCGGCCGGCTTTACCAGTGTCATGTACGACGGTTCGGCCCTGCCCTTCGCCCAGAACGCGGCCAATACCCGCCTGGTTTGCGACATGGCCCATGCGGCCGGCGTCTCCGTCGAAGCCGAGCTTGGCAGCCTGGCCTCCGGCGAGCATTCTCACGAGGGCTCCGTCACCGATCGGGAGATCTATACTGATCCCGATCAGGCCGCCCGCTTTATCGCCGAGACCGGGGTCGACGCCCTGGCCGTATCGGTCGGGACGGTACACGGCCTTTACAAGGGCAAGCCCAACATCCGGGTCGACATCCTCCGGGCGATCAACGAAAAGGCCGGCATCCCGCTGGTCCTGCACGGCGGATCCGGCATCCCGGAAGAAACAATCACCGACTGCATCCACAACGGGATCTGCAAGATTAACGTCAACACGGAAATTTCCGTCTACGCCGTCGAAAAGACAGCACAGGCCTTGTGCGGCGGGGAGAGACCGCACTTGTCTGTGATCGCGAAATGGCAACAGCAATACGTCAGTGAGGTGGTCACCAAATACATCGCCTTTTTCAGGCACCAGGCACAGGCCTGATCCCTCTCCCGGATCGACGCCAGGCCCCAGAGGGGCAGACAGCTTGCATGACATCTCCGTCACATGGACGAAGCTATCCATTTTCAGGAGGTATCTTTATGTCATTAACTGTTTTGCTGATCGGTTTTGCGGTGGCCCTGGCCTTTGTCCTCGTGACCATCATCAAGTTCAAGATGCACCCCGTGCTGTCGCTGTTACTGGGCGGCATCATCATGGGCATCATCGGCGGTCTGAAGCTAGCGGACATCGCATCCAAGATGGCATCCGGATTCGGCAACACCCTGGCCGGTATCGGCATCATCATCTTGTGGGGTGTCGTGCTGGGGAACCTGCTGCACAAGTCCGGCTGCACCGAGCAGATCGCTTCGATGCTGCTGCGTTCGACCGGTGAGAAGCGGGCGCCGCTGGCGATCTCCCTGACCGGCTTTCTGGTTTCAATCCCGGTCTTTTTCGACGCGGCGTTCGTCATCCTGATCAACCTGGTCAAGGACCTGTCCCGCAAGGGCAAAATCCCCTTCGTTACCCTGGTCACTTCCCTGGCGATCGGCTTGATCACCACCCATGCGATGGTTATCCCGACACCGGGACCGCTGGCCGTCGCCGGTACGCTCAACGCCGGCATCGGGGCTTTCTTCGTCTACGGTGCTATCATTGCCCTGGTCGCAGTCGTCGTAAGTGGTGTCTTCTACGCCAAGTACCTGGGCCGGATGGCTAAAAACGCGGCGCCTTATACCGAAACGGAAGAAGAGGCGACCGCTGCGGCCGCTACCGCAAGCTCGGACAAGAAACCGTCCGGCGGCCTGGGCATCTTCCTGATCTTCTTCCCGATTATCCTGATTCTGATCGGTACGCTCGGCAAGCAGTTTGTCAGCAGCGAAACCTTTATCTACCAGCTGTTCGCCTTTGTCGGCGACAAGAACATCGCCCTGATGGTCGGCGCCATCGTCGCATTCTTCGCTCTCAAGCCCTACCTCAAAGAAAAATTTGATGCAGTCATCACCGAGTCAGCCAGCCAGTCCGGCATCATCTTCATGATCACCGGCGCCGGCGGCGCTTTCGGAACGATCATCAACGCGACCGGCATCGGCGACAAGCTGGTCGAGAACATGTCGGGTCTGACCGCGACATCCGCCAGTTTACTCTTGATCATCGTCGCCTGGATCATCAGCCAGGTCCTGCGCGCCGCCCAGGGCTCGACCACCGTTGCCCTCGTCACGACCTCCGCCATCCTCGCACCCCTGGTTGCCGGCATGGCCACCGTTTCACCCGTACTGGTCGGCTTGGCGATCTGTGCCGGCGGCATCGGCGTCTCGCTGCCCAACGACTCGGGCTTCTGGGTTGTCAACCGGTTCGCCAAATTCTCGCTCAAGCAGACCTTTCAGACTTGGACTATCGGCGGTACCATTGCCGGTGTCACCAGCCTGATCCTGATCCTGATCCTGGCTCTGCTCCAGAATGTTCTTCCGGGGCTGCTCTGATCGCAACCTGATTGACAAGCCGCTGCCGCTGTTCGGCGGCAGCGGCACCCGTCCCCACTCCCGCGACGGGAAAGGAACCCAGGAGGCAGCATGGTTTATGTGATCGCCCTGGATGTCGGCACATCCAGCATGCGGGCGGTGCTGTACAACGAACAAGGCGCATTGATGCACGCCGTTAGCCGTGAGTATCACACCGTTTTCCCCAAACCGTCCCATGTCGAGCAAGATCCGAAGACATGGTCGCAAACGGCTGAAGAAACCCTCAGCGGGGTTGCTGAATACGCCAAATCCCGCGGGATCTCGATCTCGGCCATATCCGTCACATCGCAGCGCGCGTCCCTGATCCCGATGGACGCGCAGGGGCAGCCGCTCCACCCGGCCATCATGTGGCAAGACAAGCGCACGATCGGCATCTGCGACCGCCTGGCCCGCGACTATGGCGTGCCGGCGCTGCATGAGCGGACCGGCCTGCGCATCAACCCGTTTTTTGTCCTCAACAAAATCATCTGGCTCAAAGAAAACGAGCCGGACCTCTTTGCCAGAACCCAACGGTTCATCGGCGTTCAGGACTATGTCATCTACCATCTCACCGGCCAATACGTAACCGACTGGACCCAGGCCAGCCGGACGATGCTGATGGACCTCAAAACGTTCCGCTGGGACGAGTCGCTGCTCAAGATCGCCAGCATCCGCGAAGACCAGCTCTGCGAACTGGTGCCGCCTGGCAGCGTCGCCGGCGGCCTGCGCGCCCGTCTGGCCCGCCGCTGCGGCCTGAATGTCAGCCTGCCGGTCATCGTGTCCGGCGGAGACCAGCAAAACGCCGCGATCGCGCTGGGTGTCACACGGCCGGGCATGGCTGAAGCCAATACCGGCACCGGCTCGTTTCTGCTCTCGTTTGCCAGCAAGCCGGTCTTTGACGCCAAGAACCGCGTCCTCTGCCAGGCGGCGGCCATCGCCGGCAGCTATGTCACGGAAACGCCCATCTTCAATACCGGCGCCATTCTGCGCTGGTTCCGTGAGCAGTTCTGCCCCGACCTGCGCCAGTTGCCCAATCCATATGCCCTGATGACCGCCGAGGCCGAGCAGGTCGCTCCCGGCAGCAACGGCGTGCTGCTGATGCCTCACTTCGAGGGTGCGGCCGCGCCCAACTGGGATCCGCATGCCAAAGGCCTGTTCTTCAATCTCGGCCTGGCAACCACACGCGGCATGATGATCCGGGCGATCTATGAGGGCATCGCCATGGAGATCGCGGCCAACCTGGACCTGATGCGCGACCTGACCGGCACGATCGACGCCGTCCATGTCGCCGGCGGGATGACCCGCGCCGACCTGTTCTGCTCAATTCAGGCCAGCGCCTACAACACCCGCGTGATCCGCCACGAAAATCCTGAAGCCAGTTCGCTCGGCGCATGCTGCAACGCCCTGGTCAGCCTCAAGGTCATTCCTTCAGCCGACGCGTTTTTCCGCCGGATGGCCGCGAGCCAGGACGCCTTCGACCCCGAGCCAGAATCCGTCGGCATTTACCGGCGCATCGGAGCCAAACGGCAAATGCTGTACCAGGCGCTGGCCCAGTCCGATGTTTACGAAGCTTTCATGGGTTCGGTCTGAACGCCTCGGACCGGCACCTCAAGCCAACACGAGCCTGCCCGGACACCCGGGCAGGCTTTTTCGTGCTTGACGACCCTTCTGCGGGTCATTGTGCAAGGTTCAGGTTGACATCTTTCATGGCATGCGCGTATAATTCGGGCATATTCAGGCTTCTGGCCGGTATCTCCTGCAGCCTGGCTGACCTGTTTTGCCAGATTCGCATGTTGACCGGTCAAGATTCCAATTATGGCACCAACCACGAACACAAGGAGGTCACATCATCATGCGCACCACTCGTTTACGTATCCTGTCCCTGATCCTCGCCCTGGGCCTGTTCGTCCTGGCCGGCTGCAGCGCCGGACCTACCAGCACGACGGCCGGAACGACAACCGCGAAGCCGGCAGCGGCGATCAAGATCGGCGGCATCGGCCCGCTGACCGGCGGCGCCGCCGTCTACGGTTCATCGGTCGCCAACGGCGCCAAGATCGCCATCGAGGAAGTCAACGCCCTTGGCGGCTTGCAGTTCGAACTCAAGTTCGAAGACGACGAGCACGACGCCGAGAAGTCGGTCAACGCCTACAACAGCCTGAAAGACTGGGGCATGCAAATCCTTTGCGGCACCGTTACCACGACGCCGGGCATCGCCGTAACCGCAGAGTCGTTCAAGGACCGCATCTTCACCTTAACCCCCTCCGCTTCCTCCACGTCCGTCATCGAAGGCAAGGACAACGTCTTCCAGATGTGCTTCACAGACCCCAACCAGGGGATCGCGTCCGCCCAATACATCGCGGAGAACAAGCTGGGCAGCAAGATCGCCATCATCTACAACAACGCCGACGCCTATTCGACCGGCATCTATGAGAAGTTCATCAGCGAAGCTGCCGGCAAGAACCTGGATGTCGTCAGCACCACGACATTCACCGACGACACCGCCAACGACTTCAACGTCCAGCTGACCGCCGCCAAGAACGGCGGCGCCGACTTGATCTTCCTGCCGATCTACTACCAGCCGGCCTCCCTGATCCTGACCCAGGCCGACGCGATGGGCTACGAGCCCAAGTTCTTCGGCGTCGACGGCATGGACGGCATATTGACCATGGAGAACTTCAACACCGAGCTCGCTGAGGGCGTGATGCTGCTGACCCCGTTCGCGGCTGACGCCACCGACGCACGCACCGTCGCTTTCGTCGCCAAGTACCAAGCCGCCTACAACGAACTGCCCAACCAGTTCGCGGCCGACGGCTACGACTGCATCTACGCGATCTACGAAGCCTGCAAGAAAGCCGGCGTCACGTCCGACATGGATGCCGCGGCCATCTGCGACAAGCTGATTGAAGCCTTTACGGCCGCCGATTTTTCCATCGACGGCCTGACCGGTGAGAACATGACCTGGGCTGCCACCGGCGAAGTCGCCAAGGCTCCCAAGGGCATGGTCATCGAAGACGGCGTCTACGTCGGCATGCAGAGCGGCAACTGAGTTTTCCGCCGACCGCCCTCCTATCGTTCAACGACCCGAAGAGAGGGCTGCCGTCCGGTACGGCGCCCTCTTTCTCACCTTTTGCCAGCATAGCGGCATTTTGTCTCGAGGTAGCCTATGACATTTCTTTCTTACCTGGTCAGCGGCCTGAGCCTGGGCAGCATCTACGCGATCATCGCCCTGGGTTACACCATGGTCTACGGGATCGCCAAGATGCTTAATTTCGCGCACGGCGACGTCATCATGATCGGCGGCTACATGTCTTTCGTGGCGACGGCCCACATGGGCTGGCCGCCATTGGCGTCGGTGCTCCTGGCGATGCTGGTCTGCACCGTGCTCGGCGTCCTGATCGAGCAGCTGGCCTACAAACCGCTGCGGACCGCGCCGTCGCTGGCCGTCCTGATCACGGCCATCGGGGTCAGCTACTTTCTGCAAAACGCCGCGCTCCTGATCTGGTCGTCCAACCCCAAGAGCTTCACCTCGGTCGTCCTGCTGCCCTCCCTCAAGCTGTTCGACGGTCAGCTGACCATCTCCAGCGTCGCGCTGGTCACGATCCTGGCCTGCGTGGCCATCATCATCGGGCTGACCTTTATCATCAGCAAAACCAAGATCGGCAAGGCGATGCGTGCGGTGTCTGAAGACAAGGAAGCGGCCCAGCTGATGGGCATCAATGTCAACCAGACGATCTCGGTCACCTTTGCCATCGGCAGCGCCCTGGCGGCCATCGCCGGCGTCCTGCTCTGTTCCGCCTACCCCATCCTCAGCCCGACCACCGGTGCCATGCCCGGCATCAAGGCCTTCACGGCAGCGGTGTTCGGCGGGATCGGCTCGATTCCGGGCGCGTTCTGGGGCGGCCTGCTGCTGGGCCTGATCGAGATCTTCGGCAAAGCCTACATTTCCACCCAGCTTTCCGACGCGATCGTCTTTTCGATCCTGATCCTGGTCCTGCTGGTCCGCCCGACCGGCCTGATGGGCCGCAAGATCAGCGAGAAAGTGTAGGTGACGGCGATGAAAATGACCAAACCCGGGCAGAAACGCCTGATCAGCAACGCCATCACCTACGCCATCGTCATCGTGGCCTATGTCCTGATCCAGATCCTCGACGGATCCGGCAACCTGACCAGCTCGCTGCGCGGCCAGCTGGTCCCGATCTGCGCCTACATCGTGATGGCAGTCTCGCTGAACCTGACGGTCGGCGTGCTCGGCGAATTGAGCCTGGGGCACGCCGGTTTCATGAGCCTGGGCGCGTTCAGCGGCGTCATCGTCTCGCTCGGCCTGCGGGACACGGTCAGCGCCGGTCCGCTGCGTCTGCTCGCCGCCCTTCTGGTCGGCGCCGTCATCGCCGGATTGTTCGGCTTTATCGTCGGCGTGCCCGCGCTGCGACTGCGCGGCGACTACCTGGCGATCGTGACCCTCGCCTTCGGCGAGATCATCAAGAACGTCATCAACACCCTCTATGTCGGCATCGGGCCGGACGGGCTGCGCATCAGCATGTCCGACCAGGCGTCGCTTGGCCTGGGCGAGTCCGGCACCGTGATCATGCGCGGGCCGATGGGGGCGGTCGGGGTCGACAAGCTGGCCAGCTTCGGCGCCGGCGTGATCCTGGTCCTGATTACCCTGGCCATCGTCCTGAACCTCGTCCACAGCCGCTCCGGCCGGGCGATCATGGCCGTGCGCGACAACCGGATCGCCGCCGAATCGGTCGGGATCAGCATCACGCGCTACAAGCTGACCGCCTTCATCATCTCCGCCGCGCTCGCCGGCGCGGCCGGCGCGCTCTACGCCTTGAACTATTCGACCGTCGTCGCCCGGAAATTTGACTTCAACACCTCGATCCTGGTGCTGGTTTTCGTCGTCCTGGGCGGAATAGGAAACATCCGCGGCTCGATCATCGCGGCGGCCGTGCTGACGGTTCTGCCGGAACTGCTGCGCGCGTTCAACGACTACCGCATGCTGGCCTATGCCGTCATCCTGATCCTGGTCATGCTGACCTCGAACAACGACCGGCTCAAGCAGCTGCGCTGGCGGATCAGGAGCTATTTCCAGCACAGCTCGCGGCGACAGGAGGCGGAACATGAATAATCCAGCCAAGATGGTCCCGGTTCCCAGCCGGGCGATTATCCCGGAACGGGATCTGGGTGTGACGCCCATCCTGGAGGTCAGCCACCTGGGTATCAACTTCGGCGGCCTGAACGCCGTCGAGGATTTCAACATCATCGTCGGCCGGACCGAAATCGCCGGCCTGATCGGCCCGAACGGCGCCGGCAAAACAACGGTGTTCAACCTGTTGACCAAGGTCTACCAGCCGACGCGCGGCGCCATCCTGCTCGACGGCAAGGACACGGCCGGCATGAGTACCATGCAGATCAACCAGGCCGGTATCGCCAGGACCTTCCAGAACATCCGCCTCTTCCAGGCGCTGAGTGTGGAAGACAACGTCAAGATCGGGCTGCATAACCAGTTCAAATACAGCACGCTGAGCGGCATCCTGCGCTTGCCCCGTTATTGGGACGCCGAGCGAAAGGCTCGCGAACAGGCGCTGGAACTGCTCTCCATTTTCAACATGGAACGGATGGCCAGCTACAAGGCCGGCTCGCTGCCCTATGGGGCGCAGCGGCGCCTGGAGATCGTACGCGCACTGGCCACCCGGCCTTCACTGCTGCTGCTCGACGAGCCGGCGGCCGGCATGAACCCGTCCGAGACCGAAGCCCTGATGGCCAACATCATCAAAATCCGCGACATGTTCCAGATCGCCATCATGCTGATCGAGCACGACATGCGCCTGGTGATGGGCATCTGCGAAGGCATCGCCGTCCTCAACTACGGCAAGATCATCGCCAAGGGCACGCCGGAGGAAATCCAGGCCAACCCCGCCGTGATCGAGGCCTACCTGGGCCAGAAGAAGGAGGCGTAAGCGATGCTTCGCGTCGATAACATCCATGTCTACTACGGCAGCATCCACGCCATCAAGGGCGTCTCCTTTTCGATCGAAAAAGGCGAGATCGTCACCCTGATCGGTGCCAACGGAGCCGGCAAGTCGACGATCCTGAAAACCGTGTCTGGTATCCTGAAGCCGAAATCGGGCACCATCGCCTTCCAGGACAAAAGCCTGCTCGGCGTCGCGCCGCACAAGATCGTGACCAACGGCCTGGCCCAGTGCCCCGAGGGACGGCGCATTTTCCTGCAGCTGACCGTCGCGGAAAACCTGGAGATGGGTGCCTATACGCGTCCCGGCCACGAGCTGGCCGCCAGTCTGGCCAATGTCTACGACCGTTTCCCGCGCCTTAAAGAACGGCGCACCCAGCTGGCCGGCACCTTATCCGGCGGCGAACAGCAGATGCTGGCCATGGGCCGGGCCTTGATGTCGCGGCCGACACTGTTCATGCTCGACGAGCCATCGATGGGGCTGGCGCCGCTTTTGGTCCAGCAGATTTTCGACATCATCAAGGAATTGAACGAGGCCGGCACAACCATCCTGCTGGTCGAGCAGAACGCCCAGATGGCCCTGTCCATCGCCCACCGCGGCTACGTCCTTGAGACGGGGCGCATCGTGATGGCCGCATCCGCGCAGGAACTGCTCCGGAACGACGACGTGCGCAAGGCCTACCTGGGCGGCTAAAGCCTAGACAGGCCAAACCACCTGGACCAGGAGCATATAGACGACCGTCCCGACACCGATCGAGAGCAGGTTGTTGCGCTTCCAAACGTGCAGCAACGCGACCAGGGCCACCCCGATCAATTGCGCCAGGCTGTCCTTAGGCGCATCAAGGCTTACCGTTTTCAAACAAAAAACCACCAGGATCGCGATCACGGCCGGCGGCATCAGCCGGTTGAGGTCGCTAAGCCAGGCCGAAGGCCGGTCCGGGCTGCGGAACAGCCAGAACGGCAGGGCCCGCGTCACAAACGTCAGTCCGGCGACGACGGCAACCACCGCGAGCGTCTGCCAGGCCGTCATGACGTTGTCCCTCCCCGTCTCATCCGCGCCAGGAGCGGACGCAGCAGAACCAGCAGCCCGACCGCCAGCAGCAACGCCGGCAAAACAAAGCGGTCCGGTCCGAAGACCAGCAGCGAAGCGACGCCGCAGGCCAGGCCGAGCAGCACCGACAATCGGGCTGACAGGGCGGCCGACAGCCATTGCTCCACCAGGATGACGGTAAACAGGGCGGTCATGGTGAAATCGATCCCCTTCAGGTTGAAGCGCGCCAGTTCGCCGAACGTCGCGCCCAGCGTGGAGCCGCCGACCCAGTAGATCTGGTTGAACAGGGCGATGCGGAACATGACCTTGTGCCGGTCCAGTTCAGAAGGCACCTGGACCTGGCAGAACAGGGCATACGTCTCGTCGGTCAGCGAAAAGACCATGTAAAGGAAACGGCGGCCCATCGCCCGGAAGGTCTTGAGGAACGGCAGGCCGTAGAAAAAGTGGCGGCTGTTGATCGTCAGCGTCATCAGGGCGGCGGCCGGCAGGCCGAGGCCGGACGAGAGGATCCCGACCAGGACAAACTGCATCGATCCGGCGTAGACCACGGCGCTGACCAGGAAAGCCCAGCCGGCGTGGTAGCCGGCATGCTGCAGCAATAAGCCAAACGCCATCCCCAAAAAGCCGTAGCCGATCAGGACCGGCCAGGTCTGCCGGAAAGCAAACTTCGTCTCGGGACCCACCCGCATCGCATATCCTCCCGCATTGTTTTTCGCGATCATCATAGCACAAAGCGGGGCTTTCGGGCAGATAAACCCTCAACAAAACGCTTTCGATCAAGTATACTGGGTCTATCCGAATACGCGCGAGGTGATACGCATGACGCAGCTAGAACAGGAACGGGAACGCTTGATCCAGGAGATTGCCGAAAAGGAAATACTGTTATCCGACATGCGCCGACGGTTCAGCAAGCTGCTGTACAGCATGTTTCCCCATTCAGAACCCGTCGAAGCCCTGCGCGACGCTTTGCGCGCCGACACGGTCAATGGCCTGCAGTCGCTGGCCAGCCAGCTGAACATCCGGGGAGTCAGCAAATGGCGCAAAGAGGCCCTGGTCGAGCGGGTCGCCGAGGAACTGCTCAAGCCGGAGCAGGTGCGCCGCATGCTGCTTAAGCTCGACGACGAGGACATGGCCTTTTTCGAGCGTGCAGTCCGTGAAGGGCCGGTTGAACAGCTGGCGGATGATTATACCAAGCATCTTCAAATCCGCTACCTCGGCCTGATGCAGATTTTTGTACGCGGCGAAGCCCTCACCTTCGTGGTTCCAACTGAGATCCGGGCCATCTACCGTCAGCTTTGCGAAGAAGGCTTCGAGGAGAGCCGGGCGTTCTTTTCCCTGCTCGACCGCACGGTCCGGGCATCCGTCAACCTGTACGGGATCGTCGGCATTACAGATGTGCTCCGGATGTTCAACCAGTTTGGTCCAAAACAGGCGACACGTGCGGATATCGATGATCTCCTGGATCAAAGGCGCTCCGGCGGCGAGTACAAGCGCTGGCAGGAGGACCTGATCAAGCCGGATTTGGCCGACGACGGCTACGCGGCAGCCTGGGCCCTGCTGACCGCGCGCGGCGATCGGCCCCGCTACCAGCCCGGCAAGGCGGAGCTGCTGATGTATGCCGAAAGTGACATCGTGATTCAGAACCGCGCCGGACAGGCCTTGATCCGTTACCTGCTGCGCGACAACGAGGAATTTGATGTCGATGCCGAGGACGTGACCTACGCCGTCGAAGAAGTCTATGACCGGCTTCAGGAAGGCCAGTCGATCCGGGAGGTGCTTGAATTTCTGGTCGAGGAGGACCTGATCGCAGACACGCTCCAGTCCTACAACGCCATCATTCCCCTGATCCGGGATCTCTACAACAACATGCGCTTGTGGCGCAACAACGGCTTCACGCCGCACGAACTGCACCAGGCCGACGGAGGTGACCGTGTCCTGCCGTCCCCGGCGCACAAGCCGGGCCGCAACGACCCCTGCCCCTGCGGTTCGGGCAAGAAATACAAGCGCTGCTGCGGCAAGTAGCCCGGCCGGTTACGGCCGGCGGCCGAAGAGCTCCTGCCAGAAGCAGTCGGCGAACCAGCGCTGGGCCTGACAGGTGTAATGCACCCGGTCGGACTGGAAAATGCCCTTTTCGGGCGACGTTTCGTCGTACAGCGCGGAGCTGGTAAGATCGATCAGGCGGTAGCGCTCTGGATCCCGGGCAAAGTCCTCCAGGATGCGGCTGACGGCCGCCAGCCCGAGCGGGTTCTGGTAGACATCGCTGAGCGGCTTGTAGAGGTAGATCACAAAATCCATCCCGATCGCCTTGCGGAAGCCGGCAAAAGTCTGGCTGAAGTTTTCCCGCGCGTCCAGGACCGCGCTTGATCCGGTGTCGACCTCGGTCTCCCACTGGTTCCAGTGCAGCCCGATCACGACCGGGTTCTTGCCAGCATTCCTTAGGTTGGCGACGGCCTTTTCCAGGATTTGGACCGTCAGCGGAAACAACGAGATGTCGACCTCGAAGAGGTGGCCGGGCACCAGCACGCGCGGCCTGTTGCGGTACCACATGTTGCCGAATTTCTCGTGTTCGGCGATACCCTGGCCGCCGATTGAAATCTGGATCACGTACAGGTCCGGCAGGCCAAGGGCATTGCCGCTGTCGATGTGCCTTTGCCATCTGCGGGCGAACTCGGTCGCCAGGCAGCAGGTATGGTCCTGGGTCTCGCCGAGGTTCATGCCGAAGGAAACGAAACCGCTCCAGGAGACATCGGGCAAGTCGTAAGCTTGGTTTTCCGTCCGGCTCAGTCCGAAAACGTTCCTGAGCGGCTGTACGATCCGCTGCGAGGACGGCAGCCTCGTCTTGTGGCCATGGGCGTTGGATTGGCCCAGCACGATCAGCAGCGGGGCGTCCTCTGCCGGGTTGAAATGGATCATAAGGTCACGCCTCCCGGGATTCGGCCGCGGCGATCAAGGCCGCATAGGTCGGTTCGTCCAGCGGGTATCGCTGGATCAGCCAGATGCCGGCCAGGAAAATCAGGGCGGGGATCGGCCCGATGATCAGCCGGATGGTCAGCAGCGTCGCGGCGCTCTGAGCGGCGACATTGGGCACGAAACCAGCCAGGCTGAGAAAGAACCCGGCCAGCGAAGCTGCCAAAGCGACCCCGATCTTGGAAAAGAACGTCCACATGCCGTAATAGGCGCCTTCCTTGCGGCTTTTGGTCTGGACCGCGTCGACTTCAACGACATCCGGCAGCATGGCAAAAGGCGGCACGTAGCCGAAGCCGACCCCGACGCCGGCCAGCACCATGACGGCCAGCGTGAACGGCATGCCGAACACATGGCCGAGAAAGAAGATCGCCAGGCAGCAGACCGCCAGGATCAGCAAAGCCAGCTGGTAGGTCCGCTTCTTGCCCAGATGCTTGGCGACCAGGACCGACAAGGGAACGCACAGCATGGCGACGCCGAGCAGCAGCAGCATCGCCAGGGTCGTCATGGCTTCGTCCTGGTAGAGATACTTGAAATAGTAGACCAGGATAGTCTGCAAAAAGGTGATGCCGGTCAGGTTGGCCGTATACACGCCGACCAGGCGCAGGTAAAGCTTGTTTTTGAAGACCACCAGAAACGTGGCCATGAAACCTTGCTTGGATCGCTCGGTCTGGCTGTGGTCGGGCTCGCGCACGACGAAAAAAGTCACCAGGATCGTCGCGGCCATGATCAGGCCGAAGATCAAACCCACGTTGCTGTAGCCCTGGCGCGGCGTCGGGGCCAGGCCGACGACCGGCAGCACGATCGCCGCGCCCAGCAGGGTGCCGATCACGGCGAAGCTGAAGCGAAAGCCATTGAGGCTGGTCCGTTCCTTGTAGTCGCGGGTCAGCTCGGGTGTCAGCGAACCGTAAGGGATGTTGACGACGGTGTAGGCGGTGTTGAGCAAACAGAGCGCCGCCGTCGCCCATGCGAACAGGAGCCAGGGCGAGTCTGTGATCGCCGGCGCGGTGAAAAAGTACCAGGACGCCAGGAGCAGCGGCAGGGCGCCGAACAGGAAATAGGGGCGGCGGCGCCCCAGACGGGTCCGCGTCCGGTCGGAAAGGAACCCGACCATCGGATCGGTGACGGCGTCCCAGACCTTGCCGACCAGGATCGCCGCGCCGGCCAAACCGGCCGCCAGGTGAACCGTGTCGGTCAGGTAGACCAGGGCGTAAAAACCCATCGCCGTGAAAAACAAGTTGCCGCCCAAATCGCCGATGCCAAAACCCAGCTTGACACCAAAAGTCAGGCGTTCTGCTCCCGTCCGGGACTGACGCGGTTTAGCGTTCATCTTCTCTTCCCTCCATGCATGCGGTCAATTGGGCCCTGAGCGCTTCGGACGCCTGACGCGCGGCCAGCCTGCCATCCTGGCCGGCGTCGGCCAGGTGCCAAGTCAGATCGATCATCTGCCCGGGAACCAGCCGGGCCTGCTTGCGGATGCGGTTGCTCCGGTTGCTGATGTTGCCGCCGCGCAGCCGCTTGACCAAATCGTCCAGGTTGAGGACGGTTTCGACCAGGCGGTCGTAGGCGGACCCGGTCAGCGGCGGATCGCGCAGGTAATTGACCTGGTGGTAAGCCATCAGGTCGGCCAGCTCCATGTGGCGCATGGCCAGCCAGGCCTCGCCGGCCCGGCGCTGCGCCAGGGCGCGGCCCAGGGCGGTGCCGTCGGCCCGGGCCGGGTAGATGAGGTCCCAGCCCGCCTGGCGAACCCGGTACACGCGCTGAATCGGGTCTTTCCCCGAATCGGCAAGCCCCAGGATCGCTTCGCTCCGGCCAAGCGCGGCCTCCACAACCCGCTCCCAGCGCTGCTGTGCGGTCAGGCCGGCAGGCGGCGGGCAGGCGTAGAACGTTTCGCAGATCTCCAGGAGACGGTTGTCGACGCGTTCGGCTACATCCTGCATGACTTGCAGCTGTTGTCCGTTGAGATCCTTGTGCGCCGGCAGGCCGCTTTCCTTTTCAAGCCGGCGCAGCATCCTGGCCAGCTGACCGGCGGCGCGTGCGTCGTAGCGGTAATGAACCGAGACCGGCAGAATCTGGACGCGCTCGGTCCGGCCGGCCTGGGCCAGTTCCTTGACACACCACAACCCCATGCGGACGGCGCCCTGCTCGACGCGCGGCGCGGCTTCACTATGGTACGAAATCTGGCCTTCCGGCGACAGCGCCAGCGGATGCGCCCCATTCAGGAGCAGATCGCGGATTGCGCGGATGCCGGCGGTATCCGTCCGGGCATGGTAGACCGGTACCGCGCCGACCCGCGGGAGGATGAAGCGGATCAGGGGACCGCCCCACAAGGCCACGGCATAATCGTGCACCATGTGCAGGTGCGGCCGGGCCGGCAGCGGCTGGCCCAGCCGGCGGGCCAGCCGCGGCAGGACCTGCTGGAAAGCGTGCAGCAGCAGCTGCGGTTCGTCGCCATACGGGTGGCGAAAGGCGACCAGCAGACGGGTCTGACCGGTCTGGAAAGCGCGTACCGCCTCGAGGAAGCGCTGCGGCCGGACAAGCTCGATATCGTTAAAGGCAAGGCCGAGACGCAGGTAAAACGGCGCCAGGAAGCGCACCAGGGGCATCAGGGGACGTGAGATTCGCGAAGGCGGCAAAGGGGGGATCGTCCGGGCGTCAAAAACAGGTTTGGCAACCAGTCCGGATCGCTTCATGACACCCTCCGCTCTGCCGGCATACGGCCTTTTGTATCTGTTCACCGGTTCATTATAGCCGTCCGGCCTGGCATGCGCCATCCGGATTTACGATTATAGCATGCGCGGCTTTTTCCGGCGCTTGCGCCGCATGTCCCGGCGCAGCATGGCGACGAGCAGCAGCAAGCAGGCCAAAAAGACCAGGCCCAGGACAACGGCCAGCAGGTAACGCCAGATCTCGGGCGCTTCGTCATCTGCCGCCGGTGTCGGCGTCAGGGCCGCCGCCGTGGTTGTGGTCGTGGTCGTGGTCGGCGACGGTTCGGCCGCACGCAGCGTCACGAGGATTTGTCCGGTCACAGTCTTGCTGCCATCTGCGTAGCGCCGATACAGCGGCAGGCAGACCTGCTTGTCCGCCACGCCCCGGTCCAAGTCAAACGCGTCCAGGTCGACCCCGCTGGTATAGCCGCCATCCGCCCGCTCCCTGGTCGTGGTCACCCATTGGGACAATTCCAGGTCGACCCCGGCCAAGGTCAGGCCGCAATCGGCCTGCTCGACGGCATCGGCTACCAGGCGGCGCGCCTCGTTTTTGGCCGTTTCATAATCCGCCGCGCGAACCGCATCCGTCACATAGGCGGAAAAGCCGTAGTCGAACAGCCGTGCCAGATCGGTGTACCGGACAGGCGAGTTCGATGCGTCCAGAATGACGGCGACCAGAACCCGGTCATCCTGCTGTGCCCCGGCCACGATCGTATAGCCGGACAGGCGGGTGTAGCCGGTCTTGCCGCCGATATAGGGCTCGTAGGCATAGGCGCTCTGGCTGACAAAGCGGTTGCCGTTGGGCAGGCCGCGCGCTTCCGGGTACAGGTTGGTCGGCGGGAACATGTGCTGGCGGGTCGTGGTGATCTCGCGGAACAGGTCGTGTTCGAGCGCCGCTGCCGTGATCAGGGCCATGTCGCGGGCCGTCGTCAGGTGCGCCTCATCGGCCAGGCCGTAGGGGTTGGTGAAATACGTGCCGGTACAGCCCAGTTCGAGCGCCCGTTCGTTCATGCGCCCGGCAAAGGCCGCGACGGACCCGCTCACCGCGACAGCCAGAGCCATGGCGGCGTCGTTGGCGGAAATCAGAAGGCAGGCGTACAAGGTCTCCTCAACCGTGATTACCTCGCCTTCGACCAGGCCCAGGCGCGTGTAATCGTTGGGAATCGTTTCGATCATCTCGCGCGTGACCGTGATCGTGTCGGTCAAGGCCAGGTTTTCAAGCGCTAGGAGTGCGGTCATCACCTTCGTGATACTGGCCGGCGCCATGGGCTGATCGGGATTCGCGCCGAGCAGGAAGGTCTCGGAGCGCACGTCATAGAGCACATACGCCGCGCCGTCGATCTCAGGACCGGCCAACGCACCGGGTCCGACCAGCGGCGTGGCAGACGGCGATGCCTGGGCGGCGATACCGGCGGGCAGGCCAAACACGATGACAACGGCGCACAGGACGGCGCAAAAAGGCAGCCAGCCCGTCCTTCTGCCGTTTGGTTGCTGACGATGTCGCATGAACAAATACGAAACCTCCGGTAGCGCGTGATTTTGAAAAGCCCGGAGTTCTTCCAGGTTCCTGCCCATTTTATCATAAGAGGGCATGCAACGGTACCGGGTGTCCGTAAACTGAAACATACGATATAATTAAGGCGGTTACCCTGCCTGAACGCAAGCGTCCGGCCGTGTCTGCCCGGCATGTCCGGCTTCCTGAAGAAAGGATGATCCAGCCATGCCGAAACAGCAGCCACGTGAAATTCCGATTGCGGTCCCGTCGTTTTCCCCCGCCGCCCAGATCCGGGCGATCGCCGGCAAGCCGGTCAGGGCCGCGACGCGCTCCGAGTACTGGCACGGGCTTTCGGAAGCGGTCATCGAGCATTTGGCCGACGCCTGGTACGCCAGCAGCCAACGCTACCGCAAGGGGCGCATGCAGCACTATTTCTCATCCGAGTTCCTGATGGGGCGCGCCCTGGAAAACAACCTGGTCAACCTTGGCCTTTATGACTCGGTGAAAGCCCAGGTGCAGGTCCATGGTCGGGATTTAACCGAGATCCTGGAAGCTGAACCGGACGCCAACCTCGGCAACGGCGGCCTGGGCCGGCTGGCCGCCTGTTTTCTCGACTCATGCGCCAGCCTGAACCTGCCAGTCCAAGGTTACGGCATCCTGTACCGATATGGCCTGTTCAAGCAGATTTTCCGCGACGGGTTCCAGGTTGAGAAACCAGATCCCTGGATGGAGGAAGGGTACCCCTTCCTGATCCGGCGCGAGGAGGAGACCTGTACCGTGCGCTTCCGCGACATGACCGTCCTGGCGGTCCCCTATGACATGCCGATCACCGGCTATGGGACGCACAACGTCAATACGCTCCGGCTCTGGAAGGCCGAGTCGCCGGACCCGTTCAATTACGATTTGTTCAACGCACAACAGTTTTCCGCCGCCATCCTGGAACGCGAAAAGGCGGCCGACATTTCCCGGGTCCTCTACCCGAACGACAGCACACGAGCCGGCAAGCTGCTTCGTCTGCGCCAGCAGTATTTCTTCGTCTCAGCGTCGCTGCAGGGGATCCTCGCCAACCATGCCGCCCAACACGGCAGCGATTTCTCCTCTTTCGCCGATTTCAACTGTGTCCAGCTCAACGACACGCACCCGGTCCTGGCGGTCCCCGAACTGCTCCGATTGCTGCTGGATGAGCACCATCTCTCCTGGGATGACGCCTGGGGGACCGTCGTCCGCTGTTTCGCCTACACCAACCACACCACGCTGGCCGAAGCGCTGGAAACCTGGGATCTCGACCTGCTTGACGAAATCTTCCCCCGCATTCTGGAGCTGATCCGGGAAGTCGACCGCCGACTTCGCCTTGAGCTTTTGGAGCGGCACATGACAGACCGGACCGGCGCCTTGGCCCTGATCACCGGAAACCGCGTGCACATGGCCCGAATCGCCTGCCGCGCGGCTTATTCGATCAACGGGGTCGCCGCCATGCATACGGAAATCATCAAGAAAGACACGCTCTCCGACTGGTATGCGCTCTGGCCGGAAAAGTTCAACAACAAGACCAACGGGGTGACGCCGCGGCGCTGGCTGCGCCTTTGCAACCCGCGCCTGTCCGCCCTCCTTAGCGAACTTAGCGGCGACGACCGCCATGTCACGGACCTGAGCCGACTGGCCGAACTGGAAGATTTCGGCTTCGATCCCGCCGTTCTGGCGCGGCTGGAAGCGATCAAGCAGGCCAACAAGGCCGATTTTGCCGACTGGCTGCTGCGCCGGGAAGGCATCCGGGTGCGGCTTGATGCGATTTACGATGTGCAGATCAAGCGATTGCACGAATACAAGCGCCAACTGATGAACGCCTTTTACATCCTCGATCTCTATTTCCGGATCAAGGCCGGCGAGGCATCCGCAGATCCGGCGCGTGTCTTCATATTCGGCGCCAAGGCGGCTCCGGGCTATCACCTGGCCAAGGCGGTCATCAAGCTGATTAACGAGATCGCCCGCCTGGTCAACGGCGATCCGGCGACAAAAGAGCCTTTGCAGGTTGTCTTCATCGCCAATTACAACGCTTCGGCAGCCGAGAAAATCATCCCGGCAGCCGATATCTCCGAACAGATCTCCCTGGCTGGCAAGGAGGCCAGCGGCACCGGCAACATGAAGTTCATGATGAACGGGGCCTTGACGCTGGGCACGTACGACGGCGCCAACGTGGAAATTGCCGACGCGGTCGGCCTGGAACATATCTACATCTTTGGGGCCCGCGAGGAGGAGCTGCCGGCGCTGCGCCGGCATTACGACCCCTGGTGGCAGCTTGACAGCGTGCCGGGACTCAGGCGCGTGATCGATGCCCTGACCGACGGGACGCTCAACGACAACGGATCGGGGCTGTTCGCCGCCCTAAAGGCCTCCCTGCTGGAGGGCGAGCCCAGCCAGCGCGACCCCTATTACGTGCTGGGCGATTTCGCCGCCTACCGCGAGGCGCGCGACCGGATGACCCGGGCCGCAACCGACCGGCAAAGCTGGAACCGTTCCTGCTGGCGCAACATCGTGCGCTCGGGGCGCTTCAGTTCGGACCGCAGCATGGTCGACTACAACCGCGACATCTGGCACCTCGAGCCCCAGCCGCTGTCGGCGCAGGATCTGACGAAAGGACAGTCATGATACCGTACAAAAGCAATCCTGATGACGTCGTCAAGGCCCTGGCCAGTCAGGCCGCCCAGGGCCTGACGTCGGACGAAGCGGCCGATCGTCTGGCCGAACACGGTCCGAACCGGCTTGAAGGCGGCCAGGCCGTCTCCCCGTTTAAAATATTCCTGCACAACCTCAACAACCTGATATCCTACCTGTTGCTGGCCGCAGCCATCCTGTCCTTTTACATGGGCGACAACATCGAAGGGATCGCGGTTATCATCGCGCTTCTGATCGCGGTCCTGACCGGTTTTTTCACCGAGCTGAAGGCGCAGAAATCGGTCGAATCCCTGCAGCAGATGATTTACACCACCGCCAAAGTCCTGCGTGACGGTTCGCTGCGCGAGATCGATGCCGATCAGGTGGTGCCGGGAGACATCCTGTTTCTCGAGGAAGGCGACTCGATCACGGCCGACGGCCGGCTGGTCGCAAGCAGCAATTTCGCCTGCATCGAATCGGCCCTGACCGGCGAATCGGAGGCCGTGGAAAAAGACGCCCAAGTGACATTCGATGACGAACCCGTGCTGGGTGACCAGATCAACATGGTTTTTGCCGGCACCGCCGTCACGCGGGGCAACGCCCACGCCTGTGTGACAGCGACCGGGATGCAGACCGAGGTCGGGAAAATTACCGGCTTGCTGGAAGGCGAAAAAAAAGAGAAAACCCCGCTGGACCAGGAGATGGGCCGATTAAGCAAACTGCTTATCCTGGTCGCCTTCGCGGCTGGAATCGCCGTGCTGGCGGCAGGGCTGATCACCCGGCAGCCCCTGGAAGGGCTGCTGCACACCGCCTTGATCCTGGCCGTCGCGGCCATTCCGGAGGCGATGCCGGCTGTCTCGACGATCTCGTTGTCGCGCGGCATGAAGATCATGGCCGAGCACAAAGCCCTTGTCAAGAGCCTGCCGGCGGTTGAAACGCTGGGTTCGACCAGCGTCATCTGCACCGACAAAACCGGCACTTTGACCGAGAACCAGATGACCGCCGAGCGGATTTTTTTAAACGACGGCTCGTTCATCACAATCGAATCAAGCGGCTACACGCCCGAAGGGCGCCTGCTGCAGGATGAGCGCGTGCTGACACCCAAAGACCATTCGCTGCTGGAAGATTTCATCCGGGCCGGCGTGTTGTGCAGCAACGCGACGCTGCGCCAGGAGGGGGACAGGTACCAGGTGATCGGTGATCCGACCGAAGGCGCCCTGGTTGTCCTTGCGGAAATGGTCCGTATGGGCAAAGACCATCTCGCTGAACAGGGCTGGCGGCGCAGCGGCGAACTGCCTTTCGATTCCGCCAAAAAATACATGGTCACCGCTTACGGCCATGACACGCCGACGGCCTTTATCAAGGGCGCGCCGGATGTGCTCCTTGAGATGAGCCGGCAGCCTGCTGAGGTGGTCACCGCGCTCAGGCAGGCCAATGACGAGCTGGCATCCGGCGGCATGCGTGTCCTGGCTGTCGGCCAGCTGCCCGAATACGCCGGTGATGCCAGTCCGGAAGCCTTGCAGCGCGTTTTGTCGAACGTGCTTGTGCTGGGCCTTGCCGGCATCATGGACCCGCCGCGAAAAGATGTTCCGGACGCGATCCGAATCTGCCAGAACGCAGGCATTAAGGTCAAGATAATCACCGGCGACCATCCCGGGACAGCTTCGGTGATCGCCCGCGACATCGGTTTGGCCGGCCATGGCCAGACGATGAGCGGTCAGGAAATCGATCAGCTCGCCGGGAAAGCCGAATTTACGGAAAAGGTCAGCCAAACCGCGGTATTCGCCAGGGTGTCGCCCGAAAACAAGCTTCAAATCGTCCATGCCCTGCGCGATAACGGCGATGTGATCGCGATGACCGGAGACGGCGTTAACGACGCACCCGCCCTGAACGGAGCCGACATCGGCATCGCCATGGGGATCCGCGGCACAGAAGTGGCCAAAGAAGCCTCGGACATGATCCTGACCGACGACCGGTTCTCCACGATCGTTGACGCCGTGCGCGAGGGGCGGACCATCTTTGCCAACATCAAGAAATACGTCTCGTTCCTGTTTTCCTGCAACATGGTCGAGATCGTGACGGTTTTGCTGAGCGTGCTTTTCCTGGCCCCGATGCCGATCCGGCCCCTGCATATCCTGTTCCTTAACCTGGTCATCGACATTGCGCCGGCCATGGCGCTGGCCTTCGAGCCTGGCGAAAAGGACATGATGGACCGGCCGCCGCGCAAAGCCAGGGGAGGTCTTGTGAACGGGCTGTTTTTGGCCCGGATCGTGACCAGCGGGATTGTGCTGGGGATATGTGCTTTTCTCGTCTTCCAGTTCTGCCTTGGCCGGCAACCGTCGCTGGCCTATGCGCAGACCGCCACCTTCACATTCATGACCGTCGCCCAGCTGATGCACATCTTGAATGTCCGTAAAGAAAGCGGCTTCGGCCTGGACGCAACGCTTGTCCGGAACAAGGTCCTGCTGGCTTCGCTGGCTTTATCGTTCCTGCTCCAGCTCGCTGCCGTCTATCTGCTTAAGAGGCTCGCCGGCCGTCTTAGCCGGCAGGCTGTATAACTGTTTCTGGCCCTTGGCGTTATGGGGCGATCGGCAGCCAGACGCGCATCTCGCCCGGCTGGCGGTTGTTCCACACGTAATAGGGAATCAGGCGGATCGGGCAGGGCTTGGTCTGCGGCGCCGGACCATACAGCGCCTCACCAGGCAGCGCAGCCCGGGCGGTGCCCGTGATCGTGACGACGCCGCCGAGCAGGTCAGCTTCGAAGGAGGCCTGCAGCGCGGTATCCTCCGGCAGGCAGAGGTGACGCACCGGATCGGAATGGTCGGCTTGCTCTGCGCAGTAGACGATCGGGCCGCGCTGGATGGCGACCTTGTTCTGGCAGGCGCGGACGCTGGGATGGGCAAAGACGCGGCGGACCGGCAGTTCGAGCGTCAGGACAACCTGGTCGCCTTCGCTCCAGGTCCGCTCAATTAGCCGGTAACCGTTTGTCTCCGGCGCATCCGAAACGTCCTGGCCGTTCACCTGGAGCCGGAAGGATTGGCACCAGCCCGGGATGCGCAAGGCCAACTGAAAAGCAGCCGGTTTTTCGGGACTGACCCGGATCGCGATCTGCCCGTCCCAGGGATAGCGGGTCTGCTGGCGAATCGTTACCTGCCCGCTGCCGATTGCCAGCGTGGCCTCGCCGCCGACATAAAGGTGCACCGCCGCCCTGTTGTCGCCATAAACCGAATAGACATAACCGCCCAGCGAACTGAGCAATCGGGCATAATTGGGCGGACAGCAGGCGCAGCCGAACCATTCGCTGCGCTGGTAGTATCGTGTCGTTTGGGTCAACCGGCCCTGGCTGTCCTTTTTCGTGCCGTAGGCGGCCAGCGGATTATCGTAGAAGAAACGGCGTCCGTCGAGCGAGGATCCGGCCAGGACGTTGTTGTAGAGCGCGCGCTCAAGCACATCGGCATAGCGGCGGTCGCAGCCAAGCTGCAGCATGCGCTGGGCCCAGAAGATCAAGCCGATCCCGGCGCAGGTCTCGCAGTAGGCGGTATCGTCCGGCAGGTCGTAGTCGTCTAGGAAGCCCTCGTTGGAGCGCGATGCCCCGATGCCGCCGGTCACGTACATCTGCTTGCCGGTCAGGTGGTTCCAAAGCCGTTCGCAGGCGGCAGCCAAAGTCTGGTCGTCCGTCTCGCGGGCAATGTCCGCCATACCGGAATAAAGGTACATGGCACGCACGGCATGCCCGGTGACTGACTCCTGCTGACGGACCGGCAGATGGGCCTGGCAGTAGCTGTAGTCGCTGCGCGCCTTCTCCCCTCTGCGGGCGGATTCCAGGTCATAGTAGTGCGGCTGGCGGCCGCGCTGGTCGATAAAATAGCGGCTCAGTTCCAGGTAACGGCGCTGCCCGGTCGCGCGGTAGAGCTTAACGAGGGCCAGCTCGATCTCCTCGTGGCCGGGATAGCCGGGAATCTGGCCTTCGCCGGTCCCGAACACCCGGGCAAGCAGGTCGGCGTAGCGGCAAACCGCGTCCAGCAGCGTCCGTTTGCCGGTCGCTTCGGCGTGGGCGACGCCGGCCTCGATCAGGTGTCCGGCGCAGTAGAGCTCATGCCAGTCGCGCAGGTTCGTGAAGCGTTTGTCCGGTTCAACGGCGGTGAAATGGGTGTTAAGGTATCCGTCCGCCTGCTGGGCCGATGCGATCAGGGTCGTGATGTCGTCAAGTTTTCGTTCCAAATCCGGGTCCGGATGCGCGGCCAGGGAATAGCTTGCGGCTTCCACCCATTTGGCGACGTCTGAATCCCAAAAAATATGCGGAACAGGTTCTGTGCCGGGCTCCCAATGAAGCTTGAACGCGTCCAGCCGGCCGGTTGTCCGGCACATCTCGTATTCATGCGCCAACGTCACCTGCCGGTTGACCGCTATGCGCGGCGACCAGAACGCGTCGTCGATTTTCACCTGGCTGAACAGAACCTGTTTTCCGTGCTGCTGACCCATGATCGTGTCCTCCCCGTGTCAAGGCTGTTACCTCTATCTTGACACAAAATCTGCCTGTGGCAAGATGAAAACAAAAAAACGCGGCAAGAAAACGTGTGCTGCATCCAGCTGACACCGGGAGGGAGCGAGCCATGGACAGTATCCTGATCGAAGCGGCCAGGCGATGGATCTGCGCGGGAAGTCCCATGCAATGGCCCTGTGCGCACCTTTGCGAACCAGGTCTTCGCGGCCTGTTCTTTGCCGGTGTGCCGTTTCGCGGCCGGCCGACCCGTGTCTTTGCCTGGCTGGGCCTGCCGGACGGCGCCTCGGAGCGGCAGCGGGTCCCGGGTGTCGTCCTGGTTCACGGCGGGGGCGGTACAGCCTTCGCGCGCTGGGTGCGCTGGTGGTGTGCGCGCGGTTTCGCGGCGATCGCCATCGACACCTGCGGCGCGCAGCCGCTGCCGGACACGGGGGCGCTGGGTTCGGCCGACTGGCCGCGCCACGACCATGCCGGGCCGCCGGGCTGGGGCAGTTTCAACCAGGCCGGCTGGCCGCTTGAGGACCAGTGGGTTTTCCACGCCGCCGCCGCGATCGTCAAGGCCCGGTTGCTTCTGGCGGCCCATCCGGCCGTCGATGCCGACCGGATCGGCATCACGGGCATCTCCTGGGGCGGATTTCTGACCTGCCTGGCCGCCGGAATCGACAGCGGCTTTCGCTGCGCGGCGCCGGTCTATGGCTGCGGTTTTGTCAGTGAAGCGAGCATTTGGACGCAAAACGGCTCATTTTCCGGCATGAGTGACGCCCAGTTCGGCCAATGGAAAACCCATTGGGATCCGGCGTCCGTTCTGCACCGTGCCCATCTGCCCATGCTCTGGCTCAACGGCAGCAACGATTTTGCCTACTGGCCGCCGATCTGGCAAAAGTCGGCCTTGGCGACAGCCGGACCGCGCCAGATGTGCTTCAAGCTGCGCTGGCCGCACGGGCACATCGCTGCAGCAGAGCAAGCCGATGAGATCGAGCGCTTTTTTTGCCACCACCTGCTGGATGAACCCGGTCTGGCGGCCCTGAATGCGCCGGTCAGAAGCGGCCGGCGGTTGCGGGCCGCCTGGACCGGCAGCCAGGCCATGCGCTGCGCCAGCCTCGTTGTGACGCCGGATCGGGGGCCCTGGCCGGAACGGCAATGGCACCTGCTGCCAGCCAGGCTCGACCGCGCGCAGCAAAGCATCGAGGCCGAACTGCCTGAGACCTGGACGGCCGCAGCCCTGTCTCTCCTGTCCGAGGACTATCTCTATACGACCACCGATCTCATTTTCCCGGATTGACCTGTTCCAGGATGGCCGCGGCGATCGCGGCCATGCCGGCGTCCCCGGGATGGGCGGCCACGCCGCTGTGCTCGAAAAGCCCGATCGCCTTCATTTCGTCGCGCTGGCCCAAATGAGCCAGCTCGACAACGGGCAGGCCGCGCCCGGCAGCTACCTGGCGAATGGCCTGGTCAACCGAGTCGGACTGCCAGAAGGACGTCGTGACGATCACCCGGGCTCTCTGGTGCGGGTTGAGAAAATCGAGCAGTTCGGCGTAGGCCGGCGCGAAGGGATGCGCGTCCAGCTTTTCACGGGGGACATTTTCGGCCAGGCGCACGATGATCAGGTCAGATGCAAAATCCGCCGCCGCCCGATAGTCGTTCAAGATGTCCCTGCCCTGCCAGTACTGCCGCTCCCAGGCGGCCAGTTGGGCGATGCAGCCTTCGGTGCCCGGGTCGCGGCCGCGCAGCGCGTCGAGCACCAGGTGGACATAATCTTTGTCCTCAGCTGACGCGGCCATGCCCCAGTTGGCCGTCCAGCCGATTTCCGGCTTGGGCGCGTGGCGGGTGATCGAGTTGCCGGCAAAAAGCACCCTGGGGCCGCCGCTGCCGACCAAAAAGACAACGGGCGAGGATAACTGATGTGGTTGCGTCATATGCTAATCCTCCTGTATGACGGTATTGCGGTTAACCAGATTATGGCGAGTTTACGTCCAGCGAGCAAGTGAAACCCATTGACAGCCCGCCCGGGCGGACGTATGATGACAAGCGACAACGGGAATGAAGTGCTCCCGGGCTTCGGCCGAACCGCAACGATTGCTGATGACTTCTGTGAATGGGATTCATAGGTGCGTCGGCTTTTTTATTGCCGTCGCCGGGAGGAGATTATAATGCTGCTAAGTCTGGCCTTGATGATCCTGACCGGCTTCGCCCTCAAGGGACTGTTTGAGAAAATGCATCTGCCGGGGCTTTTGGGCCTGCTGCTCGCCGGCATCTTGCTCGGGCCCCAGGCGCTTGATCTGATCAGCCCGGACATCCTGGCCGTATCGGGCGACCTTCGCGAGATTGCCATGATCGTCATCCTGGCGCGGGTCGGCATGACGCTCGACCTGAAGGATCTGAAGCGGGTCGGCCGTCCGGCTGTCCTGATGAGCTTTATCCCCGCCACGTTCGAGATCGTCGCCGTCGTGCTGCTGGCCCCGCCGCTTCTAGGATTCTCATGGATCGAAGCGGCCATCCTGGGGGCTATCCTGGGAGCCGTGTCGCCGGCGATCATCGTACCTAAAATGCTGCACCTGATGGAAGAGGGCTACGGCAAGGCCAACAGCGTGCCCCAGATGATCCTGGCCGGCGCCTCCGCGGACGACATCTACGTGATCGTGCTGTTCACATCGTTCATGGGGCTGGCCGCCGGACAGGGTTTCAGCCCGCTGCGGCTGCTGCACGTGCCTCTATCCATCCTCACCGGCCTTGCCGCGGGCATCCTGATCGGGATCGGGCTGGTCCAGGTCTTCAAGCGGGTGCATATGCGTGATACGGTCAAGGTGCTCTTGATCCTGGGCCTGTCTTTCCTGATCATGGGGCTTGAGCCGGCGATCGTCAGCCTCGTCCCCTTCTCCGGCTTTCTGGCGGTCATGGCCATCGGCGGCGCGATCCTCAAAACGTACGACAAGCTGGCCAAACGCATCACCGGCAAATTCGCCAAGATCTGGGTAGCCGCGGAACTGGTCCCTTTGTCATGCTGGGCGCCATTGTCGATATCGGGCATGTCCGGGGTGTCGGCCTGTCCGTGGTCCTGCTGATTGCCGCCGCACTGGTTTTCCGTTCGCTCGGCGTCCTGGTCAGTTTGCTGAGGACGCCGCTCAGCCCAAAAGAACGGCTCTTCTGTGTCATTGCCGGCATCCCGAAGGCGACGGTCCAGGCGGCGATCGGCGCCCTGCCCCTGGCGGCCGGCCTGGCGGCGGGCAACACCATCCTGACGGCGTCTGTGCTGGCCATTTTGATCAGCGCGCCATTGGGTGCGGTCGGCATCGAGCTGGGGCACAAGAAGCTGCTTGAAAGATGACCTTGAAGCAACCAGACGGCCGCTGAATTGAACCGCTTGACACAGGCATTCTATTGCAGTAGAATGAAATCGTTCTATTGGAATAGAATGCGAGGGCAAAGCCAAATGAACGGCAAAATTTTCGATTCGGAACTCAAGATCCTGGATGTGCTCTGGCAAAACGGCGCGACAACCGCCCGCGACATCGCGGCGCGTCTGCAAAAGGACGTCGGCTGGCGCAAGACGACCACCTATACGGTGATCCGGAAATGCCTTGAAAAGGGCATCGTAGCCAAGGAGGAGCCGGATTTTCTCTGCCGGCCGCTGGTGACGCGCGAACAGGTGCAGCAGATGGAAACCGCCGACTTGCTCGACAAGCTTTACGACGGCGCGCCCGACCGGCTGATCGCCTCCCTGCTGGACAGCCAGAAACTCAGTCCGGAACAGATCAGCCGCCTCAAACATCTGGTTGCGGAACTGGAGTGATCCCATGCTCGACCTGGTACAGATGAGCCTTGGCGGATCGGTGCTGATTCTGGTCATTCTGCTGGTCCGCAGCCTGGGGAAATATCGCCTGGCCAAATCGGCCCTGCTGCTCTTATGGGGCGTCGCCGTGCTGCGCCTGCTGCTGCCCTGGACGATTGCATCGCCCTTCAGCGCCTACAATAGCATCCGCGAGATCCAAACCGCGTTGCTTGATACGTCCGACCCGGGATACGAAAAGACGCTCGAAAGTCCCGCAAGTCTCCCCCAATCCCCTGCTGCGGTTGTCATCGAAGATGGCAAGATCATAAGCCAAGAGACACCCGCCGCCATGGAACCGCCGCGAGACGACAGCACGGAAAAAATCCAATCGCGCGCGACGGCGCCCCTTTTCTGGCTTCGGATCGCCTGGCTGGCCGGCTTCGTCCTGGCCGGTGCCGTCATCTTGAAAAGCCACATGCGCCGCCGGCCGGATTACCGCGCATCCCTGCCGCTGGTGCACGAGGAAGCGCGGCAGCTGCTGGATCGCCTGGCGGGCAGCAGCCGGATCGAACTGAGGCGTTCGGACCGCATCTTGTCGCCGTTGACCTATGGCCTGCTGCGGCCGGTCATCCTGCTGCCCGCCCGGCTCAACCTGACAGACCGCGATCGGCTGGCGTATATCCTGGCCCATGAGCTGGTCCATATCCGGCGCAAAGATATCCTGATCAAGGCTCTGCTGGCCCTGACGCTTTGCCTTCACTGGTTCAATCCCCTGGTCTGGCTGCTGTTCATCCTGGCCCAGCGCGACCTGGAACTGTCCTGTGACGAGATCGTCATCCGGCGCTTCGGCGCCCAGGCGCGCTCCGACTACGCCCTGACCCTGATCAGCCTGGCCGAGACGCGCGGCCGCCTGCTCGGCGCACAGGCCTTCAGCCGGAACGCGCTCGGTGAGCGGGTCCGGGCGATCATGAAAAGCCGCCGTCAGTCGGCGATCCAGCGCGGCGCATCGCTGCTGCTGGCCATCTCGATCGCCCTGATTTTCGCCACCTCGGCCAAAGCCGGTGAACGCACCGTTCCCGATCCGCCGCCTGCAGCGTCGGTTCCGGATGTCTTTTGTGATGCGCTGGATGATCTCGGCGTCCTGTACACGGATGCCGTTCGGATTCCAGCCGGCGAAAACACGGCCGCGACGCTGGATGGCTGCCATTGGTCTGTCTCGCGCATGCTGGCCACCGATCTGGATGTTTATCTCTTGCTAACCGCCGACGGACCCTTGGCCGAACCGCCCGACGTCACCGGCCGGATCCTGGGGACGGAACCGGACAGCGTGCTCTACCGGCTGGCCGGCCAGCTGCGCGAGTTGGAGCCCGACACGTCCGGCACCCGCCGCTTTCTCTACAGCGCGACTCTGGCCCGCAAAGGCCAGGATGCTCCGGCCAGTGAAGAACAATCCCGCCTGGTCCTGGCAGCCGGAGACCAGTGGCGCTGGTACACCAGCCTGGCCGATCTCGAGGGCGCCAGTTTGTCCCTGACCCTCGCAACAGCTGATCAGCAAGCAGAACTGGCCGCACCTGTGACGAGGGTGCAGCGCCAGCGGATCACGCTCAAGCTGGACGCGTCGCTGCACGAAGCCCCTTTCTACGACACGGCCGAAATCAGTCCCTTCTGGATCCGCCTGAGCGGAACAGCCGCACACAGCCGCCAGGCGATGCAGGACGTTTTTTTCTGGTTCGAACCCGACTCGGTACTGTACCTCGAACTGGCGGACGGCCAGCTGGTCTTTGCCGGCCGCTGGGGACGGGACAAGAGCCTGCCACTCGATCTGGAGACGCCTGGCTACCGCCTGGGCGGCGGGTCGGCCAGCGGCGATGAGACCAGCGGCGATTTTTCGCTCGAACAGCAATTCCGCTTTTTTGAACTGGACGTGACCGCTGTCACGGCCCTGATCGTCAACGGCATCCGCTACCCGGTCAGCGGGTAACTCACAACCATCCAGATCCCTTTTAGCCGTCAGCAACCCGGACCTGTCTTTAGTGCGCGCTTTTTTTGGAGGTGCCCCGTGAAAAAGCTTATCCTGCTCCTGCTTGTCCTCCTGCTCCCAGCCGGTTCGGCCTGTACGAACCAGCCGACCGGCACAGAGCCGTCAGCAACCACGTCGGCACAGGATCTGGGGGCCTTCGTCCGCCAGCTGGACCTGCCGGCCAACTTGACCATCGCCTTTGACCCGGATCAGGTTCCGTCGGTGCCGTCGGCGGCCGCCTATTCGGCTGACAAGATTCTGCTCGATGTCGCTGCGGCCAAAAAGGAGCTTCTGCGCCATGAGGTGGCCGAGACCAAAGCTTACGCCGAGGGGCCCTGGTTCCGGACCGGTGACAGCAGCCTGGCGGAATACCTGTGCGTCTATCAAGGCATCCATCAGGGCGGTCTGACCTATACGTTGGTCCGGGACGGCAGCTGGCTGACCACACGGCTGGCCCACGTAATCTGCGCCGAACCCGGACCTGACGATCGCTCGAATATCGGACCGTTCCGTGATGCCTGCCGCAAAAGCGCCTTTACATCGGAAACGGACCTCCCCTTCATGGACTATGCGGATGCCCGCACGGCCTTGCTTGACAAACTGCGATCACTTGGGTTCCCGAAGGCTCAGATCGGCGAAACCTACACGCTCGACCTGGACACCATCCGCGCCCAGCACGAGATCTACCGGGCGGAAGCCCGGGCGGCCGGTCTGCCCGAGGATGCCTGGCCCGACCGCACCTGGTCGGAAGCCGACACCTGCTACCTCTTCCTCTGCCGGCAGCAGATCGACGAGCTTCCCGTCTTCGGCCTTTCCTGGCAGGGCCAGGCCGCAAGCACGTCGGCCGCCGGGGACCCGATGCCCGCCAGCGACATGGTGGCTTGTTGGACACAGGACGGTCTGGCGTCACTTCGGGCCTACGGCTGGTACGCATTAGGCCAGCGCGAGCCGGATCAGCCCCTGATCGGGCCGACCCAGGCGCTGCAGGTCGTGCTCGACGACCTGGGCGGCGTCATCCTCAGCCGGCCGACCTGGCTCGCATCCCTTGAGCTGTGCTATGTCAGCTTGCCCGACCGGCAGGACGGGGATGGCTTCAGGCTTGTACCGGCCTGGGTAGCTGGGATCGGCGAGGCTTACACGCGGCCGGATGACGATGAACAAACGGCGGTGCCGTATATCGACTACACCTATGCGGTCGTCGACGCCGTCTCCGGCCGCAAACTGAGCCGGTGAAAGGAGCGGCGGCCATGCGCGTGTTTATCCGATCCTGCCGAATCGGCCTCGCACGGGCCATCTTGTCCTTCCGCTTCGCGATTTGCCTTGGTTTTCTGCTCCTGGCGATGCTGTTGTCCATATGGGGCTTTATCGCCAACGCGGCGGACACGATCTACCTGCTTGGCCTGACGCGGTCGGGCACGGCCAACGCAATCTTGTTTTTTTGCCTGCTGCCGACATTACCGTTCGCCACCTCCTTTGCCGGCGAGTGGAATGAGGGGGCGGTTCCCTACTGGACGATCCGCTTGGGAACGGTCCGCTATGCGGTCAGCAAAACCGTTGTCACGGCGCTGTCCGGCTTCATCTACTCCGCCTGCGGCATGCTGGGCTTTGTTGCGCTTTTGTCGCTGAAACTGCCGCTCTTCGTGCGTTCGAGCAGCGGGGATGTTTATTCCGTCCTGCTCGACGAGGGACGTCCCGGCGCCTACCTTTTCTTTTATGTGACCCATTTTGCCTTCTCCTCAGCTCTGTTTGCTGTCGCCGCACTTTGGGTGTCCTCGTTTATCCCCAACGTGTTCACCGCGATCTCAGGGCCGCTGGTCCTCTATTTCATGCTGCATCGTCTGACATCCACGCTGGATATCCCGAATGCGTTCAAGGCCGGCGCCATCGTCGAGCAGGTTGCAGGCAACGGATCCTGCGGCCAGGCCCTGGCGCAAAAGGCGATCACGGCCGGCCTGCTGATGCTCGTTTTGGGAGTCTGGACGGTGCACAACATCCGAAAGAAGGTGCGGCATGCATAGATTCGGCTTGGCCGCGCGCTGTGCCTGGCTGACCCTGGCCAAGTGGCGCGCGACACCACGAATCCTAACCTTGCTGGTGGTCATCGTCGCTTTTCTCACCTACCATACGCACAGCCTGGTTCGCTTTGCCGCCGCTGAGGGACAGCCGCTGGCGCCATGGATCTTCCCCCACCTGCTGACACCGGCCATGCTGCTGGTCTCAGGCGCTTTCACCCTGCTGCTCTTCGCCGACGCGCCTTTCATGGACCGGCACACGCCGTTCGTCATCGTGCGCAGCGGCCGGCTTCCCTGGCTTTACGGGCAGTTCCTCTACATCCTGACCGCCAGTCTGCTGTATACCCTTGCACTCGCCCTGGGCTCGATCCTGGTTCTGCTGCCCAGACTCGACCTGAGAAACGACTGGGGATTGATCCTGAAAACCCTGGCAGGAGATTCCGGCGCGGGCCGGCGCCACGGCCTGGTGCTGACGGTTTTTATTTCGGATCTGATCGTACGGCAGTTCTCACCCCTGCAGGCCATGCTGATCGGCATGGGGCTATTCTGGCTGACAACGGTCTTCACCGGCCTTGTGATCTTCACCGTCAACCTGGCGACCCGCTCCAGCGCCGGCCTGTTTGCCGCAGGGGGTCTGATCGCCATGACGTATTTCGCCGGTATCCAGGGCCGATTCGTGTTTGGGGACGCGATCCGCTTTTTCACGCCCCTGAGCTGGGCCAGCATGCACAACATCAGCTGGCAGGATGCCGGCAGTCTAGCCATTTTGACCCAAATCGGCCCGGCCTTTGCTGTCGGCAGCCAGGCAGCCGCGTCGCTGCTGCTGGTCTTTCTCGCCAATATTGTCTTTCTGCGCCAGGATCTGGAGATCAAGGGAGGTCAGCTGCATGAGTGAAGCGAAGATAACCGTCACAGGCGCCTGCAAGCGCTTTCATGAAACGGTCGCCCTGGACCAGGTAACCGTCCGTTTCGAAGCCGGCCGGATCCACGGGATCATCGGCCGCAACGGATCAGGCAAAACGGTGCTGTTCAAGTGCATTTGCGGCTTCATGAGCCTGGATGAAGGCCGCATCACGATCGACAACCGTCCTGTCAGGACATCCGCTCCTCAGGACATCGGCATCTTGATCGAGCGACCAGGTTTTATCGGCTCTTACAGCGGCTGGAAGAACCTGTGGCTGCTGGCGCAGCTCCGCAAGCGGGCCAGCCGCCAGGACGTCGCCGAGGCGATCCGCCAGGTTGGTCTGGACGTGACGAATCGCAAGGCCGTCGCCAAATACTCCCAGGGCATGCGCCAAAGGCTTGGCCTGGCCCAGGCGATCATGGAAAAACCGCCGCTTATGATCCTTGACGAGCCGATGAACGGGCTGGACAAGCAGGGGGTCGCCGATGTCCGCGCCCTGCTGCGCGATTTGAACCAGGCAGGGACGACCATTCTGCTTTCGTCACACTACGCCGAGGATATCGACGCGCTCTGCGACACGGTCCACGAAATGGACGGCGGCCGGATCCGGCCCTGGCCGGGCTGACGCATGTTTGCCCGTTACGCCGGGCCGGTATCGCCAAGCAGGAACCCGATCAAGGCGGTCTCGACTTCCCTGGCCCGCTCCTGGTTGATCGCATGTCCCGTGCGGGCAAAGAAGCGGGCGTTCATGCCATGCTGGATCAGGCGCTCTTTGCCGCCGAGCTTGGCAAAGGGGTCTTCATCCCCCATCAGGTAGAAGACCTTGGGACGCAGTGCGTCGATCTGTTCGTCCGTAAACGGCTCGATCTTGTGAAAGCTCATCGCCATCGGGTTGAATCCCTTGAGCAGCCAGGTATAGTGTTCCATGAACAGCTCGTTCTCGACCAGGCGGGCGCCGTTTTCGCCGGTCAGCTTGTCGATCAGACGGATCATATTGCGCCGTGTGGGAAACAGGGCTTCCGGCAGGAATATTTTCATCATGACGGACCAATGGCCGCCCGGCTTGCCGGCCGGCACCGTGCCGGCCAGGGCGACGCCTTTAACCGCACGTTCCGGGAACGCGCGGCAGACCAGTTGGGTCAGGTAGGCCCCGTTGGAAACCCCCGCAACGAAGAACCGGTCCAGTTCCAGTCCGTCCAGAACCTGTTGGAGCCAGCGAATATCGTCGAACGCGCGGAAATAGGCGTCCGACGGCACGCTTTTGCCCGGCCCGCCGATCGTGTCAACGGCATACAGGCAGAAATGCTCAGACAACGCTTTTGCGTTATCCAGCCACATCAGGGCCGAATCATCGCCCACCCCGTGAAAGAGCAAAAGCGGCGGCGCTTCCCGATTGCCCCAGCAAATCACATGGGTTGTCCCGAAATCGCCGGGAAGATCCCGCTCAGTCAGATCCACACCCCACTGGGCAAGTATAAGATCATAGGTCCTGAGAATGTTCTGACGAGCTTTTTCACTTTTGTAGCGTTTCATAGCCTGTGTCACGCGAAAACCGCGTTGCTCCTTCCCTGTCTGGTCAAGATGCTGACGATCACCCCTTGACGGAGCCCACGATCAGCTTACGGCGGCAAAGAACCGTCGTCAAGCGCAACAGGCTACCACCTGCTGCCCGCGTACTGGGGCTTGGGGTATGCGGCAGAAGCGGTTCAGGCGGCCGTATCCTTTGCTTTCAGTCATTTTCGCATCCACCGCCTGGCCGCTTTCATCCATGCCGGCAACACGCTCAGCCGGAAACTGGCCGAGCGGATCGGCATGCTCCTGGTCGATGGTATCTATGGCGACGAATGCGTCTACGGACTGCTGGAAAGCGATTTTATTATCCGCTGACATCAAAACATATAAGTCCTTTGGCAAAGCTTAAAAAATCACGGGCATGGAAAAGGGACTGTCTTGTCAGGCGAAGACAGCCCCCTGTCCGTTCAGGCACGATTACGATCAGATTTCCGTATCTGTCTCCCGCTTGCGCAGCCGCAGAACCAGGAGCAGAACCATGGCCGCGGCGATGCCGGCCAGGGCGATCTGGAAGAGCGGATCCCGCTGACGTTCACCGGTCTGGGGTATTTCTTCATCGTCGGTCGGCGCGGTGGTCGGAGCCGTAGTCGGCACCACTGTCGGGATACTGGTCGGTGCGGCAGTCGGGTTGTTGGTCGGGACCGCGGTTGGCATCACCGTCGGCGTGGCGGTTGGGGCCGTGGTCGGCATCACCGTCGGCGTCGCAGTCGGAGCCGTGGTCGGTGTCACCGTCGGAGCGCTGGTCGGCGTCACTGTCGGCGTGACGGTTGGGCTTACAGTCGGGCTTACGGTCGGTGACACGGTCGGCGTGATGGGGGCATCGCGGCTGATCGTCAGGCCGAACTCGTAGTAGACGGACATCCTGGGCGATGCGTAGGGCGTATCCTGCTGCAGCCAGAGCCGCACGATGTAACCGGGGCCCACAGGCAGCGCGCTCGTATCCAGGCTGAGCCCGTTAAGGCCATCCGCGGCGATGGACTGAAAGTCCAGAATTTTACCGGTCGCCTGCTCGTAGATGATCGATTTGACCGCGGCCGTGTTGTTGTTCAGCGACGGAACCAGGGGGTCGATCACCACCCAGTCGCCGGCAATCTGGTCTTCTGTCGGCACGCCGGTCAGGTTGAGCTCCTGGGGTGCAAGCAAGCCGACTACGTAAGTCATGCCTTGCGAAGCTGCCGGATAGAGCGAGCTATCCGCCTCGATCGCCCAGGGTTTTCCCGTCGCATCCGGGATGACGGGGAAGATGGCGGCAACATCCGCCATATCCAGCACGATGGCCGGCCGGGCGGCGTAATACGAGGTGACGAAGACCCTCAGCACAGCGCCGGCACTGGTGATGACATAGCCTTCGTAGGGGCTCAGATCCGGATCGCGGACCCAGAAGGTCGCGCCGTACTGCGCGTTGATGTTCGTAAAGCTGTTGCGCCAGCCAAAAATCTGGCTTTGCCTGGGGATAAAGGCGATGTCACCGTTGACCTCGTCGGGGATTTCGTTGTTCAGGGATATGCCGGTCGCAAGGTCGAAGGCCCGCATTTTGACCAGGGCCTGCTGCTCGGTGCTGCTCAAGGTCTGGATGAACGCAGTGTTTAGGTGGTCGCGGATGTCCGCACCCATGTAATTGTTGCTGTGCAGCAGCGGGCCGGACCCGTCGGGGTCCGCGTCGAAGCGGACGGCATCGCCGGTGCTGTGCATGGCCAGCAAGGTAAGATAATCGCTGCTGCCATCCCCGTTGACCATGTGCCAGACAAGCGGCACGTTGGACAGGTTGCCGAAAAAGAGGGTGTCGTCACGTTCCAGGCTGGCCTTGTCGAGTTCATAGATGGTGCCGTTCAGAACGACCGGTGCACTGGCCGGCTGACCGGTGACAAAAGCCACATCGGCACTGCTGACGGCCATGCCATTGGCGGTCATGGCGTAAGCCCTGGCATAATAGAGTGTATCTAATGCCAGACCGGTCAGCTGGATCGGGTGGCTGCCAGGCAAACCCGCTTCAGTACCCACGTGGAAAACACCGGCAAGCTGCGGGTTCGGAACGGTGTCCAGGACCACGCCGTATTCCGTGACGGGATTGCCGCCGTCGGACAGGATGTCTACCGCAAAGCCGACTGTGTCAGCCAGAGCGCTCAATTCAGGGCCATACAAGGCGACTGAAGCCAGCGGCGGAGGCAGCGTGTCGAACGTGACATCGGCACCGGCAAAGTCCATATCGTCACGTATCGTGCAAACGGCCTTGGCATAGTAATGGGTTTCCGGAATAAGGCCCGTCACGGTTACCGAATACGTCCCGTTACCGTCCGGCTCGATGAGCGCGACCCGGTTGGACGTGTCATACGGCAGTGGATTGGGGGATGTACCGACCGCTACGTGAATAAACCCGACTTTGTTCTCGTTGATTCCGTCCTGGCTCAGCGTGACGGTAAAGGCTGCCGCTGTCGCTCCTGGTTCGATGGCCGTGATCGCAGCTACGGGATCGGGTGCCGTTGCGGTCGTGAGCGGCTGAACCGGCGTAGCACCCCAGCCGTCAGCGTTCAGGGCATAGACCCGGTATGCATAGTTGAAACGGCTGTGCAAGCCTGTCAGACCGATCTGAACGGACTGGGCGCTGCTGATGTTGGCCGCGACGTCGAACAGCTGCACGCCGGTTCCTTCGAGCGCCGGCTCAAGATGGCTGGCGGTCAGGGCGACCACATAGCGGCTGATCGTCCCGCCGTTGGGGTCGAGCGTGACGTTGACCGTGGCGCTGTAAAGGTCAAGATCGGTGACCGGAATGGCGGCATGACTGACGAGCGGCGGCCCGGACAGGCGTGTCGTCACGGTCAGGACATCACTGTAGCGGGTCACAAAGCCGCCCAGGATCGGGTCGGGCTTGCGCGTGTAGGCGCGCAGGTAGTAGGTGGTGTTGGGCTTGAGGCCGTCGATCGTCTTCTGGGTGCTGTCCGCAAGACCTAAGGTCACGTTGCTGACCCCCGGCGCACCGTAGAGCGGCATCGGGTTGGTCTCGCTGTAGAGGACAACCTTGCTGGCGACAGGCGATCCTGTTGTTTCCAGCGTCACGGTCAGGGCCGTCGCCTGAATGTCATCGACATGGAACGATGTGATCAGCTCCGGCGGCACCGCGCTCAGCGTATTCTTGGTTGTGAAGCTGACCGCCGGGCTGTAGCCGGTGCCGTTGGCGTTGATCGCGTAGGCGCGCAGGTAGTAGGTGGTGTTGGATTTGAGGCTGGACAGCAGGGTCGTGAACATGCCGTCTGTGTCGGTAAGCGGAATGAACATGCTGTCAAAATCGTTCAGGGTGGGATTGGGCATCTCGGAATAGACAAAGCCCGTCTCAGTGACCGTGGTGCCGGCCGGCGTGGTGAACGTTCCGTAAACCTCAGCCGTCGTGTCGGTAACCTGCGGATCCGTGATCGTCAGCAGGGCGACCGACGGCAGGATTGTGTCCAGCGCCTCGGTGGTGAAGCTGTACTGGGCGCCGTAGAGCGTTCCGGACAAGCTGTGGATGAATGCCTTGTAGTAATACGTCGTGTTGGCGGACAATCCGGACACCAGGACATCAAACTGCCCGGTTGACGCATTGGTCACATCGTCCAGGGCGCTCTGGGCACTGGACTTGCCCAGGAGCGGGTCGGGCAGCTGGTCGTAAACAAACCCGCGCAGCGTGGGCTCGATACCGCCGGTTGAGACCACTTCGCCATAGAGGCGGATGGCGGCCGTCGTCTTGTCGGTTATTCCGTCCAACGTCAAGACGGCCGGGGCTGGAATCGTTGTAAACGTCAGCGAATCGCCATAGCTCGTGCCCTCGTTGTTGCGTACGAACGAAACATAATGGTAGAGCTGGCCGGGCAGCAGGCCGTCGGCGATGGCAAAGAATGGGATCGGGGCAGTCTGGGATGTAACCGGCGCCATCACCTCGACCGCGTCAAGGGCGCCCCGGACGGGATGGGCGTTGGTGGCGGAATAGAGAAAGCCGTGCTCAATGATCGAGGTGTAGCCGGTGCTGCCGATGGTCGCGTTCAGCCGGGCCTTGTCGCTGCGAATCACCGTGGCAGGCTGTGTGGTGACGCTTGCCTGGACCGGTTCCGGCAAGGTGGTGATCGTGCTTTTTGCACTCCTGGCCTGGCCGCCCTGCGACTCGAGCAGGACCTGGAGATCGTACTCGGTCTCGTAGGCCAGCCCCCCGATTTGGAAAACAGCCTGACCGGTGGCATCGTCAAAACGAACCAGGCTGCCGCTCAGCCGGGCCGGGTCGTAGACCGGTTCGCCAGCATCCGGATCGTCCGCGTACAGGCTAAGGCTCTTAACCTCGTCGCGCGCGTCGATTGTAACGGTCGCCGTGACATAGACCCCGGTGCTTAGTGCCTTGACATCGTCGATTGAGACCTGCGGATTGGCGTAGGTGCGGAATGCCAGCTTGGCCGAATATCCGGTCAGATCGTACGTGTTGGTCATCTGGACCTGGGCGATATATT
>ENA-UOUL01000865-UOUL01000865.1-bioreactor-metagenome-genome-assembly--contig:-NODE-865-length-48088-cov-16.029368_pt1 | contig 48088 bp, 33 predicted proteins | sample MGYA00249838_ERZ747220 | MGnify/ENA primary metagenome ERZ747220 (study PRJEB28778, sample SAMN05720191) | bioreactor metagenome | isolation source: Anaerobic biogas reactor | place: USA:Washington... | reverse complement strand
CTGGGCCGTCGGGAGGAGGCCCTGCAGGCGACCGCGGAGGCGGTGGAGATCCTCCGTCGGCTGGCCGCGCAGCGTCCCGACGCCTTCCTGCCCGATTTGGCGACGAGCCTGAACAACCTGGGAGCCCAGCAGAGCAACCTGGGCCGTCGGGAGGAGGCCCTGCAGGCGACCGCGGAGGCGGTGCGGCTGACGTTGCCGCTGGCCGAGCGGTATCCTCGGGTGTTCCTGGATCGTCTCCGCAGTCGCCTTCAGAACCTGCGTCAGCGATACGCGGAGTCGGAGCAGGACCCCGACGCCGATCCGCTCGTCCGTCAGGCGACCGAATTGTTGGCGCGGCTGGAGCCCGGCCCTTAGCTGGTCTCGGTCTCGCCCCGCTCCTCCTCTTCGATCGCCTCGATCAATTCCTGTTCCGAGCCCCTCGGCCAGCTGAACGGCACTGTCTTCTTCCAGCCCCGATCCTGGTGCTTGGCTTCGCTCCACGTGGCCCGGATCCGCTCGCACGCCCGGCGGATCTCATCCGGCGACGGGTCGGGCATCCTGGGCTTCGGTGGCCGTTTCTGCTTCTGCTTCGTCATGGCGAGCCTCCCTGCCGCCCCGGCCTCCGTACCGGGACGGGTCCGATCCTCAGTCGCTTCCGTGCTCTCGCCCTCTCACGTGCAGAATTCGGGATGTTGCTGCCAGAACTCGGCGTAAGCGGCCTCCACTTTCGCCCGCAGGTTGCGCGGCTTGGATTCGCCGCCGACTCGCAGGTCCTTGTCCCAGAAGTCGCCGTGCCTGGCCATGAAATCGGAGAGGGCCCCGATCGTGTCGAGCCCGGCCTTCACGACGTAGTCTTCGACGGCGGGGTCGAGTTCCAGTCTGGCGATGCCCCAGCGGCGCCAAGCGTCCTTCTTCTCCCCGCCCTTCCGCCTGGCCTTCTCTTCGGCCTCGTCGAAGGCCCTGAACATCGGTCTGGCCGCCGCTTCTGCGGAGCGGACGATCGCCGCGTTGTGGCCGACCACGCGGTCCACGCCAAACCGGACGATCTCTTCCGGAAAGGCCGCGATCGGATGGCGTCCCAGCCGCCACAGCAGCCGATCCTTGGTGTCCCGCTTCTGGTTGCCGTTGCCGTCCAGGGCGGGGCGAATGTGGCACAGCTCGTGATACAGCCGATGATCGCGTTCGGTCTGGTCCAGGTGCTCCCACTGTTCGCGCGGCAGCTTGACGAAGATGTCCGGCGTTTCGCCTTTGCTGTCTTCGACCAGCAGCCGGTCCAGCTCGTTGGCCTTGCACACCTGGGCCCCGACCGTGACCCCGTCCGCATCGGCCTTCCAGTCCTTGACCCAGTACAGCCGGATTTTGCACTTCTGCAGGTGGCCGAACCGATGCGCGTCCGAGGCCGCCATCTCGTCGATCAGACGGACCATCGTCTCCCAGGGCTCCGTCACCTTGCCGCTGTGCTTGCGCGGAATCGGGGACAACCGCACCGGGGTCTTCTTTTCCTTCTGCTGTCCGGACTTCTTCTGGCGAGCCATGCTTCGTACTCCTTCTGTTGAAACGGGAAAGTCTATCACTAATTGACGATATCTAGTTACCCGAAAATCTCCGAATCCAGACGACCACGCGGCCGGGTGGAAGAATCCCGCGGTCTACGATCCGAACGTCCCTGATCAGCTTGTCGTTCTTGATCACCCCCGCCTTCGCGAGCGCGTCCTGCAGGGGTTTGACTCGGTTGTCGACGTCCCATTCCCATCGGCCGCCCGGCGCGTAGTCCTGGCTCGGCGCCCAGGCCTCGATCAGCACGGCGATCCGAGAGCACCAACGGTCATCAGTGGTTTCCTCGATTGTCGAAACGAGTGGCTCTCCCGTAGTTACTTATGCCGTTGGCGCGTCCCGCTGCGCGCTGTGCGTCAGGATTTCGTCAATCCGGTTTTTTCGAAGTGCTCGCGAATGGCCGCGATCGCCGCCTCGAGTCCGCGACGCGAGATGCCGAGTTCGGCCTCGGTCTCGCTCCGGTTGCGGGTCAGCAGAGAGCGGCAGACGTCCTGCAACTTCGGCGGCAGGCTCGGAAGGACGCTGGCGACGTCGCTGGCAAGGTCGAACAGTTGGGCATCGGACAGCGATGCAACGCCGGTGCGACGTTCCAGATCATTCCGGCTGATGAGCCTCGCCAGCGGCTCGGGTGGCCCGTCCGGTTGCGGCACCATGTCCGCAAGCGACTGCACCTCCGCATCGTCGCCGGGATTCCGCTTGAAACGCTCCCGCTCGCGGACCAGCATCGCCACCGCTGAGTCAACCACGCGGGAAATAAAGGTGTTGAGCGATCCGCGATCCGGATCGAAGTGCTGGGCCTGACAGAGCAGATGAACGACCAGATCCTGTTCGACGTCGGCCTGGTCCGACCGGCTGAAGCCGGGGCGGCGGACGATCTGCTTGGCCTTGACGCGGATCAGCGTTCGGGCGTACTCGGTCACGATTTCCTGGGGATCAAACGACTTGGGCATAACTGCCTCCTGCCGGAGGCAGCTGTCACGGGCGATCCGTCGCCGCGCGAAGATATACTGTGCTGGGCCGTTCGCTGGCCGCAGTTACCACACAGTCGCGCTGCGAGTCCGCCGGGTTGTGTCCTCACGGCGGAAGCGGGGCGCCACAACTCGTGTGGCAATGCCACAAAGCGTGTGGCATCTGAGAAATCCCGATTTTTGTTCACCCGCGGCGTGGGCGGCTGGATATGACGATCTGCGCCAGGGGATACTTTCTATCCCTTTGCGCAGATCCCAATCCGAGGGGTAGTTTTCCTCTTTTGCGCGCAGTGGTGGCGACAAACGGCATACATAACCCAGGGGTGGACGCATCGCGCGTCCACATTCACTATCCCCCCTGGTGTTGGTGCCGACTCATGCCTGATTACGCTGTTCCACCCGCTGGCGACCTGACGCCCCACGAACGCCGTCGCCAAGTGGCCGCCATTCTCGCGCAGGGTGTCCTTCGTCACTGCCGCATCGAACAACTTTCTCCATCTCGCGACACCGGCCTTGAGCTTTCCTCGAAAACGAGGCTCTCTGTGTCTCGGCGTCTCGCCCCTGGACGGCGAGACCCGGAATGCGAGGTGAACGATGGACGAAACGCCTGAAAGTTGTCTCGCCGCGATCCTGGCCCGTGGACTGATTCGCGTTCGGCGCCGTGCCGAACGGGCGGGCTGGGATGGTCGGCAGGCTGACAAACAACCCCAACCGCGCCGTGTCGCTGTGGAAATCGGTATCGCTGCCGTTTCCGGAAGCCGGCATCCGGCTGGTCAAACAAGACGACATCGACTGGATCGACGGCCAGATGAAGACGTTCCTGGGCGAATTGACCCAGGCCGTTGCCGAACTCGATGAGCACTACTGGGAGTTGCAGTCGGCGGCCCGCCAGCGGCTCGGCCGTCTGTACGATGCGAGCGATTATCCAGCCAGCCTGATGGGATTGTTCGCGATCGCGTGGGACTGGCCCAGCGTCGAACCGCCGCCCTATCTCAGACAGCTTTCGCCGGATTTGTACCGCGAGGAGTGCCAGCGGGTGCAGGCACGCTTCGACGAGGCGGTCCGTCTGGCAGAACAAGCGTTTGTCGAGGAACTGTCTAGGCTGGTTTCCCATCTCACCGAACGCTTGTCTGGGAGCGACGACGGCAAGCCCAAGATTTTCCGTGACAGCGCGGTGGAGAACCTGACTGCGTTTTTCCAGCGTTTTCGCGAGTTGAACATCGGGTCCAGCGAGCAGCTCGACGACCTGGTGGGCCAGGCCCAGAACATCGTCCTCGGCGTCCAGCCGCAGCAGCTCCGCGACGACGGCCCGTTGCGCCAGCAGATCGCTACCCAGCTCTCCGGCGTCCAGTCGGTGCTGGATGGTCTGCTGGTCGATCGCCCCCGCCGCAACATCCTGCGTCGTCCCAAGTGAGGCCGCCATGGACATCATCATCACCGCCACCGGCGATGGGCGCTGCATCTACGCCGAAGACATCGACCTGACCGCTCTCGGCAAGCTCACCATCCGTCGCGGCAGTCATGTCGAATCGACGCCGGATGCCCGCTGGACGGCAGATATGTCGCCAGTCGGCGGTCCTGTTCTTGGTCCTTTCAGACGCTGGTCGGAAGCCATCGCAGCCGAGCATGAATGGCTGGCTGAGCACTGGCTCCAGCCGGGCAGCCGAAGCTGACAACCTCCCCTCTATAGTGCTGGCCGCCGAGAACGGCCCCAGAAAAGCCCCAGACGGCCGCTCTGGCTTACCAGCTCTCTTGGTCAACCCTTTCGTCCGCGTGCGTTTCTGGCCCAAATCCGGGCTTTTCCCGGCCGTTCTTGGCCGTTTCGTGGTGGCCCGTGGCGTTTGCGCGGGCCGTTTCCGTTTCTTTGTCCCCTGTTTTAGGACACCTTACATGACGCAAACCGAACTTGATCGAGCCGTCGCCAATGTCACCGGGGAATCCCCCCGCACCGTCTCCCGTTTGGGATTCACGATCGCCGATCCCGACATCGTGGATTTCGATCCGGAACCCGACGACACGCCGCCGCAGTATCTCGACTGGGAGCAGATGCACGAGGAGCAATCGCGAAGTGCCCGTGGTGACATTCCGTGGCCGGCTGAACCACGCGAAGCACCCGTATTTCTCTGACCTCTGATTTTCTCGCATAGGAGTCCTTACGTTGATCCATCTCACTCGTTCCCAGGCTCGCCAACTACGGGCCGTGTTTCGCCGCGCCGGCGTCGGCAAGGTGCAGGGCGGCTACGGCCAGCGCATCCTGTTCAGGGCCGCAGACGATACGCTCCGCATCCGGGCCTTGACCTGCAACTCGGCAATCGAATACCAGGCAGTCCACCAAGGCCCTGCCGTCGCAGCGATGTTGCCGCTGGAGCTGCTCGCCGCTTGCGAAGGCAGCCGCCCCGATCCGGTCCAGCTCGATTTCTCCGCGGCCGACAAAGTCACGGCGTCCTGGACGGACAAGCGGTCCCCCGTCGTGTTGGATTTCGCCGCGACCGCGCCGAGCGACGCGCTGCCGCCGTTTCCGCCGCTGCCGGACACGTTCACCGGCAACGAACCGTCGCTGTGGACCGCGTTGCGGGAGGCCGCCAACACCACGGACCACGACCCGCAACGCTTTGCCCTGGGCTGCGTGCAGTTGTGCGGCAGCAGCGGCCGGATCGCCGCCACCGATGGCCAGCAGGCGCTGGTCCAGTCCGGCTTCGCGTTCCCCTGGACGAAAGACCTGCTGGTTCCCGCCTCCGGTGTTTTCGGCTGCCGCGAATTGACGTCGAACGAACCGATTCAAGTCGGCAGGACCGAGGATTGGGTGACGTTCCAGACCGGCCCGTGGACCGTCAGCCTGAAGCTGGAGCAAGACGCCAGGTTTCCGAACGTCAGCCGCCACATCGGCGATCCGGCTGCGGCGTCCTCGCATCTGCGCATCGCGGACAGCGACGGCGACTTCTTGAACGACGCGCTGCCGCGGTTGCCGTGCGAAGACCACACGAACTGCCCGATCACCCTGGACCTGAACGGTCAAGTGCTGATCCGGGCCAAGCCTGCCGACCAATCGCGGGCGACCGAGCTGGCTCTGTCCAATTCGCGGCTCGAAGGCGATCCCCTGACCGTCAACACGAACCGCGAGTACCTGTTGCGCGCCGTGCGGCTGGGTTTCCGCGACGTGCATTTCAACGGCCTCGAACAACCGGTGCTGTGCGATGACGGCCGCCGCCAGTTCCTGTGGGCGCTGTTGTCGGCCGATTCCGCCATTCCCAACAGACCCGATTCGATCCGCATTGCGTCCATTCAGCGGCAAGCTGACGGCGCAGGCGGGCAGTCACAAACGCGAAGGAGAAGAACCAACATGCCGGAACCGAACATCCCATCCCGGTCCAACGGCGAGAAATCCGCCACGAAGCCCAAGCGTGCGATGCCTCGCGGCAAAGCCACGCCCGTCGAGCAGGCGATCGCCTTTCGCGACTCGCTGCGGACGGCCGTCACCGAGGCCAATGAATTGATCCGCTGCCTGAAGCAGCAGAAGCGCGAAGCGAAGCTCGTGCAGAACACGCTGGCATCGCTCCGCCAATTGCAGAAGGTCGGGGCGTAGCTCGTCCGGCATCTGTTGCAGGCATCTAGCATCTACACACCAACCAATCAAGGAGAACCCAGATGCTCAAATTGAACATCGGCTTCAACCGCAAGGTCGGGGAAGCCAACTACGGTTCGCGCGGTGCGAGCGTGAACCTGGAGATCGAGGTCGAGTCGGGGCTCGTGCGTGAACCAGAAAAGCTGCAAGCCAAGATCAATTACTTGTTCGATCTGGCCAAAGCCTCGGTCGACGCCCAGTTGAACGGCAGTGCTGAGCCGCAGCAACCGCCACCGGTCGTCGCCAACAACAACGGCGGCAACGGCACCTACGGCAACGGCTCCCGCCAAGCCAGCGGCGAACACCAGCAAGGCGGCAACGGCAGCACCAACGGGCACTACGCCGGGGGCAACGGCGGCGGCAACGGCCATCGGGCGTCCGAGAAGCAAATCAACTTCGCTACGAACCTGGCCAAAGGCATTCGGGGTCTCGGCGTCCGCCGCCTCGAATCGCTGGCCGGCCGGCTGTTCGGCAAACCTCTGGCGGACCTGACGAGCTTCGACGCCAGCAGCCTGATCGACACGCTGAAGGCCATCAAGGACGGCCGCGTTTCGTTGGAGGCTGCACTGAACGAAGGAACCGCCGCATGAGCACCTTGTTGTTGGAGAGCCCACCCGCCGCCGAACGACGCGGCGGGGTTTGGGACTACATCAGCCCCAGCCGTTTGAACCTGTGGCTCCGCTGCCCGCTGGCGTTCCGGCTGCAATACATCGACGGCCTCCGGACGCCCACGACGCCCAGCCTGTTTTTGGGCAAAGCGGTGCATGACGGATTGGAGATCGTGTACCGTCATCGCCAGCTTTGTGCCGACTTGCCCGCCGCAGAGATCGCCGGGAGGATGCTCGACGGGTGGGACGAACTCGTCGCCAAGGAGTCGATGCGCTTTGATTCCGCAGCCGAAGAGGACGCGCTTAAACAGCAGGCTCTGGCCCTCGTCGCGGCCTACATGCATCACGTGGCCGACACGCTGGAGATCCCTTTGGCTGTCGAGACGACCATGGAAGCGCCGTTGATCGACCCCGACACGGGCGAGAATCTCGGCATCCCGTTGACCGGGATCGTAGATTTGGTCGTAGACGACCGTGCTGGACCGCTGATCATCGACTTCAAGACGGCCGCAAAATCGTCGCCGCCCTTTGAGATCACGCATGAAATCCAGCTCAGCAGCTACGCCTACCTGTTCAGGCAAGCGACCGGTGACGAGGAAGGCGGCCTGGAGATCCGATCGCTGGTGAAAACCAAAACGCCGAAGATCGAGTTCCACGCGTACCAGGCCCGGCGTGAGCAGCATTTCCGCCGCTTGTTCGCCGTCATTCGTGCGTACCTGGATGATCTGGATCGCGGCAGCTTCGTGTTTCGCCCCGGTTTCGCCTGCCTCATGTGCGACCACCGGGACAGCGCATGCCGAGAGTGGAGCGGCTGAACTCACCTCGATGTTTCGCATTCCCTGCTCAAACCCCCAAGGAGAAACCGCGAGTGAGTTCTCTCGATCCCATTTCCGGACTGTCAGGCATCGTCGGCATCATCATCGCTGTCTTGGCGGTGTCTGTAGTGATCCAGTTTGTTGCCGGCAGCTTGCTGCACTGGCTGCCGATCCTCTTGGCCATCGCTGTCGGCTTGATGGCCGTCCGCGCGATCAACGGCTGAATGTTCGCGTCGATCCGAACGCCGAAGATCGGCGACTAGTTCCGGCCCGTCTCTGCCCACGCACGCTCAGTGTGTTGGGTGGGGCGGGACCGGGGCGAGCCACTGCCGTTTGTTTTCGACGATGTTCCATTTTCTTAGCCATCAGGGGATCGCAGGTGTCCAGGTGAACCGATTGCCGAGCTGCCTGTTCGGCCCACGCTGCGCTAGAATCGTCGCCAAATCGTGCCGACAACCCAACGGTAGATGCGATTGCCCAGATAACCCAACAAGATCATGGGGATGACGACCAGCAGCCCAAGGAATGTCCACAGAATCAGCACCGTGAATAACGCCACCAGTATTCCCGTCGCCCAAGCACCGTTGCGCAGCGAGTTGGAAGCCCTGTCCAATTCGTGCCGCCGCGCGTAACGCACCGCATTCCAACCGCTGCCCGCAAGAGAGCAAACACAAAGACCAAGTAGCGAAACGAATACAAGTTCCATGATCACTTCTCCAGAGTGCCGGTCTGCCGAGTAAAGCCCAATTCCAACCCTGCCTTCAAGGGAACCAACGCCAAAGCACTCGCACGCTCCAACGGAACAACCAACCGCCGATCGCGCCTACGATCGCCATCGGGATCAGCATCCAGACCGAGAACTGGCGGACTCGCTCGCTGCGTGACACGTCGGTGCTCAGCCGACTGGCCCAAGCGTTTAACTATACCAAATCAAAAGCCATTTCTCACCCAATCTTCCGCATGATTTCCGCCGCCAGTGCCTGGTCTCGCTCGGCGTAAATCTGAGTGACATCGGCCTTAGCATGCCCCAGCACCGCCTGCGAGGCTTCCAGGCCAAAGCACCGACGAATCTCCGTGGCACTTGTGTGGCGTAGCTGATTCGCGTGCCAGTGGCGGAGCAGGACGGGATTCTGCGTGCCGGTCGCGTCCGCCGCTTTCTGGGTGGCTTTGTTCGCCTTCTCGATTCCGCGACGGATCGCCCGGTTGTAGGAATCCTTCGTGTAGCGGGTCTTCGGCGTCCGTGCAGGATGGCGTTTTCGATTGGTGCCAGGCCGATTTCCGTAGCGGAGCGGTGTCTTGCGAGCGACCTGCCGGGCGTTCCGCATTTCCTGCATCGACTCTGCCGGGCTGAAACAGTGGGCGGTGGAGTCTCGGAGTAAATACGGAAGAAGGACGGCCTGTGCCTTGGGACCGAGGAAGATCACGCGGTCGCGGCCGTGGTGCTCGGTTTTGTGGCTGGCCGGACGGTAGCGCCAGATTTCGCCGGACCGATCCACATCCATCGGCCGAAGCAAGCAGACCTCGCCAGGCCGGCAGCCGGTCAGACGCTGAAAGCGAACCATGTCGGCCACGATCTGTGGCAGGTGCGGCAACGTGGCATCGACCAGAACGTCCTCGACCGGCAGGACCGGCTCGGGCTCTCGTGCCTTCGTTCGTCCCTTCTTCAGACCCTCGACCGTACGGAGGGCGTGGTAAACGGACGCGGGAACCAGTTCTTCGGCCGCCCCCCATTTGAAAATCCTGGGGATGATGGCCATGAGCTTGTTGATGTACGGGCGAGAGTGGCCAGCGTCGATGAGCGTCTGGCGGACCGCCTTGAACTTCACCGGACCGAAGTTGGCCGCAGCCTCGCGGCCGTACAAGCCGCAGAGTCGCGTGATCATCAACCGGATGTGGACCAGCCAGTGCGATGGCTGCCCGTTTTTCGTGTAGTAGCCATCGGCGAAGTCCTGGTAGGCTGAGCACAACTCGACCACGGTTAGGTCATTGGCAGAAGCCGGGCTTGCAATCTTCACCCTGGCGGACGACGCAGAGAACTCAGCGATAGCCTTGCCGTAGGCTTCGCGACTAGCTGCGGTGCCGTGTTTGCCCAGATAGACTGTCCGGCCGCGAATCCGGACGTATGCCTGGCCAGTGGGGGCATGAAAACAATACTTTGGAATCCGAACGGTACCCATCAGAACGTGCCTCCTGAAACTGAACTGCGTAGTACTACGCACTTCGTCTTGGTTTCAGGCTGCACTGCGGACCGTCCGCAGGTAATCGTAACTACCTATTTCAGCCAGACTTACGGAAAGTTGCGGGGACAGGATTCGAACCTGCGACCTCGAGGTTATGAGCCTCGCGAGCTACCGGGCTGCTCCACCCCGCGTCAGTGTTGTCGTTATTTTAACGGCGAAGCGGAGAATGTCGAGGGGGGGACCTAAGTTTCGTAGCGGCAATGACTTCTTTGCTTGGCGCATGGGGTACAGACTGCTAGACTCACCGCAGGGGGCGGTTGCCGGTCCGGATTTGCGGTGTTGGACGTTGCGCGAGGGGGAAGGAACGAGGCCGAAGGAGGTGCAGAATTCGGACTGGGGCGGGGCAGCGTGGTGTGTTTGGGTTGCTCACGCGGCGGTTCGGCAGCCGCCTGAAAAAGGGCGGACGGGCACCTCGCGGGGGTCGTTTTCCCTTGGGCTCCTCCGACCCGGTTTCGAGCTAATCCTCCCCCTTGTTTCGCAGGCTGTCTGGAGTTCTCGCCGGGCTTCTTGCCGCGAGCGTGCTGGGATTTGAGGAGTCGCTTGGCGATGGCCGATCGTGAACAGGAACTGCCGCCGCCTGAGGGTCAGCCGGGCGTGCCTACGCGAGGTGTGTCCAACACGCCTGTCGCGGAACCCGTGGCAACGCCGGTCGCGGCGACGGTGTGGGCGCAAGCCGTTGCGGTTGGCGGAGCCGTGCCGCAGGTTGTCCCAACGCAGGGCGTTGCCGTGCCGTTGGCGGCGCGGCCTGTGCCGACGGCTCAGCCGATGCCTGCCCAGGCTTCGTCGTCATCGTCTAGGGGTCGCGCCGCACCCGTGAACGCGGGTTCGGCGGCGGCCGAGGGGACAGGGAAGCGGCGTGCGTCGAAAGTGCGAACCTCGGTTCCGGAGGCGGCGAGTCTGGCGAGTCGGATTCCTGTCGCTGCGCAGCCGGTCGCGGTTACCGCCGGGCCGCTTGGCTTAGTGCCGACCATCCGCGCTGACCGCGACGAAGAAGAGGAGCAGGAGGAGGTCACCGAAAAAGCGGTGCGCGCCGCTCCGCCGTGGCTGGTCAGCGCCGTGGTACACATGATTGCGTTGATCCTGATGGGCCTGTTCTACCTGTCCACCACGCGGGAAGAGAAGGTTCAGATCGAGGCCATTTACGCGGAAACCGAGGGGGTGCAACTGGAAGAGTACATCCTGCAAGATCCGGGCCTGATGGAGATCACCAACGTCAAGGAGGCCGCGTTGTCTTTTGACATGCTGCAAGTGGACGATCCCTTTGCCGCGCCGCCGCAACTGGACCCGAACTTGCTGAGTCTGGATGCGATCAAGTCGGTGAGCGACGCGGTTGCGCCGTCGATCGGGCTGGCCCTCACGGGGCGGGAAAAGGGCGCCAAAGAAGCGTTGCTGGGCGCCTACGGCGGCAACGCGACGACCGAAGCGGCGGTGCAACGGGGCCTGGAGTGGCTGGTCCGGCAACAGGACGGCCGATCGGGACTGTGGAGTCTGCGGGGCCCGTATGCGGACGGTGGCGGCTACGAGAACACGCTGGCCGCGACCGCGATGGCGCTATTGGCCCTGCAGGGCAACGGGCAGACGCACAAGTCGGGCAAGCACCGGTTGAACGTGCAGAAGGGAGCGGACGCCCTGGTCAGGATGCAGGATACGGACGGCAATTTCTTTCGCGAAGGCGGCTTCAACCACCACCTGTACTCGCAAGCTCAGGCTACGATCGCGATGTGCGAGTTGTACGGCATGACGAAGGATCCGCGCTATCGCCAAGCAGCCCAGAAGGCGCTGGATTACGCGTCCAAGGCCCAATCGTTGATGGGCGGGTGGCGTTACGTCCCGCGTGAGGACAGCGACACGTCGGTGACCGGCTGGTTTGTGATGGCGTTGCAGAGCGGGTTGATGGCGGGGTTGACCGTGCAGAGTCCCACGCTGGACGGAATCACGAAGTACTTGGACAGCGCCACGGAGGACGGCAGCCAGTATCGCTATCAGCCTGCCGACCCCGAACCCAGGCTGTCGATGACGGCCGAGGGTTTGTTGTGTCGCCAGTACTTGGGCTGGCAGCACGACGACGCGCGGTTGCGCAAAGGCGTGGATTACTTGCTGCAGAATCTGATCAGTTACGAGGAACAGGACTTGTACTACTGGTACTACGCCACGCAGGTTCTGCACCACATGGGCGGCAAGGACTGGGAGGCGTGGAACAAGGTCATGCGGCAGGCGGTCCCGGAGCACCAGGTCCAGGCGGGCCGGGAACAGGGCAGTTGGGACCCCAGCAACGATCGCTGGGGAAACCACGGCGGCCGCTTGTACACGACGTGTCTGAGCATTTATCTGCTGGAAGTCTATTACCGCCACTTGCCGATTTACAAGCACTTCAACATGCCGGGGTCGGTGCTGACCTCGGCCGCCGAGCAGACGGGCTCGCCGCCGTAGGATTGGGATGGGCAGCGATGGCCAAGGCAGGAGGCGGCCGCTTGAATTCTGAAGTCCCTTTGCGACGCGATCGAATCGTCAAGGCCGCCAAGCAGTCGGTGCGTCTGCTGATTTTGGCGCTGGTCGGTGTCGGCATCTGGCACACGGTACGGAACGCGATTGGCGAGTTGCAGGCCAAGCAGTTCGCGTTGCATCAGGTGCGTTGGGGCTGGCTTGCGGCATCGGGCGTGGTCTATCTGGCCGCCACGGCGCCGTGTTGGATCTTCTGGCATCGCACGCTGGAGGCGATGGGACAGCGGCCGCTTTGGCTGGCGTCGCTGCGGGCCTACTATACCGGCCATCTGGGAAAGTATCTGCCGGGCAAAGCGTTGGTCGTCGTGATTCGCAGCGGGATGATTCGCAGCCCGCGTGTGGACACGTCCGTGGCCGTCACGGCCGTGTTCGTCGAGACGCTGACCATGATGGCGGTGGGCGCGTTCACGGCGGCGGCGATCTTAGGCGTGTTGTACCGAAATCAGGTGTGGCTGGTGCTGCTTTCCATCGGGTTGATGATCGGCATCGGCGGGCCAACGGTTCCGCCGGTTTTTCGGCGACTGGTCAGGATGGTCGGAGTCAAGAAGGTCAACCCCGACATCGATCGGGCGCTGGCCGGACTCGATTCTCGGCTGATGTTGTTCGGCTGGGTGATCAACGTCGCGGGCTGGGGCTTGATGGGCCTGAGTCTTTGGCTCACGCTCCGCGCGATCCCGACGACGACGATCAGGCCTGTCGAGCTGCAGGATTGGCCGTCGCTGACGGCGTGCGCCGCGTTATCGGTCGTCCTCGGATTTCTGTCGATGCTGCCGGGCGGCCTAGGCGTTCGCGAGTACGTGGTGATGACGCTGCTGTCGGGGCCATTTGGCCTTGGGGCGGCCACGGTTTGTGCGGTTCTTTCACGGTTGGTGGGGCTGCTGGCCGAGTCGGTCCTAGCCGCTGTGCTGTACCCGCTGAAGCGGATTTCCGGAGACGGCGGCGGCGATGGCACTGTGGCCGGAGCGGCATGAATCGGCGGGCAGGAATCGGCGCGTCGCGGTCTGAACGGCAGTGCCTGCCAGCACTGGCAGCAAGTCCCGGTTCTGAAATGATGCCCGCCACGCGGAGGTCGCCTTCTGCCCGCTTTGCCCAAGTCCCCTAGCCCAACGGCGGAACTCAGGATTTCGCTCTTTACGCCAGCTGGCCAAAAACACTAGGATGCCCCCACAACGGCTAAGGATAGGTTTCCGCGGAGCCTTCTGAACGGTGTCCGCCCCGACGCACGAAGACGAATACCGCGCCGATGACTGGGACCAAAGCCGGTCTCGTTTTCGTAGGAGTTTTCCCTGATGAACGGATTCGCGTTGCTGCTTGCCACGGCCATTTTGGGCGTGGATTATGGTTGGCAGCCAGCCAGCGACGGACGACTGGAGTACATCATCCAGATCGAGCCGATTACGTTGATCGCATTGCGCGAAGGTCAAGAGGTGGTGAGCCAGATTGATCCCTTGGCGCGGGACGTGCGGCGATTTCGCATCCGAGTGGGAACCGAGGTGGTGCCGCGGTTGGGGATGCCGGTTCAGGGCACCGCCCCCACGTTTTCCGCCGCCGCCGCCGAGCCGCCGCCGGGGGTGACGTATGGCTGGCAACCCGTCAACGAGCAGCAAGTCGAGCTGATTGTGCAATTGTCTCCGGAACGTTTGACGGCTTTGCGGAACGAGCCGGTCGTCGGCGAGATTCCCGCCGAGTTGAGAAGCGTGGCCCGCGTGCGAGTGAGGTCGGGAGCCGCCAATCTGCCGCGTCAGAACGTACCGCAATTTGGACCGCCGGTGACGGCCGGCGTCGCTGTCGCCGGTCAGACCACATCGGGGACTGCCTCTGCGCCGCCGGGGGACGCAAGTCGAGCCGTCTATGGCGCTCCGGCCACTGGGAACCCGCAGTCCCGACCGCCGTCGTCTGCGATCCAACCGGGCCCCGCTCCCCCCAATGGCCAGCTGGCAGCAGGCGCGACGAACAATCCGGCGAAGCCGGGGACTGCGGCCAACGTCCAGGCAATGAGCAGCGCGGCTGGCGGGGCAAACGCGGCCAGCGGTTGGCCCTCTGCTCCCGCTACCGGACCAGCGGATCCGCCACGGTACAATCCGCCGCCCAGCAATCCGCCCAACGTGTCGTCGCCTGCGGTGTCGTCGGCGACGGCGGATTTGCGTTCTGGCACTCCCGCGAATCCGAACTACTCGCAAGCTGCCTCGCCGCCGGCGTCCGCCGCGACGGGGCCTCAGTACGCCCCCAACGCCTGGCAGCCGCCGCCTCAGAACTCGAATTGGCAGCCGCAGGACACTCCGTGGCAAGCGGCTGTCGGTCAGAACCCGGCGTGGTCCGATCCCCAGGCCACGGCGCCGGCAGGCCAAGTCGCTGCCGCGCCGGGGATGGCTCCGCTGAATCCCTCTGCCGTGGGCCAGCCGGGGATGAGCGAGTCGAACGGCAATCGCCCGTGGGATGGCTGGTCGGCCACAGGAGGCAACTACCCGAACGCTCAACCATCGGCAGTTCCGTCCGCACCTTGGGGTCCTGCGGACGATCGCTACACGGCGGATCGAGGTCAGCCGCAGCCGCAAGGTTACGTGCCCGCCGGAGCTTCGAACTGGGGTCAAGCCTACACGCCATCCCAGCCGCCGACCTTGTCGTCGCGTCCCCAGTCCGGTTCGTGGCCGCCGTCGCTGGGTGGATCGCGTCCCCAGGGCGAGATGGCATCCCCGTTTGCCTCGTCGGCTGGGCCGGACCGTTCGTTCGGATCCTCGCAAGCCCCCCTGGAACCGTCGTCGGACGGCAATGCCAGCGCGCTGAACGACACCGTGTTTTTGGGCAAGGTGTCCAAGAAGAAGCCCACCGATTTTTGGGAGGAGCTGGCGGCGTCGGCCGACGATCCGTCGCTGGGATTCCTACGGGAAGGCGGGCGAGTGAGCAGTCTGGCGGAGTCCGACAAGCCTTGGTGGGCGCTGACGTTGGCCATGTTGGCGTTGTTCGCCTCGATGGGCGGAAACCTGTACATGGGCTGGATCGCCGTCGACGTCTACCGTCGCTATCTGGAAATGGCCGATGAAGGGGATGACGACGACGAGCCCTACGATGCGCCGCGCCGGCGGGACGACGCGGAGGAGTGGGAGGACCGCCCGCGGCGTCGTCAACGGGTCGCCGTGGAGGACTGAGAGGGACGCACGAGGGACGTTGCCGTCGGCTTGGGACCGCGTTGTTTCGAGGCCAAGCACCTGGCCGGGAACAGCTTTGGAGCGTGGAATTCACTCCGCCCGAGCGGCCCCCAACGTGTCAGGCATTTCGTCCAACGGGGCTAACTCGGCGGCGTGTCGGGGTCCTTCTTCTTGTCTTCTTCCTCGTCTTCCGGAGCGGGCACGAAGGGTCCGGCGAACGCATCGCAGATCGCCAGCACGTTCAGCAGTCCGGCGATCATCGTATACAGCGTCGCCAGGTCGAACTTGCCGGCCAGTTCCTCGTGCCAGCCAGCCAGTTCGTCCTCCGAGTTCTCGAACACCACGGCGGGAGGCGCCATCAGCCCGTCGAACAACGGTTCCCGGCCGGAGCGTACGAGTCGATTCTGAACCAGCGCCGGCAGCGCGAGCAGGCCTGCGCCCACCTGACAGAGATACTGCCAGCGGCGGTCGGATTTCTCCCAGGAAGCATAGACCACGCGTCCTTGCCCCAAGGCCATCCCGACCAGATAGGTGCTCAGCACACACACCATGAACAACACGCCCTTGAGGTGCCGCCGCTGGTACAGATGCCCCGCTCCGGGCCAGAGCCAAGCCAGCAGCGCAGCCAGAACCGGGTTGCGGAGATCGATCTGGAGCGAGGCTTCGGAGTCGGAGTGGGACGACGCTTCTTCTCTTGCCATGTTCAGGCCCGCCGCAGGGTATGGAAGGAATGACTTGCGGCTATTGTAGCGGCCCGCGGCGACGACGCCAGAGCGCCGAGGCGTCTCAGGTCTCTTCCAGGGCCCGTTCCAGGTATTCGATCTGCCCCCGGATCGAATCCAGGTTGGGGTTCAGATCGAAAGCGCGGCGGAAACAATCCAGCGCGGCGAGGCCTTCGCCAAGCTCCAGATAACAGTTTGCCATGCCCACCGCGGAGGCGAAGTGGAAGGGGTTCAACTCCAAGGTCTGTTGGCAGTCGTTGGCGGCGTCCTCGAAGTGTCCCAGGCGGTAACTGGCGATCGCCCGCTGGTTCCACGCCTCGGCAAACTGCGGCGCCTCGTCGATCAATTGCGAAGCGACGGCGTGGGCGTCGTCGAACTGGTGGGTGTCGTTCAGGCGAACGACAATCCGCATCTGCTGCCGCTGGTTGTCGTTGCCGTCCCGGCACCACAAATCGAAGATGCCGTTCTCGGCCAGGATGCGGACGACGCGATCCGAATCGCGCAGGGCGTGGGCCAGCGTGGGGCTGGAATCGAAACTGCCCAAGTAACCCAGCGCCAGAATCGCGCCGCGCCGCGAAAGATACTGGCCACAGCGGGCCAATCGCTCCAACGTGGAGATCGCGTAGTGTTTCGAGACGGCCTCGATGAAGCCGGCCGATTCCTCGTCGTCCAGATAACGCAGGTACAGTCGATCCAGAAACGGATGACGCCGCTTGTCAATCACCGTATGTATTCCCTTGGGGCTGGACGTGTCCGAGCCGGAGGCAACTCGTGGGGGAGGCAACTTCTGTCGAGTGTAGTCCGAGCGGTTGGGCGTTACAACGGTTGGCGTTTGCGGCGTCCCACAATTTCCGCACTTTCTTTGCCGCCTTGTTTCGGTCAAAATGAAGACGGAATCAGACGGGTCTGTGACATCTGGGCAGGAGGCGGGAAGTATGCCGGGTAGGGAAGAAGTGACGACGGCGTCACGCGCAAACTTGGCGAAGCGGTGGCTGATGTTGTTAGCGCCCCTTCATCTGGCACTTTCCGCACAAGTTCACTTGGCCGAAGCGGCTGATCCGGATTGGAGGACCGGTGCCGAGCTGGAACGTCAGCTGGACTCGTTCGTCGGCGTCCAGTGGGGCGCGAACCCTTTGCGCTCCGCGCTAACCAACTTAGCGCGCAGCCAGCGGGTGGCGATCTTTCTCGACCGTCGAGTCGATCCCGACCAGGCGGTGGATTTCGCCGTGGAGAGCGAGTCGTTGCGGCGGATTCTGCAGCAACTGGCGGAGAAACTGGGGCTGGGCGTCGGGCGCGTGGGGCCGGTTGTCTACGTTGGTCCGTCCCCAACCGCGACGGTGCTCGGCACGGTGGCAGCTCTGAAAGAGGAGCAAGATCAGCGGTTTCCGGCGGCTGTGCGTCGCCAACGGCATGGCCCGCAACCGCTTCGCTGGCCGGAGCTGACGACGCCGCGCGAACTGGTCCAGCGTCTGGCGGCGGACGCGGGTGTGCAGGTGGAGGGATTGGAGCAGATCCCGCATGATTTGTGGCCCGAAGTGGATCTGCCGCCGCTGAATTTCGCGCAAGCCATGAGTCTGGTCCTGGCCGGATTCGGGCTCACGTTCGAGTGCGTTGCGGAGGGAGCCGCAATCCGCTTGACGGCCCTGCCCGACGCGGCCTCGATCACGCGCCGCATTCCGCTGCGGGGCAGTCCGGCGGTGGTCGGCGCGGAAATCCGCCGACGATTTCCCGCCGCCCGGTTTACGATCGAGGGCGGCCAAATCGTCGTCGATTCCACGGTCGAAGTCGCCGCCGACATCCGCCGACTGCTGGACGGCTCGTCCGCGCGTCCCAGGCCGCCGGCGGCGACCGTCCAGGCGGAGAAACGCTATACGCTGCGCGTCCAAGACAAGCCGTTCGGCGCCGTCGTCGCCGCGGTGGCCAAAGAGGTCGGGCTGGAAGTCCGCTTTGATCCGCGCGTCGAGGACTTGCAGGACAAGTTGGTGTGGCTGGACGTGCAGGACGCCACCCTGGACCAACTGCTGCAGGCGTTGCTCAAACCCGCCGGCCTGGGCTATCAGATCGACCAGCAGACTCTCGAGATCCGTCCTGGGGGCTCGCCGTGACCGAACCGGCCGCGTTGCTCCCGCACCGCCAGCGTCGACGAGCTGACTTTCCCTTTTCGGCGGGAACTTCGCCACCACGCTGCTGGCCAGCGTGGAGCGATGTTCAAGACCAGCGCGTCCCGCCCCAACCTATCCCGTCTTCGCCACCACGCTGCTAACGGTTGTTGCGCAGGTCTTGGGGTACGCCGTCGAGATAGCCCGGTCCGTTGGCGGGGCGGAGGCCCTCGCCAGGAGTGTACGTGACGGCTTGGCTGGCGTCGTTAGCTTGCCAAGTGCAACCAGCACAACCGCTGGCGACAACCGGCATCAGGACCAGCGCGATCATCGCCAGGGTTCTGAACACAGAGAATCCTCCTGATTTCGGGCTACAGGCACAAGCGGCTTGATCGTCGAGTTATAATCGCGTCTGGGTTGGAGGGGAATATCGATCCGGAGTTTGCTGAGCCATGAAGCGATCTTTGTTTGTTGTCGTGCTCGCGATGTCGTCGGCGGCGGCCGTGTTCGCCGCCGCTGGTGAGGAAGCCAAGCCGTGGGGCTTCTCCCCCGCCAGCTTGCAGCCCTTCTGGCGCTGCTCGACGATGGTGGACGAAAGTGTGTTGTTCATCCAGAACAAGGCCGAGGCGCGGCCCCAAGCGTCGCTGCTGTTGGAGCCCACGCAAATCCTCTCCGTGTCCAGTTCCTCCGGCCAAGTGACGTACCGGGAGGGCCGCGACTACGTCTGGAAACCCGGATCGAAGGAACTCCTGCTGCCGGCGGGCTCCCGGATCGTATTCCGGACCCCGCAGGATCTGCGCCGGCCCGCCGGTTCACAGCGTCATCGCCTGACGCATCGGGACGGAAACGGGGAGATCCTGTTCGGCGCGACGCACGAGTATCACGACCTGCAAACGATGGTCACCTATGCCCACCAGGGCGGCTGGGCGGGCCCCAGGCCGTCGTTCGCGGGAGATCACTTGCCGCGCACGGTCAAGCGATTGTCGGAGAAGCAGCCGCTAACAATCGCCTTGTTGGGCGACAGCATCTCGACCGGCTGTAACGCTTCTGGTTGGGCCAAGGTGGCGCCGCTCCAGCCTCCGTACCAGGACCTGCTGGCGATGAATCTCAAGGCGGCCTACGGCGCCAAGGTCACGTTGCACAATTTTGCCGTCGGCGGCACGGACACCGGCTGGGGGCTGGCGAACATCGGCAAGGTGATCGAGGTCAGGCCGGACCTGGTAATCCTGGCCTTCGGCATGAACGACGCCGCGGGGCGACCGGCGAATCAGTATCAGGCCAACATCCGCGCCATGCTCGACGCGGTGCGCCGGGCGCGGCCGGAAGCGGAGTTCATCTTGGTCGCCACGATGCTGGGCAACGAGAACTGGACCACGCTGCGGCACGAACGGTTCCCCCAGTACCGCGACGCTTTGGACCAACTCTGCGGGCCCGGCATCGCGTTGGCGGATCTGACCAGCGTGTGGGCGGAACTCCTGCGGCACAAGCAAGACTGGGACCTGACCGGCAACGGCGTCAATCATCCCAACGACTTCGGCCATCGGATCTACGCGCAAGTTCTGTCCGCGCTGCTGATCGCGCCCACGCCGGCGGACCCTGGAGCGGCGTTCGAGAAAAGACTGCCCAACGACACGCGAGCGGCGAGGCGGTCGTCCTTGCCGAAGCTCGTCGCAGACTCCTTGGCCAGGTCAACCAGAATCGGTTTCAAAACCGCGTTGAACGCCGCCGTCACGCCCTAGACGGCCAGTAGTTCGATCGGCAAGTGTGGTCCTTTCCATCAGCCAAGTCGCGATGAGCCGGCAACGGCTGTCCTGCCTGGCGGATTATAACGGGCGGCAAGTTGCACTTGAAGCGCTCGCCGAGCCTCCCGCCGTCTGCTAGCCGTGTGCCGTGGCGCGCGGCCGAACGCCTGTTGTGATTCGTACCCGTGGCCTCCAGCCCGCCATGCGGCGACCAAAAACGTCCTTGAGTACCCGGACCGCGTTGTCGCAGCCGGCGGACATGGCCAACCGGCGGACACGAAGCTGTCCCGCTGCGAAGCCTGCTACTTGTTGAATCGGACGGCACGCCGGTATACTTCGGACCTTGGACTGTGACCCGCTCGGCGACGGCCTGAGGTGGTGAACCGGACTAACGGCACGGCGGTGCGGGTTCGCGAGGCCCAAGCGTTGCTCAAGCGGCGATTCGACGATCCGGTCCGTCTGGGCGCGTCCCAGAAGGCGGGCATCAGCGCCACAGGCGAGGCGGAGGCCAACGAGCGGTGCCCCAACGAGCCCCGTTGGGGAAAACACACAGGAAGGAAGAGACCAGCCATGACGACATTCCAACGCATTCCCACGATTCTCGCGGCGACGATCGCCGTCGCACTGACGGCCGTGTGGCTGCGAGCGGCAGACGAGCCCCAGCCGCCGAGGGCTGATGACGACGCGATTTCGGCAAAGTCGCCTCGCAAGGGCGTTCCGCTGTTCGACGGCCGGACGTTCCACGGCTGGGAAGGAGACACGAAAAAGACGTTCCGCCTCGAGGACGGAGCGATCGTCGGCGGGAGCCTGAAGGAGCCCGTTCCGCGCAACGAGTTCCTGTGCACCACGCGGGGATACGCGAATTTCGTCCTTCGCCTCGAGTGCAAGCTGGTCGGCCCCGGCAACGCCGGAATCCAGGTCCGCTCGCAGCGAGTTCCCAATCACCATGAGGTCTCCGGATATCAGGCCGACATGAGCGCAGGGCCCGGCGGCGGGTACTGGGGCTGCCTGTACGACGAATCCCGCCGCAATCGGATGCTGGCCAGAGCCGATCGCGAGGTGATCCAAAAGGCCCTCAAACCGGATGACTGGAACGTGTACGAAATCCGTTGCCAGGGGCCGCGCATCCGGCTGTCCATCAACGGTGTTCAGACCGTCGATTACACGGAGACGGACGACAAGATCCCGCCCAGCGGGATCATCGGTCTCCAGATCCACGGCGGCCAACCCAGCGAAGCCTGGTACCGGAACATCACGATCGACGAACTGCCTTAAGGAGCGAAATGGGGTCAGGCTTACAGAATTCAATTTTGGCCGAGCGTGACACCAGCCAGATAGTGCGACCTTGCTCGGCCAAAACTGAATTCTGTAAGCCTGACCCCATGCCAAAACGGTGACTTCACAAGAATCATGCCCCGTGCGCCGGATCCTCTGCCGCGGTTGTAAGGCCTGTGACATTGTGATACCCTCCTCGTCGAATCGTGTGATAGCGATCGGAAATCAAACGTGTCTTTTGGGTTCCGGAGATCAGGAGGTTTGATCTTCTGGGCAAAGTCCAACGTCCCGGATTTCAGGAGCCGGCAGCCGGAGGCCGCATCATGAAAGCGCTCGCCTGGGTTTGCATTTTCCTCCTGCCCGCATGTTTTGCTTCAGGGAGTGAGGAATCGTCCCGCCAATCTGACCAGCAGCCTCTGACCGACGGCTCGAATACGCTGCCCAACGCCGGCTTTGAACTGGACGAGAACGCGGACGACCAACCGGACACCTGGCGCAGCGGCGACTGGAAGACGGGCAGCAAGGTTGCCTGGGACAGGAACGTTGCACACAGCGGCAAGGCCAGCGTGCGCATCGAGTGCGAGACCGGCCAGCAGCGAGGGTCGTTTTCTCTGCGTCCGACGGTCGGGCCGGGGCCGTGGATTTTCGAGGCCTGGTGCCGCACCGAACGCATGCCGGCCGAAGCCAAAAAAGGCCCCGTCGCGCGACTGATCGCGGTCGATCAGGAAGGCACCCAGTGCGCGGTGTTCCACGCCTACGGCGAAGCGGCGGACGGACAGTGGCAGCAAGTCGCCCTGTCGTTCGAATTGCCCGCCGGGGCCAAGCACATCCATCTCGATCTGTTCAACTTCTTCGCTGCGGGAGTCGTGTGGTGGGACGACGTGTCGCTGCGGTTCGACGTGGTCGAGTTGCAACGCCGCGAGGAGCAGCGGCGCTTGGAAGCGGAGCACGCCAAGCAGGCCGCGGAACAGATCGGCGGCGTCGCCGCGGCGGTCGAGAGACTGCCCGAAACGGCCGCCGAGCAGAAACGGAAAAAGGCGGTGCTCAAGTGGGCGATCGAAGACGCCCAAGCATCGCTCGACGCGGGACTCGGCACGTCGGCCAAAGCCGTCCTTGGCGATGTGCAGGACCATCTGGCGAAGGACATCGGCCACCGCGTCGAACCGCCCCAGGCGCTGCTGCCGCCGGTGACCGACTTTGCTAACAATCCCTACGCCCAGGGCGCGTTGGGCCGAGCGAGTTCCGTGCTCAGGTCCCGAACGTTGTACCAGAAGGGCGAGGAGGGCTATCGCCAAATCGACAACGCCTGGACGTTCAGCAGCCTGGGCAACAACGTTTATGCCGGCGCCTGGGCCTTGTGCTGCCCCGACAGCCCCCACGCGGCGGATCCCAATCTGCTGGTCCGCGTGCTGCGGCTGATGCAAGCCATCTTCCAAAACCACCGCGACGGCGACTTCAATCCCGGCCGCCAGGCGATCTACGGCAACGACCCGAATATCAACCGGTTCTGTTTCGTGCCCACCTTCGAGGCCTATCTGCTGCTGGCCGCCACGTACCCGGACCTGGTGCTGCCCAGCAAGCGGGCCGAATGGCTCGCCTCGGCTCAGGTCGCTACCGAATTCCAGATCGAGACCTACGGCGCGCGGGCCAAGAACGAGCCGCCGGAATGCTACTACGCCAACATGGACGTTCACTACATGCTGATGCTGGAACTGGCCGCGCGGATGTTCAACTCGCCCCGCTACCACGAACAGGCCGAACGTTTCCTCAAGCTCACCGCAGACGCCCTGTACCCCGACGGGGCCTTCTCGTACCACGGCTTCCAGAACGAATGCTTCGTCTACCATCAGATCAACGTCGCCCACCTGGCTCGCTACTGGCAACTCACCGGCAGCGAGTTGGCACGGGACACGATCGTCAAGAGCCGGCCCTATTATCCCTACAACGTCGAGCCCGGCGGCGTGCCCGAGTACTATACCGACTGCTTCTGGAAACACTACTGGAGCGGCGCCTCCCCCATCGGACCGGAGATCGTAGCCGGGCTGACCGGATGCCCGCAGAACCGCCGCGTCGCCAAGGACGAACTCCGCTGGGAACAACCCAACAGCTATTACGCCCTCTACGCGGCCACGCTGTACCGGCCGGACATCCAGGACCAGCCGCTGCCGGACAACTTTCTGATCTACGACCGCAACGTCCAGGGCCCGCGCGGCCGCTTTGGACGCTGGAGTTTCGCCGGCACCACGCGGTTCTTCGGCGACGGCCAGCAGGGCAAGGACACGTTTGTCGGCGGCCTGGCCGTGGACGAACCGACCCGCCGCTATCCGCTGGACGCCGCCCTCCAAGTCGTCACGAATCAATATCGCCTCGAACCGCGCCAGCCCGACGAGGGCAATTGCCGGCGGTGGCGCGAATGCCGTTACCTGTCGCAGGACGAACGCAACGCCGTCATGATCGGCCAGGACTTTGCCTCGCTCACCACGCGCTACCGCATCCAGAACGTGGCCTGGGGCGGCAAGTCGACGCTCACCGACTGGGCCGGCAACCAGCAGTGGATCCTCATGCCGGGCCGGCTCGTCGGGGTACTCGAAATCGAACCCCTCTCGGATCAGCAAGCGTACTCGGTCCACGGCCGCGTCCGGTTCGGACTCGAAAAGCAGATCGAGCGGAAGGACGCCGCGTGCTTCCATTACGGCGCGCTGGTCTGCCGCCTGCACGAACACAACTACGCGGACGTAATCACGGAGAAGTCCGAGACGTTCTACCTCGACAAGCCCGAGAAATTCCGCAGTACGGAAATCGTGCTCCGCGACAAGGCCAGCCTCGAGACCGACGAACAGAAACCGCTCACCTACGCCCAGGGCACGCGGCACTTCTTCACGGTCGAGGTGCTGCCGGAGTGGAGCCAGCCGGCCGACAGCGTGCGGCGGATCGCGACGCCCGACGGACTCCGTGGGCTGGAAATCCGCGCCGACGGCCGATGGCGACTGCTGGTCCACAACGCGACCGACGCGGCCGTCACGTTTGAAACGTCACTGCCGTGGGCCCAGGGCGAGTTGTCGTTGCACACCAGCGGCAGCCACACGCCCGCACCCAAGCCGTTCCAGGCGGCCGCTGGCAAGGTCCGACTCGATATCCCCGCGCATGGACATCTCGTGCTGGACAAGTCGCCGTGAATCGCCCCGCACCCGGGAACCAGGGTTCCGTTGGGCGACATGATGACCGAGTACCCCACGGCGGGGCCCGCCGCGCTCCCATCCCGCCTGCGCTGGGAATCATCGAAAACCACGCAGGCGATCCACCCTGAGCCGCCTCGGTCGAACGCCGGTACCGTCGCGCGAAATGCGCAAGGTCAGAGCCCGAAGCCTTCGAGTTAGCGCGCAACAGAATGCATCAGAATTCGGCTACCTTCGCGCAAGCGGTACAACTTCAAAGACGGAAGTCCGCCTCACTACGGAAAAAAATCGACTTGACGCAAGACGCGCCGTTTTGCTTCAATGGGCAAAGCTGGGTGAACCGAGCAAGTGGACGCCCCGAAGAAAACTCGGCAACCAAGCCGAGTTGGGTCCTTTGCCGGTATCGCCCGCAATGAATGCGACCGTCCTCGTCCAGGGCGTTGCGAGGCGCAGATCGCGACCCAACATGGACGCCCTTCAGAAGGAGCCGAAGGACATGGCAACGAAGAAGACCGCGAAGCCCGCTGCGAAGAAGCCCGCCGCCAAGAAGCCCGCCGCCAAGAAGCCCGCTGCGAAGAAGCCCGCCGCCAAGAAGCCCGCTGCCAAGAAGCCCGCTGCCAAAGCGGCGGCGTGCAAGACGTGCTGCAAGCCGAAGCCAGCGAAGAAGAAGCCAGCGAAGAAGGCCGCCACCAAGTAGACCGCCCCTCAGCGCGGTGCGGCGACGGCACCTACCCGCCGTGGCTGCCCGTTCTCCGGATCACAACGAGACAGGCCGGATGCGACCTGCAGAAGAACAGGACGCTCCGGCCTGTGGTGTTTGAAACGCGTCACAAGTCGGCAGCGGACGTTTTCAGCATCCGTTCTTGGGCGCTAGCGGCTTCTCGTCGTTTGTGAGGCCAGTGGATTGTCCGCATCGCGGAATCGAGGCCTGGCAGCTTGTTGAAACAGGGCAGGCTCGAGCTGCGTTGGAGACCCCCGGAGGAAGACGACCGCCGCGAAACGTCTGTCACCCTTTTTCACCGCTCGGACCCGCGGTCCCCCGGACGTCGCAGTCCCCCGAGCGAACGGCGGGCGTGAGTTCGCCGATTCTGCCAGCCACGTTGCCGAAGCTCGGGCGAACGGGGGCAGTAATCCAAAAGACGAATTTCCGCTGGACTTCCCAGTTCCGCGCTGATTATGATATGGCGGCGAGAGAGCAAATCATCACGGGGTTCGATGGCTGGCTCCGGTTCCGATCCAGACGGCGAGGCGGTGAGGCCCCGCTTGTCGCGCCGCACCTCGCACAGCTCACCCGACCTTCCTGCGGAACGCGGATATGCTCACAACGACCCACCACGACCTGCATGCCACCATGACCCACGGCCGTCCCGACACCGGCGACGCTGACGCAGAGTTGTTCGCCCGGTATCAGAGTCTGCTCAAGCTGAAGTATTTTCCGTGGACCGTCCACTACCACTTCACGCGCCGACTGGGTGCGGGCGGCCAGGGAGTCGTCTATCTGACCGAGCACCGCGGCGCGGACGGGTTCACGGTGCCCGTGGCGGCCAAGGTGTTTACGCCCGAGCGCTATGACGACGCGCGGGGCTATGACGAGGCCATGCTGCGGATCGCCCACGTGTCCGCCCTTGTCGCGCGCATCCAGCAGGACAATCTGCTGTCGGTCCAGAACTTCGTCGATCACGACCGGATCCGCATGATGTTGATGGAGTGGGTCGACGGCTTCGACTTGCGCCGGCTGTCGAGCAAGGACACGCTGGCGCGGGTCAAGGACCGTGTCAGCAATCGCCGCTGGGAATACATCAACAACGTGATTGCGACGGCGGGGCCGGAGCAAACGCGTTTCAAACCGGGCGTCGCGGTCGCCATCGTCCAGGAATGCCTGATGGCCCTGGCCGCGCTGCATCGCGAGAGCATCGTCCACGGCGACATCAAGCCTTCGAACGTCATGCTGAAACGGACGGGCAACGCCAAGATCATCGACATCGGCTCCGCGTTTGAACTCGACAACCCGCCGCCGCTGCGCACCTGTACGCCGTTTTATGCCGCCCCCGAAGTGCTGGACGGCGGCGACATGACCCCCCGCAGCGATCTGGCTTCGCTGGGCTACGTGCTGGTCGAAATGCTCTCGGGCTGCCAGCCGTTCGCCGGCCTGAAGTCCTACCGGGAACTGCTGGAAGCCAAGCGGATGTTGCCCCAACAACTGCCGAAGATTCTGCCCTTTGAGGTAAGCTGCAACGAGTTGTTGATGAGCTTCTGCCGCGGCCTGATCGCCCCCGATCCGCAGATGCGATTCCAGAGCGCCGAATCGGCCAACCTGGTGAAAGACGGCGCGTCCGCCTTCCTCCGGCAACTGGTCAAAGGCGACATGTGCAGCGAGTACGAAAACGAAATCCGCCTGCTGATCGAGGAACTCCAAGAAATGAACGAGAGCCTTCACGAGGACGACCCGTCCACCCACTGAACGCCCAAGCCTCGGCAAAAACCGGCCTCGGCAAGACCCGCGAAGTTCAGGAGCACCCCCGAACCGCGCGGACTTGCTCCGGCCTTCCCGCCGGCGGCTTGGCCTCCCGGCAACTCAGTTCGCCTCGGCCCAACAACTGGCCTCGCACGCCGGGGCTTCCCGCCGTGGTGCAATGCCCAGGCGTTTCCGCATCCAGATTTCCTCGCGATCGACGTTGACTTCGGCCGGCGCCTCGACCGACAGCCGCACTCGGCCGCCCTGAACCGCCTCGACCGTAACCCGAATGCAGTCATCGATCACGATGGTCTCGCCGCACTTCCTCGATAACACCAACATCGCACACCTCCCTGAAGCGGCACCGCCGCTTGTCTAGGACGGATCTCCAACCCGTCGGTTCCAATACCCTGTCTCAATGCCCCTTCTGTATTCCCTGCAAAAACACCGGGACCAGGACCTCGACAATTTCTTCCGCACTCCGAGGCTCGCTGCCCGCTAACTCGCACTCCGCCAGTTGTCGAATCGCCCCCAGGATCATCTCCGCAACGCGTTTCACGTCCAACGCCCTGAACTCGCCGCTCGCGATGCCCTGTTCCAAAATCCCTTTCAACACGCCAATTACCTGCGCCTGCAGGCTGGCTTGTTCGCTCTTCAACTGCCCCAGCACGGAAGCGTCGTTCAGCAGAAAGTCGAACAATTCGCGTTCCTGATTGACGTGCTCGAAGTACATTCGAGCCATCGCTTCCAGCTTGCCCCGCGCGGTCTGGGAACTCGCCGCAATCTCGTGCATCTGCCCGTTGATCGGCTCGTAAGCCCTCTGGTGGACGAACTGCAGCAATCCCCGTTTACTGCGGAAATAGTTGTAAACCGTGCCCTTGGCCACGCGAGCCGCAATTGCCAGCCGCTCGATGGTCAAACCGGCGCTGCCGTGCTGGGCAATTACCGCGACGGCCGCCTCAAACAGGCCCTCTCGCATGGCTGCGTCCACCGCCGCTCTACGCCGCTCCGTCAACCTGGGCACAGGCCTCTCGCTTTCCCGATCCCGTGAGGCCGTCTTCACAGCGATCCGTCACGGTGAATTCGTTTGGATTGATCGAATATTATTCTGAATAAGCGGTCATTTTGCTGAATTTTTGTTTTTTGGTCAAGATCGATTCAAGATCAATTGGACCGGTTAAAGACTTCGAGGTACAGAATATATGTCTTGAGGGCAGTGTTGTTTGCCGCGCGGGAGTCACTGAGTCTCCGCAGAAACCGAAGTTCGCAGGCGGCGAGCGGGCGGGGCGTCAGCCCCCCGTTCCCCGAGTCACTGAGTCTCCGCAGAAACCGAAGTTCGCAGGGCCGTGTGCCGGTTGGTGACGCCGCGCGGGATCTTGAGTTTCCCAAATCCCTTGCTTAGACTACGCCTCGTGATTAAAGAACTTGCTTTTCAGAAGTGCATGTCTCCCGCCTGTGGCGCGACGTACGACGTCGGCGAGGTCCGCGTCGCCTGTGAACGCTGTGGCGGTCTGCTGGACGTCGAATACGATTGGAACCGCTTACAGCCGCCGGACAATCTGCGGTATTTCGAGCAGTGGTGGGGCCAGCGCCGGATTCCCATGCGACACAGTGGCGTGTGGCGGTTTCACGAATTGCTGCCCTATGCCGGCCCCGAATCGCTGGTCACCGTGGGCGAGGGCCAGACTCTGTTGCAGCAGTCCGACGGCGCGGCGGCGTACGTGGGCTTGAAGCCTGGCCGTTTGCACCTGCAATACGAGGGCATGAATCCTTCGGGCAGTTTCAAAGACAACGGCATGTCGGCGGCCTTTACGCACGCTCGGCTGAGCGGCGCCTCGCGGGCCGCGTGCGCTTCGACCGGCAACACCAGCGCTTCGCTGGCCATGTACTCTGCCGTAACCCGATTGATGAAAGCCGTGATCTTCATTGGTTCGGGCAAGATCTCGTACGGCAAGCTGTCGCAGGCCCTGGAATACGGCGCGTTGACGGTCCAGATCGAGGGCGATTTTGACGACGCCATGGCCCGCGTCCAGGAAGTGTCGCGGGACTTGGGCATCTATCTGGTCAACAGCGTGAACCCGTTCCGGCTGGAAGGCCAGAAGACGATCATGTTCCGGGTGCTGGAGTCGCTCAACTGGGAACCGCCTGACTGGATCGTCGTGCCGGGCGGCAACCTGGGCAACTCCAGCGCGTTTGGCAAAGCGTTTGCCGAGTTGTTCAAGCTGGGCCTGATTTCACGCGTGCCGCGTCTGGCCGTGATCAATGCCTGCGGGGCGGACACGCTGTACGAACTGTACAGCCGCCGCGGTCTGCGGTGGAACTCCGGCCAGATCGACAAGCAGCTGATCGCGGACTACTATCGCGAGTTGGACGAGCGGCAGAAGAAGGCCTCGACGATCGCCAGTGCGATCGAAATCAACCGGCCGGTCAATTTGCAAAAGTGCGTTCGCGCCTTGGAAATCTGCGACGGAGTGGTCCGGAAGGTCAGCGATCAGGACATCCTGGACGCGAAGGCCCAGGTCGGGGCGGGCGGGTTCGGCTGCGAACCGGCCAGCGCGGCCAGCGTCGCGGGCGCCAGGTTGCTGGTCCGCGAAGGCGTGATCGATCCGGACGAGCGCGTCGTGTGCGTGTTGACGGGCCATCAGTTAAAGGACCCCACGGCCACCGTCGCGTATCACACGACGGACCAGGAGCACTTCCAGAAGATCCTGGGCAGCCGCGGCATCCAGCACGCGGCGTTTGCCAATCACGCCGTGGCAGTCCCCAACGATTTGCGCCAGATAATCCAAGCCCTCGAACAACACAGTTGACGATGACCAAGACACGCGTCGCCATCAATGGAGCCGCCGGGCGCATGGGCCGGCTGCTGATCGCCCTGGGAAGCGCCGACCCGGAACTGCACATCGTCGCGGCCTTGGAACGCGCCGGGCATCCGGAGTTGGGCCACGACGCGGGGCCGCTGGCCGGCGTGTCCGCGCTGGGCGTCCCGGTGACCGCGGGCTTGGACGTGCCGGCCGACGTGCTCGTCGATTTCTCGCTGCCCGCCGGTGCGGCGGCTGCCACGGAGCTGTGCCTCGCACGCCGCCTGCCGCTGGTCATGGCGACGACCGGATTGGAAGCAGAACAGAAACGCCGACTGCACGCGGCCGCGGAGACAATCCCGATCGCGTGGGCGCCCAGCATGAGTCTGGCGGTAAACCTGACGATGAAGCTGGCGACGATGGCCGCCCGCGTGCTGAACCACGCCGGCGGCGGGGCCGACGTGGAGATCATCGAGCGTCATCACCGTTTCAAGAAAGACTCGCCCAGCGGCACGGCGCTGCGGTTCGGCGAGTTGATCGCGGCCGAAATGGGCCAGACCCAACAGACGCACGGCCGCGAAGGCGTTGTCGGCGAGCGGCCGCACGGCGAGATCGGGTATCACGCCGTCCGCGCCGGCGACAATCCAGGCGAACACACGATCCTGTTCGGCCTGCTGGGCGAAAGCATCGAACTGACCGTGCGGGCCACCAACCGCGACTGTTACGCCCTGGGCGCCTTTGCCGCCGCGAAATTCGTCGCCCGCCAGCAACCCGGCCTGTACACGATGAACGACGTGCTGGGCCTGTGACCCCGGCCGGTTGCGTCAGCCCAACGCCTTGTCCGAGATGTCTTTGCGGCACCAGGCGCCGGGCCAGCGGATGCATTTGACGGCGGTGTAAGCCTGCCGCTTGGCCGCCGCGATCGAATCGCCCAGGGCCGTCACGCCCAGCACGCGGCCGCCGGACGTAACCACTTGGCCGTCGGCCAGCGCCGTCCCGGCGTGGAACACTTTCACATCCGGCAAGCCGGCCGCATCGTCCAGTCCGCGAATTGGCCGGCCCTTGGCGTACTTGCCGGGATAGCCTTCGCTGGCCATCACCACGCACACCGCAGGACGCGGGTCCCACTCCAATCCGCCGATCCGATCCAGGCGGCACTCGGCGGCGGCTTCCAGAACCTCGGCCAAGTCGGTCTTGAGCCGCATCAGCAGCGGCTGGCACTCCGGATCGCCAAAGCGGACGTTGTACTCCAACACCTTCGGGCCTTGACGCGTGATCATCAGTCCGGCGTACAGGACGCCCTGGAACGGGGCCCCTTTGCGTTTCATCGCGTGGACGGTCGGAACGAGGACGTGCGCCTCGATCCAACTCAACATGGTTTCGCCCACCAGCGGCGCAGGGCAGTAGGCGCCCATGCCGCCCGTGTTCGGGCCGCGGTCGCCGTCGTAAGCCGGTTTGTGGTCCTGGGCCGGCGGCAGCGTGACGATCGTCCGCCCGTCGGTGATCGCCAGCACGCTGGCTTCGTGGCCGTCCAAACGCTCTTCGATCACCAGTTCCCGGCCGGCTTCCCCGAACACGCGCTGGCGGGCGATCTGGTCGATCGCCTCCAGGACCTCCTCACGCCGCGAACAGACAATGACTCCTTTGCCCGCCGCCAAGCCGTCCGCTTTCACCACCAGCGGCACTTCCTGCTCCTGGTCCGGATACCGTTCCCGCACGTACCGGCAGGCCTCGTCGGGATCGGAGAAGACGAGGTAATCGGCGGTCGGGACGTCGGCGTCCCGCAGCAGGTCCTTGCAGAAGACCTTGCTGCCTTCCAGTCGGGCTGCCGCTTTCGTGGGCCCGAAGATCCGCAGCCCTTCCGCCCGGAACGCGTCCACGATCCCGTCCGCCAACGGCGCCTCCGGGCCGACCACCGTCAAAGCGACGTCCTGGGCGCGGGCAAACTGGATCAGCTTCGGGAAATCGTCCAGCGGCAGATGCACGTTCACGGCCTCGACCGCCGTCCCCGCGTTGCCGGGCGCGACATAGACCCGTTTCACTCGTGGGCTCTGAGCCAGTTTCCAGGCCAAGGCATGTTCGCGACCGCCGTTGCCGATCACTAAGACGTTCATTCGCAGAAGTTCCTTCAGCAGATTTCACCGGACAACCGTTCCGCACGACCCAGGATTCTACCCGCCCCGCAGAAAAAACTGCAGGGGGTGGGGCCGCCGCATTGAAGACCCGCAGGAGCAACGGCTCGGAGCCCCGCCGCAAATCACCGACTCCGCAAAACCCTACGGAGGCACAAACGCTGGGGCAGCCTGGACAGACTCGGCGAGTTCCCGCGCTTCCCGGAACAGGCAGTCGTATTCGATGCGCTCGATCCAAGACAGCTCGCGGCCCGGTTGTGCGAGCCAGCGGCGAGTTCGTTCCATCCAGCGGCAGGCTTCCTCGATCCGGCCTGATTGGCAGTTGGCCATCGCCAGAAACAACCAGTCCAAGGGCGTGCCGTCGACCGAGTGCAATTCGACGGCACGCTCAAGGTCGCGAATTGCCTGTGAAAAAGAAGGACAGGCATCCCGCGCCACCGTTTTTTCCCATTGGTTTTCGCAGGTCGGCTGGGAGCCGGACCCGTTGTCCAACAGGCGGTTGAGGAGATTTTTGCTGGTTGGCGTCGCCGGTTGGATTTTCTTCCTCAAACATGATTGCCATCCGGCGGCTTCGGCGTTATGAACTGTATTTACTGTATCCGCATAGGCGTGCTGATTCGACATGTCCTCGGTGGGGGCACGACGCTTGTCGGGCGTGTGACTGACGGTTGCGGATCGACGGTGATGCCTCCGAGGCGATTCGTTACGAGATGGTCGCATTCCGATTGTCTATTGTTCGGAGTGTTCGAGTTCTACCTTTCTTCAACTGGCCTAGCCGCTTCGCCGATATGATGCAGTCGCGGTCCCGGTTACTACATGGGCTGATGCTTACGGCGGCGACGCGACGTTGAAAGTGGAGCAAACCCATGCAGCCTCGCCGCCAAGGAGCGTCTCGCCGCGTCGTTCGGGACTCAACCTCCCTGCGCGGGTGCCCGCAACGCCGTCGCCGTTTTTTCCGCCGCCTCGTCTGTGAGTCGCTGGAGGATCGGCGACTTCTGGCGGTGGAGGGACTGTTTAGTGGCGCACAGACGCTAGACCGGGAAGTGTTCTTTGATTTCGTCGTGCAACCGGCCGAGACGACCGCGGTCGCGTCCAGCGGCGTTTCGGACACCGGAGTGCTGGGGGCGGGGGGCGGGGATTTTTCACCCGCGTCAGCGGCGTCGGATCAAGGCATCGCGCTCTTACCGGGTCCCGCTGCAGGTGCCGGTTCGGTAGGAGTGGTGTTGGATTCGACGGGTGTTCCTTTCGACGGTTTTTTGAGGTTGGCGCCGGAGGCGGTGACAGTCCCTGCACCTGCCGTTCCCGCGGATGAGATGCCGGAGGCAAGTTTGGTTGTTGACGCGATTCCGGCCGCGGATACTCCGACGCCGGGCCTGGGTTGGCAGACGATCGTCGAGGAGACATTTGAAGGCGCGTTCCCGGCCGAGAACTGGCGAATCTACGGAAGCCCGAGTTGGGACGATGTGAATTACTCGGCGCACCGTGGTTCGTGGAGTGCCTACTGTGTCGACACGGGCGTCTCCCCGCCGGGGCCCTATCCGAACAACGCCAACGCCTGGATGGTATACGGGCCCTTTAGCCTGGCTGACGCGGACGACGCCCAGGTGGACTTCTGGTATCGCAACAAGTCCGAGACCGATTACGACTACTTCCGCTGGATGGCGTCGATCGACGGCCAGCAGTTTTCCGGCTGGCAGATCAGTGGCAATCAAAACAGCTGGCGTTCCCAGACTTTCGATCTCACGAACGTCCCCGGCCTGGGCAATTTGGCTGGGCGGAACCAAGTGTGGATCGCTTTTTCGTTTGTCAGCGACGGTTCCACGACTGACGTCGGCGCCTTTGTCGACGACGTCGTGATCTCGAAGTCCGTACCCGCCACGGCCGACTTGGCCTCGCAAGACTTGTACGTCGCCGATCCCGACGCCCTGGACAGGCCCCTGACGACGGTCATGGAGGGCCAGGAGGTGGCCCTGGTACACCGTTTCACCTATTCCGGTCCCAACCCGAGCGTGACACACACCAACCGGCTACAGTTGGACAGCGGTTCCGCGGGGGACTGGACGGGGACGCTGAGCGGCGCGGGTACCTGGTACCTCTATCAGCCGTGGTCGGCCACCGCCGGTACGCATCGGCTGCGCGGCTGGCTGGACGTCGCCAACACGATGACGGAGGCCAACGAAACCAACAACACCCGCGACGAAAATCCTTGTTTTAGCGTCACCGCCACAGCGGATCTGGCCGCGGTCGACTTGTATCCGGCCTTACCTTCCGACCTGACGACACCCCTGGCCACGGTCATCGAGGGGCAGGCCGTGGCGCTGGTGTACCGGTTCACGTATACGGGCAGCACCCCCAGTGTGACGCACACGGATCGCCTGCAACTGGACGACGCGGCTCCGGGCGAGTGGATGGGCAGCCTCGATTCCGTGGGCACGTGGTACCTGTATCAGACGTGGACTGCGACGGCGGGCTCGCACCGGCTCCGCGGTTGGCTGGACGTTACGGGCGCGATGAACGAGTCAAACGAAACGAACAATACGCGCGACGAGGATCCCGCCTTCCGGGTCAGCACGCTGGCGAACTTGGCGTCGCTGGACGTCTACCCGGCGGACCCCGACGACCTGGCGACGCCGCTGACGACGATCACCGCGGGCCAGGACGTCATGCTGGTGCATAAGTTCACGTACACCGGCCCAACCCCATCGGTGCCCCACACCGAACGTCTCCAGTTGGACGGCGAGTCGCCACGTGACTGGACGGGGACGCTCGCCAGTGCGGGCACGTTTGTGTACTACTCGGCCTGGACGGCTACGGCCGGAAGCCACCGGCTCCGCGGCTGGCTGGATGTCAACAATGGGATGGCGGAATCCAACGAAGGCGACAACTTCCGGGACGAGAACCCCGCTTTTACCGTCTCCACGACAGAACGCGGCCAGATTCAAGGGACCAAGTGGCGCGACGTGGACGGGGACGGGGGCCGGGACGCGGATGAAACAGGCCTGTCGGGCTGGAAGATCTATCTCGACTCGAACCGGAATGGGCTGTGGGACGCGACGGAGCCGTTTCAAATGACTTCCGCCGCGGGCAACTACACCTTTGCCGACTTGCCGCCCGGAACGTACACCGTGGCGGAGGTGTCTCAGGACGGCTGGCGCCAGACGCATCCGAGCACGGCCGCAGCCAGCTCACCGACGGATTCGCGATTCTCCTGGACCGGCTGGGCGGTCGAGAACTTGTCCGCCCCGGACCAGCAGACGGCGACCTTGGATTATCTGTTCTCCGGAACCCCGGAAATCGATCTGATTGACGGAGCTGCCCGTATTTCGCTGGAGGGCGAAGAGACGTGGGCCGCCGATTATGAGCCGATCATTCCGGTGCGCGGATCCGCCATCGTCTTGCCACAAGGCACTTCGGTCGTCTCGGTAGATGTGGACCCAGGGCCGGGTACGGTGATTGGCACGGGGCTTGAACTGCTGGTCGCCGATCCCTCCCCGACGCTGGCTGGTGACGGTTCGGGTTCGCCGACGACGGCCGGCGCCTCCATTACGACAGCCGACATGGTGCGGTTCTCGAATCAGACCTTGAACGGTTACAGCCTGGGCATCTTGCGGGTGTTTCCCCTTCGCTACGATTTGGCGACCGGGACGGTGACGTACCATTCCCAGGTCTCGGTCCGCGTGACGGTCCAGGACGGTCAGGCAGCCGCGTTACCGCTGTTCCGCGGGGATGCTCTGGACGCGGAGAGCGTGGCCGACTTCGTCGACAATCCGACGACCGTGGCCAGTTATCGGAAGACCACGGACCAGGCGCCAAGTCAATTGCCGCCGGGAGGACCGTTTACGTACGTGATTGTGACCCCCAATGCGCTCGCGGCCGCCTTCCAGCCGCTGGTCGGGCAGAAGGTCCATCGCGGGGTTACCGCGACGGTCGTGACCACGGAGTACATCAATAGCAACTACACGGGCACCGAGAACCATGATCTGGCCGACAAGGTCCGGCAATTCACGGCCGATGCCTACAGCCACTGGAATACCCGCTGGCTGTTGCTGGGCGGAGACGCGGACGTAGTCCCGACGCGCGTAGTCACAAGCAATGGCAGTACGGACGACGGTCTGGCTACCGATCTGTACTTTGTCTGCCTGGACGGGACTTGGAATGGTGACGGCGACGGAGTCTGGGGGGAAGCCAACGACGGCGCCGGCAATGGCGATGTCGATCTGGCGGCGGAAGTTTACGTGGGCCGCGCCCCTGTCAGCAATGTGAGCGAAGCCAGTTACTTCGTGAGCAAGACCGTCGAATACGAAACGACGGCGCACCCCAACGCTACCCGCGCCGTTTGGCTGGGCGAACAACTGGATAACCGGCCTACCTGGGGCAGTTATTCGAAGTTTCCCATCCGCGAGGACGCGTTGCCGGATGACTGGGCCGTCACGGAGCGGTACGACTCGGTTCTGGAAGACTGGACCAGATCGCAATTCCTTGCGGATCTCAATGCCAGTCCGCACATCGTCAACCACCTTGGGCACGCCAACGAGACCTATAACGCTCGCCTGAGTCTCAGTGACGTGGACGGGCTGACAAACGCGTTTCCGTACTTTATGTACTCGCAGGGCTGCTATTCCGGCGCCTTCGACCTGACGGACACGATCGCGGAACGGCACGTTGTGAGCCGTAACGGAGCCTTCGCGGTGATCATGAACACCCGCTACGGCTGGTACGTCCCAGGCAATACTCCCGGCGCCAGTCACCACTGGGACTACGAGTTCTGGGACGCGATGTTCAACGAACAGCTCGGCCATCTCGGCCAGGCAAATCACGATTCCAAAGCCGACAACCTGTTTCGGGTGGGGACGTCGGGGACGTCGCGCTGGATCCATCTGGAACTGACCTTGTTTGGCGATCCGGAGACGTCCCTGCAGACCGCCACCGACTTGCCCGGGACCCACACGGTCACGCTTGCCGCGGGACAGGTCGTGACTGGCAAGGACTTCGGCAATTGGCCCTTGCAGGCTGGAGAGATTCGGGGAACCAAGTGGAACGATTTGGACGGCGACGGCGTGAAGGAAGCCGGGGAGCCCGGCCTGGCCGGTTGGCAAATCTATGTCGATCTGGATCAGGATGGCCAACGGGACGAGGCTGAGCCGGCGCAGCTGACGGACGCTAACGGCGATTACGTCCTCAGCGGTTTGGCGGCCGGCAGCTATCAACTGGCGGAGGTCCCGCAGTCGGGCTGGCAGCGGACCTTTCCCGCCGCCCCCGGCTATCACACCGTGACGCTCGCCGCCGGTCAGGTTGTGCCCGGCATGAACTTCGGCGGCTGGCAGCCGGGTGAAATTCGCGGCGCCAAATGGAACGACTTGGATGGGGACGGACTTCACGATGCCGGCGAGCCGGGCCTGGCGAACTGGAAGATCTATCTCGACACCAACCGCAGCGGGCAGTGGGACGCGGCGGAACCGTTCCAACTCACGGATGCGGACGGGAACTATGCGTTCACCCGGCTGGCTGCCGGCTCGTACACCCTGGGCGAGGTGCCGACACCGGGTTGGCAGCAGACGTTTCCGGCGACCGGGACGGGCGGTGCGGCCAGCGTGGAACGGTTCGCCTGGACGGGCTGGCTAGCCGACGATCCCGGCGTGCCGAGCGCGCAGAGCACGTGGCTGGAATACACCTTTCCCGACATCCCGACGCTGGAAGTGGCCGGTAGCGGCACGGCGCTGTCCCTGTCCGGCGAGCAACTGTGGGTGTCGGAAGGCGATCCAATTGTGCCGGTGCGCAATTCCCCGATCCTCTTGCCGCAGGGCAGTCGGATCGTGTCCGTGGAAGTGGACCCGGGGCCGGGAATCGTCTTGGCCACCGAAGTGGACCTCGTGGTGGGCGAGCCCTTGACCGGCGATGATTTGCCGGACGCTGCCGGCGGCGCGACCGCGACGTCTTCGCTCACCACCGCGGACATGGTCGCCTTCTCCCACCAGACCTTGTATGGCTACGATCTGGGCATGCTGCGTGTGTTCCCGATCCGCTACGATCAGCCGACGGGGACCGTCATCTTCCATCCCCAGGTGTCCGTGCGGGTCACGACCGAGGGCGCCGACGGGGGCTCCGTCTCGCCGTTGCTGCGCGACGACCCCGAAGACGCCGCGGCCGTGATGGGCCTGGTGGACAACCCCAACGGCGTGGCCGGGTACGAAGCGGGCGCGGGCACTCCCAGTACGCTGCTGCCAGCCGATGGCCCGTTCCAGTATGTCGTGGTCACGACCGAGGCCTTGGCGCCCGCCTTCGAGCCGCTGGTCGCCCAGAAGGTCCGCCGCGGCGTGACCGCCGACATCGTGACGACCGAGTACATCGCCAGCCAATATGCCGGGACCGAGACACACGATTTGGCCGACAAGATCCGGGAGTTCGTAGCCGATGCCTACGCCACTTGGAACATCCGCTGGCTGCTGCTGGGCGGTGACTCCGGGGTGGTTCCGGCGCGAGGCGTGTACGCATCCTATTACACCACGGTCGACAACAACCTGCCTACCGATCTGTACTATGTCTGTCTCGACGGTAGCTGGAACGGGGACGGCGACAACCTGTGGGGCGAAAGCAACGACGGTCCGGGGGGGCACGACGTCGACCTGGCCGCCGAGTTGTACGTCGGCCGGGCCCCGGTCGGGGATTTGACCGAGGCGGCGAATTTCGTCAACAAGACCATCCAATATGAAACCCAGGTGCATCCGCACGCGGCGCAAGCGCTCTGGCTCGGCGAAAAACTGGACAACCGGCCGACGTGGGGCAGCTACTCGAAAATCCCTATCCGCGACGACATTTTGCCGGATGACTGGGCACTCACCGAGCGCTACGACACAGCCAGCAGCACGTGGACCAAGTCGCAACTCATTGCGGATCTGAACGCCAGCCCCCACATCGTCAACCACCTGGGGCACGCCAACCAGACCAGCAACGCCCGGCTGAACATCTCCGACGTCAATGGGCTGACGAACAGTTTTCCTTACTTCATGTACTCGCAAGGTTGCTACTCCGGCGCCTTCGACTTGACCGAATCGATCGCCGAGCGACACGTGGTCAACTCCACCGGCGCCTTTGCGGTGATCATGAACACGCGGTACGGATGGTACCAGCCGGGAAACGTTCCCGGTGCCAGTCACCATTGGGACTACGAGTTCTGGGATGCGGTCTTCAACGAGGACCTGATGCACCTCGGCCAGGCGAATCACGATTCCAAGCTCGACAACCTGTTTCGTGTGGAAAGCACCGGCACCGACCGCTGGATCAACTTTGAGGTGATGCTTTTTGGCGATCCGGAGACACCGTTCCAAGTGGCGGCCGGCGTGCCGGGGACGCACACGGTCGTGCTGCAGCCGGGGCAGGTGGTCACCGGCAAAGACTTCGGCAACCGGTCCGCGCAAGCAGGGCAGATCCGTGGGATCACCTGGAACGACAAGGACGGAGACGCCGTCCGCGATGGCGGCGAAGCGGGAGTCGCCAGCCGGCGCATCTATGTGGATGAAAACCAGAACGGCCAGTGGGACGCAGGCGAGCCGGCGCAGCTGAGCGACGCCGACGGCGCCTACGCCTTTACCGGCCTGCTGGCGGGCAGCTATCGCGTGGTCATGGCCGAGACGGACGGCTGGCAGCAGACCTTTCCGCCGGCGCCCGGATATCACACCGTCACGCTCAGTGTCGGGCAGGTCGTGGAAAACCTCAACTTCGGCCAGTGGCAACTGGGCCAAATCCGCGGCTCGGCGTGGCAGGATCAGGACGGCGACGGCGTTCGCGACAGCGGCGAGCCGGGCCTGTCGAACTGGCGCATCTACCTGGACGGCAATTTGAACGGCCAGTGGGACACGGGCGAATCCTCCCAAGTGACCGATGCCAGCGGCAACTATGCGTTTGTTGGCCTGCATGCCGGGACCTATCGCGTGGCAGAGGTCGTGCAATCGACTTGGCAACGGACGTACCCGCCGGCGCCGGGTTACCACACGGTGACCCTGGCCGCCGGTCAGACGGTGCCCGCCATCGACTTCGGCAACCGGGCCTCCGCTGGGATACAGGGCACGGTCTGGCAGGACAGCGATGCCGACGGCGTGAAGGATAGCGGCGAGGCGGGGTTGGCGAATTGGCGAGTCTACGTCGATGGCAACCAGAACGGGCAATGGGACACCGGGGAACCGTCGCAGACGACCACGGCCAGCGGCGATTACACGTTTGCCGGCCTGCCGCCGGGCGTGTATCGGGTGGCCGAAGTCGTGCAGACCGGTTGGCGGCAGACGGCCCCCGCCTCGCCCGGCTACCACTCCGTCACCCTGGTTGCCGGCCAGGTCGTCACGGGTGTCGATTTCGGCAACTGGCAGCCGAGCCAGCTCCGGGGCCTGGTCTGGAACGACCGGGACGCCGACCGTGTGAAGGACAGCGGCGAACCCGGCTCGGCGGGTTGGCGCGTCTATCTGGATCGCAATCAGAACGGGCAATGGGACGCCGACGACCCCTCGCAGCTCACCGACACCAATGGCCAGTACAGCTTCACCGAACTGGTGGCGGGCACCTACCGCGTGGCGGAGGTCCCGCAGACCGGCTGGCTGCAAAGCCATCCCGCGTCGCCGGGATTCCACACGGTTACCTTCGCGATCGGCCAAATCGTGGACAACATCGACTTTGGCAACTGGCAACCGGCGGAGATCCGTGGGACGAAATGGAACGACCTGGACGGCGATGGCGCACGGGACGCTGGCGAGCCCGGTCTGGCCGGTTGGCAGATCTACCTGGACGGCAATCAGAACGGCCAGTGGGATACGGGCGAGTCCGTGCAGGTGACCGACAGCGGCGGCAACTATGCCTTTGCGCAACTGGTGCCCGGAAGCTACCGCGTCGCAGAAGTGCCGCAGGCGGGCTGGCAGCAGCGGTTCCCGGCCGTGCCCGGCCATCACACGCTGACGGTGTCCGCTGGACAGGTGCTGAGCAACATCAACTTCGGCAACTGGCAACCCGCCCAAATCGGCGGCACGGTCTGGAACGACCTGGACGGCGACGGAGTCCCGCAGGCGGCGGAGCCGGGCTTGAGCAACTGGCGCGTGTACATCGACCAGAATCAGAATGGCCAGTGGGAGGCTGGCGAGCCCGTGCAGACGACCGATGCCACGGGAGACTATGCGTTCACCGGCTTGGGCGTGGGGACATACCGGATCGCGCACGTCGTCCAAGCCGGCTGGCGGCAAACGTTCCCCAGCGCTCCGGGCTACCACGGGGTGACGGTCGCTCCGGGCGAAGCGGTAAGCAACATCCGCTTCGGAAACCGGGCCGAGAGCGGCGTCCCGCGCGTCCATCCGGCGGGCCGCCTGCAGCAGGGCGGCGGCGACTTGGACGTTTACGGCATCGCGCCCGCGGTGTTTGTCGGCGATTGGAACGTGGACGGACGGAAAGACGTGATCGCCGGCAACTACTCGCCCAATGCCTACGTTTTTGTCTATCTAAACGTAGGAACGGACGCCGCGCCGCAGTTGACATCGCCGTTCCGTGTCCAGGATGCGGCGGGGGACATCTCGGGAGTTGTGAACGCCGAGCCCGCGTTGACCGATTGGAATCATGACGGTCTGCAGGATCTGCTGATGGGTCAACTCTACGGGTTGTTCGTCTATCTCAATGAAGGCACGGCGGCAGAGCCTCGGTTCAGCAACGGTACGCCCGTCAAGACTCGTGATGGGAGCGATCTCGGCGGTCCGCTGTGCGTCAAGGATTGGAACAACGACGGACTCCCCGACCTCTTGTGGAACGTCGAGGGCTCGATGGATCACGCCTACGTCTTTCTGTCGCTCAATGACGGCACCTTGGATAGTCCGTCTTTTCCGCAGGGGCAGAAACTGTCGGCCGGCGGTCAGACGATCCACGAGACCTACGCCAACGCTCCGGTCGTCGCCGACTGGGATCGGGACGGGAAAAAGGACCTCCTGCTGCGGCGGAGCGATGGCTTTGTCTGGTGTCGGAACATCGGCACGGATGGCGCTCCCGTTTTGGACTCGCCACAGGCCATCCTGTTAGACAGCGGTGAGCCGCTCACACTCTACGGCGGCGATGGCGTCGGGAATTTCTCCGCCGTTGACTGGAACAACGATGGCGTGCTGGACGTTGTGGCGGGGGACTACGACGGCCACATCGAGGTTTTCTTGGGAACCTTGCCGGACAGCCAGGGGGCCATCCGGGGCAGCGTCTGGAACGACGTCGACGGCGACACCGTGAAGGACGGCGGCGAAGCGGGGCTGGCCGACTGGCGCGTATACCTGGACGCCAACCAAAACGGCCAATGGGAGAGCACGGAGCCGTCCCAGTTGACGGACAGCAGCGGGAATTACGCATTCACCAGCGTGGCGGCTGGGACGTACCGGGTAGCGGAAGTCTTGCCCTCCGGCTGGCAGCAGACCGCGCCCGCAGCGCCCGGCTACCACACGGTCACGGTGACGCCGGGGCAAATCGTGACGGGCAAGGATTTTGGCAACCAGCAGACGGCCGCCACGCCCGAGTTCTACGTGACCACGAATGCGGGCCTCGAAGTCGTGTATTCGGACGGCACGCACGCAGTAGTGACCAGTGACGTTGATCGGGAGGCGGGGGTCGAGGTTCGCGGCGATCGGGTGCATGTGTACCAATCGAGCACCCGCGAGATCGTCGGCCGTGACGCAAGTGGCAACGCGGTCAGTTGGACCCCCGTGCCGACGGGGCTGTCTTTCCTCCGTTTCACCGCCCTGGAAGACGGACGCTTCGCACTGCTCAGTCAGGCGAACGACGAGGTCTATTTTCTCAATCCCTCCGGCTCGCTACTGCAGACCGCCAAGCTGAAAGCCGAACCGGACGGCAAGTGGCAGGACGTCGACGCCGTGCAAGTCGGCAACCGGCTAATCGTTGCCGAGGACGGGGATTATCACGTCTTGGCGATCGACCTGGACACGTACACCGTATCGCTGATGAAGGACCTCAGCGCCTGGTCGGGCTGGCTGCGCACGATTGACTACGCCTTTGGCAAGTACTACGTGTGCTTGAGCGACCGCGTCCTGTCTTTCACGGAGGGCGGCGAGGTCACCAGCGTGGGCACGTTGCCGGTGTATCACATTCGTAGTATTTCTGTGGAGGGGGCCTTCGCGTATGTGACGGTCAACTTTGCCGACGCCATCTACCGCATGGACCTGAGCACGGGCCAAGCCGCGGTGTTCGCCAGCAATCTGGACTACCCGGTGGATCTGGAGAGCGCCAGCCGTACGGTCGGCGGCGAGATCCGCGGCAGCGTTTGGCACGATCAGGACGGTGACGGCCTGTGGGACAGCGGCGAAGCGGGACTGGGGTGGCCCTTGTATCTGGACGTCAACGCGAATGGTGTCCCGGACGCTGGGGAAGCAATCACAATCGCCGGGGCGACTGGAAAGTACGCCTTCACGGGCTTGGCGTCGGGTACTTATCGGGTCGCTGAATTTGCCGCGGATGCTTGGCGTCAGACCGCGCCGCCCGGCGGTACGTACACGGTGACGCTCAGCGACACCGAAGTGGTCGCCGGCAAGGACTTCGGCAACCAACGGTTGGTCGATACGGCGAAGTGGTTCGTGAGCACCCGCGACGGGCTGGAGTCCGTGCGTTGGGACGGCACCCATCAGGTGCTGGTCAGCGGGACCAGCAGCACGCCGGGCGTCGAGGTCCGCGACGATCGGTTATACGCCTATCTGTCCGGCGATCGGGTGATCGCGGCCTTCGACCTCGACGGCCACGAGCAGAGCCGCACGCCCGTGCCGACGGGCCTGTACTTCATCGGGTTCACGGCCCTGGAAGACGGCCGCTTCGCCTTGCTGAACAATTGGGGGGACGAAGTCTACTTCCTCGATGTCAACGGTACCGTGCTGCACACTGCCAAGCTGAAGCCCGAGGGAGACGACCATCTGCAAAACGTCTACGGCATTCAAGTTGGTAACCGGCTGATCGTCTCCGAAGATGGCGACCATCACGTGCTGGCCATCGACCTCGATACCTACGATGTTTCGCTTTTCAAAGACTTGTCGAGTTGGCCGGGCCGGCTGGGCGCTATCGACTACGCTTTCGGAAAGTACTACGTCTGCCAAAGCACACAGATCCTTTCCTTCACCGAATCCGGCGCGGCGACGGTGGTCGCCACGCTGCCCGCGGGCAACCTGACGGGCATCACGGTGGAGGGCGAGACGGCCTACGTGACGGTCAACCACTCAGGTATGATGTACAGCGTCGATCTCACCACCGGTCAAGCGGCGCTGTTCGCCAGCGGGTTCAACTATCCGGAGGATTTGGCGAGCGCCCACCGCACGGTAGGCGGCGAGATCCGCGGCAGTGTGTGGGACGACCAGGACGGCGACGGCGCATGGGACGGCGGGGAGCCGGGGCTCAGCGGCTGGCGGGTGTACGTGGACGCCAACGGGAATCAGGCTTGGGACGCCGCGGAAGTCAGCACGCTGACCGGGCCGACTGGCACGTATGCGCTCACGGGACTGGCCGCGGGGACGTACCAAGTCGGCGAAGTAGTTCCTTCCGAGTGGCAGCGGACGGCACCGGCGGCGGGATGGTACTCCCTCACGCTCGGCGAAGACCAGTTGCTGGTCGGCAAGGATTTCGGCAACCGACGGACCAACCGCCCCCCAACGGCCATCGCGGACGCCTACAGTGTGTACGAGGACGGTATCCTCACCGTCCCAGCGCCGGGGGTGCTGGCCAATGACGTCGAGCCTGACGGTCAACCGCTCTCCGTGGTCCTGGTGGACGGTCCGCTTCACGGCACTTTGATACTACAGGCCAACGGTTCGTTCCAGTACCTGCCGAACGTCAATTACAACGGCGCCGACCAGTTCACGTACCAAGCCAATGACGGCGAACTGGATTCCAATCCCGCTACGGTGACACTGACCGTGGTGCCCGTGGATGATCCTCCCGCCCCTGTGCTGATCACCTTCGACTTGTTGCCCGATGGTTCGTCGCCGGTCGCAGGGACACCGATCGGCGACGTCTATGCCGGCTACGGCGTGACCTTCGGGAGCCTGTTGCCGCAGGACCCCACCTCTCCCACGTTTGGGGACTTCAGCGGTTCGTCTGCGACGCTCCTGGCCCAGGACTATTCCCGCACGCCGGAGCAGCCTTTCAACGTTGCCGCGCGCTTTACGGGGCCGGTTAGCACGGTCAGTGCGGACGTGTATGCGGCCAGCGGTTACTCGGTGACGATGACCGCGCTGGACGCGGACGGCGGCGAACTGGCTTCCGTGACGTCAGCGGCCGGTGTCAGCGTGTTCAAGGGCACGCTGGTGCTGACAGATGTCGGGCCGATCCGCACCGTGGTGTGGCAGACATCTGATCCCGTGATTGCGTCTCCGGGCGTCGACAATCTGGCGATCAATCGGCAGTTGGGTCTGGCGTTCGAGCGCGCCACCCTCCAGGAAAACGGCGACCGGACGACGGCCACGGTCACGCGCTACGGCGGGGATTTCGGTGACCCGCAGGTAGTGCGACTGGTCAGCACCGATCCTACGGAACTCGCCGTGCCGGCGGAAATCACGATCCCCGCGGGCCAGGCGGCCGTGTCGTTTTATGTGGATGCCGTCGACGATGCCTTGCTCGACGGGACGCAAGCCGTCACGGTGACAGCCACGGCCGACGGTTATCCGCTGGCTAGCGCAGGGTTGGACGTGCTGGATCACGAGACGTTAACCGTCGCAGTCGACCGTCCGACCGTGGCTGAGAGCCTGGATCAGAGGGCGGTTGTGGTGTGGATCACGCGCAGCAACGTCGGCGACTTGGACCAGTCCCTGCGGGTCGACCTGGCGACGAGCGATCCAAGCGAAGCCGTCATTCAGCCCTTCGTTTGGCTTCCGGCCGGTTACCAGACCGTCGGCGTGTACTTGGCCGCAGTCGACGACTCCCTGCTGGACGGCCTCCAGGAGGTGACGGTTTCCGCCACGGCCCCCGGATACGTCGGTGCCGATGACGTCTTGGCCGTCATGGACTACGAAACGCTCACGGTCGACATCGTGGCCGACGCGATCAGCGAGTCGGGAGGCGCTGCCACGGCCACCGTGTTTCGAGACAGCACCGACATCGCCCAACCGCTGGTCGTCGCACTCGTCAGCAGCGATCCGACGGAAGCGTCCGTTCCCCCGGAAGTGGTCATTCCGGCCAACGCGCCGTCGATTTCGTTTACCGTCACCGCCAACGACGATGCATGGCTGGACGGCGCGCAACTGGTGTCGATCAGGGCCTCCGCAGCGGGCTATGCCGCCCACAGCGACACGGTGACCGTGCTGGACCACGAGTCGCTGACGGTGACGATCGCAGTCGCAGAAATCAGCGAATCCGCTGGGAGTACGACGGCCTCTGTCACCCGCCACAACACGGACATCGGCCAACCGCTGACCGTCTGGCTGACTAGCAGCGATATGAGCGAGGCCACCGTTTCGGAGTTTGTGGTGATCCCAGCCAACGTCGCGACGGTCACGTTTTCCGTCACCGTCGTGGACGACTTGCTGGTGGATGGGGCTCAAATCGTCGCGATCACCGCCCAAGCTCCCGGTTACGTGGCGGGCAGCGAATCCCTCCAGGTCATTCAGTCACCCGTGGATTGTGGCGACGCCCCCGATGATGCGCTCAACCCCGCCGACTACGCCACGTGGTTGGCCAGCGACGGGGCCGCCCATGTGATTACGGGCGGCATCTATCTCGGCACAAACGTCGATGCGGATGCGGACGGCCAGCCGACGGCGGGGGCGGATGGAGATGATACGGATGCGGGGGGAGATGACGAGGACGGGGTCGTGTTCTTGACGCCCTTGATTCGCGGATCGGTCGCGGAGTTGACCGTCAACGCGTCAGCGTCGGGCTTGCTCGACGCCTGGATCGACTGGAACGGCGACGGCGACTGGGCGGATGCGGACGAGCAGGTGTTCACGGATCGCTTGCTGGCCGCGGGCGCCAATGATTTGGCGATCGCGGTTCCGGAGTCGGCCAAGGCTACCAAGCCCACCGCGCCGACATTCGCCCGTTTCTCTCCGCCTCGGCTCCGAAAGCGGCGCCGAGCATCGTGAATGCCACTGAGCTTGGACTCGAAAGATATGGAGGGACGTCATGAACCCCAGCGAGAACGGCGCACCCAGAAAGACGGCCGCGCCGCAGACTATGAAATTAGCTGACCGCGTAGCTCGGCTGGGCACTGAGACGGCCTTCGCCGTCTCGGCCGAAGCTGCCGCCCATGCCGCCAAGGGAAACCGCGTGTTTCCCTTCCATCTCGGCGACATGAACCTGCCGACTCCGGCCAACATCCAGGAGGCCGCGGTCCGCGCCCTCGAAGCGTTCGATCAGGAAGGGCATCGTGCCGCCGGAGTGGCTCCAGATCATGCGCACGTCAGGGAAGCGGCGGGCCGCGCCGCGATCGCACGGGCAAGATCGGCGAGTCGCACACCTCGGTCGACCTGGTCAGTCGCGGCGTGGCGGGGCACCTCCGCGGGGCGGTGAAGAACTCGGTTGATCTCCTGCTGGCCCGGGGCGTGCTGCTGGCCTCCTGGCCCGCGCGGATGAAGGCGTGCACCTGCTGCGCCTGCTCCGGGCTGGCGGTGCGGCCGGTGAGCGCCAGGCGAACCGGGTGAACGGCGTTGCCAAACTTGATGCCCTGCGCCAGGGGCAGGGTCTCGCCATAGTTGATGGTGTTGGTTTGCCGGCGCATATAGTATTTCCAGGAGTCGGAGCCTGACTCGCGCCCGCCGCCGGTGTCTTTCTCCCCGCCAAAGGCGCCTCCGATCTCTGCGCCCGAGGTGCCGATGTTCACATTGGCAATGCCGCAATCGGAGCCTGCATCGGAGAGGAACTTCTCGGCTTCAATGAGGTTTTGGGTGAAGATGGCCGACGACAAGCCCTGGGGAACGTCGTTGTTCAGGCGGATGGCCTCTTCGATGGTGCTGTATCTGATCAGGTAAAGAATGGGGGCGAAGGTCTCTTCCTGGACGATGTGGTAATGGTTCTCGGCCTCCACCAGGGCAGGCACCACGTAATGCCCGCAGCAATAGGGCTCGCCGTCGAGGACCTCCCCGCCGAAGATCACCTTCCCGCCTTCCTGTTTTACCTGTGCAATGGCGTTTTCGAAGGCCGCAACGGCCGTGGTGTCAATCATGGGGCCCACCAGGGTTTCTTCATCCAGCGGGTTTCCGATCTTTTCCGATATGCTTTGATAAGCCATCAGCAGCTTTTCCTTCACCGTGTCATAGAC
>ENA-UOUL01000864-UOUL01000864.1-bioreactor-metagenome-genome-assembly--contig:-NODE-864-length-48097-cov-12.074282_pt1 | contig 48097 bp, 44 predicted proteins | sample MGYA00249838_ERZ747220 | MGnify/ENA primary metagenome ERZ747220 (study PRJEB28778, sample SAMN05720191) | bioreactor metagenome | isolation source: Anaerobic biogas reactor | place: USA:Washington... | reverse complement strand
GTTGTTAGCACCAGAGAACAAAGAAAAGAAACTGCACATTGAAAATGAAATGAGCAAAGTGTCTCGGATACTCGATGAGATAGAGTCGGACAGATGGAAAATCACCGCTGAGGATATCTCTGGATATGATGCGATAAAGCAATATATCCGTCTATTGCCCCGCATCAGTTATGAGTATTATGATTCAATCCCTTCTACCAAATTGCTGTTTTTCAAGTTTGTAAACGGAGAGACTTCAGCCAATATGTTTGTGGACAGTCTTAGTCATGTTCAACACCTTATTAATGCGGAAAGTCAATAGACAAGCTGGCACCAAACATTGGATTGCAATGAGAGAATCACGGCTTGATGATCAGCGCCGCGTCATCCGATTATTGCCCTCTCCTCCCCCCTTCCAACTCCAAGCATGGAGTGAACGCCTCCGTTCATTGAGCGCCCCGGCAATCCGTGATACGATTAAGCCCGGACGAAGAAAGAGTTTCCGCGGACACTTTGTAAATTCAAGACCAACCCTCGGGACAAGAAAGGGGGGCGGATTGTCAGCCATGAAAAAGTGCTGGATAGCTTCAATCTGCGTTCTGGCGATTGCCGTGCCAATCTGCTGCGACGCCATGCCGGAACCGGCGCGGGGGCCCCGGGATGTGGCGGCGCTTTGGGAAGGAAACGGCGAGAACACATCTATCATCAGCCAGTGCGCCTGGCAGGGCGGCCTGGTCCTTCTGGCACAGGGCGAGGGTTTGCTCCACTATCTGCCGCAAACAGAGGAGCTGAACAAAATCCTGGCTTGGGAAGAGGCGCAAGGCATTTCCTGGCTGGCCGCGGACGACCAAAACATCTGGGGGTACGACAGCGCCTCGATGACCTTGCGGCTGCTCCTTTCGCAAGCGGGGGAAGCGAACATGGCGCTTGCGCTAGCCGACCATCCAATGGATGAATCCCAGGGCTTCGCCAGCCAGCCGGAGCAGCTGTTCATCTCCGGCCGGCATCTCTACGCCCTGTTCCGGCCTGAAGCGTTCAACGGCTACAAAACCCGCCTGGCCGCCTGGCAACTGGCCGACGGGAAGCGGGCGGACGTGCGGCAGCCCGAGCACCTCCAAGCCGTTTCAGCATATCAAGACGGGACGCTCGCCGGCCTGGCGATGGACGCCTGGGCGGCGGCCAACACCCCCGATGAAACCGCGCGCAGGCCCCGCCTGGTGGTTTTCGACCCGCAAAGCGGGCAGGAGCAGGAACTGGGTATGCTCAATGAGCCTGTCCAGGAGTCCAATCTGGCCTTCGCCTGGGACGAAACGTCTGACGGCGTCTACTACAACAACGGAAACAAGCTTTATTACCGGAACGGCCAGGGCCGCGAGGCGCTGCACTCCTACCTGGGCAGCGACGTCTTTATCGAGGGGGCGGGCAATCGCCTGGTGCCCCTCCCCGAGCGGCAGTGCGCGGTGCTGGGCTTCGATTCTCGGCTGATGCTGCACAGCGCGGCGCGGGATGGCGATTTGCGGCCCCTGGTCATCTACGGCCTGATGAGTCAGGACAAGGCGCATTTCGAAGCGCTGGAAAAAATCAAGGGAACCGGCGTCGAATACCTTGACAGGAAATGGGATGACGACACCGATCTTCTCCGGCTGCTGCAGGGCGGGGCGGCGGATGTGCTTTTCCTGCGCTCTGACTGGGATGAAGCGGCGAAAATGGTGGACAAAGGCTACCTGATGGACCTGAGCCGGAGCCCGGCGCTGAGCGCCCACCTGAAGCGCTGCTATCCCTTCTTGCAGGAAGAGGCCGCCCGTGAGGAAGGTTTCTTCCTGTTGCCGGTCAGCATGGACGCCATGGTCCACCAGGTGAAGCCCGAGAAGTTCGAGGCCCTGGGCCTGGCGGTTCCGGAAACCTTCGACGCGCTGTGCGCCTTCCTGGAGGCCTGGGAACGCGATGAGATGGAAGAGCGCACGAACGCCCTCCCCTACTCTGCCGGCGACCCGCGCGATGAGATGCTGCGTCAGGCGCGTATGCTGGGCCTGTTCTCCCAGGCCTTCCAACGACAGGAAATCCGGTTTGACACCCCGCTGACGCGCAGGCTGCTGGCCCGGGCTTCTGCCCTTGGGCTGGACCGTCTGGTAAAACCGCCCGACGACACCGGCTGGTACCACCAGGAGCACTTGATTTCATACGCCGGCTATTCGCTGACGGGCCTGACCCTAAGCGCGATGGACAACCCGCTTGAGCGCACCGTCCCCCTGCTCGTCAAGCCTTCGCCCGGGGAGACGGGCGTCGTGCCCTGCCGGGTGGGCTACCTGGCCGTCAGCGCCGGCACAAAGAACCCGGAGGCCGCCCTGCTGTACGCGGAGCAGTACGTTTCATCGCTGCACGCCAGCGCGTACGTCCAGCTGTTCCCCGGCGAGAACACGCCTGTCGAATCCCCCGGCGTGCGGGAACACATCGAAAGCCTGCTGGCGGAGGAGCAAGGCCTGCTTGGGCGGATCGAAAGCGCGCAAGGGGCTGAGATTGGCAAGCTGAACGAACAGCTGTCGGTTCTCCGGCAGCGCATCGCGCAGCAGGAAGCCACGCGTTATCTGGTCTCCCCCGGGGTCATCGCCCAGTACCGACGGGACATGCAAACCGCCTTCGTGCTGAACCGGGACCTGGAGCGCCTGCTGAACGGAAAGGAATTCACGCAGCCTTACGAGCGCTGGAGGCAAGGCCAGCTCAGCCTGGACGACTTTCTCCTGGAATCGGACCGAAAGCTCAAACTGATGCGCCTGGAAAACGACTGACCGGAATCGGAGAACAGGCGAACGGCGTTTGACGCGGGCGCATCGGAAACCGAATCGAAAACTGAATACGAGAAAGCCCGCGGACAAGTCCGGCTGCCTCCTCCATTCCTTGCCCAAATTGCCCGACAGGCATGGCATTTTCGCGCAACGCAGCCCGGGTTGAGCGCCGGGTGTTGCTTTCTGCGTTATTGAGAGGCCCCGGAAAGCGGCGTCGTTCTCCGCGCCCCTCGGCAAACGTGTAAAGGGCATTGAGAGCGGCAAGAATCATCATGCCTATCGATTTTGGACGAAAGCGATTCCCCCGCCCTAAAAGCCGCCGCCCTGGCGCGTATCAAGAACTGGAGACGGAAGCCGACGCCGGGACAAGCGACCGGGGCCGTCGCAAGGGCGGGAACCCCCGGGTTCAAGCCCGGGGAGTTTCCCGGAGGACGCAGGCGCGGCCGCGCTCCACATCAAACCAAACAAGGAAAAGAGGGGAAGAACGATGTCGCTGAAGGATGACGATCTGAGCAAGGTGTCCGGTGGCATGGGCGGCGAGAAAACGGTCTATTATACGGTCGTCAAGGGGGACAACCTGCATTCCATCGCCAGGCACTACCAGGCGCAGGGGTACTCCGGCGTAACCTGGCAGAAAATCTACGACTGGAACCGCAACCGCATCACCAACCCGGACCACATCGAGATCGGCTGGCGGCTGCTCATCCAGCTGGTTCGCTGACAAGCGGCCCGCGGATTGGCCGGGAAGCCCGCGCAGCGCCTGCCGCCGCGCGGGCTTTGCGCCTTTCCGGCTTCCCGCCCGGCGGGGGCTTTCGCCGCATCCCGCCCCGCGCGGGAGCGCGGGAGGACGCCGGACGCCTGCCAAGGATAGCCCCTTTGGGTCATTTGCGGGGACGAATCTTTCCGTATGATGCAGGCATGAAGGAGAATGCCGCGCAGCGACGTTCGTCGTAGGGACGCCGCGGGGGCGCCCGCCCTGAGCGGGCCATATCCCCCGTTTCCCGCGCCCAAGCGATGGCCCGCCGGCGGCTGCCAGAAAGGACGGAAGCGATGAACATCACGCAGGCAAGGGACGGCGCGACGCTGCGGGTCGCCCTGGAAGGCCGGCTGGACACCCTCACGTCCCGCGAACTGGAGGCCGCGCTGCGCAACAGCCTGGACGGCGTGACCCTCCTCGAGCTCGATTTCGCCGGCCTGGAGTATGTGTCCAGCGCGGGGCTCCGGGTTTTGCTGGCCGCCCGGAAAGCCATGAGCCGGCAGGGGGAGATGCGGGTCACGCACGTGTCGCCGGACGTGATGGAAGTGTTCGAAATCACCGGCTTTACCGGCATCCTGGACATCCGGTAAGCGGCCGCCATGCGCCGCAAGTTCCAGACCCGGCTGCTGCTGCTGCTCACGCTCGCGTTCGCGGCGTCGGTCTCGGTTTCCTGGGTCATCCAGACCCGCCACGCGGGGGAAGATGCCCTTTCCCTGATTTCGCACCGGCTGGACAACGCGCGGGAGGAGATTCTCCAGAACGAGGAGGATTTGCGGTCCATCCGCGTGGAAAACGAGGCGGGCGTGCTCCGCCAGCTGCGCGTGGCCAGGTGGATGCTGGAGAACGACCCGGATGTCGGGAAAGACGCCGGGTCCCTGAGGAAACTCCTGCCGGTGCTGGACGTTGACCAGATTCATATCATCGACGGGCAGGGGGTCATCACGGTGTCCACCGAGGAGGGGTACGCCGGTTACCGGATGGACAGCGCGACGCAATCCGCCTGGTTCCTGCCCGTCCTGAAGACGCCGGGGCTGGAGATGGTGCAGGAGGCGCAGCCCATCGGCCGGGACGGCAGCACGGTGATGCAGTTCGCGGCGACCGGGCTCACGGGTCAAGGGGGCATGGTGCAGGTCGGCAACGTGCCGGAGCGCCTGGAGGAAAGCCTCCGGCTGGCCGATATCCGCCGCTGGGCGCCCAGCCTGCACATCGGAAGCGGCGGCGTCATCCTGGTCGTTTCGGACGGGCGGGTCGTCAGCGGCGGCGGCAGCGCCTTCGAAGGCGCGTCGCTTGATGAGCTGGGAATCGGCGAGCTGGAGCCGGGCGGCGGCGCGCCCGTTACGCTCAAGGGCAGGCGGTACCTGGGAATGGCCGTGCCCGCGGGGCCGTACCGGCTTGTCGGCGCCCTTCCCTTTGGCGAAGTGTACGCCGGGCGCAACCAGACGCTCCTCATCCTCGCCCTGGTCTTCCTCCTGCTGTTCCTCCTGCTGTTCCGGCTGGTTTCCCGCCTGGTCGACCGGGAGGTCATCCGGGGCATCGCGGAGGTCAACCGCTCCCTTTCGCGCATCACGTCCGGGGACCTGGAGGCGCGGGCGGAGGTGCGGCACAACGACGAGTTCCGCTCCCTGTCCGACGGCATCAACACGACGGTCTCCGCGCTGCGGCAGGCAAACGCCGAGGCCGCGGCGCGCATGGAAGCGGAATTGGCCTTCGCCGGCGCCATCCAGCAGGCCAGCCTGCCCCGGCTGCCCGACCCGGTTCTCTCGGGCTTCGGGCAGTTCCGGCTGGACGCGCTCATCGCGCCTTCCCGGGAAGTGGGCGGCGACTTTTACGATTTCTTCCTGGCGGGCGAAGCCGGCGCGCGGAAACTGGCCTTCGCAATCGCGGACGTGTCCGGCAAGGGGATTCCGGGCGCCCTGTACATGATGAACGCGATGACCCAATTGCGGGGGGACCTGGCGCTGGGGCTGACGCTGGGGGACGCCGTGGCCAAGACCAACGCGGAACTGTGCAGGAACAACGACGCCGGGATGTTCGTGACGGCCTTTGTCGGCCTGTGGGATTTTGAGGGAACGGGGTTTCTGGAGTACGTCGTCGCGGGGCACAACCCGCCCCTGCTCTCCCGCGCGGGCAGGCCCTTCCACAGCCTGACCGGGCGCCCCGACCTGGTGCTGGGCGCGATGCCGGAAACGCCGTATACCGCGCGGAACCTCCGGCTGTACGCGGGCGACCGGCTGCTGCTGTACACGGACGGCGTGACGGAAGCGCGCGGGCCAAAGGGAGACCTGTTTTCCCTCTCCCGCCTCCTGCGCCTGCTCAACGGCGAGGAGGCGGCCGGCGCGCCTGCCGCGGAATGCATCCGGCTCGCGCTGGGCGCGGCGCAGGCCTTTTCGGAAGGCCGGGGCCAGGCGGACGACATCACCCTGCTGGGGCTGGACATCCTGGAAAGCAAGGCGTCGCCGCCCCTCATACGCCTGAAGGCCCAGCCCGTGGAACTGCCCGCGCTGCAGGAATTTATCGAAAAGGCGCTCGCGCCGTTTCACGCCGGGCAGGGAGCGCTGGGCCGCCTGCTCCTCATCGCCGAGGAGGTGTTCGTGAACGTCTGCCTGCACGGCGGGCTGAGGGGCGAAGACAGGGTGGAGGTCGCCTGCGACGCCGAGGGGGACACGGCGGTGATGCGGTTCGCCGACGCGGGCGTGCCCTTCGACCCGCTGTCGATGCCGCTGCCGGATACGGACGCCCCGGCGGCGGAAAGGCCGGAGGGCGGCCTGGGCGTCCTGCTGGCGCGCAGGCTGGCGGACGAGGCAACTTACGAGCGGGCGGAGGGCCGGAACCGTCTGGAAATCCGGGTCAGGCTGCGGCCGGGCGGCCAAAGCCGCCGACAGCACGGTACAAGCCGGGGGGAGGCGTGAGAACATGGAAAGCCAGATTTTCCGGAAATCGAGCATGGAACGGATTTCCTCGCCCGAGGAGCTCAACGATTACCTCAGCGTCGCGCGCCCGGGCGTCTGGGTGATTCTGTCCGCCGCCGCCCTGCTGGTGGCGGGGTTCCTGCTCTTCGGCATGTTCGGCACGATTCCCTCCACCGTGACCGCGGCGGGCCTGGCCAGGGGCGGGGAGGCCGTCTGCTACGTCAGCGACGTCACGCGCATCAAGCCGGGGATGCCGGCGCGCGTCGGGGAAAGCGAAGGCAAGGTCACCGCGATATCGCTCATCCCCCTGTCCTCCGGGGAGGTGGACGAGGCGCACGCGGAGGACTACGTGGTGTTCAAGCTGGACCCCAAGGCCTGGAACTACCCGGTCACCGTCAGCGCGCCCGGCGTGCCCGACGGCATGCACGAGGTGGTCATCACCACCCAGAGCATCCGGCCCATCTCCTTCCTGCTGGACGGGCAGGCCGGCGATGAGTAGCGCGGGGGCGGCGAAGCGGCCGCGCAGGTCCGGCGCCGCGAAGGTGCCCGTCGTCATGCAGATGGAGGCGCTGGAATGCGGCGCGGCCTGCCTGGCCATGGTCGCCGCGCATTACGGGCTGTTCCTCCCCCTTGAAAAGGTGCGCGCGGACTGCGGCGTTTCCCGGGACGGCTCCAACGCGCGCAGCATGATGCGCGCCGCGCGCAGCTACGGCCTTTCCGCGAAGGGCTACCGCTACGAGCCGGAGGAGCTCAGGCGCAACGCCACCTACCCCTGCATCCTGCACTGGAACTTCAACCACTTCGTGGTGCTCCGCGGGTTCAAGGGGAACCGCGCGCTTATCAACGACCCGGCGCGCGGCAGCGTGCAGGTCCCGGCCGAGGAGTTCGACCGCAGCTTCACGGGCGTATGCCTGATGTTCGACGCCGCGGAAAGCTTTCAGCCCGGCGGGCGGCCCAAGAGCGTACTGGCCTTCGCGCGCAGGCGACTGCGCGGGGCGGGCGCGGCCCTGCTCTTCGTCACGCTGACCAGCCTGATCGCCGCGATGATGGGTCTGCTGTTCCCGGCCTTTTCCCGCGTTTTCATGGACCGCCTCCTCACCGGCCGCGACCCGGGCTGGATGCGGCCGTTTTTCCTGGCCTTCGCGCTGCTCATCGTGCTGAAAACCCTGGTCTCCTTCGCGCAGGAATCGGGGATGCTGCGGGTCGAGGGCAAGCTGGCCGCCGTCGCGAACACCTCCTTCATGTGGCACATCCTGCGCTTGCCGGTCTCCTTTTTCTCCCAGCGCATGGCGGGGGACATCGCCGCGCGCCAGTCCTCCAACGAAGGCGTCGCCTCCGCCCTGGTCAAGCAGCTGGCGCCGCTGCTGCTGGATTTCGCGATGCTGGTGTTTTACCTGGCCGTCATGGTGCGCTACAGCCTGCCGCTGGCCCTCATCGGCGTGGGCGCCACCCTGCTGAAAATCCTGGCCGCCCAGCTGATTTCCAGAAAGCGCGTCAACATCATGCGCGTGCAGATGCGCGACGAGGGCAAGCTGGAGGGCGCCACCGTGGCCGGCATCGGGATGATCGAAACCATCAAGGCCTGCGGCGCCGAAGACGGCTACTTTGAAAAATGGGCCGGCTACCAGGCCAGCGTCAACCGGCAGCGGAAGCGGTACGCCCGGCTCAACCAGTATCTGGGCAGCCTGCCGGCGCTGATTTCCGCGCTGGCGGACGCCGCCGTCCTGGTGCTGGGCGTGTCCCTGACCATGTCGGGGCACTTCACCGTGGGCATGGTCATGGCCTTCCAGGGCTTCATGGGCGCCTTTTCAACCCCGGCCGCCAACCTGGTGTCCGCCGGGCAAAGCCTGCAGGAAATGCGCAACGACATGGAGCGCATCGACGACGTGATGGCCTGCCCGCCGGACGTGACCTATCCGCCCGGCGGAAGCGGGGGGCCCGAACGCTGCGACAAGCTGCTGGGCGAGGTGGAGATGCGCGGGGTCACCTTCGGCTACTCCCCGCAGGGGGAGCCCCTCATCCGGGACTTCGACCTGCATCTTCAGCCGGGCGGGCGCGTCGCCCTGGTCGGGCTGTCCGGCTGCGGGAAGTCCACCCTCGCGAAGCTGCTGGCCGGGCTGTACCAGCCCTGGAAAGGCGAGGTGCTGTTCGACGGCAGGCCCATCGGCCAAATTCCGCGCGAGGTGTTCACCGGCTCCGTGGCCGTCGTGGACCAGGACGTCATCCTGTTCGAGGACAGCATTTCCGACAACATCAGGATGTGGGACGCGTCCGTCGAGGATTTCGAGATGGTGCTGGCCGCCCGGGACGCGCAGGTGCACGAGGACATCGTGAAGCGCCCGGGCGGCTACCAGGGGCGCATCCTCTCCGGCGGCCGCGACCTGTCCGGCGGCCAGGGCCAGCGCATCGATATCGCCCGCGTGCTGGCGCAGGACCCCACCGTGCTGATCATGGACGAAGCCACCAGCGCCCTGGACGCGCAGACGGAATACGGCGTGATGCGCGCCATCAAGGCCCGCGGGGTGACCTGCGTGGTGGTCGCGCACCGGCTGAGCACCATCCGCGACTGCGACGAAATCATCGTGCTGGACCAGGGGAGGGTCGCCCAGCGCGGCACCCACGACCAGCTGTTTGCGCAGGACGGGCTGTACCGGAGCCTGGTCTCCAACGAGTAGGGGGGCGGCGCATGGGATGGTTTGAGGAGCAAATCCGCCAGCGGCTCGCGTCGGACGAGGCGCGGTTTTCGGACTCCTTCGCCAGGATTGCGCAGGCCGTCCGCGGCGGAAGCGCGGGAAGCGGCGCGGGCATGGACGCCGGGGACGCGGTGCGGCAAATCCTGGGCTATTACGGCGTCGCTTCCCTGGATTTTCCGGAGCACCTGAAAAGCGCGCCGGAGAAGCTGGATTACGCCGCGCGCCTGTCCGGGCTGATGCGCCGCGCCGTCACGCTGGAAGGCGCCTGGTACCGCGACGCCATCGGCGCGATGCTGGGGCAGACCCGGGAGGGCAAAATCGTCGCCCTCCTCCCGCGGCGCACCGCCGGCTACGCCTACCGGGACCCGGACAGCGGGAAGACCGTGCGGGTGAACGCGAAAACCGCGGCGGGGCTCTCCCGGGACGCGCTGTGCTTTTACCGCCCCTTCCCGCAAAAGAAGCTCGGCCTGCGCGATTTGCTGCGCTTCATCGCCCGGGCGCTGCACCCCATGGACATCGCGATGGTCGCGGGCGTGTCCGCGCTGGTGACCGCCGTGGGCCTGCTGATGCCCCGGCTCAACCTCCTCCTGTTCGGCCCGGTCGCGGCCTCCGGGCGGCAGGGGCTGCTGCTGCCGGTCGCCGCCCTCATCCTCAGCGCGTCCGTGGCGACGCTGATGATGGTTTCCGCGAAGACGCTGCTGCTGTCCCAGCTGGAAGCCCGGCTGGACCTGATGGTCCAGTCGGCCACCATGATGCGCGTGCTGTCGCTTCCGGCGAACTTCTTCAAGGGTTTCAGCGCCGGCGAGCTGTCCAGCAGGGTCCGCTGGGTCAGCGGCCTTTGCAGCCTGCTGGTGGACGCCGCGCTGTCGACGGGGCTGAGCAGCCTGTTTTCCCTGGCCTATGTCGGCCAGATCTTTTCCTTCGCCCCGGCGCTGGTGCTGCCCGCCTTCGCGGTGGCGCTCCTCACGCTGCTGGTGTCCGTCGCGACGTCCCTGATGCAGGTCCGCCACGCGCGGGCGCGGATGGAAAACGCGGCGAAGCAAAGCGGCACGGTATTCGATTTCATCAACGGCATCCAGAAAATCAAGCTTGCCGGCGCGGAAAAGCGGGCCTTTTCCAAGTGGGCGGAGCAATACGCCGCGGGCGCGCGGATGATGTACCAGCCGGCCCCGCTCATCCGCTTCAGCGCCGCCATCCCCGAGGCCATCGCGCTTGTGGGGACGGCGGCGATGTACTTCGGCGCCGTGAAAAGCGGGGTCAGCCCGGCGGAGTATATGGCCTTCAGCGTCTCCTTCGGCATGGTGACCGCCGCCTTTTCCGCCCTGTCCGGCATCGCGGTGCGCGTGGCCAGCGTCAAGCCGATGATGCAGATGGTGGAGCCCATCCTCAGCTCCGTGCCCGAGAGCACCGCCGGGCGCGCCAACGTGGAGCGTCTCACCGGCGGGATTGAGCTGGACCATGTGTCCTTCCGCTACAGCGAGCAGTCGCCGCCCGTCATCCGGGACCTGTCGCTGAAAATCCTGCCCGGCCAGTACGTGGCCGTCGTGGGCAAGACCGGCTGCGGGAAATCCACGCTGCTGCGCCTGTTGCTGGGCTTCGAGGCCCCCCAGGCGGGCAGCGTGTCCTTTGACGGCATGGACGTGTCGCGCCTCGAGCCGCGCTCCCTGAGGCGGCAGATCGGCGTGGTCACGCAGAACGGGAAGCTGTTCCAGGGCGACATCTTCTCCAACATCGCCATCTCCTCCCCCGGCCTCACGCTCGAGGAAGCGTGGGAGGCCGCGGAAATCGCGGGCATCGCGGAGGATATCCGCAGGATGCCCATGGGGATGCACACCCTGATTTCGGAAGGCGCGGGCGGCGTGTCCGGCGGTCAGCGCCAGCGCCTGATGATTGCGCGGGCCATCGCCCGCAAGCCGCGCGTCCTGATGCTGGACGAGGCGACCAGCGCGCTGGACAACCTGACCCAGAAACAGGTGACCCAATCCCTGGACCGCCTCAAGTGCACCCGTATCGTCGTCGCGCACCGGCTTTCCACCATCCGGCAATGCGGCCGCATCATCCTGCTGGAGGACGGCGCCATCCTGGAGGACGGCAGCTACGACGAGCTGATGGCGCGCAGGGGCTCCTTCGCGCAACTGGTGAAACGGCAGCAGCTCGAGCCGGAGGAACAGGAGGGACGCCCGGCCTAATAAATCCGGCGCCCGCGCGTATCAAGGGACGAGAGGCCGGCGGTTGGGCCAAGCTTCTCCGGCATCAGGAATTGAGGGAGCAGGTCGCGACATGAAGGATTTTGAAAGCAAGCTGATGGGTCTGTTTGATTATCAGCGATTTGCGCAGGAAGAAGCCCTGGCGGCCCTGATCCTGGAAACCCAGCGGCGGTGGGGCGAGCCCCCGGACGCGCAACTGGCCGAGGAGCAGTTGGAGCTCAACGCCGCCGGCGAACCCTTCCCAATGGGAAAGAAGGATGAAGGGCATGGATGACACCAGCGCCTTTGAAGCCATTTACGTCGAGTTCCGGGACAGGGTCAGCCGGTATGTGCATGCCCGGGTCGGCAACTTCCACGACGCGCAGGACGTGGTGTCCGGCGTTTTCCTGAAAATCGAAACGGCGCTGGGCCGCTACGACAGCGGGAAGGCCAGCCTGTCGTCCTGGATTTACGCGATAACCCGCAACGCCGTGCGGGATTACTTCAGGAGGATCCATCCCTGCGAGGACATCGGGGAGATGCCCGGCCTTCAGGACGAGGGGGAATCGCCGGAGGAGGCGGCGCAGCGGCACGAGATGCTGGGCGCCCTGAACGACGCGCTGGGGACGCTGTCCGACCGGGAGCGCGACGTCATCGTGATGCGCTACTACCTGGGCATGAGCCCCGGCGAGGTCGCGCAGCGGATGGGCATCAGCTATTCCAACGAGGGTTTTATCCAGTCCACAGCCTTGAAAAAGCTGCGCGGAATCCTGTCGGAAACCCGGCCGCACCCGGAGGCAACCCCGAAGAAGGGGCAGGGCGGCGAGAGGCTTCCTTTCCCCGGCGCGGGCCGGCTGGGCGACACGGCGTCAATTTGAACGTTTGGGACGGATGAGGGAGGGAAACAGATGACCAAGAAGGCGATGGATTTCATTCAGGAGGTCTCGAAGGACGAGGCCGGCAGGGAGCGGCTGAGCAAGGTTTCCGGCATCCCGGAGCTTATCCTGATGGCGAAGGAACAGGGGCTGAAGCTGACCCCGGCCGATTTCGAGCCTGCGAAGGGCGAAATCAACGAGGACGAGCTGGCGTCCGTCGCCGGCGGCGGGCAATGCGTATGTGTTGCCGGCGGCGGGGGAACCCCGGGGCCGGACGTAAAAACCTGCGCCTGCATCGGCCTGGGCTTGGGGTTCAACAGCAAAGACCAGCGCCGCTGCTTCTGCTTCAACATCGGCACCGGCGACAATTACTGACAAAGGCGCGGGCAGGCTCGTCCGCCCCCCGGGCATCGTATTGAAACGGCCGCGCATCGACGGCAGGAGGTAGGCACATGAAGGAGAACGCCAAGCAATTCCTGGAATGGGTATCGCAGCACCCGGAAAAGGCCGGCGAGGTCAAGGAGCTCAAGGACCCGGACGCGGTCGCCCGCTACGCGAAGGCCAACGGATTCGAGCTGTCCCCGGAGGACCTCAAGGTCAGGACAAACGTCGAGATGGACGAGGACGAGATGAGCGCCGTCTCCGGCGGCGGGGAGTGCTATTGCATCGAGGGCGGCGGCGGCACGCCGGGGCCGGACGTCAAGGCCTGCGCCTGCGTGGTGCTGGGGTTCGGGTACAACAAGCAGGACAAGTCCCGCTGCATGTGCTACGCCGTCGGCATGGGCGACAACCGCTGAGGGGGAACCCCCGGGACGCGCCCCCGCCGGGGCCTTTGAAGGCTTCGCGCCGGCAGCCGGCGCGCGCGATTGGAAATGCCGCTCTTCTGCCGAAGGGCGCAAGGGGATGGGAGCAAGCGATGTACTATACGCTGCGGGAGGACCTGGTCTTGCGCGGGTGGGACAAATTGCCCTACGCGCTGGTCAGGCGGCCGAAAAACGAGGTGTTCTTCCTCAACGCCGCGTCGTTCGAGATCGTCTCGCTATGCGACGGCAGGATTGACTGCGACCTGCCCATCATCCCGCGGGCGACCCGGGAAGCGATCGGGAACCTGGCCAGGGAAGGCGCCGTGGTCGCCAGCGAAAAACCGGGCGCCCTGCTGGAGGACCAGAAGTACGTCAAATACGGCAACCGCTTTATCCGCACGGTCCACTGGTCCGTCACGGGCCGGTGCAACTACCGGTGCAAGCATTGCTACATGTCTGCCCCCGAGGCGAAGCTGGGAGAGCTGGACCACGGGACGATGATGGGCATCGTGGAGCAGATTGCCCAGGCCGGCGTGCAGGAGGTTTCCCTGACCGGCGGCGAGCCGCTGGTGCGCAAGGATTTCATGGCGCTAGTCGACGCGCTGCTGGAGCGGCGCATCCATATTGTCCAGATTTACTCAAACGGAAAGCTGGTCACCCGGGAGCTGCTCCAGGCGCTGGACAAGCGGGGCATCCATCCTGGGTTCAACCTGAGCTACGACGGGGACGAAGGATGGCACGACTGGCTGCGCGGCATCCCGGAGGCCGGCAGGGTCGCGCTCGAGGCCTTTGACCTGTGCCACGAAATGGGGTTCCCGACCGGCGCAGAAATGTGCCTGCACCAGGGGAACAAGCACCTGCTGCGACAAAGCGTAAGGACCCTGGCGGCGCACCATTGCGCAAGCCTGAAAACAAACCCCGTCTCCCAGTCCGACCTCTGGGCCGCCTATGACAGGGACTACTCCCTGGGGATGGCGGAGCTGTACGACGTCTACCTGGACTACATCCCGAAGTTCTTTGAGGACGGGATGCCGCTCTCCCTGATGCTGGGCGGATTTTTCTACTGCGAGAAAGGCAGCGGGGAATGGTTCATCCCCTCCGTGCATGAGGAGGCGGGCCGCGAAGGCCGCCGCACCGTATGCGGGCACGCCCGGAACGTGCTGTACCTCTCGCCGGAGGGACGGATGCTGCCGTGCTTTTCCCTGTCGGCCTTCGACATCCAGAACGAATTCCCCCTGATTACGCAGATCGGCCTGACCGCCGGGCTGACCGATTCCGTCTACATGCGCCTCATCGATACGCGCGTGGAGGAGTACCTGCGGCTGAACCCGGAATGCGACGCCTGCGGGCATAAGGCCGCCTGCGGTGGCGGATGCAGGGCGGGCGCGCTGGGCGCCCGGGGCGCGGGCGGGCTGATGGAGCCCGACCCCGCGGCCTGCCTGATGTTCAAGGGCGGATACTTGGAAAAAATCCGTGAGGCAGCGGCGTCAGGCATCCGGGCCGCCGCGGCATTGAGCTGAGGGGAGGGATGGCCCGGACGAACACCCGGGAAGGAACGGTTTGCGCCCAGGCCATGCGCCGATGCCGGTTCAGAAAAAATAGCCCCTTGGGGTCATTTCGGACAGCACGCCCCCCAATAGAATACAGGTGGACAAAAATTCAACCGTCCGGGAGATGGTGTGATGCAGGGTTCGATTTCTTGCCTGTCGGCATTGGACGACCACGTGCTGAAAGTGGAGCTGGCAAACGGCAGCATCGCCTTTGTCAACATGGAAAAGCGGATGAAAGCCATCCGCCTGCGCGAGCTGAACGACGCGAGCCTGTTCCGCTCCGTCCGGCTGGACGGCGATTGCGCGGTGTGGACGTCTCCCAAAGGGGAAATCCGCGTGACCGTCCGCGAACTGCTGGACACCATGCTCTGAAACGGGGCGCGGCGGCGCTGCCGCCGGAAGGCGAAAGGGCTCAAGGCACGACGACCCGGCGCAATCCGGGAGCCCGGAGGGCAAACGAATGGGTGCGATGTGGCTGAGGGAGGCCGGGCCGCCAAAGGCGCGGGAGGAGCTGTCCGCGCTGGCGGGCGCGCTGGCGCGGCTCGAAAGGGATGAGCGGGACGCCGTCATCCTGCGCTGCTGGCAGGGGCTGTCCCCCGGACAGATTGCCCGGACCATGGGGATTTCAACCATCGACGCGCAGGCGCTGCTGCTGCGCTCACTCGGTAAGCTTCAGCGGCTTTTGACCCAAGAACAGGAGGAGGAATCATGATGAAACGCTGTCTGTCCCTGGCGCTGGCCCTTGCGCTGGCGCTGTCAGCCGCGGCCGCGCTGGCCGAGGCCGCCACCGGCCTTGCAAACCCGGTGCACGAGTCGACCGCTGAGGAAGCGGCCAAGGCAACCGGCACCTACGGCGCCGCGCTGCCCGAAGGCGCGCAGGACGCCGCCTATTCCTACATCGACATGGCGGAAGGCGCCAAAATCTTCCAGGTCCGCTTCAACTGGGGCGGCGTGCCCTGCGTCTACCGGGCGCGCTCCGCGCAGGCGCTGGAGGACATTTCCGGGATGTTTTATCCCTGGCAGATTGACAAAATGGAGAAAATCGGCACCTATGACGGCCGGGTGAAGTATGACCAGGGCGGCGCGGGCGTGGTCATGTGGCTGGACGTCCGCAACAGCATCGTCTACAGCGCCGCGATGGAGAAGGACGCCGGCATGGCCAAACTGATGGAGCTCAGCTATGCCAACGCCGAATGGGAGCAGGAAATGCCCGCGGATGGCGAAGTGGCGCCCTTCGATTTCTTCCCCGGTTACGAGCCGGAGCCTGCCGCCGACAATTTCAACGCCATCATGGGCTTTGAGGCGAAGCTGCCCGAAGGCGCGCAGGATGTGAAATACTATGTGATGGGACGCCGGGACGGGCAGGGCAACGAAGTGCCTTTCGGCGCGGTCGCCTACAAGCTGGATGGCAAAGCCTTCCTCTTCTACGCCCAGTTTGGCCCGGAAGCCTTCGACCCGTCCAACCAGTACAGCCCCTGGACGCAGTTCGCGACCGTGCCGCTGAAGCAGTTCCAGGCGGACCTGAAGTACCACGAGGGCGGGCTGGGCGTCATCAACTGGTTTGATTCCGAAAAGGGAATCAATTACGCCGTCGCGATGGAGGAGGGCGCCTCGGAAACCGCCCTGCCGGCAGCGGCCGAACCCTTCCTGTAAGGATTGCCCGCGCACCGGCCCCTGCCGGCAAAGGGCAGGGGCCGGCCGCTTCCCGGTATAGCCCGCCTTAAGGATAAAAAAGCAAAACGCCTGGCCTTCCAGCCGGGACAGCCACCCAGGACGGCCTGGGTGGCTATTGTTGCGCCTATCCCGGCGTTCGATTATAATGCCGTTATCAAGCATCTTCGATGCCCGCCCGCGCGCGTGAACCGGAGCCCAACATATGTCCGAGCCCCTCCAGCGCTTTTCCCAGTTCCGTTATTTCTCGGACCGGCTGAATGAAAAGCTTCAGCAGATTTTTTTCGCGCCGGTCACGGTCGTGGAGGCGCCTGCCGGGTATGGGAAGACGACCGCCCTCCGGCGCTTCGAAAAGATGGCCGGCATCCGGTCGGGCATTTGCTGGCTGACCGCTTTTTCACAGTCCGAGCAAATCTTCTGGGACGGATTGCTCCGCGCGCTGGAAGGTATCGACCGTGATTTGGCCGACGCGCTGCGCGCCGCCGGCCCGCCCAACCGCGCGAACGCCGGGAAGCTGGTCTCCCTGCTGCAAGGCATCCGCTGTGAGCGGGAGACCTTCCTGATTCTGGACAATTTTCAGGCCGCGCCGCGGCAAATCGCCTACCTGCTGACGACCGCCTGGGTGCGCCAGTCCGCCCCGCGCTTCCATGTCGTTTTCGTCACCCAATACTTCCGCATGCCCGAGCGAACAGCAGGCGGGACAGCCGGCCTCCATCGCATCAGCGACGCGGACCTGCGCTTCTCGCCGGAGGACATCTGGGATTTCTTCGAGACCATGGGGCGCAGGCTCCCGGGGCGGGATGAAGCACAGCTGCTCTTCGACCAGACCGAGGGGTGGCCGGCGGCAGTTTTCCTGTACCTGCTGGGCGCCGGAAAAGGGATGACCCTCAGCGCGCAATCGCACATGGACCAGCTGATTGCGCAGGCCTATTACGACCACCTGACCGCCAGGGAGCAGGAGACCCTGATGGTCTTCTCCCTGTTCGACACGCTGGAGAGGAAACTGGTCCGCCATCTGCTGGACACGGACAGCCTGGGCGCCGACGTCCTGAACCTGATCCAGAAAACGCCGCTGATCCGCTATGACGCGTCCAGCGACTCCTATTTCCCGCACGCCATCATGCAGGCTTTCCTGCGGCTTCGGCTCAAGGGAAAGCCCGCGCTGTACGCGCGGCTGTCAAACCGCGCCGCCCAATGGCGCGCGGAAAGGGGGGATATTGCCGGCGCGGTCCGCTGTTTCCTTGACGCCGGGAACGACGAGGGCATCCTCGCCCTGCCCCTGGTCAACCTCCGGTTTACCACAGTCAACGGGGAGCCCTTTGAGCGGGTCATCCGCGAAATCATCGGCCGCTGCGCGCGGGAGACGCTGCTCCTGTATCCGGTCTCCCTGATGAGGATTGCCTACTGCCTGTTCGCAGCCTGTGATTTTGAGGGCTTCGAGCTGGCGATGAACCTGGCGGCGGAAGCCGTCCACCTTCCCGGCAACGAGGAACTGCGCGGCGAATGGATGCTGGTGTCTGCCCTGTCCGCTTTCCCGGATATCCTGCAAATGGGCGAGTGCTGGAAGTCCGCCGCCCTCATGCTCAAGGGTCCGTCCAAGGTGCTGGACCCCGCCGAGCCGTTCATGTTCGGCTGCCTGTCCATGTGGTACCTGTTTTACCTCCGCCCGGGGGAGGGGGACAGGGTTGGGGAGCAGCTGGAGGAAGCGATGAAGTGGTACAACGCCATCGCCCAGGGCCGGGGGGCGGGGGCGGATGTGCTCTACCGCGCGGAGCTAGCCTCCATCCGCGCCCAGTATGACGAGGCGGAGGTTCTCGCCCACCAGGCCGCCTACCTGGCCAGACAGGCCGGCCAGCCCACAATCGCCTATGGCGCAGCCCTGCTGCTGGGGCGAATCGCCATCTCCAAATCGGACATGCTCGCGCTGGACCGCGCCGTGCGCGGGCTGGAGAACGAAGCCGTCGCCTTTCCCCAAATGCAGGGAACCGCGCTCAACACCGTGATGCTGGACACCGCGCGCGCGATGCTGCGCTCGATGATGGCACAGAACGCCCCCGGGATTCCAAAGACCGGCGGCCTGCCGTCGCATGAGCCGCCCCTTTCGCTGACGACGCTGATGACGCAGCACATCCGTGTCACGGAGCTGATGCTCGGCGGGGAATACCGGCAAGCGCTGGGGCTGATGCAGGCGGCCCTGGGAATGCCGCAGCGGATTTGCAACACGGTGACCCGCTACTACATGCATGTGGGCGTCTCGCTCGCGCAGCTGGGCCTGGGCAGGCTGTCGGACGCGGCGGGCGCACTTCAGGAGGCGATGGCCATCGCAGCGCCGGACGCCATGGTGTCCATCCTGGTCCACCACCGGAAGCCGCTGTCGGTGCTCTTTGCCCTGCCGTCCGTGTCCGGCCGTTACGCCGACCTCATCCGGAAGGTCCGCGAGGTTCCGGCCAGCTTCCCCGCGACCTTCGACCTGCAGCTGGAGCGGCTGGAGGAAGAGCCGCTGCCGGAATCGCTGACCCAGCGCGAGATGGAAATCGCCTCGTTGGCGGCCTCCGGCCTGCACAACCGGGAAATCGCCAAGCAGCTGTTCATTTCCGAGTATACGGTCAAGAACCACTTGAAGACGATCTTTTCCAAGTTGGACATCGACCGGCGCGCCCGGCTGTCCGAGGTGCTCAGATAGGCATCGCCCCGCGGCGACGCAAAAGCCGGCGCGGCCGCCCGCGCCGGCTTCAGACTGACATGAGACCTTGCTACATCGTCAATGCGTCATGCGACCATTCCCTCCGGGTGATGGAAGCGGCTCCCAGGGCATCCTCCGCTGCAATCCTTACCATAGCGCAAAACCTGTCAATCACTCCTTCAAGGCCTCCGAGGAGCCCATTTCGGAAGCCTTTTTCATGCACTTCATCCCTATGGGATTGCGCCCTGGCGTATACGGCAGCAAAGAATCCAAGCGAATGCTTTGAGGAACCGGCAATCCGCGCAAAAAGTGCAGGCAACATTGTCCGATATCTGAACAACAAAGTCGATGGGATATGCCTTTGGCCGTTCGTCCGGAAACACATTCATGCATTCCGTGCCTGCACAGGGCATGACCGGGCCGAACAGTTCCCCGTCCATCGGGCTGACCGCGCCATACAAGCACCCATTTTCACGGATATGGCGGCAGGGAATACTGGGCCGAATCCCTCGCCTGCACCGGCATCGCCCGGGCTTATTGATTCTTTCGAACCCAGGCTCGTCCCGGAACGTCGCCCGAAGTTTTGGGCGGCAATCTTCCGCCAGCTCTGCCGGTGATTTTTGTGCGCTTTAGCCCACAGCAAAGGGGGAGTGCCCGAAGGCACTCCCCCCAGACTGTCAAAAAACCATTTCATGGGAGGTATCGGAGGGCGAAGCCCTCTGATGGTAATCCGCGGCAGTGACATGTGCGGTGCCGCGGGTTTTGGCTTTAGACAAAACATTTCCGCGAATTTCTGCTGGCCGTGAGGCAAGCATAGCGATGCCGAACAGGCAGAAATTCCCGTTCCTGCTTAATCAAAGAAGTGTCCGCAGACACTTCTTTGACACACTGGGGGGAGTGCCCGAAGGCACTCCCCCCGCAGGGTTATTCGTGCTTACCAGGGGCTCTTGGTCTTCCAGACCTCTTCGTAGTTTTCCAGGGTGACCACTTCGTAACCGGTGTCGATGTAATTCTTCACCGTGTCGTCGGAGACGCCCAGGTCTACTTCCTCACCCTTGATGAGCTTGTAGAGGGTTTCCACGCCGATGCGGCCCATGGCGAAGTAGTCCTGCCCGATGAGCACGTCGACCATGCCCAGGGGGAAGAACTGGCCCATGGGATAGAAGGTGTCGATGGAGACGATGCGGCCGCCCTTTTCCATGAAAGCCTTCAGCTCCGGCATGGCGTCGGGGTCGGCGAAGTAGGGCCAGCCGCCGTCGAAGAACCAGCCGGCCAGGTCGGGGTTGGCGGCGGTGTACTGGTTGACCACTTCGACGGACTTCTGCACGTCGTCCTGGCCGGTCTGCACCGGCAGCACCTCGATGGGGCTGTTGGCCGCGGCCAAGGTCTCCTTGAAGCCGGTGATGCGCATCTCGAGGTTGGGGGCGCCCAGCACGCCGGTCAGGATGGCCACCTTGCCGCCTTCGGGGAGGTATTCCATCATGTACTCGGCGGACAGCTTGCCGATGGCGTAGTTGTCCGTGCCGGCGTAGAAGGCGCGCTTGGAGTTGGGGGAATCGGAGTCGAACACGCCGACCTGGATGCCGGCGTCCACCGCGCGGTCGATGACGTCCTTGAGGGCGTCCGCGTCGTTGCAGGAGATCAGGATGCCGTCCACCTGCCGCTCGATGAGCGACTCAATGACGTTAACCTGCTGCGCGGCGTCAGAGGTGGTGGAGCCTTCCCACTGGACGGTGATGCCCAGCTCCTTGCCGACCGCCTCGGCGGCCGTCTTGGCATCCAGGAAGATGGCGTTGTCCAGGGACTTGGGGACGACTGCGATGGTGATGTTCTCCTGCGCCAGCGCCGGCACAAGGGACAGAACCATCAGGGTGACCAGGACGAGTGAGAGCAGTTTCCTCATGGTGTTCCTCCTTTTGGATATCGGTTCGCCCACCCGGGCGGGAAGCGCTTACCTGGTTTTCCTCAGCGAGGACCTGCGGTCGTGCTGCAGCTTGTCGAAGGAGACGGCGACGATGATGACCACGCCGATGACGGCCTGCTGCCAGTAGGCGGAAACGTTGAGCAGCACCAGGCCGTTTCTCAGCACGCCCATGATGGCCGCGCCCAGGATGGGGCCGATGATGTTGCCGTAGCCGCCGCTGACGCTGGCGCCGCCGATGATGACGCCGGCGATGGCGTCCATCTCGTACCCCACGCCGGCCGTGGACTGGCCCACGCCCAGGCGCGCCGCGGTCGCGATGCCGGCGATGGCGGCCATCATGCCGCACAGCACGTAGACGATGATCTTGGTCTGGTTGACCTTGACCCCGGAAATCCGGGCTGCCTCCTCGTTGCCGCCGATGGCGTACACCCACCGGCCGCGGATGGTCCTGCGCAGGAAGACGGAGAACAGCAGCGCCAGCACCACCATCCAGATGATCGGCGTGGGCACGTCCAGGATGGAGCCCAGGCCGATGAACTTGAAGGAGTCCGGCAGGCCGCCGATGGGGTAGCCGCCCGTGATGCCGTAGGACACGCCGCGGGCGATGGACATGGTGCCCAGGGTCGCGATGAAGGGCGGCAGCTGGAGCTTGGTGATGCACAGGCCGTTGAGCAGGCCGAAGGCCGCGCCGGCCAGGATGCCCAGCAGCACCGCGGGGAACACCGGCACGCCCCAGCGCATGATGCCCATGCAGGTGATGATGCCGGAGAAAGCGAAGACCGAGCCCACGGACAGGTCGATGCCGCCGGTCAGGATGACCAGCACCATGCCGATGGACATGATGGCGTAAAAGGAGAACTGGCGCACCACCGAGGTGATGTTGCTGACGGACAGGAATTTCCCGCCGGCAAGCAAGGCCAGGATGACGCACATGCCCAGCAGGATGAGGAAGATGTTGAAGGTGCTGGCTTGCCGGATGCGCAGGAGCCAGTTTTTCGCGCCGCCCACGGCGGCCTTTTTCTCGGTCATGTCGCTTTCCCCTTTTTCGGCCGCCGACCTCAGGAGGCCTGATTCTTGGTGGTCAGGATGAGTTCCATGATGCGCTCCTGCGTCGCCTCGTCCCGGCTGAGCTCCCCGCGGACGCGGCCTTCGTGCATGACCATGACGCGGTCGCACATGCCCAGGATTTCCGGCAGCTCGGAGGAGACCATGATGACGGCGACCCCCTGGGCGGTCAACTCACCCATCAGCTCGTGGATTTCCTTCTTCGCCCCCACATCGATGCCGCGGGTGGGCGAGTCGAGGATCAGAATCCGGGAGCCCGTGGCCAGCCACTTGGCGATGACCACCTTTTGCTGGTTGCCACCGGAGAGGTTGACGGCCTTCTGCTCCACCCCCGGCGTCCGGATGTCCAGCCGGCGGACGTAACCGGCGCTGATTTCCTCTTCTTTCCGGCGGCTGACGAAGCCCCGCACCAGGGTCTCCCCCATGCTGGCCAGGGTGGTGTTCTCCCGGACGGTCATGCCCAGGATGAGCCCCTGCAGCTTCCGGTCCTCCGGCACCAGGCCGATGCCGCTCGCGATCGCCTCGCTGGGGCTGTGATGGGAGAGCGTCTTCCCCAGAACGGTGATGGCGCCCGACTCCATCGGGTCCACGCCGAAGACGGCGCGCATGGTTTCACTGCGGCCGGCGCCGACCAGGCCGGCGAAGCCCAGGATTTCCCCCTCGCGCACGTAAAAGCTGACGTCCTTGACGGAAGGGCCGGCGTTGAGCCCCTCCACCCGGAGGGCGACCTCCCCCAGGGGAACCTCCCGCTTGGGGTACAGCGCCGTCAGCGAGCGGCCGACCATCATCTGGATGAGCTGGTCCTCGGTGCAGTCCGCCGTGTCCACCGTGCCCACGCACTCCCCGTCCCGCAGCACGGTGATACGGTCGCTGATTTCGAAGATTTCCTCCAGCTTGTGGGAGATGAAGACCACCGCGACGCCCTGGGCCTTCAGCCGGCGGACCAGGCCGAAGAGCAGGTCGATTTCCCGGTCGGTCAGGGAGGAGGTCGGCTCGTCCATGACGATGAGCCTGGCGTTGACGGACAGCGCCTTGGCGATTTCCACCATCTGGCGCTGGGCGATGGACAGGTCCTTGCACAGCGTGCGCGGGTCCACGTCCAGCCCCACATCCTCCAGATACCGCGCCGCCTGCGCCAGCGTCTCCCGCTGGTCCAGGAAAAAGCGGCTCCTGCGTTTCTCCCGGCCGGTGAAGAGGTTTTCGGCGACGGAGAGGTTGGGGAGCTGGTTGAGCTCCTGGTAAATCACGCTGACGCCCATCCGGGTGGCTTCCATCGTGGAGCCGACGTCCGCCTGGGCCCCGTCGAACCAGATTTCGCCGGCGTCCATCCGGTGCACGCCGCTGAGGATTTTCATCAGGGTGGACTTGCCCGCGCCGTTCTCGCCGATGAGCGCGTGCACTTCCCCCGCGCGGATGGCCAGATTGACCCCGCGCAGCGCCTGCACGCCGGGGAAGGACTTCCGGATGTCCCGCATTTCCAGCAGGTTTGCTTCCATGCCGTTTCCTTTCGGGTCGGGGTTCGGGGAGGGCGCCGCCGGGGGCTCAGGCGCCCGGCAGCAACCCGGATACGCGCTTGAAGTCAATCAGTTGGCGGTCGATGTTCCGGCGGCGAAGAACGCCGGCCCGGTCAGGGCCGCCCTGCCCGCGCCGCCATGTCCTATCGGGGCGATGTACGGATTACCGGTGTTTGGCATTCAGCCATGCGCGCCTTCCCGTATCCAAGCTTCATCCTCGCGCGATATGGCTTTAATGGATGGTATTTTACCATACGGGAAAACCCTGTTCAAGCAATCGCCGCAAATTAAACGGGCGGAGTTGAATGCGGCGCCGGGGCCGGCGATGCGCAAGTCCGGGACTGGGGGGCGCCGCGGACGGCGCCCCCCAAAAAAGAATTAGGCGCCCAGCAGCAGCTCCATGACGTACATCTCGAGCTTCTCCAGGTTGCGCTCCTTGACGCACTTGGCCTGGTAGGCGTAGTCGAAGCGCTTGACCTTTTCCAGCAGCAGCTCGAACACGCGCTTGGAGTTGATGAGGTGGCGGTAGCAGTCCTCCGGCCCCTGGGTGCGCATGGCCTTCACGTCCAGGCCCACGCACTCGCCCTTGTCGCCGAAGTTGTTCTCATAGAGCACCTTGACCTGGTTGAAGGCCGCGCGCAGGTTGTCCACGCCGAAGGACTTGTCCTGGTCGAAGCGCATGCCGTTCTGGTCGTTGAGGTGGACGCCCCACAGCTTGCCCAGCGCCAGGGCGAAGGCCATGTCGTTGGCGGGGTCGAGGCCGGCCAGGATGGAGTGCGCGCTCTCGATGCACAGGCCCACGCGGTCCGGGTCCTTCGTCTGGGCGCCCAGCGCCAGCGCGTGGCCCGCGGTGCCGCAGTAGCTGCGGTCCACCGGCTCGTTGGGCTTGGGCTCGATGAGAATCTGCACATCGGGGTCGTAGTCCAGCATCTTGTCGACGGAGTCGCGCAGCTGCAGGATTTTCTCGACCGGGTTCTTGCTCTCCGCGCACAGGGTGCCCTCACGCGCCAGCCACAGCTGGACCTTGTTGGTGCCCAAGGCCTTGGCGATGTCGATGGTGCGGAAGCTGCGCCACATGGCGAACTCGTAGTCCCCCTTGTGGGAGGAGGTGTAGGCGCCGTCGCTGGTGCGCCCGTCGAACCACAGCCGGGGGGCCACGAATTCCGCGAACAGGCCGTACTTGTCCAGCATGGCCTTCACGTCCTTCGCGTAGTCCACGATGGCCTTCTCGGACATGTTGTTCATGTCCGGCACCGCGTCGTCGTCATGGAACTGGACGCCCGACAGGCCGATTTCGGCGAATTTCTTGATTTTCTCCTCGAAGGGGACGGAAGGCCGGGTGCCGGGGCCGAAGGTTTCGTCCCCCTCGTGCACGTTCCAGGGGCCCGCGGTAAACATGAACTTAGCCATACTTCTCTCCTTTTGATGTATTGATTGCGGCGTTTCTCAGGCTTGGCGAAACGGGCCGGGGGCGGCGGGAAAAGCCCGCCCCCTCCCCCGGTCCGGCCCCGCAGGTTTACTCCTTGCCGATGAGGAGGACGCCCTTGAGCTTGTTCTCCTTGCTTTCCTTCATGAAGCGGATGCCCTTCTCGGCGTCCTCCAGGGTGAAGGTATGCGTCAGGATGGGGCTCAGGTCCACCTGGCCGGAGCCCATCACCGCGAAGGCGTTGTCCCAGACCAGGGGCGCCAGCCAGGCGCACTTGATGGTGCGCTCGGACTGGATGGCCTCCAGCATCGGCACCTGCAGCTTGTCTTCCGGGCCGGGCAGGCCGAAGTAGACGATGGTGGAGGAGGGACCGGTCACCAGCAGCGCGCCCTGCAGCGCGTCCATGTTGGAGGTAGCCACGATGGCCCGCGGCGCCAGGTGACCCAGCGCCTTCCTGACCGCGGCGGCCGCGTCCTTGGCGTAGTACTTCGATTTGGCGTCGGCGGTGTTGATCAGGATGTCCGCGCCGACCTTTTTGCCGACCTCCAGCGGGTAGTCGCGCCGGCCGATGAGCACCACCCGCCCGGCGCCGGCAGCCTTGGCCAGTTCCACCATCATCAGCCCGATGGGGCCGGGCCCGAAGACCACGACATCCTGGCCCAGGTGGATGTCCAGGCGGCGGATGGCGTTGGACGCGCAGGCCAGGGGCTCAGTCATCGCCGCGTGCTCGAACTTGACGTTGTCGGGAATCTTGTAGACGTGGGTGTACTTGACCTTGACGTACTCGGCGAAGCCGCCGTTGACCGTCACGCCGATGACCTCGCTGTGCGGGCAGACGTTGAACTCGCCGCGCATGCAAAACTCGCAGGCGTTGCACTGCTGGACGGGGTTGACCGCCACGCGGTCCCCCACCTTGAACAATCCGGCCTCCCGGGGCAGCTTCCCGACCTCGGCCACCACGCCGGACATCTCGTGACCCAGGTAGAGGGGGCCTTTTCCGTCCTTGGTGCCCAGGGGGCTGTGGCCGTAGTAGTAGGACACGTCGCTGCCGCAGATGGAGCAGGCCATGACCTTGACCAGTACCTCGTTGTCGGCGATCTGCGGGATGTCGTGCTCCTCGTACTTCATCACCATCGGCTCGTAGAAGTTCTGGACCTTCATCTTGCCTTTCATGGAGTCTCCTTTTCTCAGCTGTACTTTTTGTTGAACGCCGCGACGAACTTGTAGCAGTCCTCCGCCACTTCCCAGGCGTTGGGCCACTCGCACAGGTCGATCGCCCACCAGTCCGCCTTGTAGTTGGCCTCGTGCAGGAAGGCGGGGATGACCTCGTCGAAGTTAATGTTGCCCTCGCCGAAGGGCGCGTGGGTGGAGGTGCCGGTCTCGTTGAGGGTGCCGTCGGAGTCGATGACGTGGACCAGGCCGATGCGGTCCTTGGCCATGCGGACGAACTCCAGGATGCCGCCTTCCAGCTTGAGCCCCTCCTCGACGTGGCGCAGGCCCAGGGCGCAGTTGTAGGCGTGGCAGGTGTCAAAGAGCAGGGAGAAGTTGGGCTCGTTCACCCGGTCCACCAGCTCGATGACGTTCTTGGGCTCGTTGATGATGAAGCCCGGCTCGAACTCCCAGACCACCTTGAAGCCCAGGGCGGCGGCCTCCTGCGCCATTTCCTTGAAGTGCTTGACGAAGAAGTCCTTGACCTCCTGGTAGGTCATCCCCATGGGCACCACCGGCGGGGTACAGGTGTCCACGCGCATGATGTCGGTGAGGTTCAGTTCCTTCGCCAGCTTCAGCGCGCGGGTGTACTCCGCCCGCCATTCCTCCGTCATCTTCAGGGAGTCGTACTTCCACATGTCCAGGGCGTAATCGGCCACTTCCATGCCGGAATCCCTGAACAGTCTGACCAGGGCGTCCTTCTTCTCCTGCGTGTCCACCAGGTCCGGGTGGGCGCCGAAGGGCGGGAAGCCGCCCAGGCTGATGCCGTCGTAGCCGATTTTCTTCGCGCCCGCGACCAGTTGGTCCAGCGGCTGGGGGATGGCCCAGGAGCTCAGCGAGATTTTCTTCATGGATAAACCCTCTCTTTTCTTGATGTGGCGCGGTTCAGCGGTGCCTGGGGATGGGCTTTTTCATGGCCTCCACCTGGGGGATGCCCACGTCGGGGCCAAAGTGCTTGAGGATGACCAGGGGCTCGTAGCGGGAGGCGTTGCGTACCTTCACGCCCTGCTTCGCGGCGGCGGCGGAGACGAAGAACTCGTCCGCGCTCAGCTCGCCGTAGCGCAGGAAGGTCGGGCTTTCGCAATCAAAGGGGCCGAAGGAGCCGTGGCCCTGGATGACGATGCAGCCGTAGGCCGCGGCGTCCGCCACGGTTGCTTCCTGCCCGGGCAGCACGGTCAGGCGCTTGGCGGCGATGTAGTCGTTGCCGTAGCAGACCCAGCTTTGCTCGTACCCGGCGCCCTGCTGCTCCGGAAGCGGGCGGCGGAAGAAGCGCTCGCGGTAGTCGGTGGCGGTGTTGAGATCCCAGTCCGCCACGCCCATGATGGTCTCCAGGTCGTCCTTGTCCTTCTCCGGCACGTAGCCCGCAAGGGCGTCGTGGTCGAAAACCTCGCCGTTGACCACGTTTTCCCACATCGCCATCACGTCGCTGTTCCACTGCGGCTCGTAGGTGCACAGCGACCCCGGCGCGTGCAGCACGCCCGCGGGCGTGTACCAGCCGGTGTCCAGCTCCATCCGGAAGGCGCGGGACAGCTCCGTGATGTGGATGTCGCGCTTGCTGTAGTCGCCCAGCCGCGCCTTGACCTCCTCCCGGGTGACGGAGGGGTCGAAGCCGAAGTAGGTGACCGGCAGGTCGCCCAGGTGCTGGTTGTACTGCTTGGGGAAGAAGTAATGTTCGTGCTTGGGCTTGACGTCCCCGTAGCGGCGGCAGGCCTCCTCGCCGTGGTGGATGTGGTGGAAGAGGGGCTGCTGGTAGTCGTAGAACTTCGCGTACATGGGCCAGGTGCCGTATTGCTCCATCAGCTTATCGCCGATGAGCTCGGCGCCCAGGGTGCCGACGAACTCCTGGAACAGCACCGTGTGCTTCGGGTCGTCGTCCACGTTCACGGAGCTGAGGCCCTCGTTGGGGCCGGCGCCTTTGGTCTCCACCCGGGTGAGGGAGGAGAACCAGCGCTCCACGATGGCGCCGCGCTCCATGCCCATGGCGAACAGGTCGTCCGGGTGCAGGCGCAGGCGGCGGCCCGGGCGGTTGAAGGGGCGGGGCACCCAGGTGGGGGCCATGCGCAGGACGCCCTGCCCCTTGTCCAGGACCTTGCGGCTGGCGGTCTTGTCGCTCATGTCACGTCCTCCTCAGGCCAGGCAGCGGCGGATGTAGTCGTGCCCCTGGCGGGCCAGCTCGTCGTCGCTGGGGGCGAAGGTACGCCAGAGGTGCAGGGCGCCGGTGAAGGACGGCGCGCCCAGGTTGAAGGCCTCGATGGTCAGGTAGCCCTGGTAGCCCCCCTGTTTAAAGACGTCGAAAACCTCCTGCCCGCAGGCGTGGCCGGTGCCGGGGATGCCGCGGTTGTTCTCGGAGATGTGCACGTGCTTGATGAAGGGGAGGGCTTTCCTGAAGGACGCCGCGACATCCAGCTCCTCGATGTTGGCGTGCATGGTGTCCACCAGCAGCCCGACGTTCCCGAGGTTGATTTCCCTGACGTAGGCGACGGAGTCCTCCACCGTGTTGAGCAGGTAGGCCTCAAAGCGGTTCAGGGGCTCCACGGCCACCGTGACGCCCTTTTCCGCGGCGTATTCGAAACATGGCCGCATGGCGGAAACGGACCAGTCCCATTCCTCCTGCGTGGGGCGGGCGCCGGAGAAATAACCCAGCGCCTGGAACAGGGGCCCGCAGATGAGTTTGCCGCCGAAGGCCACGGTGCGGTCGATATAAGACTTGAAAACGGGGAGCGCGGCCTTGCGCATCGCGGGGTCCGGGCTTAAGGGGTTGCACTCCCCGGGGCTGAAGACGCCCACGGTGGTGACCTCCAGGCCCAGCTCCTTCGCGCGGCCGCCGAATTTCCTGCATTCCTCCAGGTCGTTCACCAGCCCGACGTTGAACTCCACGCCGTCAAAGCCGGTCTGCTTGCACTGGTCCAGCAGATGGCTGTGCCGGGCGTAACTGGGGTTGTCCGACCACAGGAGCAGGTTCATCCCGACTTTGATCATGGCAATACTCCTTGACTGTTTTGCCGCGCCGGGGCGGTTCACCCCGGCGCGGCCCGGTATCGATGTCCGGGGTTTACTTGTTGAATTCGGGGACGTCCTTGAAGTACTCGGTGTTGTTGATGTCATAGACGATGGTGCCGGCCGCGCGCTTGGCGAGGTAGGCCTCAACGTCCGTGAAGGGGATGAGCGAATCCCACATCTGCTCGATGTTTTCGCTGTTGTAGAAGTTGAAGTAGGGGTGGATGTACTTGCGGTGCTCCTGGCCGGCGAAGTGCGCCTTGAGGATCTGGTAGAGCGCCTCGCCCTCCAGCAGCGCGGACTGGTTCACGTCCATGTCCGTCACGCCCTCGCGGACCCAGTTCCATGAGATTTCGCGGCCGTTGCCGGAGCCGATCCAGTAATCCTTGGTGTCAAGGCCCGCTTCTTCCATGGCTTCGACGACGCCCTCGAGCATGGGGTTGTTCTGCGCGTACACGCCGTCAAACCCGGTCGGGCCCAGCTCGGTGATGATGTTGGCCATCTGCGTCTTGGCAGCGTCCTTCATCCAGCCGCCGGAGGTCCAGTACAGCTGGAGGCCTTCGCCGCCCTGCATGCCGGAGTTCTTCTGCGCGGCCCATTCCTGGGCGTCCTTCCAGCTGCCGATGTCGGCGCCGGCGTTGGTGTAGCCGAGGATGAAGCCGTAGGACTGGGCGCCCGCGGTGCCCTGGCCCAGCACGCCTTCGATGTTGACGACCTTCTTGGCGCCCCACTTGTAGGCGTCCTCGCCCGCGTACAGGCCTTCCTGCACGAAGTCATAGCCGATGAAGGCGAGCGCGTCCGTGGCGTTGGCCGCGGGGGCGAAGCTGTGGGTCAGGCCGATGTAGGGGATGTTGGCTTCCTTGCACAGCGCGATGCACTCGGAAGTGGTCTCGACGTTGTTCTGGATGACGGCGATGGCGTTATAGCCGGACTGGATGAAGTTCTGCACGGCATTGAGCTGCTCGGCGGCGGAGCCGGTGCCGGTGACCACGTTGATTTCCCAGTTCACCTCGGGGTCGGCTGCGGCTAGGGCCTTGAGCACGTCGGAAATGGCAACGTAGTAGCTGTCCACGTTGTCGGCGTAGAAGCCGATGGTCTTCTTCTCGGGCTCGGCGGTGGCGAACGACGCCATCCCGGTGACCATCACCAGGGCGAGCAACAGGGCAAACAGTTTCCTCATGGATTGTCCTCCTTATATTTTCCCCTTCCGGGAAATGGTCGGTATGAAACAGGGCCCAGAGCCGGTGTCCGGAATTATCCCCTCCCTTCGGCCGGTTGAAACAGGCGGGTCAGGCCTTGGCGGCCGTGTCCGCCACGCCGGTGCGCTTGCGCCGCATCGCGGAGCGGTGACGGAACATCTCCGAGACCGCGCCCGCCGCGACCGCGGCGATGATGATGAGGCCCTTGACCAAAAACTGCCATTCCTGCTGGATGCGCATGATGGTCATGGCGTTGGTGATGGTGCCCATCAGGATGGCGCCGATGAAGGCGCCCATGACGCTGCCCTTGCCGCCGGACATCGCCACCCCGCCGATGACCACCGCCGCGATGACGTCGATTTCCATGTTCTGCCCGACGGTGATGATGCCGGTGTTGACGCGCACCAGCTGCATGGTGGCGCCGACGGCCACGCACACGCCGTTGAACACGAAGGCCATCAGCCGGGTCAGCTTGACGTTGATGCCGGACAGGAAGGCCGCCTGCGGGTTGTTGCCGATGGCGTAGACGCGGCGACCGAACTTGGTGTACTTGAGAATCGCCCAGGTGATGACGGTCAGGATGAAAAAGAGGATGACGTAGTAGGGCAGGTTGAGTTTCAGGTTGAAGACCTTGATGCCTTCGGGGTTGAACAGGTCGAACACGTTAGACTTGAACCAGGCCAGGTTCTGCCGCATCGCCACTTCCTGGGAGTTGGAGATGAGCAGCGCGATGCCGCGGCAGGCGATCATCCCGCCCAGGGTGATGATGAAGGACTCGACGTTGAGCCAGGCGATGATGAAGCCCATGAACATCTCGATGCCCACGCAGATAAGCAGGGCGTAGAAGATGGCCATCCCCGGCGGGACGTCCCAGTCCATGACGGCTTTGGCGATGAAAATGGCGACCAGGGAGGTCATCATGCCCACGGACAGGTCGATGGTGCCGGTGAGCATGATGACGGTCATGCCCAGCGCCATGATGCCCACGGCGGCGTTCTGCTGGAGGATGTTGAAGAGGTTGGAGGGGTAGATGAAGGAGGGGTACTCCACGAAGCCCCTGGTCACCAGCGAGTTGACGACCTGGTAGAGCAGCACCGCGGCGACGAACAGCACCGTGATGGTGACCACCGTCTGCAACTCGCTGTTCTTTTTGAAGATGCCGAGCGACCGTTTGCTGCCCCCGTTCATACCGCCACGCCCCCTATCGAATAGCTGAGGATGTTTTCCTCCGAGATGTCCTCCCGCTCCAGTTCCCCCGCGACGCGACCGCCCTTCATGACGATGACGCGGTCGGACATGGAGACGATCTCGGGCATGTCGGAGGAGACCATGACGATGCATTTGCCCTGCGCCATCAGGTCCATCATGATGTGGTAGATTTCCATCTTCGCGCCCACGTCGATGCCGCGGGTGGGCTCGTCAAAGATGTAGATTTCCCCCTGGGTGTTGAACCACTTGGCAAGGACCACCTTCTGCTGGTTGCCGCCGGAAAGCTCCACCGCCAGGGTGTCCGCGCTGGTGGCCTTGGTGCCCAGCTCGCGGATGTAGCGCTCCCCGACCGCGTAGTCCTCTCTGGGGCTGATGAGCTGCCGCTTCATGTTGACCAGGTTGGCCACGAAGGAGTTGCGGCCGATGGAGTGCTTGAGGAAAAGCCCGGTGTACTGGCGGTCCTCGGTGATGAAGCACAGCTTCCTGCGGATGGCCGCGGACGGCTGCCTGAAATCGACTTCCTCGCCGAAGACCAGCACCTGGCCCGCTTCCTTCTTTGCGCCGCCCATCAGCAGCGTCATCAGCTCCGACCGCCCGGAGCCGACCATGCCGGCGAAACCCAGGCACTGCCCCCGGTAGGCCTTGAAGGACACGTCCCTGACGCCGTTGCCGGACAGGTTGCGCGCCTCCAGCGCGACCTCGCCCCGCGGGAAGAAGTCCCGGCTGTAGAAGGCGGACACGTCGCGGCCCACCATGCTGCGCACCAGCTCGGCCTCCGTCAGCTCCCGGCTGTCCGCGGTCAGCACGTGCTCGCCGTCGCGCAATACCGTCACCCGCCCGCCCAGGCGGAACACCTCGTCGAGGTGGTGGGAGATGTAGACCACGGCGATGCCGGCGTCCACGACCTTGCGCACGACCTCCAGCAGCATGTCGATTTCGGAGGCGGAGAAGGAGGCGGTCGGCTCGTCGAGGATGATGACCTTGCGCTGGAAGACCAGCGCCTTGGCGATTTCGACCAGCTTGCGCTCGCCGCTTTTCAGCTCGCCCACCAGGGTGTCCGGCCCGAAGGCGCAGTGCAGGTATTCCAGCGTTTCGCGCGCCTTCTCGCGCATGGCGGCGAAATCCACCTTGAGGCCCTTCATGATTTCCAGCCCGGCGAAGATGTTCTCCGTCACGCTCAGGTGGGGAAAGATGTTGTGCTCCTGGTAGATGGTCTGGATGCCCAGGGCGATGGCCTGCCGGGGGTTCAGCACCCGGGGCTTGCCCTCGAACTCGATGACGCCGCCGGCGTCCGGCTGGTAGGCGCCGGAAAGGATTTTGATGAGGGTGGACTTGCCCGCGCCGTTCTCGCCGCAGATGCAGTGCACCTCGCCGGGCAGCAGGTCGAAGTCGATGCCGGAGAGGGCCCTCACCCCCGGGAAGGTCTTGGAAACGTCAATCAGCCGTAATACTGGCTCCGCCATCCTGTCTCCCGTCCGTTTCACGAATTGGCCGGGGCGGCGTCTGCGCCGCCCCGGCCGGAAAAATCAGGTGTCCGACTTGATCGCCGCGTCGAAGGCGACGGTGGAGGGGTCGAAGTTGTACCTGCGCAGGAACTCCACCGCCTCGGTCGCGCCGTACACGCGGTCCATGCCGGAGTCTTCCCACTCCACCGACAGGGGGCCGTCGTAGCCGTACTGGTTGAGCACGCGGCAGATTTTGTCGAAGTCCACGTCGCCGTGGCCCAGGGATACGAAGTTCCAGCCGCGGCGCACGTCGCCGAAGGGCAGGTGGCTGCCCAGGATGCCGTTGCGGCCGTTGAGGTTGACGGCTACGTCCTTGGCGTGGACATGGTAGACGCGCTCGTGGAAATCCTCCAGGAACATCACCGGGTCCACCCCCTGCCAGATCAGGTGGGAGGGGTCGAAGTTGAGGCCCAGGGTGGGGCGGTACTCGAAGGTCTCCAGCAGCCGCCGGGTGGTGTAGTAGTCATAGGCGATTTCGCTGGGGTGGACCTCCAGCGCGAACTTTACGCCCTGCTTGTCGAACTCGTCGAAGATCGGGCTCCAGACCTTCTTGATTTCCTGGTAGCCGGCCTCGATCATCTCTTCGCTGGTCTGGGGGAAGGAGTAGAAGTACTTCCAGATGGGCGAGCCCATGAAGCTGGTGACCACCTTGACGCCCAGCTTCTTGGCGGCCTTGGCGGTGGTCTTCATCTCCTTCGCGGCCCAGGCGCGGATTTCCTCGGGCTTTCCGGCCAGCTCCTTGGGCGCGAAGCCGTCCAGGCGCGGGTCCCACAGGTCGCAGACGCACTGGCCGGCCACGTGGGCGGCCAACGCCCAGCAGCCCATACCGTACTTCTTGAGGGTTTCCTTGGTCTTCTTCACGTAGGCGGCGTCGGTGGCGGCCTTGTGCACGTCGATCTGGCCCCAGGTGGCAAGTTCCAGCCCGTCATAGCCCATCTGTTTGGCGACCTTGCAGGTTTCCTCCAGCGGCAGGTCCGCCCACTGCGCGGTGCATAGGGTAATCGGTCGAGACATGGTGTTTCCTCCCTCTGTTTTTCTATTTGTCAGGGTACGTCGACCCAAACGTTGCCGCTCTTGGCGCTGCGCAGGCAGGCCTCGACAAACTCGATGCCGGCGGCGCCATCCTCCACGGTGGGGTAGTCGATCATGTCCGACTTGAAGCTGCCGTCCTTCTTCGCGCGCAGGCACTGCATGAAGCTCAGGTACAGGTTGGCCATCGCCTCCAGCCATCCCTCGGGGTGCCCGCTGGGCAGGCGGCCGTACTTCGCGGCGTCCGGCGCGATGGTGGGGTAGCCGCGGTGATGCTCGGTCAGGGAGCCGTCCTTGCCGATGACGGTGATTTTCTCCGGCTCCTCCTGGAACCACTGGATGGAGCCCGATTCCCCGTAAATGCGCACGCGCAGGCTGTTGTCGTGCCCGATGGCGACCTGGCTGGTCCAGTACAGGCCGGTCGCGCCGCCCTCGTACTCCACCATGACGTAATCGTTGTCGTCCAGCACCCGCCCGGGCACCACGACGTCCAGCTTGGCAAGCAGGCGCTTGATTTTCAGCCCCGTCATCGTCGCCACGGCGTTTTCCACGTGCGTGCCCAGGTCGCCCAGGCAGTTCACGCCGCCGGACTGGGCCGGGTCGATGCGCCAGGAGCCCTGCTTGCCGCCGTCGCTGTGCTCGTCCGCCAGCCAGCCCTGCGGATATTCCGCCATCACGGCGCGCACCCGGCCGATCTGGCCGGAGGCGATGATGCGGGCGGCGTGCTTGGCGGTGACGTGGCCCATGTAGGTATAGGTGACCAGGAAGAGCAGGCCTTTCTTCTTCGCCAGGGCGACCAGCTCCCGCGCCTGCTTGGCGGTGACCGCCAGCGGCTTGTCGCAAGCCACGTGGATGCCCGCCTCCAGGAAGGCCTTGCAGATTTCGAAGTGGGAGGCGTTGGGCGTCACCACGACGACGAAATCGATGCCGTCCTCCCGCTTCGCCTCCGCCTTCGCCATTTCACCATAGGTCTTGTACAGCCTGTCTTTGGGCAGGCCCAGCTCTTCGCCGGTCTTCAGGGTGTTTTCGTAGTCCCTGGAAAAGCTGCCGCAGACCAGTTCCGCCTGGCCGTCCAGGTTGATGGAGCGCCGGTGCGCCGCGCCGATGAAGGAGCCCTGGCCGCCGCCCACCATGCCATACCGGAGTTTCATGTGTTTCCTCCCCTGCGGCTGTCGCCGCCGTCTTTGTGAACCGCCGAATGCCGGGGGCGCCCATGCGGCCCGGTGCGGTCCCTTCGTTATTCTGGGTGCATCGTATCACACCCGGATGCGGAATACGAGACAGTTTTACGATAAACTGACGATTATTTTGCGCGGCCTCCGTCACCCGCCCGCATCGCTTCCAGCCGCTCCAGCACGTAGGCGGAGACGGCGCCGATGCCCTTCACGTCATGCTCCCTGCCGGGCTCCGGCGCGGCCGGCTCCCAGGGCCCCGGCTGCGGCTGGCCGCCCGCGGCGTCCCGGAAGGCCTGCGGGCTCATCCCGAAGGCGTCCCTGAACGCCCGGTTCAGGTAGCGCGTGTCCGAAAACCCGGATTCCACGCAGATGTCGAGCAGCCGCATATCCGTCGTCGCCGCCAGCCGCGCCGCGTGCTCCAGGCGCAGCCGCGTCACATACTCCCGGAAGGAGAGCCCGAAGGCTTTCCGGATGAAATGGGAGAGGTAGGACAGCTTGAGCCCCTCCTGCCGGGCCAGCTGTTCCAGGGAGGGCTTCCCCGCGTAATGCTCCTGGACGTAGGCGGACACGCTCATCATCCGGAGCCGCGCCCGCTCCGTCCGGGCGGGGCTGGAAAGGACTGGCTCCCCCTCGCAGAAATGGCGGACCAGGGCGGCGGACAGGTGGTTGAGCTCCCCCATCAGCCGCAGGGGATACCCCGCGTCCCGGCGGCCCAGGAAGCGGATGAGCGACGTGAGGCGGGAGAGCAGCTCGCGGTGGAGCGCCGGGTCGCCGCCGCAGGTGATCAGGGGCTCCTCCACGCGCATCCGGGAGAAGGACGGGTAATAGCCGCGGCAGAAACCGTGGCTGAACTGGACGACCAGCAGCGCGTTGGGCGCGTCCAGGGCGCTGAGGCTGTGGGCCTCGTAGGCGTTGACGAAGAAGAAATCCCCTTCAGAGACCCGGAAGGCGCGGCCGCCCACGCTGACGGAGACCGACCCCGCCAGCGGGACGAACAGCTCGCAGTCGCTGTGGTAATGGGTCCTGCGGCGGTGGATGGCCACGAGGAACACGTGCAGGTCCATCCCCTCCAGGTGGGGGACGAGCTCGTACTCAATGCCCCGGGGGTCGTCCCGCCCCTCCTTCATCAGAACAGGGCGTATTCCGGCAGGTCCAGCACGGCGCCGCCCTGCAGGGCCGAGTCGTGCGCCAGCAGGCCCGTCACCGTCCAGTTGGCGGCGACGCGGGCGGAGACCCGGGCCTTGCGCCCCTCGTCAATCGCGGAGATGAACTCGTGCACCATGTGGGGGTGGGAGCCGCCGTGGCCGCTGCCCTGGATGAAGGAGACGTGCTCCTCGTCGATGATCTGGTGCTCCAGGGAGAAGTGGGCGATGTCGCCGGGGAGCAGGTGGTCGGTGTCCGGCACCTTGACGCGGCTCGCGTCCTCGAAGCCGGAGAAGACGACCGGATGCTCGCCCGCGCACTGCTCCCACTCGAAGGATTTCTTGGTGCCGTAGACGTCGAAGCTCTCCCGGTACTGGCGAATGGTGTCAAACAGGGTGCGGGTGATTTCCCCCGCGACGTCCGAATCCCTGAAGGTCAGCTGCGCCGTCTCCGCCGCGAAGGGGGAGCCGTAGCGCCTGGCGTATTCCTCGCTGATGCGGCCAGAGCCCAGGCAGCGCACCCGGGAGACCGGGCGGGAAATCAGGTCCGACAGCGGGGACACGGCGTGGGTCGGGTAGTACATGGGCGGAAGGCCATACCAGTACTCCGGCCAGCCGGGCAGGGACATGTTCTGCTGGTGGGAGCCGCGCATGAACTGGATGCGGCCCAGCTCCCCCTTCTCGTACAGGTCCTTGACGAAGAGGTATTCCCGGGTGTACACGGCGGTCTCCATCATCATGTAGACCTTGCCGGTCTTCTCCTCCAGGCGGACGATTTCCTCGCACTCCTCCCTTTTCAGCGACATCGTGACCGTGCTGGCGACGTGCTTGCCGGCCTTGAGGGCCTCGATGGCCATCCAGCCGTGGGAGTTGAGGTCGGAGTTGATGTGCACCGCGTCGATGTCCGGGTCCTTCAGGAGCGCGGCGTAGTCCGTGTAGCGCTTCCCGATGCCGAAACGGTCGGCGAAGGCGTCCAGCTGCGCCTTGTCGCGCCGGCAGACCGCGGCGCACTCCGTGTGGGCGTACTGCTGGTAAATGGGAACGAACTCCGCGCCGAAACCAAGACCGACGACGGCAACCCGGATTTTCTTCATGAAGAAGGCCCTCCCCTGCGGTGTTTTTTGTTATTTGCCATGATCCTGTTGATATCCTAACAGGAAGGGCGGTTTTTGACAAGGGACGGGAACCGGGGCCGTCCGCTTGCCGCGGATGGGAAAACAAAGAGAACCGCGGGATGGAAAACATCTTTTGGACATGCCGTGCGCCGCCGAAAGGCGCAGGGCGCCGCCGGTAAAAAATTCCGAACATTGTCTGCCAAGCGGATTGTAAAGTTCGTCTTCTTGTGCTATCCTCCGATGGGTTTCGGAAAGGCGGGGAGCGGATGGACGGCGTGCTGTGGAACGCGTGGGTCTGGCTGGACGGGCGGTTCGGCCGGGGCAGCGTTTTCCTGAAGGGCGGCGCCGTGGAGCGGATTTCCCCGCCGGGCCAAATGATGGAATACGGCGCCATTGACTGCAGCGGGTACCATGTTTTTCCGGGTTTCACAGACGCACACGTGCATCTGAGGGAGCCCGGTTTTTCCGAGAAGGAAACCATCGGGAGCGGCACCGCCGCGGCCGCCCGGGGCGGTTTTTCCGCCGTGTGCGCCATGCCCAACCTGGACCCGGTGCCGGACGGGCCGGAAAGCCTGGAGGTCGAGCTGGCGCTCATCCGCGAAGAGGCGCGCGTCCGGGTGCTGCCCTTCGGCGCGCTCACCCGGGGGCAGAAGGGGAAGGAGCTGGCCGACCTGGCGGGCATGGCGCCCTTTGTCGCCGGGTTTTCCGACGACGGCTTCGGGGTGCAGGACGCGGGAATGATGCGGGAGGCGATGGAGGAGGCCGCGCGCCTTCAAAAAGTGGTCGCAGCGCACTGCGAGGACAGCCGCTACCCCGCCCAGGACCCTCAGAGCGAGTGGCGGCAGCTGGCGCGCGACCTGGAGCTGGCCGCGAAAACCAAGGTGAAGTACCACGCCTGCCACCTCTCCTGCGCGCAAAGCGTGGCGCTCATGCGGGAAGCCGGGCGCGCCGGCGCGGACGCCACCTGCGAGACCGCGCCGCACTACCTGCTGCTTGACGCGGGGCAGGTGCGGGACGAGGGCCGGTTTAGGATGAACCCGCCCATCCGCGCCCGGGAGGACCGGGAAGCCCTGCTGGAAGGCCTGTCGGACGGCACGGTGGGCCTGGTCGCCACCGACCACGCCCCGCATACCGAGAAAGAGAAGGCCGGCGGCTTCCACAGCGCCAAAAACGGGGTCGTCGGCCTGGAGACCGCCTTTTCCCTCCTGTACCTGCACCTGGTGAAACCCGGCCTGCTGCCCCTCGCCCGGCTGGTGGACGCGATGAGCGGCGCGCCCAACCGGCGCTTCGGCATCCCGGACGGGCTTGCCGCGGGGCTGCCGGCCAGCCTGTCGGTCTGGGACCTGGCGGCTGAGGGCCCGGTGGACGCCAGCCTGTTCCTGTCCAGGGGGCGCAGCACGCCGTTTGAGGGCTGGCAGGCGCGCGGGCGCTGCCTGATGACGCTGGCGCAGGGCCGCGTCGCCTTCCGGGAGGGCATATGAGGCAGGGGCTCTTCACCGTGCTGTCCAACCGCCCGCTTGCAAGAGCGGTCCATGAGATGCGGCTGGCGGGCGACGCCAGCGCGATGGCGGCGGCGGGGCAGTTCGTCAACGTGAAGGTGGGCAACGCCTACCTGCGGCGGCCGCTTTCCCCGGCGGACTGGGATGAGGGCTGGCTGACCCTGGTGTACAAGGCCGTTGGGCCGGGCACCGCCTGGCTGGCGGAACGCGCCCAGGGGGAAACGCTGGATTTGCTGACCGGCCTGGGGCGGGGCTTCGACCCGGGCGCCGCGGGGGAGCGCCCCCTGCTGGTGGGCGGCGGCGCCGGGCTGCCCCCCCTGTTCCGGCTGGCGCGGGAACTGGTGGCCCTGGGGAAGAAGCCGCGGCTGGTCATGGGCTTCGCCTCCGGGGAAGACGTGTTTTATGAAAAGGCGTTCAAGGCCCTGCTGCCGGTGACGGTCTATACCGAGGACGGCCGCGCCGGCACCCGCGGCCGGGTGACGGACGACCCCCCCAGGGCGGAGGACACTTTCCTGTACGCCTGCGGGCCGCTGCCCATGCTCAGGGCCCTGTCCGCCCTGCCGCTCCCGGGGCAGATGAGCCTGGAGGAGCGCATGGCCTGCGGCTTCGGCGCCTGCATGGGCTGCACCATCATGACCCGCTCCGGCCCCCGCAGGGTGTGCGCGGAAGGGCCGGTCTTCCCCAAGGAGGAACTGCTGTGGTAGACACCGCCGTCACCCTGTGCGGCATCCGGCTTGACAACCCGGTCATGGGCGCCAGCGGCTGCTTCGGCTACGGGGCGGAGATGGCGAAGCTGTACGACATCAACCGCCTGGGCTCCTTCAGCTTCAAGGGCACGACGCTGCACCCGCGCGCGGGCAACCCCGTCCCGCGGGTCGCCGAGACGGCCTGCGGCATGCTCAACGCCGTGGGGCTGCAAAACCCGGGCGTCCACGCGGTCATCGCGGAGGAGCTGCCGCGCATGAAGACGTATTTCCACAAGCCGGTCATGGCCAACGTGTCCGGCTTTTCGCTGGAAGAGTACGTGGAAACCTGCCGGCTGCTGGACGGGGAGGAACAGGTGGGGTGGTTGGAGGTCAACGTGTCCTGCCCCAACGTGGAGCTGGGCGGGATGTCGTTTGGCACCGAGCCCGCGCTGGCGGCGCGGGTGACCCGGGCGGTGAAGGCCGTCTGCCGCAAGCCCGTCCTCATCAAGCTATCCCCCAACGTGACGGACATCGCCGCCATCGCCCGCGCCTGCGAGGACGCGGGGGCCGACGGGCTGAGCCTGGTGAACACCTTCGTCGGCCTGCGTGTCGACCTGGGCACCCGGCGCCCCGTGCTGGCCAACACCACCGGCGGGCTGAGCGGGCCGGCCATCTTCCCCCTGGCGCTGCACCTGGTCAACAAGGTCTACAATGCCGTGCGCATCCCCGTGGTGGGGATGGGCGGGGTGCAAAGCGCCCGGGACGTGCTGGAGATGATGCTTGCCGGCGCCACGGCGGTGCAGGTGGGCGCCGCCAACCTGGTGGAGCCTTACGCCTGCCTGAGGATGGTGGAGGAACTGCCCAGGGAGATGGAGCGGCTCGGCATCGAACGGCTGAGGGACATGACCGGAGGGATGAAGAGATGGGAAGGGAAGTAATCATCGCCTGCGACTTCGCGTCCGGCCAGGAGACGCTGCGCTTCCTGGAGCGCTTTGGCGAGGCGCGGCCCTATGTGAAAATCGGCATGGAGCTCTTCTACGCGGAGGGGCCGCCCGTGGTCCGGGCGCTCAAGGCCCGGGGGCACCGGATTTTCCTGGACCTGAAGCTGCACGACATCCCCAACACGGTGGAACGGGCGATGCGCGCGCTGAGCCGGCTGGAGGTCGACCTGGTCAACCTGCACGCCGCGGGCACCCGGGCGATGATGGAGGCCGCGCTCCGCGGCCTGACCCGGGAAGACGGCAGCCGGCCCAGGCTCATCGCGGTCACCCAGCTGACCTCCACCTCCCCCGAAAGCCTGCGGGACGAGCTGCTCGTCACGGAACCAATGGAGAAGACCGTGCTGCATTACGCGCGCAACGCGAAGGCGGCGGGGCTGGACGGCGTGGTCTGCTCCCCCCTGGAGGCCGCCGCGGTGCACCGGGCCTGCGGGGCGGATTTCCTGGCGGTCACCCCGGGCGTCCGCTTCCCCGACAGCCGGGCGGACGACCAGAAGCGCGTGACGACGCCGAAACTGGCAAGGGAACTGGGCGCGGACTGCATCGTCGTGGGCCGTCCCATCACGGCGGCGGAAGACCCCGCCGAAGCGTACGGGAGGTGTGTGCGTGAATTCGTCTGAAACGGCGCTGAGCCGGAAGGTGGCCTCCGAGCTGCTGCGCGTTGGCGCGGTCTTTTTGCGGCCCCGCGAGCCCTTCACCTGGGCCAGCGGCATCAAAAGCCCGGTGTACTGCGACAACCGGCTCACCCTGTCGGACCCCGAAGCCCGGGACGTCATCGAGCGGGGCATCGCGCAGGCGGTGCGGGAGCACTTCCCCGGCTGCGAAATCCTGATGGGCACCAGCACCGCGGGCATCCCCCACGCCGCCATCGCCGCGCACCTGCTCCGGATGCCGATGGGCTACGTGCGCGGCGGGACGAAGGACCATGGGCGGCAAAACCAGATCGAGGGTCGGCTTGCGCCCGGGCAGAAGGCCGTGGTCGTCGAGGACCTGATTTCCACCGCGGGCAGCGCCGTGGAGGCGGTGGAAGCCCTGCGGCAGGCGGGCGCGGAAGTGCTGGGCATCGTAAGCATCTTCACCTACGGCATGAGGAAGGGGCTCGAGCGGCTGAAGGCCGCCGGGGTCACAAACCACAGCCTGACGGATTTCGACACGGTGGCGCGGGAGGCCGCCAGGCTGGGCGCGATTCCCGAAACCGACCTGGAGCGCCTGAAGCGCTTCCGGGACAACCCGCAGGACGAATCCTGGATTGGAGCGGACAGATGAAAAGCCTGATCAGCATCATGGACCTGGACGAGCGGGACATCAACGCGCTGATGGACACGGCGGACGACATCGTCGCCCGCCCCGGGGCCTACGCCCATAAAATGGCCGGGAAAAAGCTGGCCTCCCTGTTTTTCGAGCCTTCCACCCGGACCCGGCTGAGCTTCGAGGCGGCGATGTACGAACTGGGCGGCAACGTCATCGGGTTCTCGGAAGCCCAGTCCAGCTCCGCCGCCAAGGGGGAAAGCGTGGCGGACACGGTGAAGACGGTCAGCTGCTACGCGGACATCATCGCCATGCGCCACCCCAAGGAAGGCGCGCCGCTGGTGGCCTCCCAGAGCGCCACGGTGCCCGTCATCAACGCCGGGGACGGCGGGCACAACCACCCCACCCAGACCCTGGCCGACCTGTTCACCATCCGCAGGGAAAAGGGACGCGTCTCCGGCCTGACGGTCGGCGTGTGCGGCGACCTGAAGTTCGGCCGCACGGTGCACTCCCTGCTGGAAGCCCTGAGCCGCTACGAGGGCAACCGCTTCGTGATGGTATCGCCGGAGGAGCTCAAGGTGCCCAGCTACGTCAAGCAGCACCTGAAAAACAACCACGTCCCCTACACCCAGACCACCGACCTGTCGCAGGCGCTGCCGGAGCTGGACGTGCTGTACATGACGAGGGTGCAGAAGGAGCGCTTCTTCAACGAGGCCGACTACATCCGCCTGAAGGACTCCTACGTCCTGACGCCCCAGAAGCTGGAAGGCGCGAAGGGGGACCTCATCATCATGCACCCCCTGCCCCGGGTGAACGAGATATCCGTCGCGATCGACCAGGACCCCCGGGCCTGCTACTTCAAGCAGGTCCTCAACGGCAAGTACATGCGCATGGCGCTGATTCTGATGATGCTGGAGGGAGAGAAATGAACATCGACGCGATCAGGAACGGCATCGTCATCGACCACATCAAGGCGGGCGACGGCATGCGGATTTACAACTTCCTGAACCTGGGCGCGCTGGACTGCTCCGTCGCCCTGATCAAGAACGCCAGCAGCACCAAGGCGGGCAAGAAGGACATCATCAAGGTGGACCGGGTGCCGGACATCGACCTGAACGCCCTGGGCTTCATCGACCCGAACATCACCATCAACATCATCCGGGACAGCGTGCGCGTGGAAAAATACCACCCGGAGCTGCCGATGAAGATGACCAACATCCTCATCTGCAAGAACCCCCGCTGCATCACCACCACCGAGCAGGAGCTGCCCCACGTGTTCGTGCTGACCGACCGGGAGAAGCACGAGTACCGCTGCGTGTACTGCGAAAGCAGGGCGCCGGCGCTGTAGGCGCGGACGCCGGCATTCAGCCAAAATGAAAAGCCGCACCCCTGGCCGGCCAATCCGGCGGCGGGGTGCGGCCTGTTTTGGGGCTGTGCGCGCCCGGAAGCCTGCCTTAGGCCCTGCGCAGCAGCCTGACGATCAGGATGACGATGATGGCGCCCACCACCGCGACCAGCAGGGACTCGATGCTGAAGCCCGCGTCATACTTGATGCCCAGCGCCCCCGCGACGAAGCCGCCGACGATGGCGCCGACGATGCCCAGGATGATGTTCGTGAGCAGGGTGTTCTCGCCGCCCATCACTTTGGCGGCAATCCATCCGGCGAGCGCGCCGAAGAGGACCCAAATCACCAGGTTCAGTAACATGTTTCTACCTCCTGTGTATCCGTGTTGCCGCTCCCGGCACGCAAAGAATATACCACCGGGCGAAAATCCTATGCACTTCCAGCAAATCTGTCGGAGTAATTTTTCTGATTCCCCTGAAATGGGTATAATTCATCATCCACCCAAGGGAAGGAGCAGAAAAATGGAAAGCAGGAAGAAAGCCCCGGCCCCGAAAGGAAAGACCGTCACCGAGAAAGCGAAAGAGACCGCCAAAGAAGTCAAGAAGGACGTGAAGAAGACCGCAGAAGGCACGGCAGCGAAGGCGAAGACAATCGAGAAGGACGCGAAGAAGACCGTCAGGAAAGCCGCCGAAGGCACGGCAGCGAAGGCGAAGGCGGTCGAGAAGGACGCGGCGAAGACCGTCAGGAAAGCCGCCGAAGGCACGGCAGCGAAGGCGAAAACCGTCCAGAAAGACGTGAAGAAGGCCGCCGAAGGCATCGCGGAAAAGGCGAAGGAAGTCAAAAAAGACGTGAAGAAAGCCGCCGGGAAGACGGTCGAAAAGGCGAAGGACATCGTCGAGGAAGGCGAGAGCCAGCTGAAGAAAATCGTGATGTCCGGCATCGGCGCCATCGTCTCGGGCGTGGAGAAGTCCAAGGAGGCCATCAAGGACTTCACCGAAAGCGACAAGGCGAAGGAATTCTCCGAAAAAGGCGAGCAGGCCTTCCAGGCAGCGGTCGAAGCGGGCGGCAAGGCGATTGAGAAGGTGCGCAGCGCCATCCAGCCCTACCTCCCGGGAGACGGCGACAAGGCGCCCGCCGCGAAAAAGCCGCCTGCCGCAAAGAAGACGGCCGCGGCGAAAGCCCCCGCCAAGAAAGCGCCGCCCAAAACCGCCGGCAAGGCGCCTGCGAAAGCCCCCGCGAAGACCCCCGCCGCCCGGAAAGCCCCAGCGGGCAAGAAGGGCTGACCCGGGTCGGCCGGATGCACGCAACGGTCGGCGCGCCGCCCGCTGCCAAAAACCTGAATAAAAACCCCGAAGCCTTATAAACTGCACTCCAGAAGTTAGACAGTGAAATCACACGGCTGAGAAGGAATGAGTTTGGAACTCCATCGGGCTCATTCCTTTTAGTTTGAGTTTCATCCGGGCGTTGTTGTAGTAGAACAGAGATTCAATGAGTTCAGAGCGGAAATGTTCCATAGAATCAAACTTTTTCAGGTATAACAGTTCTGACTTCAACATAGCAAAGAAGCTTTCCATCGCGCTATTGTCCAGGCAATTGCCTTTTCTGGACATGTTCTGCTGAACTCCTTTCTTTTTCAGCAACCTTTGAAATTCCTTATGCTGGTATAACCAACCCTGATCAGAGTGAAAGATGAGCTTTGACCCATAACTCTAGCGGTCTCCAACCAAGACATCAGGTATACCACTGACTACACAAACCCCCGGTGCATGGCCGTCAAAATATCTGTCCAACAGGTTCGGGGCGGAGCATTCATTGCCCCTTGTCTTGTGCGGCCGGTTTTTCCTGCGGATATAGGCGGGCACCAAGCCACGCTTTCGAAAAATCCGGCCAATCCTCCGCCGGGACGCCACCCAACCTTTCCTGCGGAGCACCTGTTTAAATTACCGCTGCCCATATACACAGCGGTTTTCTTCATAGGCCAGTTGGATGACTTCTTCCAGTTCCCGATTGTCTTCCCGTCCCTTGCATTCGTAGTAATAAGTGCTTCGGGCAATGCCCAGGCATCTGCAAAGCGCTGATGTAGAGTACTTGTGGGCATTGGCCTGGATCACAATTTCTTTCGTGCGAATGTCAGCGCTCCTTGCATTAGGACATCATTCTCCATATACAGCTGCTGGTTCTCATTGCGCAACCGCAGCATTTCGTGCTCTCCCGGCGTGCGGTTGTCCTTTTCATGGTTTGATCCGGTTGCGATCATCCGCTTCACCCATCTGTCAAACGAGGACGCGGTCAATTCGTACTCCTACAGGATCTCGCTGCGCGCTTTTCCTTGTTCAGAATCTCAACGAACCGCTTTTTAACTCCTCCGTGTAGGCCCGACGCGCCCGTTCCTTTATCATGGTTTTCTCCTTCTTTTTTACCTCTTGAAATATGCCAACTCCTTTTCTGTACGATTTAATGTAGCCAATTCAAATAGACGCTCCGGTACCAAAATCCAAAAATCATTAGCCTCAATGAAAACCAGAAGACCCCGAGTCCTTTGCGGACTCAGGGTTTTTCTGGCGTGCCCTGCAGGATTCGAACCTGCGGCCTTTTGATTCGCAATTGGCGGAGGTTTGTTTTCGCCCGTACCCGGGCATCTCGTTTTCTCCTGATTTGTCTACGTAATCTGTCGGAGGTCTTCTTGATGATGTTGGCGTGTTTCGGTTAATGGGTACCCAAACGGTACCCAGCATCCTTTCCCCTCTTCTTGTTTCATTCAAGGAATTAGATCCTTGTATCAACACTGGGCCTCAACCCATGAGAAGCAGTGATTATATATGTCGTCTCAAAATCTCCAATGAATATGATGTGCGGCATCATCATAAGACAATCAGATAGTTTTAGAATCCCTCCGCTTGCCATCAGCCTTTCACGGCACCCGCGGTAATGCCGCTGATGATGTTCTTCTGCATGAATACAAAGAACACCAGGCCGGGAATCATGGACATCACGATGCCTGGCAGCGCATGCTCCCAATCTGAGCTCATGGTGGAAAAGCGGAGGTAGAGCGCGTTTTGAAGGTTCATGGCCCGCGCGTTCCCGCCGACAATGAGCTGGTTGGTGATGACATCATTCCAGGTTGCCAGGGTATCCAGCACCACGACGGTCGTCAGAATGGGCTTCAGCAGGGGCAGCACAATGAAAAAGTAGCAGCGGAAAGGCCCGGCGCCGTCAATCAGCGCGCTTTCCTCCAGCTCCAGCGGGACGCCTTTGATAAAACCGTGAATCATGAAAACCGCGAGCGGCATCAGAAGGCCGATGGTTACGCAGATGTAGCCAATCCTCGTCCCAGTGAGGGAGAGCATGGACGCCAGGCGGGTCAGCGTAATCATGTAGGCCTGGAACGGCACCATCATGGGCAGGATAATGAGCACCAGCACAAAAGAAGAATACCTGGTTTTTATGCGCGCCAGCTTGTAGGCGGCCATCGGCGCGAACAGCACAACCGCGGCGACGGAAACGATGGTGTACAAAAGCGTGTTCCCCAGCAGCAGGGGGAAGCCGAAACTTGTCCAGGTTTCAACGTACTTGTCAAAGCTCAGGGAGGCGGGGAACGCCAGAAAATTCTGCATCATGTCGTTGTACGGTTTAAACGAGTTGATCAGAATCAACAGCATCGGCATCAGCCAGAAGAGGGAAAAAGCCAGCATGAGCCATCCAAGCGGTGAAATTCTGTGCTGCTTATCCATCAGCTTTCCACCTCCCTTGACTTTGTGACGCGGGTCTGGATAAGCGTAACCATCAGGACCACAACAAAGAACACGAGGGATTTGGCGGTCGCCAACCCATACCTGTGGTTGACGAAGGCTTCCTTGTAGATATTGTAGGCAACCGTCACTGTCGAGTTGGCCGGTCCGCCTTTTGTAAAGACCATGATGACATCAAACAGCTTCAGGGCGAAGGTCATGGAGGTGAGCAGGCAGATGGAAATGGCGGGCATCAGCAAGGGAAAGGTGATATGGCGGAAAGTCTGCCAGCGGGACGCCCCGTCTATCATGGAAGCTTCCAGCGTACTTTGCGGGATGGCAAGCAGCCCCGTCACATAAATCACCATATAGAACCCCACATTCTGCCAGATGGTCATGATGACAACCACATAAAAGGCGAGGTTGGGCGTGCCGACCCAGCTCCAGCCGAACAACGACCAGCCTGTCAGGTTCGAGAGCGACTCAAAACCGGGGCCGAAGATGAACTTCCAAATCAGGCTGAGCGCTGTCAGGCTGATGATGTAGGGCGAATAGTAAAACGCGCGGCCGAGGCTGTTGATGCGCCTGGGCTTTGACAGGGAGACGGCGATTGCCAAGGCCAGCAGATTTACCCCGGCTACATAGAACAAAGAAAACCGCCCCGTAAACAGCGCCGCCCTGCCAAACAACCGGTCCGATGTGAACAGCCTGACGAAATTGTCCAGGCCGACCCATTTCATGGACGCACTGATGCCATTCCAGTCAAAAACGGAGTAATACAGATTCATCAGGAAGGGAATGTTCGTCGCGAACAGCACAAAAAGCAACGCGGGGCCGGTAAAAACCACAAACAGCAGCGCGTTGCGCCAGCTTCTTCGCTTTTTCCCCAGAGTATGCATGAGCACTCCTCCACTACCGGCGGCGGATTAGCGGGGGACCCCCGGTTCATTTCACCGGGGCAACCCGTGCCGCCACACACGGGTTGCCTTCCGGATATCTACTGGCGGTTCGATGTTGTTTCACTCATAGACGAAGAAGTTTGCCATCTCCATGCAGACATCTTCCGCGCTCATCTCGCCAAGCATGTACGCCTGGTACAGCGCGCCCGTATTCTCGCCCCAGCCAGCCGGCATCAGGGTGTGAATCCAGGCGTTGGTCTCCCCCTTTTCGATGTAAGTCGCGGCGTCGTTGGCCA
>ENA-UOUL01000860-UOUL01000860.1-bioreactor-metagenome-genome-assembly--contig:-NODE-860-length-48264-cov-8.479071_pt1 | contig 48264 bp, 35 predicted proteins | sample MGYA00249838_ERZ747220 | MGnify/ENA primary metagenome ERZ747220 (study PRJEB28778, sample SAMN05720191) | bioreactor metagenome | isolation source: Anaerobic biogas reactor | place: USA:Washington... | reverse complement strand
AGCCTGACCGAGTCCTGGGAGATGGCGCCCAGCCTGGCCGCCGATGGAGCGGGCGGGCTGTGGGCCGCCTGGGTCGCCAGCCACGACGTGCGCGATGACCGGGGCATCATCGACCACAAGGTCGAGCTGATGGCGGGTCACTTCGACGGCTCCGGCTGGCAGCCCTACCGCAGCCCCGACCGAACCAAGCCTGATGGGTACGTCACCCACCTCTACGACGGCCTGCTGGGACGCAACCACTACTGGGGCTTCCTCGGCTGGCGGCGGCGACCGCAGCTGGTGCGCCAGTCCGACGGCGATGTTTGGGTCCTGTTCGAGCAGAAAGAGGACGAGTCACGCAACCGTCACGGGCCCGACAGCCTGCTGCGGGCGCGGGTGCTCAGTGGCAAGGGGCGCGGACGCACCTTCGAGATCAGTCGTGGCCGCTACGCCTACACCGTGGACAGCGCCTGGACCGTGCCCGGATCGGCGCTACCGTACGTCGGCCAGACGCCCGAACCCGAGGCGTATGGCGCCATCTGCGCCGGTCAGCTAGGACTTGACCGTGGCCACCCGGTGCATACCCGGCCCGCCTCTCTGTGGCGCCGCTGGCAGCCGCTCGCTCTGCCGGAACCGGCTTCGCCGACCCCCCGCCCCAGCATCACCGTAGACGGCGTCACCTACCACCTCTTCTGGGGAGACACCCACTGCCACGGCAGCTTCTCCGGCGATGCCGAAGGTGAGCCCGACGAGAACTACGCCTTCGGCCGCCACAAGGCCCGTCTGGACTTCATGGCCATCACCGACAACGACGCCATATACGACAGCCAACTGACCCCTTCCGAGTGGGCGGTGTCCCGCGCCGAGGCGGCGCATCACCATGAACCGGGGCGCTTCATCACGTTCAGCGGCTACGAGCGCACCGCGGTGGACCGGCTCGAGCCGGGCGATGTCCAACTTCGTCACAACCACCGCTCCGTCCTCTTCCCTGCAGACGAGGGACTGCTCGTCCGCTACACTGAGCCCGACGCCGCTACGCTCGAGCAGTTCGTTGACCGGCTGGCGGACTCGGAAGCGCTCGTCTATGCCCACCACGCTGAGTGGCGCTTGGTCCCCTCACCGCGGCTGGTTGGGGTGGAGGTCTGCTCCAGTTGGGACGCCTACCTGCTTGAGTCCGACTGCGTGCCCAGAGCCCTCCGGGCGGGCAACCGACTGGCCTTCGTCGGCAGTAGCGACACCCATCGCCTGGTACCGGGCCTCGGTGGTGCGCTCACCGGCGTCTGGGCGGAGGAACTCAGCCGGGAGGCCATCCTGGCGGCCATCCGCGCGCGGCGCTGCTTCGCCACCAATGGCGAACGACTGCTGCTGGACGTGCGCGTCTCCGGCAGCCCAATGGGTGCCGAGACCGCCGGCAACGGCGCGGTGCCGGTGCACTGCCGTGTGGCTGCTCCGCGGCCCATCGAGTCGCTGACGCTCTTCCGCGACGGGCAGTCGGTGGCAACGTCCAATCCGGCTACGAACGAAGTGGTCTGGGAGATCGAGGATACCCCCGGCCCCGGCCTCCACTCCTACTACCTCGAAGTGCGTCTGCTGCCGCTCCCGCGGACCAGGATGTCCGGACGCGGCGGGAACCTCCAGGTCGCCCGCGGCGACTACGCCTGGTCCAGTCCCTACTGGGTGCAGGCGCACTAGCGATACCGCGGGCCCGAGCCCTAGTCGGCTCGGACCCGCCCCTCCTCCTGCTAGGCGGTCCAGTCCAGTACCGCGCCCATCAGACGGGTGCGATCCTCCCAGAGCGCCTCGAATGCTCTCGGACCCTCGTCGCCGGTGAACCGGTGAGTGATCAACCCGCTGACCTGCACCTCACCCGCCGCCACCAAGTCGAGGAACAGCTCCCGGTCTCGCTCGAGCGTCCACACGTTGTAGGGAGTCTCCACCGGCGTGTGGGTGCTGTTGTGCGCCCCGATCACGTGCAGGCCGTTGGTGTGCACTTCGTCGTGGAAGTCGATCTCCGTCACGCCCCGGGGTGACCCAAGTAGGATCACGCGCCCAAGCCGGCGAGGCAGCCGCATCAGGGGCGGAATGACCTTGGCGCTGCCGGTGACCTCGAAGACGGCGTCGGCCATGCGGCCTTTGGTGATGGCGCGCACGTCCGCCTCCGCCTGGGCAGCGTCCAGGGCCAAGGTATGAGTCGCGCCCTGCGCTTTGGCGAACTCGAGCCTTCCCGCCGCCAGGTCAAGCGAGATGACGGGCCAGGCCCCGTTCATGCGCGCAAAGCGGGTCGCCAGGACGCCGACCAGCCCCGCTCCGCAAACAACCACGCTCTCCCCCACCTGTAGCCGGGCCAGCCTCACTCCGTTCAGGCTAATCACACCGAGCGTGCAGAAGGCCGCATCCTCATCGGACACGGCCTCGGGTATGGGCTGCACCAGGCCCGCCTTCTGCAGCACCAGGGAAGCATGGCCGCCGTGGCTGACAACGCGCTGGCCCACCTCCAACCCGGTGACCTCCGGTCCCACGGCCTCCACTGTGCCCACGTTGCTGTACCCCGGCCGCCAGGGGTAGCGGACGTACTGCGCCCAGCGCGACCCCGGCCGCACGTCGCCGCCGAATGCCGATAGCTCGGTCCCGGTGCTGATCAGACTACAACGGCTCCGGACGAGCACCTCACCCGGCCCGGGGTCCGGCAGATCCCACTCCTCGATCGCTACCTGCCTCGCTCTCGCAAACACCAACCCCCTTGTCTGAGGCATGATCCCTCCCCTGCCGCGCTCTAGATGGCGGATCCGGCCGCATCATACACTGTCGTCGCCCGCCCGGTAAGGTCCCCACTCCCCCTGCCGGCGTGCTACACTACCATCACAACGTCATGGAACCGGAGAGGGCAGATATGGTTACTCACCGTCGCCTGGCTGACTTCCACGCCGTACTGGCCATCCACCACGGAATGGACATCCGCCGCGAGGAGTACCTTGACCACATGACCTTCCGCGCGAACCGTCGCCCTCTCTTCACCGAGATCTTCGGTCCCCTTCTCGGGCTCAAGGAAGAATGGGCAGAGCAGGGCGCTAGCCCGGGCGAGATCGACATGTCGGCCTTCCGTTATCGCCGCCCGCTCTTCGGTCCGGTGCCGGTGAACACCGGCTTGGCTCACCCCTATCCGGAGGAGATCCTCGAAGAGACGGACGAGTTCGTGGTTGCTCGCGACCACTACGGCCGCCGCGTGCGTCTCAGCAAGCTGGCCGCCACGCTCGCCCTCCCCATGGACCACCCCGTGAAGACCATGGACGACTGGCTTCGCCTCAAGCACCACTATGAGTACTCGGAGGACCGCCTGGCAGGGGACTGGGAGCGTGCCGCGCGCGAGCATCGTGAAGCCGGCCATGTGGTTACCGTCCAGGTACCCGGCGGCTACAACGAGCCGCGCGAACTCATGGGCGAGGAGGCGTTGGCGCTGGCGTACTACGACCAACCCGAACTCGTGCACGACATCCTGCAGACCATTGGCACGACGGCGGTTCAGGTCCTGGATCAAGTCACCCGGGTGGTGCCCGTCGATCAACTGGTGGTGCACGAGGACATGGCGGGGCGGAGCGGCCCACTGGCCGGACCACGCCAGGTGCGCGAGTTCATTGCTCCCTACTACCGGAGGGTGTGGGAGTTGATGCAGGATCGCGGCGCCCGGCTCTTCGGTCAGGACTCAGACGGCAATATGAACGCGGTGATCGACGAGTTCCTAGAGGCAGGCCTCAACCTCATGTACCCTATGGAGCCGGCCGCGGGCATGGACATCGTCAGCCTTCGGGAGAAGTACGGCACTCGTCTGGCCTTCATGGGCGGCATCGACAAGCATGTCCTCCGGGGCACACCGGACGAGATCGTGGCCGAGCTGGAGTACAAGATCCCGCCCCTGGTACGCAGCGGGGGCTGCGTCCTTGGCCTCGACCACCGCATCCCTAACGGCACGCCCCTGGCCCACTACCGCTTCTACATTCAGAAGGCCTGGGAGATCATGGAGCGGGAGGCCGCCCTCCTCTAGGCCAAGACTGTTGGCGCCGGAGGCCGCTGCATAACTGGGCGCGCCTGAGGCCGGTCCGGCCAGTCACGCCGGTGGCACTCCAGGGCCGCCCGCTGCCGGACTCGGGTGCACTCCCCATATCCTCCTTAGCGGTGCCAACACCCCCTGTCTCTGCCTCTGTTGGCCTGGCAAGCTAAGCCTCACCGCGCTAGCATACAGCCATCACGGTGAACGGGAGGCCGAAATGCGGGCAGGCATCAACGTCTGGACCTGGGGCATCACCAGCCGGGAGCAGTTCGAGCAGGGTGTGAAGGAGGTAGCCGACATCGGCTATCGCGCGGTGGAGAACATCGCCTCCATCGTCACCCTCTACGAAGATGAGCCGGAGGCGTTCGACGGTCTCCTGGCCCACTATGGAGTCGACTTCGTCTGCGGCTACTTCCACCTTTCCGGCGACTTCGACAAGGACTTCGCCAACGCGGAACGGTACCTCAAGTTCCTCCAGGGCCGCTGCCCCAAGGTCATGAACCTACAGGCCGCCGGCCGCGCCAAAGATGGAGTCACCCAGGCGGTGCTGGCGGAGACGGCCCGACAGGCCACCCAACTCGGCGAACTGGGGCAACGCTACGGCACGCGCTTCTGCCTGCACCCGCACTACGCCACCAACGTGGAGCGGCGCCACGAGCTGGACTATCTGATGGAGCATGTCTCCGAGTCAGTGCTCGGGCTCACCATCGACACGGCTCACTGCGTCCTCGGCGGCATGGACCCGGTGGAGATCGCGTCCATCTACGGTTCACGTGTGGGCTACATGCACATCAAGGACATTCAGCCCATCGCCCCCGAAGGCGCCCCTTGGTTCAGCAAGTTCCGCGAGATCGGCCGGGGCGTGATCAACTTCGTGGCCGTCGCCCAGGAACTGGAGAAGGCCGGTTACGAGGGTGTTCTCTGCGTGGAGCTGGATGGCCCGCGCGTCAGTGGCTACAAGAGCGCCGCCATCAGCTATGGCTACCTCAAGGACGAGCTGGGGCTCTAGCACCGGCACGGGACACTGCCGTTGTAGCGCACCAGGGCCGGCGTACTCCGCCGGCCCTGACATTATGTCGAGTGTGGGGAGGGGGCCGCAACCCCCTCCCCGTCCGTCACCGTTCTACTGGCCTACGATCACCTGGGGCACGTAGAGGCGATTCGCACCGCCTAGCCCGCCCATCCCCTGGAGCGACGCCGGGCAAGTGAAATGGCCCGGGTGGTCCGGATGAGGCGGATGCGAGTTCTTGCTGCTGTCCTTGGCGAATACCATGGCCAACTCTTGGTAGCCGGAGGTGCCGGCCTTCGCCGGAGTCAGCGCTCCGTCGGCTTCCGCTAGCGTCTGCAGCAGGGCCTGGACTTGAGGCGAGTGCCCGCGCAGGATGACTCCCGCGCCGTAGGCTCCGTCGCAGACGTAGAACACGTTGTAGGCTCCCACCCAGTCCAGCAGGCGGTCACCCTCGACCGGCCCTCCCGAGCCGACGTCCGCCTGTAGCGCATCCCGGCCCCAGCCACCGTAGGCGATGTCGACACCCTGGAAGTTCTCCACTCCCGCGTACTTCCGCCAAGTCTCCGGATCGCCCTCGCGAGGCACGACATCCAGATAGTCGCCTCCATAGCCACCGTAGAGCCGGTCACGGCCATGGCCGCCCCACAAGGCATCGCTGTCGTCTCCACCGAACACGGCGTCATCGCCGGCGTTGCCGTTCAAGATGTCGGCCCCGGCCCCACCATGGAGCGAGTCTCGACCCTCTCCGCCGAGGATCACGTCGTCGCCCGCGGCACTACCCGCGCCGCTCAGGTACGAGTAGAGCGTCACGCTGCGGGTAAGGCTCTCGGCCTGGTAGACGATCACGCTGATGAACGGGGACTTGGTGCTCACCGTCTTGGCTTGCGAGCCGTCCTCGTACCGGGTCGTCACCTGGCCCAGGTCGCCGACTGCGACATCGTCGCCACCGCCGCCAGTGATGTAGTCGCTGCCCAGTTGTCCGTAGATCTCGTCGTGGCCGTCGTCCCCACTGAGGGTATCGTTGCCGAAGGTGCCGGCTTCTGTGGGCGATTGAGCCATGCTCACCGTACGCACCACCAGGTCAAAGCCGCCGTCGGCCGGCGCCGGCAGGCGGACCCACTCCCCTCCCGTCACCGCGCGGACGATGGATCCGTTGTCACCCAGGATGACGTCGGCTCCGGCGCCGCCCCAGATCTGATCGGCACCGTCGCCGAGGTCGAGCGGGGCGCTCCCACCGACCAGATCGTCCTGACCGTCGTCACCGTACAGCGAGTCGTTCCCTGCGTTGCCCTCGATGTAGTCGTCTCCCGGACCACCGGACACCAAGTCGTCGCCGCCTTGGCCGTAGATCACGTCGCAGTCGGCCTCCCCGGCGATGGTGTCCGGGCCGCTCAGGGAGGGATCAAGACTGTCGATGTCGAACAGCACAATGGCACGGGCGACCGAACCGGCGTAGCCCGCGAACGGCCACTGGCCGGCGGCGCCTGCCTCGCGGCTGATCACGCCGTTATCGCCGATGATCGCGTCGCAGTCGTTCGGTGCCGCACCCTCGCCGTTGCCGCCATAGAGCCGGTCTCCCCCATCGGGAGCGCCGGCTGTCGAGGTGCCACCGATGATGTCATCCTGGTCGTCGCCACCATAGATGGTGTCGGCTCCGGTGTTGCCTTCCAGGTAGTCGTCGCCGGCGTGGCCCCGCATGACGTCATCGCCCGCCTGACCCCACATGCGGTCAGCGCCGGCGTCGCCATGCATCTCGTCGTCGTCATCGCCGCCGTACATGAGGTCAAGGCCTAGGCCGCCGCGCATGTAGTCCGCGCCAGCCTCACCGTACATGAGGTCGTCGGCACTGTCCCCGAACAGGGAGTCGGCGCCGTCTCCGCCCCAGATAGTATCCGCTCCGGCCCCTCCCCGGATGCTGTCGGCTCCCGTGTCGCCCCAGAGAGTGTCGGCGCCGTCACCGCCGAACAGGCTGTCGTCGCCTGCCTGACCGTTGACCGTATCGTCGCCGCCCTGGCCGTAGGCGGTATCGTTGCCGTCGCCGCCCCAGATGGTGTCGCTTTCGCCGATCGTCTCGTCGACCACAGCGAACTCGCGCCGACCATCGACCCGGGTCCAGCTGGCTTCGTCGCCGAACAGGTAGTCGTCTCCACCGTCGCCGTAGACCTCGTCCACGCCGCGGCCACCAGAGACAGCGTCATTGCCGTCGCCGCCGTGCAGCCGGTCTGCGCCCCCGCGCCCAAAGATGTCATCGTCGCCGATGCCACCGTAGAGCACGTCGTCACCCTGGTCGGCGTCGGCGTCATCCCCCTCCAGAGTATCGTTGCCGGCGCTGCCGTAGCAGTAGTCATTCCCGGGCCCGCCGGACAGGGAGTCGCTCCCGCCACCACCCACCAGGATGTCGTCTCCGCCACCGCCGCTGAGCTGGTCGTCGCCGTCATCGGCGCTGCCGGTGTAGGCAGCGCACAAGGCTTCGTCGCTACAATCCACCCACCCATCGCCGAACAGTGTGTCATTGCCGAAGTGCCCGCTGAGCTGGTCGGATCCCGGTCCACCGATCAGAGTGTCGGCCAGGTCCATCGTAGCCGGATCTTCGGCGTACTCCGCACCCGGCCCGCCGTCCAGGGAATCGTCTCCCCAGCCGCCGTCAAGGTGGTCGCTTCCCGGCCCGCCGTTGATGTTGTCGTTACCGGCCTCACCGTACAGGTAGTCGTTGCCGAAGCCGCCGTCGAGCACGTCGTCGCCATCGCCACCGTACAGGGTATCATCGCCCTCCGCACCCACCAGACGGTCGTTGCCCGGGCCGCCGGCGAGCTGGTCGTTGCCCTGCCCGCCGGTGATGGAGTCCTTGCCTGCGCCACCGTCCGCATGAATGGCCCTGGTGAACGGCACCGGAGTCCGAGTCTGCGGATCGATCCCGGCGAGGAAGGACATGGAGTCGTCGCCGCTACCACCCTCTGCGAGCACGACTCCGGTAACGCCTCCGTACTCCTCGTAAGTGTCGAAGGCAGCGACCGAGAACCGCGTACCGGCACTGTCTAGCTGACGAACCACGAAGCGCTCGTCGATCTCGTCCTTGAAGATCCCGCGGCTTCCGGCGTATGGGCCCATGTGCAAGCGCAGGTTACCGTCCACCACCGACGCCAGGTTAGGGATCGGTGGTGCGCACTGGTAGCTGAAGGAGAACAGCACCCAGCGAGGGAACGGTTCCCAGTTGAACCGCTTCTTGAACAGGAAGAAGTTGATCTCGAAGAAGAGGCGCAGGAAGGCCTCCACGCGACCGGAAATGGTGAACAGGCAGATGGGGTTGTGGAGGTTCTCGCGCACGGCGGCGATGCGCAACTTGCCGTTCTCGGCAATGTCGTTGCGCAGGTCGAAGTTGACCACGCCGTAGATGCCGCCCTCCACGCCCACGGCAATGAACACCAGGTCAACGGCCGCGCCGGCCGTCACCTCCATGGTCAGCTGGAACTCCGGCACGTCTACGCCATCCGCGTCGAGGTCGTCGATGAAGATGCCGTCGAGCAGATTCTCCAGCCGGTATTCGGACGGATCCACCGCCCCGGTCAGGAGCGGACCGAAGCCGCGGGTGTCATAGCCCATAGCGAAGCGCCCGCGGATGGTCGCCGAGCCGCCGATGAGCAGGGCCACCGGCACCGGCCCGGCCTGGATGCGGAAGCGGTAGTAGAAGCCTACTGTGGCCGCCACCGTGCCGAAGTCCAGCCGCACCAGCGTGACATCTTGCCCTAGCAGCGCATAGAAGATCTGAGACGAGTCTTCCAGGAAGGGGAAGCTGATGCCCGGCGGCGTCTCGAAACCGGCATTGGCGATCACCTTGCGGTTCGATAGCAGCCGCTTGCCGGCGCGGCTGTTCTTCACCATCCGCGCGGCGTTCTGGGTGCGCTGGGCCCGCTGTTGCATCCGCCGCTGCTGGTCCTGCTCCTCCGGAGTGGCGTTCGGGTCTACCTGCCTCTGCGCCTCCCGCGCTGCCCGCCTCTCGACGGTGTCCACCGCCGAGCGAATGGGATTGGTGTAGGTAGCGGCGGGCGTGCCCACCGAAAGGCCTGGGTGAGCCCGCGCCAGCAGCACGTTGACGTCGAACTGGCCCGACTCATCGTCGCTACCGCCCAGCGGGATCAGACCCGTTCCCGCGGGGATGGTATTCACAAACTGCACGAAGCCAATGAGACGGCTGATCATGGTGGTGTTGGCTCCCGCCAACTCCGCCAGCGTGAGCAACGACACCGGCCCGCCGCCACCCAGCCGGCTCAGGTCCGACACCACCGGAAGCGGTGCCACCAGCGTGTCGATCACCGGCTGCAGAGGCGACGTGACCTTACGCGCCTGCTGCGCGATGGGCGTCACGAACTTGCCGAAGAAGGGTCCGGCGTCCATGTAAAGACTGTCGAAGGCCAGCTCGGTGATGGGCTCCGGGTTGCCGTCCGGCGCCGTCGCTCCCGCCAGCCAGGTAAGGTGGAACGTGCCCATCACCGACGGGAAGGCGCTGGCAGCCCCCTCCCGGAAGCCGGTGCGGAAGCGCAAGTCGAGGTTGGCGTCCGCATCCAGGGCCACTTCGCTGCCAACGTGGTTGAGAAGGGCCGAGTAGGCGATACGATCGCCCCCCTCGCCAGGAAGCAGGTCAACGCTCACGAGGGCCGTCATGAAGGCCGGCGCGATGTCCCTCGTTCCGCCACCGGACACCGGAATCGAGGTTGGTTCTCGGGCGTCGCGGAAGGTCACCGGGAGTATGCCGATCTGCCCGGCGAAGCAGCGCGTCTCTGAGAAGGGCTGAAGAGCCGGCACTTGCCAGGCCTCGCCCGTCAGCGGGTCCTCGGACTCGCTGCTGCACGTTCCCCCATTCGGGGCGTCCTTAAGGGCGGCACTCAACCCCACCGCCAGGTCCGCGGCGGCGCCGGCCTCTCCCACACCCAGATAGGGGCCCTGGTTGCGGCTGAGCCCGAAGTCTACCTGGAGCCGCCATCCATAAGACGTGCCGACAGCAGCGTCGCTGTACAACGCCAGACCGGGCAGGCCAATGTCGAAGGGGGTCTCCCCGGCCAAGCAGCCCTCGCCGCTACAGCCCTTGACGGGGACCGAAACAGAGCCTGCCGGGAAGCTGATGCGGAGGTCGTTGATCAGCGAGACGTCATCTCCGTCCTGGCAGACAGCATCGTCGCACAGAGCCGTCACCACCACGTCGCTCCCGAGGAGCAGCCCAGTGCCGTCCGGACCGATGAGGGCGCGGACGCTATCAGCCAGCTGGGTCTTCAACTCGCCCGCGGTTGCCGCCGTAGCTGCCTGACCCAGGCCTGCCAGTGGTGTCACCAAGCCCGTCTGCACGGTGGCGGCCAAGCCGGAGCCGCCGTCCAGCCTCGGCCCGATCAGGGGCAGCATCAGGCCGGAATCGCTCCCATTGAGGGACGTTTCCACCGCCTTCTGCAGCTCCGCTAGAGCCACGGGCAACTGGGTGAGATTCAGCGGCTGCGCCACCAGGCCGGCCGTCAGTCCCACCGGCGCCGTCACCGTCCCAGGCATGTTGATGTCCGGCTGCTCGAGACTCAGGAAACCGAGGAACGCGGAGTTCGCCTGATCCTGTACGGCGATCGCCGCCGAGGCCGAGCCCGACCGAGAGGAAGCGAGGCCACTGACGAACTGGTCCGGGTCGCCCACCGTGAGCGAACCGCCGGTCGCGCTCAAGACGGCAGCGGCCGTCAGGGAGGCGTTTCCCACGCCCTCCACTCGGTAGCCGTCTCCCGGCTGCCAGTAGGCATCGTCCACGGCGGGATCGCTCCCCCGCTTCCCGCCCAACAAAGCGCCGGCACAGGTGATAGCGGTCGCGGTGACCGACTCGATGCCGCAGGCGCCGCCCGTGGTCGTGTTGGTGATCGTCCGGCCGACCAGGTCGCCCAGTTGGGCAAAGTCCCTGGTCGAATCGGTGAGGACGGTGGGTCCGGTAGGATGGCTCTCGGAATCCAGGGTCGGGCTGGCGTCGCCATCGTGCACGCCGCCGAGCGCCGCACCCGTGCCCACGGTGAGCAGTAGCGGCCCGGCGCTCGCCGAGTAGCTGAGCCCGGCCGCAGCCAGGGACGCGTTCACCATGACGCCGGTGGAATCGTGAACCGTGGCCGAGAGAGCCGGGTCGGCCAGAGCCAGGCCCAGGCTAAGGCTGGTGGCGGTCGAGTACTCCAACAGACCGGCAAGGGGCTCGGTTCCGGTCAGCGGTGGGTTGGCGGCGCCGCTGCCGGCGAGTCCCAGGTCAAGCTGAAGGGTAAGGTCCTTCCCGGCCACCTCCGCCGCGCCCGCGACACACCCCGCGTTGCCGGTGGTGCAGACATTGTGGCTCAGGGAGAGGTTCAGTTCTGTCCCTGCCGGTCCGGAACCCTGCCCGAGCGCCAGCACGCCTGTCCCGGCCAGCCTCTCGTCCAGCTTGCGCTTGGCGTCCTGGAGAGTCAGCGGTGCGCCGATCTCGACTACGTCTGCACCCGACGTGTTAAGCCCCGCCTGCACATCGCTGAGAGCGGACTGGAGCACGGCGAAGCTTCCGACCAGCGAACGCGGGCTCAGTCCCGCCACGGGCAGAGGGCTGTTGTACGCGTGGAGGGCATCCACGCCGGAAGTGGGCAGCGCTGCCATCTGCGCCGCCAACTCGTTCAGCCGGCCGAGGGCCACGCCCACCAACGCGGATGGGTCGCCCTCGATCTCGTAGCGGTCGCCGATCTGCCAGCCGTTGTCCAAACCGCCGGTCAGGCCGTCCTCACAGACTAGGCCGGCCTCCTCCAGCGACGTGATAAGGCAGCGCGAACCGTCGGTCAGGTTACGCAGCTCCCGCCCCACCAGCTCGGGGCCGAACAGCGCCCCACCGTCCAACAACCCTACTCGCGGCTCTGCCTCCGTTGCCGGCAGGCTCTCCTGCGTGGCGACACCGAACCGGCTCGGCGAGACATCGAACACCTGGAGAGAGGTCCTGAAGTACTCGTCGGTGCTCACCTGCGGCAGGCCCGTACCCACACTGGGCCAGGACACGCCCACAGTGCCGGCGCCTAGTTGGCCGTCGGCACCGGCGGGCGACTGCAGGTACATGGTGACGGCAGCAGTCAGGTCGACGCTGCGCGTGACCAGAGGCTCGGTACCGGTGAGCAGGCTCTCCAGGCCCACGGCGTTAGGCACCGTGAGGCCGCCGGCCAAGGGGATGCCGTCAGCGGCCACGTCCACGGCCAGAGCCGGCCCACCGCCGCTGGCAAGGGAATACTCCACGGCACTGCCGACGATCTCCAGCGGGCCCAGGTTGCCGGCCAGGGCCCACGGTCCGGGGCTGCCGACCGACACCGAACCAAACTGCAGCTCCGGTCCGCTCGGGTTGGCGCCAAAGAAGAAGCGATCGCCCAAGTTCGGCTCCGAGTCGGCGTTATCGTCGGGATCGATAGCCGCGGGATCGTCGACCAGTATCATGCCGAAGGCGGCTTGAACTGCCGACCCGGACGGCTGCACGGTGACGGTGACCCCCTCGGGCGAGCCCAGGTCGGTGATGCCGGTGTCCGGCTTCAGCTGGTCGCTGAACTCCAGCCGCGCCGTCATCGGCTCCGGCGTTCCCTGAGCGCTGAGTGCGAAAACAACCGACGCAGTCGCCTGGTCGTAGGCCGGCGTCACGGCGAACCCTGCTTCCGTCAGGTCGCGGTGCAACTCCTGCAGTGACTGAAAGCGAGGACGCACCTCGTGGCTGACGTCGCTGGGGTCGGTGAAGGCGACACTGACCACTGGTTCATCGGCGCCCGTAGCCACGAGTTCGGCGCTCACCGTCGGGTTCGGACCGACGGTGGCCGGGTTATCACTGCCTGACACCAGTTCTGCGCCCTGCACCGACCACTGTGCCGTCTGCGCATCCTGCAGCGCCACCGCCCGGCAGTACACGGTCGTGCCCACGGGCAGACCGCTGATCTCTCCCGAAGGGGGGAGCCCGTCCGTAGTACCGCACAGGATCAAGCCATCGCCCTGCTGCTTCACCATGGACTCCAGCGACTCCGAGGCCTCAAAGCTATCGCTGAAGTAGCTGTCCAGGAAGGGAAGCTGCAGGTCGGTGGAGTGCTGTACCGCCGAGATGGCAGTGGCGAACTGAGCTAGTCCCGCCAGAGCGTCATCAGGCGATACGGTGAGGAAGCGGCTCAGCTGGTTCAGGGAGGCGGTGACTTGCGCCTCTTCCCCATCGGTGGAGTCATCCAGGAAGGTGACGGTCCCGTCCGGAACGCCCGCCAGGAGATCTATGCCACCCACCGGCTTGGCGTCGAGAGCGAAGGAGCCGTCCGCCCCGCTGCCCGCGACGAAACCGATCGCGGTCAGGTCCAGAATGGAGGTGGTCGACCACTCTTCCTGTGTCAGGCGCCCGTTGCCGTCCGGATCGAGGAGGGCCACCTGGAGGGTCTGGGCGACGTGCGCCGAGGGGCTGACGACCACCTCGAGCAGACCCAGCACATCCTCAAACGGGGGTGGGTCACCCGCGTTGGTCACCGTGAGTACCAGCGAGGTCGCCCCCGTCAGGCTGAAGGCGCGCTGGTAGGCGCTGACACCGGCATCGTACTGGAAGTGAAGAGGCAGAGAGGCACTGACCTGAAGGGGAAGTGCGCCGCCATCCAGGCTCAGCTCGTCCCAGGCTACCCGTACCGGTGGCGCCACTACTCGGTTGAGCCCCAGTACGAAACTAACGTCCGTCACACTGCCGCCGGTGGCCACCGAGAGGTCGGTCACCGTCAGTGACACCCCACCGTAGTCTCCCGTCAGAGCGCCGATGGCGGCCTCGAGTTCGGCGTAGGTAGTGTAACTCGCGGAGGCTCCGATGCCACCCAGCGACTCAACGAACACCCGGTCCAGGCGCAGCATGTCCTCATCGCCGACCCTTGCGGTGGTGAGAGGCACGACCGCTCCCAGGGGTCCTATGTCGTCAATCCCCGTCAGGACATCAGCGAAGCTGCGGAGGCCGGCGGCGATGGTGTTGGGGCCGCTCTCGGCTGCCTGCGCCCGCGCTGTTGCCACCGGAGCGAGAGTCAGCAGCAGAGACTCGACGGAGATGACGACGGCGAGGAGAAGACGAAGCACCCTTGACATCAAACCCTCCTGACCCTGGGCCTGGGGAGGGCTTCACGGAGACGCTGTCTCACGTGGAGGCTCTCTTGCCAGCCGGCGGTGAACGCGATGGGCAGTCCCGAAGGGGGATCTGCCGGGCGGCATGAGAAGAGCGAGATGGGGCGAGCCGGTACACCGGTCAGGAGACCGCACTGGACGCCAGGCGGCGCCGCGAGGCATCAGGCTCGGGCACAAGGATACTACCCTGAACGGTCAACGTCCATAGGCATTTGGTAGGGATCTCATTAGGATCGCATGGGTAACGCTGGGGGGAAGCCGGGCGGAGGCGATTGCGCCAAAGCCGAGGCTCCGATCGCGGACACCCAACCTGTGAGCCGTGGACGTACAGAAGTCGTGTGCAGCGCTCGAACGGCGAGGGACGAGGCCGCTGCTAGAGGCTAAAGAGCGTCCAGCTCCTCGAATGCGTCAGCAGCCGCGTACGCCAGGCCGATCAGGCTGGGGCCGGTATGCGCCCCCAGCACCAGAGAGACGTCACCCGCGGGCAGCCAGTCGCACTCATACTGCTCGTCGACTAGAGCTCGAAGCATGGCGCCACCTTCGGGGTTCTGGGCCTGGGCGATCTGGGCCCGCAGCCGGGTGCCGGGAGGATGCTCGCGCCCGACCAGCTTCACCAGCTTGGCGGCTGCCCCGCGGATGGCCCGCGCCTGAGCGACGTTGGCGTAGGTACCGCGGACCTTCTCTACGGCAATCACCGGCCGGATCTTCAGAGCCATCGCCAGCAGGCCCTTCATGTGGCTGATACGGCCACCGTGGATGAGGTACTTCAGTTCCTGCAGGGTGAACATGGTGTTGGCGGCTTGGCTCACCCGCGCCACCAGATCGAGCACCCGCTCCAGCGGCCAGCCGGCCTGGACGGCGCGGGCCGCTGCCTTCACCTGCCAGCCGGACGCCACCGACAGCGTCTTGGTGTCGACGCAGGTCACCTTGGCCTCGGGGACCATTTGGGCGGCAGCGGAGGCAGAGCTGAAGGTACCGCTCAGGCCCGAGCTCATGTGGATGGAGAGAATGTCAGGGTCGTCCTTCGCCAGGTTCCGGTACAACTCGGCGAAGTCGCCCGCCGAGGGTTGCGAGGTAGTGGGCAGGCTGCCGGTCTCCTCCAGCAAGCGGAAGAACTCAGACGCCTCGATGTCCAGCCCCTCGCGGTAGGTCTTGCCGGCCAGGGTGACTACCAGGGGTACCACGTGTATGCGGAGCTCCGCGAGCTCCTGAGCGCTCAGGCCAACATCCGTACCGCTGTCGGTCACAATCTGCATCGACACTTCTCCGAGCCAGGGTAGCGTTCCATGAATCCTTGCGGCCCGTCATCGCAGCATCGAGGCGCCGGACCCTGAAAGACCAAGTATTACAACACTCCCGGGGCCACTGCGGTTCGCCAGGTATCGCGATCGCCTCATTCCAGGTGGGGCAGCACCTGGCCGCCGACGTTCTCCTCCGCCTCCAGAATGAGCAGAAACCGGCTGCGGTCCCAGGTGGGGTTGCACCAAGCATGAGGAAGCGTGGCCTCAAACAAGAGTGCATCGCCCGGTCCGACGTGATAGCTGCTGTCGCCCACGGCGTAATCCACCCGCCCTTCGAGCCCAAGGACGAACTCCTGGCCCCGGTGCTGGATCTTCTCCGCCCCGCTACCGGCACCGGGCTCGAGGGTGATGACCATCGGCTCTAGCCGTTGCTTGGCCAGGCCGCTGGCCAGCGTCTCCACCAGGGCCTCTCCCGTGCGGGTCGGCATTCGCCCGGCGGCCGGGGTGTAGACCACGCTCCTGACGTCGGCCGCCCCCAGGAAGTCGACCACCCGCACTCCCAGTGCCGTGGCCAGCCGGTGCAGCGTGGAAACGGTGGGCGAGGACTGGCCGCGCTCGATGAGGCGAATCGCGTTGGGGGATACGTTGCTGCGCTCGGCCAGTAGCCGCTGCGAGAGCCCGGCCCGAGTGCGAAACTCCCGCAACCTTCGGCCGACATCCGGGGGTAGGTTGTCTGTCACGCGTCCTCCTCTGTCTCCCAGCGGGCTCATTCTACCACGGGACCCGATTCGGATCGAAGGAACGCCAACGGGCCCGCCACGCAAAACACTTGACATTGCACTAGTATTATGTCACACTTGCCCCTAGAGAAGCAGGCGGCGGGGCGCGAATGCCTCGCCAAACCGAATGGGAGGCAAGCCGATGAAAGTCGTCGTTACCGCTCAGGGCAAGGACCTCGATTCGCCCACGAGCCCGATCTTCGGGCGCTGTCCCGTCTTCGCCATCGTCGACAGCGACACGATGGCCATCGAGACGTTCGACAATGCCAGTGCTGCGGCGGGCGGAGGCGCCGGGATACAGGCCGCACAGTGGGTGGTCGACCAGGGTGCCGAAGCGGTACTGAGCCTCAACGTGGGGCCCAACGCCTTCGCCGTGCTGGTTCAGGCCGGAGTGGCGGTCTACCGCATCGAAGGCGGCACGGTCCGCGAAGTGGTGCAGGCACTCAATGAAGGCAGGCTCGAGGCACTATCGAGGCCGAACGTGGCCTCCCACAGTGGTATGTCCCGCCGCGGCGGGTTCTAGGGCGGAAGCTCGCTCAAGCAACGCACAACAGACAGGAGGAAAGCTATGTTCAGAGGAGCAGGAGGTGGCGGTGGTCGCGGGGGTGGTAGAGGTGCCGGAGGCGGCGGCCGGATGGGCGGCCCCAAGGCGGCCGGTCCCGCAGGCGAGTGCGTCTGCCCCAGCTGCGGAGAGCGGGTGCCCCATCAGGCCGGCGTACCGTGCACTGAGCGGCAGTGTCCCAAGTGCGGCACCCGCATGGTGAGGGCATAGGTCCAGCCCATGGTAATCGCTGTTGCCAGCGGGAAGGGCGGCACCGGCAAGACGCTGGTCGCCACCGGCCTCGCGGACGTGCTTAGTGAGGATGTGGGCGCCCCGGTGCTCCTGGTCGACTGTGACGTCGAGGAGCCCAACGCCCACCTCTTCCTGCGGCCGGAGATCGAACGAACCGAGGATGTGCACCACCTGGTTCCGCAGGTCGACGCCGACCTCTGTACCCTCTGTGGCCGGTGCGCCCAGGTCTGCGCCTTCAACGCCATCGCCGTGGTCCCCACCAAAGTGCTGGTGTTCGCGGAGATGTGCCATGCATGCGGCAGTTGTGCCCGCCAGTGCCCCGAGGGGGCCATCACCGAAGTGCCGTTGACGCTCGGCCGACTCGAGTTCGGTCATGCCGGGTCCATCGGCTTTGCGCACGGGCTGCTCGAAGTGGGCCAGGCGCTGGCCACCCCGGTCATTCGCGAACTGAAACGGAAGGCCCAGCCGGAGCCGGGATCAGTCGTGACCACCATCTATGATGCTCCACCAGGCAACGCCTGCTCGGTCGTCGAGACCCTTCAGGATTGTGACTACGCCCTCCTAGTAACCGAGCCCACACCCTTCGGCCTGCACGACCTACGGCTCGCCGTGGAGCTGGCCCGGGACGCACTCGGCCTACCGGTCGGTGTTGTGATCAACCGCGACGGCCTCGGTGATGCCGGCGTCGAGGACTACTGCGCCGAGGCAAGCGTGCCCGTCCTTGCGCGGATCCCCTTCGATCGTCGCATCGCCCACGCCTACTCGGAGGGCCAGCTGTGGACCCAGGCGCTTCCGGAGTACCGGCCGCTGTTGCGCTCGGTCGCCGACGCAGCCCTGCGGGCTCGGGAGGTGCGGCAATGAAAGAGTGCGTGGTCCTCAGCGGCAAAGGCGGCACGGGAAAGACGACCATCATTGCCGCCCTCGCCCACCTAGCTGCCGAGACCCGACGGTTGGTGCTGGCGGACGCCGATGTGGATGCGTCCAACCTAGAACTCCTCCTCGCGCCCGAGGAACAGGAGCGGCACGACTTCGTGGGTGGCCAGGTGGCGGAGATCGACGCCGACCTCTGCCGCAACTGCGAGCTCTGTGTCACCATCTGCCGCTTCGGCGCCATCAGCTACCGCGATGACCGCATCACGGTCGACCCCCTGCGCTGTGAGGGCTGCGCCGCCTGCTTCTACGCCTGCCCCTCCGGGGCGGTGGAAATGGTCGATCGCGTCTCGGGCCAGTGGTTCCGTTCTGAGACGTCCCTCGGGCCTCTCTTCCACGCGCGCCTCTCGCCCGGGCAGGAGAACTCCGGTAAGCTGGTCACCCAGGTCAAGATGACCGCTAAGTTGACCGCGGCCCAATCCGGTGCCGACCTGCTGCTGGTGGACGGCCCTCCGGGCATCGGGTGTCCGGCCATCGCCGCCACCACCGGGGCGCAGATGGCGCTCCTGGTCGCCGAACCGACGGTGTCCGGCGTGCACGACTTGGGGCGCGTTCTGGCTACCACCAGACACTTCCGGGTGCCCGCCTTCGTCTGCGTCAACAAGGCCGACATCAACCGGGCCAAGTGTGAGGAGATTGCCCAGCTATGCCGCGACCAGGACGTACCGCTCTTGGGAGAGATACCATTTGACCCCATGATGGTGGAGACGCTGGTCCAGCTTAGGCCGGTTACCTCCGAGCCGGAAAGCCCGGCTGCCAAGGCGATCACCGCCCTATGGCGAGAACTGGAACCACGTCTGGCGTAACGCGATCGTTAGGAACGAGGGGAGGCATTGACGTGATTGTTGTGGTTGCCGAACGGTGTGATGGCTGCGGGGTCTGCGTCGATGCCTGCCCCGCCGGGGCCATTACCGTCGTCGATGGCCTAGCGCGGGTGGACAGCACCAAGTGCCGCCTCTGTGAGGCCTGCCTGGATGTCTGCCCCCGGGACGCGCTGGTGATGACCGAGTCAGCGCTGACAGCCTCGCCACCGAGCCCCCTGGCCCTGCCCCGCGAGACCGCTGTCGAGCCGGTGGTCCGGCGATCCAGCTGGCTCGCGAAGGCGGCGCCACTGGCCGCGTCCGTGGTCGGATTCGTGGGGCGCGAGATTCTGCCCCTCGTCATCGACCGCCTAACCGCGCCTACGGCCGCCACGGGAACTAACCGCTCTCTGCCGAGCGTCAGGCAGAACCCATCGGCAAGGACGGTCGTCCAGCGGCGCCACCGGCACCGCGGCGGGCGAGCATGAGGTCCCTTGCCGGGCCGGACCAGCCGCCAAGCTCACATCCTCAGACCAAACCAGGAGTAACGAATGCGCATTGCCTTCTCCGCAGATAGTCCGGCCGGCCTTGATGCCAGGGTCCACCCCCACTTCGGGCGTTGCCCGTACTTCATCTTGGTGGACGTCGATAGCCGGGCTCCGACGGATGTCCGCAGTGTGGAGAACCCCTTCTACCGTAGCCACGAGCCGGGACAGGTGCCTCAGTTCATTCACGAACAGGGCGCCGATATCATGGTCACCGGGGGCATGGGCGGACGCGCCGTGGAGATGTTCGGCCAACTGGGCATCGAACCGGTCACGGGCGCTGACGGAACCGTGCGCCAGTCCCTCGCGGCCTACCTATCCGGTGACCTGAGCGGTGCCGGCTCCTGTGAGGACAGCCACGAACATGGTAGCGGCGCCTAGGTGATCACTACCTCCGTCGGAAACGCAGACAGGGCCGCTCGCTTGAGCGGCCCTGTCTGCGTTACGTCCGGGATCGCCCGGGCTAGCCCTGATCTTCTAGTTCGCGCAAGCGAGCCTGAATATCTTCCAGCATAGACCCGAGAGTCTCTTGCTGGGACCTCAGTGCCTGCACTTCCTGCTCGCGGCTGGGCGCTACCGGTGGCACCGCGCCCCAAGCGGGCTGCGACCCGAAGCGCGCCCAGCCGGGCACGCCGGTGGCGTAGTACCAGTTCCGCCGGCCCCAGCCGCCGCCACCGCGGCCGCCGAAGCCCATACCGAAGCCTCTACCACCCACCGGGTTGGCATACCCGGGCGTGCTGTACCCAGCGCAGTAGCCTGCCCCTCTGCCGGTCATGGGGCCCATGCCAGCCGGGCCCGTTCTGTCTCCTCTAGGCATTTCACTTCCTCCTGAAGTCTTGTTGTGTGCGAGTTACCAGCGACCGCGTCCGCGACCGCCGCCGCGTCCGCCTCGACGACCCCGACCCAGACCGAATCCAAGTCCGAGCCGGCTGCCGAAGTTGGACCAGGCGGTGGCCAGCCGGCCACCCAATCCAGCATACCCCACTGGCGCCTGTCCCGGCTGATCCGGTAGGCGAACGGAGCAGTATCCGCGTCCGCCACCGGTCATCGGTCCGGCACCGGAGGGTCCGGTTCCATCAAACCTAGGCATCCTGTGTCACCTCCCTTTCCTCAATACGCTCTGCCGCCCGAGATCGCCTCTAGCGGCTACGGTCGTACTCCTGCAGAAACCGGTGCAGTATCCGGTCGGTAGCCCGAAGCTGCTCCACCCAGTTCCCAAGCAGCCCCTCTCCTGCCGCCGTCAGTCGGTACACCCGCCGCGGCGGCCCCAGTGATCCTTGGCTCTCCATCTCGGAGATAACCATCCCTTCCGCCTCCAGGGCCGTCAGAGTACGGTAGACGGTGCTGGAGTCCACCGGGTAGTCTGCGAACCCCACGCTCGAGAGCCCATTGACGAGGTCGTACCCGTGGCTGGGGCCCCGCTGAAGCAGGAGAAGCAGGGCCGGCTGCACGAAGCCGCGTATCTGGCTCGGCCCCTCGCCGCGTCCCCCTCTCCATCTGCCTCTGCCTCTCATCCGGCTTCCCTCTCACTGGGTGTCGCTACTAGCGTTCCGCTATTTGCGTTATGCATCTAGATAATAGCACCTAGTTGAGGGCTTGTCAATACCCAATCACCACTTCATTGGGTGGATCCGCAAGGAAGAGAGAGCCGGCCGAGTGTCACCGGCCGGCTCTCCAAGGTGCAGTTGGCGTCTGGGTTACTAATAGCGGCAGCGCGCCGCCTCGTCGTAGAGCGCCAACAAGTTCGCCGTGCTCACGTCATCCTGCACCACGTTGTTGGGCGCCAGGATAAGTCCGCCCCCGGCGCCGCAAGTCTCGAACCGTAGGCGCACCTCTCGCCGAACGTCCTCCGGCGTGCCGTGCGGGAGCGTCTGCTGCGACGAGATGGTGGCGTGCAGGGTGAGCCGATCGCCATGCTCGCCCTTCACCCAGGCCGGATCCATGCACTCCGGCTGCACCGGGTCGAGGATGTCGAATCCGATCTCGGCGATGTCGCCCACAATGGCCGACACGTCGCCGTCGCTGTGGAAGAAGAAGCGCGTCGCCGGCACCTCTCGGCGCACCGCCTCGATCACTGACTGCAGCCGGGGCTTGAAGAACCGCCGCCACAACGCCGGGTTCATCATCATGCCCTGCTGAGCGGCCACGTCTCCGGCGAATGAGATTATGTCCACCCCGCGCCGGGCCAACTGCCGCGACTCCTCCACCTTGAACGCGAACACCCGATCGAGCAGCCGGTCCACAAAGGCCGGATCGTCGTAGAGATCCATCAGGAGCCGCTCGAAGCCGCGCAGCTCCCAGGCGGACTTGAAGAAGTTGGTCTGCTCCACCAGGATCGGGTAGTCGGCCCGCCAGGCCGCCACTACCGCAGCCACATTCTCGTAGCGCTCCTCGGCGGTCGGGTCGGGGAAGACGTAGTCCTCCAGCCGGTTCGCTTCTTCCAGCGGATGCTTCACGTAGGAGAAGTAGTCGCCGCCCGGAGGAAGGTACTTCCACGATCCGATCTCGTCCTCGTAGACGCCTTCCCCTCGCGGGATGGCCCACTGCAGTGAGCCCGAGCCCAAACCCGACACCGTCGCCCCCGAGGGATGCGAGCGCGCGCGAAAGTCATGGCCGGGCTCGATGCCCGCACGCACGATGTCCATCCCCAGATGGCGTCGCACCTGCTCCTCCTCTTGGGTACCGAAGTGGCGGAAGAGCCGCTCCCACACCTCGGGACGGAAGAAGCCGTCGGCGGGCACCCGGTCCGGCTCCCGGTGGGCAACGGCGGTCAGGACGCGCTCGCGCGGGCTCAGGCTCACTGGTTCTGCTCCTCTCGGTGCCGGTCTAGCGGTACTGGCTCAGGAACTCGAGCGTCTGCTTGCCGGTGAGGTTGATGGCAGCGTTGTCGGCAGCGCAGGTCACGTACAGGAAGCCCTTCTCCAGCCAGCGCTCGCCGTTGATGCCGCCGGCGATGCCCGGTATCTTGCCCGTCTTGTGACAGGCGTCGAGCACGCGCATGATGGCGTCCTCATGCTTCTGGCGGCCGGAGGCCGTGGTCACGTCCAGCGCCAGCGAGTTGGCCAAGTCGGCCGGACCGATCCAGGTGCCGTCCACGCCATCGGTGCTGAGAATGGATTCGACGTTCTCCAGCGCCTCGGCTGTCTCGATCTGGATGGCAAGGAACAGCTCCTCATCAATCCACTTGTCGTAAGGCGCCGCCTGGTGGAAGCCGGTGCCGAAGCCTCCCACCGAGCGGCCGCCGTACGGTGGGAAGCGCGCCGCGAACGCGGCCTTACGGGCCAACTCGGCGTTGTTGACCATCGGTATGACCAGGCCCATGGCGCCGCGGTCCAGCAGGCTGCCGATGGCGTAGAACTCGTTCACGCGCACGCGTGCCATCGGGATGGCCGGGCCCAGGCTGATGGAGCGAATGGCAGCCGAGGCCGTATCTAGCGACCAGTTGCCGTGCTGGCAGTCAATAAGCACAAAGTCCCAGCCCTGGAAGGTGTAGAGCTCGCCGGCCATGGGGCTCCCCAGACCGATCGCGGCTCCCAGCGCCGGCTTGCCGGCCAGCATCTTTCTCTTGGCGGTGTTCTCCTTCATGTCCTCTCTCCTCTACCGTCCAATCTCGAGCTACACCCGCACCGCCATAGCGGTGTAGGCGCTAGATCCCCAACTCGGTCAATCGTGCCGCGTCGCCCAGGAAGGCGTTCTGTTCAACCAGCCGCCGCTGGATCTCGGGCACGGCCACGTCATGCGGCGACACCCCGTCCCGCGCCGCCAGTGCCGCCGCGACGCCCGCCGCATGTCCGATCGGCAGGCAGCGACTCATCCCCCGGACCGCGGCCCGCGGTCGGCTGGACACCGTCTTGCCGCTGCCCACGATAAGGCCGCGCACGTCCCGCGGCAGCAGACTGCCGTAGGGGATGTCGTACCAGTTGTCCATGATGACCATGCCGCCGCTGCTATCGGCGCGGCCCTGGCAGACGGTCACCGCGACCACATTCGGCGAGCGCTGCGGCCGCGTCTGGTCGGTGGCGTCCAGCGTCTCCACCCCCTCGATCCAGCGCGACGCCCGCACGCCCACGTACTCGGCCATTGCCACGAGCACGCCGTCCTCGAAGCCGGGGATGTGCTTCTTGAGGAAGTCGGCAGCGTAGAAGGCCATCTCCCGCGCCTCCTCCTCCCGGTGCGACGCCTCCCACGGGTCTAGGTCGGTGACGAAGAAGTTGGAGTTCACCGTCACCACCCCGTTCCGCCCGTTGGCGTACATGCCGAACGCGTCCAGGTCATAGGCGCGGCCGCGCTTCGACTCGTACTCACCGGCGCGCACGTGCCGGTTCACCAGGTCGGTGACCTTGCCGCCGCCGTGCGGGTAGAACATCACCTCCCGCTCGCGCCAGTTGCGCACGAACCACTCCGCCGGGATGGCGCGATCCTTCCGGCTCGGGTAGTCCTCCGGGTGCTCGGCGTAGTAATCCACGAAGCGGTCCACGTTCACACCCGCCATCCGGAAGAGCAGGCTACCGTTGCCCTTGTCCACCGACGTGGGGGCTCCGGCCAGATGGGCCACGACACAGCCCTCGGTGGCGTCCACCACCGCCATGGCGCGAATAGCTTGCCGCCCGCCGATCGTCTCGACGATCACGCCGTCGAGGCGATCCCCGTTCAGGACTACGTCCGACACCTGGCTCAGGAAAAGGGTGCGCACGCCCGCCTCGCGCAACAGCCGGCCCAGGACGATCTTGAGGATCTCCGGGTCGAGAGTGATCCCCGGCAGCTCGGGCGTCATCCAGCCCTCCACGGCGCCGCCCATCTCCACCAGCCGCTGCACGATCTCCAACGCCGGACCACCTAGAATCCGCCGTCCGTCGTTGGTGAAGTAGCGGTTGCTGATGCTGGCCATCAGGCCCGCCGTCGCCACTCCGCCCAAACAGCCGCTGCGTTCCACCAGGATCGTGTCCGCGCCACTGCGCGCCGCTCCCAGCGCCGCCGCCGCGCCGGACACCCCGCCCCCGGCCACCAACACGTCACACTGAGCGGCGACGGGCACCTCCCGGCTATCAAGGCTCAACTTGTCGAGCATCTCCTCTCCTCTCGCCCCCTGCTTTCGGGCGGGCGTGAACTCCGCGCCTTAGTGGCTACTTCGGCGTGACGAAGCAGCCCAACTCACCGGCCAGGTCGCGCAGCCGCAGTACGCGCTCCCAGGTGCAGTCGGTGGGAATGTTGTCGCCCAGCCCCAGGATGAAGCCGTCGAGCCCCTCCGCCTCCGCCATCGTCTGGCGCACGTGGCTTTCGAACTCATCATCCGCGATGCGCTCAGGCAGCATGTTGGCGGCGATCCCGCCCCAGATGGCGACGTCATCGCCCCAGGCACGTCGGGCTTCGGCGACGCCCCGGCGCGTCATCGGCGGGGGCGTGAAGGCCTCCGCCGCATCAAACCCGCTCTCCTGGATGAGGCCCATCAGGTCTTCGCTGCGGCCGTCGTCGTGCGTGACCACCACCTTGCCCGCCCGGTGCGCCGCCTCACAGAGGCGCTGGAAGAAGGGCAGGAAGTAGCGCCGGAACACCGGTGGCGGCATCAGCATGCTGTCGAAGTTGCCGTCGTGGCCGATCAGGTCGGCCGGGCTCCCCGCGACAATCTCGATCATCGCCTCGTCGGCCTGCGTGATGGCCTCAAGCAGTCGCTCCACCAGCGCCGGGCGATCATTGGCCTCGTAGTAGAACTCCACGTAACCGGTGAACTCGCGCATCAGGCGGTGCGCCGGACAGATGCCCGTCTGAGCAATGGCCACGCCGTCGTCGCCCAAGTAGCGGTCGTACTCCAGGAACGCCTCGTAGGTGGGCACGAGCCGGGTGTGCTCCGCCAGGTACAGGGCCGGCCCGTAGTCCCTCTCCTCGGTGATGAGGTGCTTGGTGGTACGGCCCCGCACCCCCTGCAGCCGCAGCTCCGGCGTGTCTATCTCCTCCTGCACCAGGTCGCCCACCGGCGTGTGGTAGGTGGTGATGCGCAGGTCACCGGAGCGATCCGACGTCACCTCGACACCCTCGTACTCCCGCCGGAACACCCGCCCCTCGCGTCCGTGGAGGCCGAATCCCAGGCGGCGCGCTACCTCGTAGATGGGCAAGTCGCGATACTCGGACGGGAGGCGGCCATCGGCCTTGGCGGCATCGAACCACAACTCCCAGCGAGGCACGAATGGAACCGCCCCATGGGACTCCCGCCGCAACGCCTGTAGGGTCAACTGCCGATGCGTCACCGCTACCTCCGACCGCTGAAGCTCACTGGACCTGGTAGGGCAGGGTCTCGGCGCCCTGCAGGATCACCGTCACCCGCGCCTTCGGACCGTACTGCTCCAGCAGGCTATCAAGCGCCTGTTGAGCGCTGTCGTAGCAGGCGAACCGCATGGACTCCGCCTCCTCGCGCGTCAGCCCACCCGAGACCACGCCGAAAGAGATACGCTCCCCCATGCGCACAAGGGTGGCCGAACCGCTGGCGGCGATGGGTTCGCTCACCTCGCCGCGGCGGATGCGCTCCAGCAGCGGCTCCACCTCGGGCGCCCCGATGTACTCCGGCAACTCGGCGTGTGGACCGACCCCCTCCGGGCACGGGGTGACCAGGACTACCGTGCCGCCGTCCTTGGCCGCCAGGTCGCCCGCCGTGATAGCCTTGGTGGCCTGCCACAGATCTAGGTCGGCCGGATGGCTATCCACGATCACGATGTCCGCCTTCTCCTGGAAGGGCGCGCCAATGACCTCGAGTGCCACCTCCACCGCCTCTCGGTGGGACTGGACGAAGTGACCCGCCGTGGCCTTGTAGACCTCGCCCTTGCCCGTCAGGATCAAGTTGAGGGTAAACTCAAGTCCGACCCGCGCCGCCCACTTCTCGATAGCCGCTCGCACCGGGCTATGCACGTCGCCGAAGAGGTTGCGCGGCGTCGCTCCCTGCAGGTAGTGGAGCGAGCGCACGGTGCGCTCACCGGCCACGCCCGGACAGATCATCTTGCCCCCACCGCCCCAGCCGGCAGCCGGATGCGGCAGCACCGTGCCGATGCTGATCTTGAGGTCGGCCTCCATCACCCGCCGGTCCACGTACAGGGGCAGGTCGTCCACCTCGCCCAGGTAGCGGAGCTTGTCCTCCAGCCAGAACTCGGAGTTGACCACCTGGTAGCGCGCCATCACGTCGGCGCCTACCTTGCGAGTCATCTCTGCCTCGGTCATCGGCCGATGCGTTCCCAAGGCCATCATGATGAGGATGCGATCAGCCGGGATGCCTCCCGCCTCCAGCCGTCGTAGGATCGGCGGCAAGGCCAACGATGCCGGCGTCGGCCGCGTCATGTCATCGCATATCACTATGGCGCTCTGCCGACCGCGGGCAAGCTCGGCCAGAGGCGCCGTCCCGGTGGGCCGGTCGAGTGCCGCCTCGATGTCCGCCACTGGATCGCTCGCGGGCGACACCGGCTGCGGCTCCAGCACCGCCACCAGGTTCGATTCCGGGACCACCAACTCCATTCCGGCACCGCCATACGGCAGGCGAATAGTCCTTCCCTTAGGCATATCTACGCGCTCCTCCAATCTCGACTCTGATCCCATCGCCGGCGGCGCGGTAGGCCGCCTCGATGGTCTCAAGCGTCGCCATCAGGTCGCCGATGTCAAGCAGCGGCTCTCCCTCGCCCCAAACCGAGGCTAGGAAGCGACGCAGGAAGTACTGACCGTCCGTCCCGCCATACCCACGCGCGTCCGGCGAGGCATAGGTGATCGTCCGCCCCGGCGAGTGGAACCAGGCGTCGGCCTCGCTGAAGACCTCCAGCGTGCGCCCGCCGCCGGCCCAGCGCATCCAGCCCTTGCTGCCGTACACAGCGAAGGAGAGGTGCTTGGGCTCCTGGGTCAGGACGTAGCCGGTGTGGAAGCTCGCGAGAGCGCCGTTGCTGAGCTGCATCGCCAGTATCGCCACGTCCTCCACGTCAATGGGCTGCCGCGCCACATTCCCGCAGGCGGCGCTCACCCAGCGAGGCTCAGTCCCAGTGATGAAGCGGATCAGGTCAAGGTAGTGCACGCCCAGCCAGGACAGTATGCCGCCACCGTAGAGGTCGCGCCGGAAGAGCTCGTGCCCCGCACCCCGCTTCTCCACCAGCGAGGCGAGGTAGAGAGCCTGCACACTGAGGATGTCGCCCAACAGTCCTTCGCGTACCACTCGCTGCATGTCCCGCGTCACTTGCTTGGCACGCGTGGTGAAGCCCGGGTAGAACGCAAGCCGATTGTGGGCCACCGCTTCCGCCACCGGGATCAGGTCAGCCGGGCACCGGGCCGCCGGCTTCTCCACTAGCAGATGCTTGCCCACTCGCGCCAGCATCTCCATCGCCGCGGGCGCGTCCCGCCCGTTGAGCAGGACCAAGCCGGCGTCGAAGTCCGCCCCCTCCAACAGGTCCTCGAGCCTGTCATAGGTGGGTACGTCGCCGTAAAGCTCCCGCAGCACCGGCAGGTCGGCCCCCGGTCGCTGCCGGTAGGCGCCCACCACCTCGACTTCGCTGAAGGTGTGCATGGTGTGCAGCCAGCCGGAGGCGTGTGGGTTCTCCAGCCCGATCACTGCGAACCGAACCGGACCGCTCCCGCCCGCTCGCTCATGAGCGCTCACGACCACCGCTCCAGTAGGGCGATGCTATGCAGCAGGTCGCGCGGGGCGTGGAAGGGGTCCTTCACCGGCACCGCGGCCGGCTTCGTGGAGGGCGTGCCGTCGCGGTTGCGGATATTGATCCACTCCTGTCCCGGCTCCTCCCGTGGGAACACGCGGAAGGTGTACTCGTGCACGCGCCGGTACCAGTCCGCCGCCCAAGTCTCGCCGGTATGGAAGTAGCTGAGAAGCAGGGCGTAGAGGGCCTCAGTGTGCACCCAGTAGAACTTGCCGTCCCAGTTGGCGTCCAGGTTGGCGAGCATGGGGTGCCCGGCCTCATCCGGTGGCACCTCCCCGCGCGGCGGACCGCCCTCGCGATGCACGAACTGAAGCAGGCCGCCGTACTCCTCATCCCAAGCAAGCTCGCAAGCCCGACGCACTACCCGCGCCGCCTGCTCGATGCGCCGCCGATCGCCCGCCTCCTCCGCCTGATGCATTATGAACCACATGTCCTGGAACATGAGCCCGGGGTTGACGTACGTGCCCAGCTTGGTGGGCCGTACTCCGCCATCGCGCCCCAGCAGCTCAATGATCACGTCGTCGTCCTGGCGTTGCCGGTCCATCACCTCGCCTACCAGCTCCGCCACCAGTGCCCGCAGCGCGGCGGTATCGCGCATATCGAGCTGCTCCGCTGAGACCGCCAACTCGCGCCCGGTGTCCAGCATGAACATCGGCACGCCATGGGCCCGGTAGCCTGGCGGAGTGGGGTACGGGTCCGTCCGGAACCGGCCCTGGCGGTAGCGGTCCGCGACGGACCAGTAGAGGTCCCAGGCGAACTCAAGCGAGGGCCCGTGTTCTGCCACCCGAGCATACTCAGAGAGGCCGTATACCACGTAGAGGTCGGCGTAGGTGCTGGAGTCATAGGTTTCCCCCGGCCGGGCCGCCCTAGGTCGCCCGTCCTTGTCCAGCAGGATTGGGATGCCGTCGCGGTCCAGAGTGAAGGCGACGCGGCCGTTGGGTAGTCGAGCGTGCGTGCGCAGGAAGTCGGCTCCCGACCGAGCGTAGTCCACGAACCGTCCCGCCAGTGGGTGGGCGGGGAACTGGGACGCTAGCCGCGACCACAGCCAGACGAAGCGCCCCTGGGACCAGGGAAGCTTGTAGTGGTGCAAGAGCGTCCGGCCGTCGTTGGAGTAGCCGGTAAGGTAGGCGCCGTACTCGTCGTCAATGCCCCTCTCCAGCCAGTAGGGCAGCATCTGCTCGAACAAGTGACTCACGTAGAAGCGTCGCAGGTCCGCCGCCGTCGCCCCCAATGCTTCCTGCTGTGCCATAGCTCGGTCACCCGCCTCCTTCAGACGCTCTCTGAGCTAGACCGCATCCAGCGCCACTCTGGCTCCCGACCTCCAGGACGCCAGTGCTGCTTCGATGACCTCCATGCTGACGATGGCCTCGTCCGCCGGGCTGGACGGCTCCCCTCGACCCTCGCAGGCGGCCAGGAACACGGCGTGCTCCTCGCGGTAGAGGTCATCGCGCACCACAGGAATGGTCTCCTGCACCAGCGACTGCTCCTCCCGTGAGGCCAACCGCAGCACCCCAGTCTCGAAATCGAAGATCGCCCAGCCGCGATCGCCTATCGCCTCGATCTCGTGGCGCTGGGGCATCTGGACGTAGTTGAGCTCGATGGTGGACAGCAGGGGTGAATGGTAGTCACACACCATGGTCAGGTAGTTCGGGTCGGAGCTGAAGTCCAGCGCGCCCGCCTGTCTGCCCACCATGTACACGCCCGCCGGTCGCTCGCCCAGCAGCCAGTGGACGGCGTCCGGCTGGTGGGCGTAGTCCATGAGCAGGGCTCCCTTAAGCGTCGCCTGGTAGCGCGAGCGCGAGTTGACCAGCGTGATGTACGAGCCGGTCCGGTACTGTACCTGCAACGCCTGCCCAAGCGATCCGTCGGCTATCAGGGCCCGGATGCGACGCAGTCCCGGGTGGAAGTGCAGGTTGAACCCGATGCTCAGGACCCCCGTCGCCGACCGGGCGGCAGCCCTCATCCGCTCCGCCCCGGCTCGGTCAACGCTCATGGGTTTCTCGCACAGGACATGAGCGCCTGCCGCGAGTGCCGCCACCGTCTGATCGGCGTGTAACTCCACCGGAGTGGCGATGACCACAGCGTAGGGGTGCGTCTCCAGGGCCTGCTCCAGGGAATGGTGACGGGGCAGGTCGGCCAGCCCCGCCTGCTCCAGCGCCTCCACGCTCGGCTCGCAGACCTCCACCGCCACGTCGCCTCTTTCGCATAGCAGTCGGGCGTGACGCCGCCCGATCGAGCCTACCCCAACCACCACGATGCGACGCTTCACTGCCAAATCGAGAACCCCCCATCCACCACCAGGTTGTGCCCGGTGACGTAGTCGGAGGCGGATGAGGCGAGAAAGAGCGCGGCCGCCTTGATGTCCACGCCGTCCCGCCCCATGCGCCCCAGCGGAGTGCGATCGCTGTAGGCGTTCACGAAGGCTTCCGGCTGGCCTCTCTCGAAGCCACCGGGCGAGATGGAGTTGACGTACACGCCGTAGGGGGCCAGCACCGCGGCCAGGTCACGCGTCACGCCGATCACACCCGCCTTGGCAGCAGCATAGTCCACCGGCTGTTGGTTCAGCCCGCTGCGTTCGTACATGCGACGATCACGACCCACCAGTCCCGCCATGGAGGCGATGTTGACGATCTTGCCGTACCCCTGCTGCGCCATGACGCGGCCCACTTCCTGGCAGCAGAACAGCGTTCCAATCAGGTTGGTGCCTATCAGGCCGATGACGTCCTCGGGCAGACGCTCGAACAGTGCACAAGGCCCCCTTCCCGATCCGCCGCCGGCGTTGTTGATCAGGATGTCCAGGCGTCCCTTCCACGCCGCTGCCCGGGCTGCCATCTCGGCTACCTGTCCGTGGTCGCGCACGTCGAGGGGCAGCGGCAGCACCTCCACGCCGAAGGTGCGGGCGATCTCCGCGGCCGTGGACTCTGCTCGCGCCGAGTCGCGCGAGGTGATCACCAGGTGGCTTCCCGCCTCGGCGAGCGCCTCCGCCATATCGCGGCCGAGCGTGCGCGCCCCGCCCGTGACCACCGCCACTTTGCCATCCAGTCGGAAGCTCTCCAGAACCATGGCTGCTCTCCGTGCGCGCTAGATAGACCGGAAGCGGTGGTAGCAGGTGACGCCCTCGCCATCCGGCATCCACACCGAGTAGACCTTCGCCTGCCGAGCCGTCAGGCGCCAGCGTACCGGACGCCCCACCAACTCCGACCCGTTCGGCTGCCCCTCCCAGCGCACCGCCTGCCCGGTGCCGTCGCCTCGTATCGGCAGGCAGCGCTCTCGCTCGAAGCCCGGGATCACCCGCCCCTGATGATCGAGCATCTCCAGGCGCACCTCGCCCCCGTCCTCCACCTCGGCGTTCACACGGATGTCGGGCGCGTGCATGCTGAAGCGCCGGGTCCAGGCCTCACCACCCTCGGGGCCGGCCTTCAGCGCCACGAAGCGGTCGGGCTTGAGGGTAGCCATGCCGATCCCGAAGCGCGCCGGCGTCAGCTCCCAGCGAACCGAATGCCGGACCGTCGAGGCAGCGAAGTAGTAGCGGATCTCCTCGTCGAGGTACACCGGCGCCGAAGCGCACTGCAGGTTCCCGCAGTCCCACTCGCCCTCCATCCCCGATGGGATGAAGGGCTGTCCCGCTGCTGCTCGGTGCCAGGCGAGGCCGTTGCGCGAGTAGCTCAGCTCGGCTTCCTGACGCCCGTTCATCTTCGATTGGCCCATGTCCTCGCTGTCGGTACGGTAAGCCCAAAGCGTTCCGATCTCGAAGTCGCCGTACATGGCGGCGCCCATGCCGTACATCTGGAACTGGGGCGGATCGCCGGGACCGGGCTCGAGCACGATGCGCCCGCCCCGCCACTCTAGGAAGTCGGCGGACTCGCTCCGCCCGATCCGGCGGCCGCCCCCGGGCACGCGATGATGGGCCGCGTAGGTGCCGTCCGGTCGTCGCAGCAGTGACATGGGGCAGTCGGGGTTGTTGCCGATCACCGGCGTTACGCGGGCAGGCAGCCAGTGCATCCCGTCGCTACTGTGGAACACATACACGCCGCAGGACGGCGCGGCGCCGCAGATCAGCTTGTACTCCCAGCCGGGCCGAGTGTCATACGGGTCATGGATGATGCTGGGGCCATGCGGCTGCGCCGTGAACACCACGTTCGTGCTCTCGCCGTCGTGTCGGTGGATGTCCAGCCGCGGCTTGCTCCACGCCAGGCCATCGTCGCTCTCCGCGTAGCACAGGCGGATGTTCCAGGCTGGGTCAATGGTGGAGTACCACATCTGGAAGGGCCGCTCGGGCGCCTTGAGAACGCTCCCGTACATCTGCAGGTTGCCGTTTTCCCAGGGGCGGTCGGCCAGGAACAGCGGGTTGCCGTCGTACTTGCGCGGCTGCTGCAGCTCCCGCTCAAAGCCCTGGATGCCCTCCAGGTCTCGGTTGTCGAAGAACAGGAACTTGATCACTCGCCGCCTCCCCGCCCGATCCCGGCCGTTGCCGGCTCACTCATAGGCTCTCTCGCCACACGGCTAGCGCCGGCTACCACGAAAACGGGACGTGGTCGTGCCGGCAAGGCTGGCCACGTCCGAGCCAGAGCACCCCATCGTTCAGGTCGGCCACCAGCGATGATGTCGTCTGAATGTCGGCTCCGTGGACGCTGCCGCCGTGCCGGCACACCGAGTGGGGCTCGTGCGCATGGTCGCGTAGGGCCTCGCGGCAGTCGGCCGAAGTCACCCGCGGCGACTTGCTCTCCAGCAACTCGCGCAGCCGCGCCGCCCGCGGCTCCGACTCCACCGCCCGCTGCTCGTACCGCTCCTCTGACAGCAGGTCCGGATGCGTGATATGGTTGCCGTGAGTGATGATGCCGCGGCCCCCGTCAATGCGCCGGTAGCGCCGCCCCACCACCTCGAAGTCGGCGACGCGGCCGCCCCGCTCCGCCACCATCCAGTTGCCCGGCGCCGAGACCCCTAACCGCTGCAGGATCGCCTCGCACTCCTCCAGCGTCTGTCGCTCGACCATCAGGCGGCGCACCAAGTTCTGGGTGCCGCCGAAGGGGTGCTGGCTGACGTAGAGGGAGTTGCCGAAGACCGCGATGCCCCGAATGCCCATGCCGATGTGACCGACCTCGCCGGCGTAGGTGAGCAGCATGACCCGCGCCCCCGAGGTGGGGTTCGTGCGCAGCAAGTACATCCGGTCGGCCGAGGCAGGACCGGTGTCCTTGTTCTGCCCGGCGATCACCCCGCCGTGAGCGGCGCTGTCCGCCCCGACGGCGAATGAGGTGCAGCCATCGGGCAGGCTGCCCAGGTCGTAACGGGTGTTCAGGTAGAGCACGTCGAGAAAGGTCAGGCCCGCCCCCTCGGCCACTCCCTCCATCTCCTCGATCAGGTGGGGAGCATAGCTCTGGTACTGCTTCAGGAAGCGGCCCACCAGATGCAGCGCGCCCTCCCGGGTAAGGCCGCGCCGCTCGGCGAACCGCTCCACTCCCTCCTCCGCCTCGCGCACGATGATCTCGCGCCGCTGCTCGCCGTGCTGCCGCCCCATCTGGCGCGGCGTACCGGCGACATCCACCACCGAATAGCGGTAGTCCTCCATCTCGCGCTCCCGCTCTCCCGCTACTGCGCCGCTCGGAAGGAGTACAGCCGAGCGTACTTCAGGTAGAACGCCAGCCTGACCCGCCGCCCCGTCAGCTCGCCCAGCGTCTTACCGCTGGTCCACTGCGGCCGGTGGTAGTCCATGCTACCGCTGCGGTTCTCCGTATCGCCCACGAAGGGCACCGAGTCCTCCACGCCGTAGCCGGGCAGCTCGTGCCCCTCTTCGTCATGGATCGCCACCCGCACGGTGCCGCGATACGTGCGGAAGTAGTCTTCCGTGGACGTGCGCGTGTCGGCGTTGATCACAAGTTCCCCACCCGGCCACACGACGGTCTTGGTGAGCAGCCGCCCCTCTTCGGGGCCGCCCTCGATGGAGACGAAGCCGTCTATGCGCGAGGTCGCCATGCCGATGCGCGACTCGCGGTGCGGCCGGGCGGCGCCGTGGCGGTAGTGGCGGCCGCAGTAGAACCACCACAGCCGGCCGCGGTACTCCACCGGCGGGTTGGAGGCGACGTGCACCCAGTTGCCCTCCCACTCCTTCTCGCGCACCAGGAAGGGCTGCGTCCGGTCCACCCGCTGCCAGTGACGGCCGTCCCGGCTCACCGTCAGCTCCTGATCCAATACGTCGGGCACGGTGTGCATCCGCTCCAGCGCGCCCAGATACTGGTCCCCATAGACGAAGCCGGTCATGGAGTAGAACTGCATGTTGGGGCCGTCGGCCAGGTCCGGCTTCATCACCAGCTCGGCCGGGCTCCAGTGGATGAAGTCGTCGCTCTCGATGCGGTAGACGCAGCGGGTGTTGAAGTCCGCCATCATGTTCGGCTTGCGGGTCAGCACGACGAACTTGCCGTCCATGTCGCGGGTGAAGAAGGCGTTGGTGCGATCGCCATGACCGGGCGCCACCGGCTCGACCACCTTCTCCCAGCGGATGCCGTCTGGAGAGAACGCCGCGTACAGGCCGACGGTGCCCGCGGTGGCCGCCCGGTAGATCATCTTGTACCGGCGCGACTCATCGGCGTCGTCGGGGTCAAGCACCACGCTGGGGCTGTCCAGCGAGTCGCCCGGGTCTACGACGATGTTGTTATCGCGGGAACCGTCGAACCAGACTTGGCCCAGGCTGGGCTTCTCCCAGTGGAACCCGTCTCGGCTGACCGCGTAGCAGACGAAGCGCTTGTCGGTGGGCGGCGCCAGCGGCGAGAGCGTCTGGTACCACATCTTGAAGAGGTCCTCGTCCCGGTCGTAGAGGGCGGTACCCCAGAGGAACAGCCCCAGCCCTTCCCAGGGGCGATCGGGGACGATGATCGGCTCGGAGTACTTCTCCGGCCGATGCACGGTCCGGCCCAGGCGATAGGTCTCCTCGATGAGCGCGTCATCCGCAAAGAGCTGGATCTTGGTGAGGTCCATCGTCTCCTCCTCAGGCCGGGGCGTCAGACGAAATGGAAGGCGTAGAGATCGGCGTCAACCAGATGGAAACGCACCTTGACCGGCGTGCCCGCCAGCGGCGCCAGGTCCGTCCCGGAGCGCCAGCGGATGCGTCGCTCCAGGTCATCGCCCAAAGCCTCGACGCTATCGTCCAGAGCGAAGCCGGGGACGGGGACCCCGTGTGCGTCCTGGATCTCCACCCGCACCTCGCCCGCTGCCGAGGCGGCGAAGTTGATCTCCAGCTCGTGTCCAGTGAAGGTGAGGGGCTTGGTGACGACCTCGCCACCGTAGCGCCCGGCTCGCACCGAGACGAACCCGTCCATCCGCAAGGTGTAGCGCCGGTAGACCTTGCTGTAGTGGTCGCGGCGGCTGCCCTCGGAAAGGTAGATCGAGAGCTCGTCGGGCGCGCCTTCCACGTCGGACTTGGTGGTGACGATGCCCCAGTTGGCGTAGTTGTCGCCGTAGATCCAGTTGTCAATGGGCCGCAGCCCGGGGGGCACAAACGCCTCCCCCCACAACCGGAACTCGACGCCGTCGCGACTGCTCATGAAGAGGGTGTCGGTGACGGCGGCGCCGATGCGCTCACTGCCGGTGCGCTCGATGATGGAGCGTCGTCGCTCCGGCTCCGGCAGGTCGGCTACCGCGTCCGTCCACGTCCGCTCTACGTAGCGGGATGGGAAGCCCACGAAGAGGTGCGGAGCGCGGAAGTAGGGGACCACCTGATTGGTGTAGAGCTGGTCAGGCACGGCTGCCGGGTACTGCAGCCATTCGCCCTGCGTCCAGTGCCGGAAGTCCGAGGACACGGCCGTCTTGATCCCCCGCCAGTGCTTGCCGTTCGGGCCGGTGTAGAAGTCTCGCCAGTACGCCCGGTACTCGCCCCGGACCGCGTCCCAGAAAGCGAGGTTCTGCGAGTCGAACGCTCCGTCGGTGATCACGTGCCCGGGGGCCATCATCTCCCAGTGGATGCCGTCCGGCGAACCCAGGGCCACCAGCCCCCGGCCGCCGAGACGCTTGCTTCCTAGCCGGCCCGGCTTGGCCAGGGCCTTGTAGCGGAAGCGTGGGTCGCAGGCCGGGTTCTCATCCCGGAAGGGAGCGAACCCCTCGTCGCCCGTGCGGCCGCTCTCGTCCTCCATCCAGACAACGTTGTTGTCCCGCGAGCCCTCGAACTCGAACAGCCCCAGCGACGGCGTCTCCCAGTGGATGCCGTCACGGCTCTCGGCGTAATGGGTGAGGCGGACGCTCTTTTCCGGCTCGAAGTGGTGGCGCGTCACGCCGTAGTACATCCGGTAGACGCCACCGTCCTGGAAGACGGTCATATAGGCGTGCCCGGCCCGAAGACCATTGCCCTTCTCAAGCACCACCGGGTCCGACTGCAGCGGAAAGACGATTTCCCGCCGCACCGGTCGGTGCAGCGTCAGAGCGGCCGTGCCGCCAAACCGCTCCAGAAGGTGGTCATCCAGAAGGAGTTCGCGCCGAGAGCCGATCGCAACAGGCTTCATGTTCTTCCGTCCTTGTGTCGGCCTTTCAGATTGCCGGGCGAGCGGCATCCGCCGGCGCGTGCATCTCCGGTCGGCTGCCGCAATGCGCCCCTCGGTTGCGTATCTTGGTAGCTACGTGCCTGTCCGCCCGGTCAGGGCGATGCCACGAACGAAGTAGTTCTGTCCCAGGAAGAAGATGATGATGAGCGGTAGGGAGGTGAAAACCGTTGCTGCCATCACCAGCCCCTGGATCGGCTCCGACACCAGAGCCGACACCGCCTGACGGAGGAACTGGAGGCCGATGGAGATCGGGAACAACTCCCAGCGATGGATGTAGATGAGTGGCTGGAGGTAGTTGTTCCAGTTACCGATGAAAGTGAAAATGCCGATGGTGGCCAGGACCGGCTTCGTGAGGGGCAGCAGCACCCGCCAAAGGATGCCCAGCTTGCTGCAACCATCCAGCTCCGCCGCCTCGTCTAGCTCGCGCGGTAGAGTAAGGAAGAACTGGCGGATCAGGAAGACGGAACTGGCAGAGGCAAAGAATGCCGGCACCGTAAGCGGCAGCCAAGTGTCAATCCAGCCCAGTTGCCGGAAGATAATGTAGGTCGGGATCAGCGTCACCCACCAGGGAAGCATCATCGTGCTGAGCATCAGGGCGAACGCCTGACTCTTGCCCCGGAACTGCAGTCGCGCGAAGCCATATCCGACCATGGTGCAGCTTAGAAGGGTGCCAACGATGTTAACCACCGTGATGATCGTCGTGTTGATGAAGAATCGCCCAAACGGTACTCGGTTCCAGGCGTCTGGATAGTTCTGCCAGCGCACCTCCGAGGGAAACACGCTGGGCGGAATACGGTTGAAGTCTGCGTAGGTCTTCAGTGAACTCGCAATCGTCCACAGCAGCGGATACATGAACCAAATGAAGCCTATGGTGAGTCCGGCCCACGTCACGAGCTTGCGGATGCGCTGCTTGCGACGTTTGGAGACGAAGTACCCACCGGATGACGCCTGCGCGGCCGTCATAGCACCCCCCTCTCTCTGCATCGTGGCCTGCCTAGTCCGCTTCGTAGAAGACCCAGTACTTGGAGGCCAGGAAGTTCACCCCGGTGAGCAGCAGGATGATCATGAACGCCACCCAGCCCAGAGCGCAGGCGTAGCCCATGCGAAAGTACTGAAACGCGTTGCGGTACAGGTGGAGGCCGTAGAACAGTGTCGCATTCCTCGGCCCACCCTCGGTCATCAGATAGGCCGCCTGCCAGCTCTGTAGGACGCCGATCAGGCTCATCACTAGGTTGTAGAACAGCGCCGGCGAGATCTGGGGCAGCGTCACATTCCAGAACTTGGACCAGTCACTGCCGCCATCGATCTCCACCGCCTCGTACAGGTGCTCAGGAACACCCTGCAACGCTGCGAGCATGATCAGCATCGAACTACCGACACTGAACAGGCCCATCAGGGCCAGCGCCGGAAGGGCCCAGGTGGTGCTGTTCAGGTACGACGGACCCTCAATGCCGACAAGCGCCAGGGCCCAGTTGACAGCCCCGTTCTTGCTCAGGAGGTAGGTCCATACCAGCATCCACCCGACGCTGCTGATCATTCCGGGTACGTAGAAAGCGGTGCGGAAGAAGGCTATGCCATGGACCCTCTGGTTTAGGATTAGGGCAATGAAGACCGACTGTACCATGCCCAGCGGTACGGCGATCGCCGCGTACGTCCACGTGACCCGCATGGCAGTCCAATAGACTCGGTCTTCGAAGAACATGAAACGGAAGTTCTCCAGGCCTATGAACTCTGGCGGGGCAGCCATGCTGTACTCGGTAAGACTCAGGTAGATCGAGAACAGGAATGGGAACGCTGTCAGCCCGATGAAGCCGATGACCCAGGGCGATATGAATGCCCAGCCGGTGAGGTCGCGGGCCAGGCGGCGAGATAAGCCACGCTTCTGAGTCGGGGCCGGAGCCGCTCCTGAGGCTGGCACTTGGGCAGCAGTCACTTCAGGCTCACCTCCTCCATATCGACGCTCAAACTACAGTGTGGGCAGGCGGCCCCCGCAATCGGGGGCCGCCCCTACTAGACGATTCGGCCTAGGCTTCGTTGTATCGCTTCAGGATAGCGGTGCCAACCTCGTCTGCCTCCTTGAGAGCATCCACCGGGTCGCCCTCGCAGAAGAACAGCTTCTCCACAATCGGTCGGACCTCGGTTCGCCACTCACGCCAACCCTTGAAGATGGGGTAGAACTCGCCCTTCTGGGTCTGTTCCACCAGCGCTTCCTTGGCGATGGCGGGTTGACTCGCGAAGTACTCCGGGCTCTCGATGGCCGAGTGCCGGCACGGTTGCGAGGTGCCGTTCAGCCCGATGGCCAGCTGAACTTCGGTACTCGCCAGATACTTACCCAACTCCCAGGCTTCCTGCTGGTACGGCGTCTTGGAGGAGATGCAGTTGGGTTGGTGGTTGTGGTTGCTCATGAAGCTGTTGGTGCGCGGCGCCCGGGCGATGCCGACGCGATGCACGTTGATCTCTGCCGCGGCAGCGCCTTGCTCCTCCAGACGGCGAGGAATGCCCACTACTCCGGCCGCCTCCGGGCTGATGCCTAGGGACTCGGCCATGACCGTGTAGTCCTCAGAGGGCATGGCCACCTTGATCTCACACATCAACTTGTACAGCATGAGCATGGCTTCGAGGGTGGCTTCATTGCTGGCCAGAGTGGTCTCGAAGGTGTCGGGATTCCAGTAGCTGCCCCCGTTGGAGTAGACCCACTGGAACCAGTTGGGCCCGTCCACATCGTTACCCAGGGTGCAGCCGTAGATATCATCACCCAGGTTGTTGATGGCTACCGCAGCTTCTACGAAGTCATCCCAGTTCCACCACTTGTCACCGGCGTGGTCATGCTCCCAGGGCATGGGCAACCCCGCCTGCTCGAATAGGTCAACGTTGATCTCCTCGCCGAAGAACAGCCCCTGGAACGGGAGAGCCAGAATCTGGCCGTTCTCGTAGAATATCGGGTGCTGCCTGATAATGTCCGGCTCGTTGATCTCCGGGTCCACCTCAAAGAACGGCTTCAGATCCAGCAGCCACTCTTTGAACTCCGGCGTATCCGTGAACGACCAGAGGAATATGTCCGGCGCCGTGCCGGCAGCAAACTCCACCAGCAACCGTTCGCCTACCTGGGGAGCAGGCTCGTAGGATACGGTGGCGACATCGGGGAACTTCTCGGCGAACTCGCCCAGGAATTGTGACGTTAGCTCTCCGCGAGCACCACCATACCAGTCCGTCAGATAGCGGATCTTCGGTATCCCAACCGGTGCTTCGGCCGGGGCTTGCGCCTCGGTCCCACCCGTCGTAGTTCCGGCTGCCGGCGCCGGAGTGGCGGCACAGGCTGCGAGTGTGGCGCCCCCGCCCACCACAGCCGCTGCACGAAGGAAGTCTCGTCTCGAATGCACTCGTGCCATCTCTTCTACCTCCATCTTCTCTACTGGCTGGCTCTGCCTGTGGAGCCCCGTAAGCCGGACTGCGAAGGACGGATCGGACACCTGATCACCAGTGTACAAAGCGGGGGGTTGCCGCTGCTCGCCAATCTGCTGACAGCTTACTGACAGCCCCGGTTGCCCAGACAGGGGCGCATAGACCACGAGGCCATCGTGACCGGCTCAACCCAGCACCCAGTAGGTGCCGTACACCGCCGTCACGCCGACCGCGTCCTGGGCGTAGTAGGCGGTGAAGATGCGCCCCGGTGCGTACTCTACGCTGGTGGGATAGCCCAGGTCCCCGTTGGGTAGATCGTCACGGATCACGAACTCGTCCTGTACCAGCCAGGTGTAGCCCCCGTCCTCGCTTAGGCAGGCGCGGATGCCGAATGGCGCGGTGCGCCGCCCGTAGGTGCAGAGCACGCGGCCATCGCCGAGGCGCAGCAACTGGCCCGGATGTCTGAATAGCCCGGAGCGCTCTGGCGTACTCCAGGTCTTCCCGCCGTCCACCGACCGGAAGAAGTGCAGGTACTTCGTCCGCCCGCTGTCGCGCAGCGCACAGAGTAGTTCACCCGGCGCCACCTCCAGCACGTCCGGCTCTCCGTCCAGCATGCGCCCCTTCTCGCAGATGACCGTTGGTCGCGACCAGGTCCGCCCCCGGTCTCCCGAAAAGACGATGAAGTTGTGACCAAGGAAGGGGTGCTGCTCCAGAGCCAGGGCCAGTCTCCCGTCGGACAGCTCGCGCACGCCCACGCGGGTGTACCCGTCGCGGTACGGCTCGGTATCGACCCGCACCGTCTCTCCGAAGGTGCGCCCGCCATCGCGGCTGAAGTGGAGATAGAGGCCGTCGAAGCCGCGCGCCCAGGGGTAGATGGCCCGCTCCCAGTCGGCCTCGGTGAACTCCTCGGTGAACCGGCGCCGCTCCAGCGCGATGGCCACTCGCTCCCCGACCTGCCGGCGCGCCCGCGCCTCTCCCAGTGAGTACCAGCGGAACCGGAACTGGTTCAGGACCACGGTACCGTCAGAAAGCTGCCGTAACCCTGGGCACTCCACCCCGTACCAGTCCAGCCCGGGCACAAACTCGGGGGCGCCCCAGGCGTGGCCGCCATCGGACGACCGGCAGATGACGTTGTGGTAGAAGGGGTCTTCGGGAGGATGCAGTCGTTCGGGATGGACGCGCGTGTAGTTGAAGGCGACCAACCAGTCACCGTCAGCCACCACCTCCACGCAGGGGTGAGAGGCGTAGATGCCTGCCTCCCCGAAAACAGTGACCGTCTCACCCACCTGCCAAGCGGCCATTGTCTCACTCCCAGGCGGGCGGCCGAATGGACGCGGCCGCCCGCCCTGCCCCTAGGACGTTAGTCAACCAGGCCGAGCTCACGCAGCCGCTCGCGATCGCCCAAGGGCGCGTCGTACCGGTGGACCAGGGTCCGCTGCAGTTCCTTGACGTCGATAGCCCCAGGCGTGACGCCGTCCCGCGCCGCCAACGCTGCCGCCACGCCTGCCGCCTGGCCCATGAGCAGGCACTTCCAGCGCGGCCGCAGGGAAGGCGGCTGAAGGATCGACGAGATTCCGGCACAGATGAGGCCCTCCACCTTCTGCGGCAGTAGTTGCCGGTAGGGGAAGTCCGTTCCCTGCTCCATCTTGGTCGCACCGTCAGATCCATAGTGCACGAAGACCACATCATCGAAGCGGCGGCCCTCCCTCATGTCCTCCACCGTGGTGGCGTACTGGGCCACGATGCCGCGACCGCCCCGAGTGCCGAAGTACGGCGAGACGACCAGCAGGTAGGAGCGCTCGAAGCCGGGCACGTACCGCCGCAGGAACTGCGCTGTCTCGAAGATGTACAAGCGGCTGCCGATCTCCAGCCGCGTCATCAGGGCCTGATCGCCGCTACGAATGCCCTTGCCCCGCAGGCCGATCTGCGTGCTCACCAGACCGTCCTGGGGGCCGAAGTACTCGTTCGGTGAGTGCGGGATTCCGTGGTCCATGCTGACCCCGGCGATGTCCTCAATGTTCTTGATGATCCAGTACTCACCCATCTCCCAGGCCTTGCGGTACAGGGGGATCAGGGGGTCTAGGCGTCGCACAGGTGAGCCGAAGTAACGAGTGAAGATGTCCTCCGCCCAGGCGCGGTCGTCGTCACTGATCTCGTGCTCGCCGTGCAACCAAGCGAGGAACTCCTCCAGGTCCACACCCGCCATGGTGAAGGTCATGCCGGGATGCACGTACGACTCCCCCTCGCCCACCGGAGCTCCGGCGCGCATGGCCACGTCGGCGTCGGCGGTGGCGTCCACCACTACCCTGGCCCGGATGGCTTGGCTGCCGGACTTGTTCTCCACCGTCAGGCCCGTGACCCGATCGCCCTCCAGGAGTGGATCGGCGGCGTAGGTGTTGAGGAGCAGGCGCACCTTGGCCTCTTCCATCATTCGCAGCCAGATGTAAGACCCCACCGCCGAGTCCCTCAGGTGCTGGTGCCCCATCTGCCCGCCAGCGTACCCCTCGCACCGAACGAGGAACTCGCCTGGGATGCCCTTGAGCCCACCGTTCATGGCGTAGGGATAGCCCAGCGCCTGGTGCACCACCCCTCCCGACATCATCCCCGGCCCCATGTTGCCGCCCAGCAGCCCGAAGCGGTCCACCAGCATGGTTCTGGCCCCGCCGCGGGCAGCGGCGATGGCGGCCGTGCACCCGGCGATCCCGCCCCCGGCCACAAGTACGTCCACATCGGCTATCACGGGTATCTGCTTGCTGATCTGCACCGTCTCCTGCTGCATCACTTGACCTCCCCGCTCATCCTCGCCTTCGCTTGCGAAACAGAGGCGAGCGCATCAGCACTGCCGCCCGCTGCCAGCATAGCCCGCGTGCGCCACCGATGCTTGACAGATCCTTGACAGTCTGCTGACAATGGCGTCGTACTCCTCTGACACTCGGCGGTGATCCGTGACCCCGACCCTCACAAGCGAAACCGTACACGAGGCACTCAGCTGCCTCTACAGTCCGGCCGAATTGGGCACGGGTGCGCTGGCCGATGCCCTGCTGGCCCAGACAGACGACAGCACGGACGCCGTAACCCGCGCTCAGCGGGTGCGCGACCTCATTCTCGACTGCCTCGAAGCCCTGCGACCGGCTGACGGCCCCGCGTCCACCGCCTCCGCCAGCCGCGCATTTGAGTGCCTCACCCACCGTTACGTCTCGGGGATGACAGTGGACGAGGTAGCCTACGAGCTCCACCTGAGCCCGCGTCAGGTCTACCGCGACATTCGCTGGGGTGAGGAGATGCTGACCACTCTGCTACAGTCCCGCCTGGAGCCGGCGTCCGAGCCCGCCCGGATCCGAGACAGCCTCTCGCTGGAACTAGAGAGCGTGAGCCTGAGCCGCGAACCGGTGGATCTGGCCCAGGCGACCCTCTCGGCCCGCTCCGCCGTCGGGAAGCTGGCCGCCCGTTTGGGCACCGAGGTGCAGTACTCCGGGCCCATCGCGGATGTGTGGACCAGTACCACTCCCGGCCTGCTGCGGTCGCTCCTGGCGGAGATCCTGAGCACATTGGTGCGGGCCGGCGGGCCCGTACGCCTGACGTTGCAGGCCGATGAGAGCCGCACCGCTCTGGTCTTCCTGGTGCCGGTGGGGCTAGAGGCGGTGTGTGCCGCTCTGGAAGAGCACGCCACACCCCTGCTACGGGCGCTTCAGCTCGCCCACAACTGCTGCCCAGCTGAGGGCGGCACCCGGCTGGAGATCACTTTCCCTCGGGCTTCGGACCAAGTGGTGCTGATCGTGGAGGACAATCCGGGAGCGCGGGCTCTCTACGCCCGCTACTTGGAGGGAACGGAGTGGTCGCCTCTGGCCGCCGAGCGACCGCAGGCGATACCGGCACTGGCCGCCGAGCGCTCGGCAGCCGCCGTCATTCTCGACATCATGATGCCGGAAACGGACGGCTGGAGCGTCCTTCAGGCCCTGCGGATGGATCCACAGACCTCCACCATTCCGGTGATCGTGTGCTCCGTTCTGAACGACCCGGAACTGGCGTCCGCCCTGGGAGCGACCAACTACCTCACGAAGCCTGTGTCGCGCTCTCAGCTGCTGGGAGCGCTTCGGAGGGCTCAACCGGCGGGTAGCCGGTTCTGAGTTGGCTCAGGCAGGCCCGCAGGAGCACCAGATTGTCTTCCTCCGAGAGACCCAGCGCCGAGGACACGCAGAAGCTCCGCGCTGCTAGGCCACGTAGCTCCGCCTCCGGCCGCTGCGCCGTGACGGCGATCACCGACGGGCGACCGTAGGCTTCGTCCTGACGGATCCGCTCCGCCACCGCGTGGCCGTTCATCCCCGGCAGGGCCACGTCCAGCAGCACAACCGCTATGGGTTCCGACTTCAGCAACGCCAGCGCATCGGCGCCGTTGTAGGCCCAGACGACGCGGCGCTCCCCCGCCTGTGCCTCCAGCACCCGGCGCACCAGGCGCACGAAGCCGGGATCGTCATCCACCACCAGCACGGTGCCCGCCGGCGCGTTGCTCTGCACCGCCGCCATCAGGGCGTCCCCGTCCACCGGCTTCACCAGCCACTCGGCGAAGAGACCGCCGCCCACGTAGCTGCGGGTGATGGGGAGGCCGCACTGCACCACCGGGAGCGGGTCGCTCCACCCCGCCGTCAGGGATTCCGACCCGTCAACTCCCGCGGCGGACTGCGTCACCACCAGAGCCTGGCTATGCTCCTGCAGCGCCATCCGTCTCCCTTCCTCCACGTCGGCAGCCGCCAGGATGGCGTAGCCCTCCAGGTGGCGCGAGAGGTAGGCATGCTCCTCCGCTCCTCCCACCACCACCACCGTCTGCTCCGCGCCCTCGTTGCCTTGGCTTCCAGCCGGCGCGTCCCCCAGCTGGACCACCTGCTTCTCCTGCAGCGGCAGGCTGAAGTAGAACGTGCTCCCCAGGCCCACGGCGCTCTCAACCCACATGCGGCCGCCATGCATCTGAACAAACCGCCGAGCGATGGCAAGACCCAGGCCCTTGCCCGCCTGCCTCGGCTCGATGGCCGCGTCCTCGCTCTGCTGGAACTCCTCGAAAATGTGCTTTAGATCGCTCGCCGATATGCCGGGGCCGGTGTCCGCGACCGAAACCACCACCTCCCCCGCGTCTATGCCGGCCGAGACCACCACTTCGCCCGTCTCAGTGAAGCGGCAGGCGTTGGCGAGGAGGTTGAGCAGGACCTGCCGCAAGCGCGTCGGATCGATGAAGAGAAGCGGGAGGCCCTCCGGCACCCGCTGCACGAGCCGCACCGTCTGCTTCTCCACCAGAAGCCGCGACGCCAGACCGATCGCCTGGGAGATCAGCGTGCTCAGGTCGCAGTTCTCTCGGCGCATGGGCATCTTCAGAGCCTGGAGACGCGCCAGGTCGAGGACGTCGTCAATGAGCTCGGAGAGATAGCGGGCGCTGCGCTGGATCTCTCCCACGTCGCGCCGCTGGGCTGGCGTCCACACCGCTCCGGTGTACACCTCCGGGTAGCGCTGCATCACCTCGACGAACCCGAGGATTATGTTGAGTGGCGTGCGCAGCTCGTGACTCACGGTGGTGGCGAACTGCTCCTTAAGTTGGCGCGCCTCGGTTGCCTCCCTCTGCGCCGCCGCCAACTCGTTGAGGCTCCGGCGGAGCAGGCCGTTGGAGACCCGCAGGGCCTTGTTGAGGCGGTTCACTTCCTCTTGGCGCAACCGGACCTGGCGCGCCAGGGCGACCGCCTCCGCGCCCTGCTCCCACGCATCTGCCAGCTGCCGCCGGACCCAATCCGATGCCAGCAGACCGATCCCGCCCGCGGCCAAGATGGCGAGCGCCATGCCACCGGCCGAGACCGTGACCGGGTCCACCACCGTCAGTACGGTCGCCGCCAGGGTCAGCGTGAGAATCGCGGCTAGCCACCCGGGAAGCAGGAATGCACCCAGCAGCGCCGGCGTGGCCAGGAGCGATATCGCATCGGCCTGTCGGGTGACGTGCCAGACGCCCGCCAGCACGACGGTTACCACGGCCACCTGCGCGGCGCCGACGACGGACGCTGGGAGTCGGGTGGCGAGGCTGAGGGCCGGCAGCAGCAGGCCGCCGGCCAACAACAAACACATCAAGCCCAGGTCCAGTTCGGGCTGACCCATCTCGGCGAAAAGCCGGGCCCACAGGAATGCGCCCAGGAGCAGCGCCAACCTGAGGCCTAAGCCGAGCCGAGCCTCGTCCCAGCGTTCGCTCTGTGACACGGTTGACTCCCCCGCCGTCCGGCGACAGCCCTACTCCAGCGGCAGCGGCAACGATATGGCGGTCCCGCTGGCGGCCGAGAGCAGCCCGGCTTCCAGAATCTCCTGAGCGTCCCGTCCCACCTCGGCGCTGCAGAGCCCGTCCACCGCCTTCTCTACGACGATGCAATTGAGGAACTGGGCCGCCGCGTTGCAGCGTTCGGCCGGGAGCCGCGGTGCGTCAAGCTCCACGCCCATGTCGTGCTCCCGGTCGGCCAGAAGCACGCGGCCCTGCTTGCCGGGCTCCACCAACAGCGTGCCCTCGGTGCCGTAGATCGCGGTCACGTAGGAGGTCAGGTGGCCGATCTGGCTCCAGGACGCCTCCGCTAGGGCCATCGCTCGCGGCCACTGCATCGTTATGATTGCGTTGTCGTCCACGGTGACGTAGTCCTTCACCAGCCGCCCCACCGTGCCCGTGACCCGGCTGGGCTGCCCCAGCAGATGCCGCGCCAAAGCCGATCCGTACGAGCAGTAGTCCATCAGGGCGCCGGCGCCGTTGCGCTCGGCATCGTAGAGCCACTCGTAGAAGAAGGGCGTGCAGCCCAACTCCTTGGGTCCGCCATGCGCCGCACGGTAGCGCGTCTCGAACAGACGACCGATTCGACCGCCCTGGGCCAGGTTGAGGGCGTGCATGAAGGGCGGCCACCAGGCAAATGGCCAGTTGACCATCAACTGGACGCCCGCCCGGCGCGCTGCCGCCAGCATGGCATCAGCACCGGCCAGATCGGCTGCCATGGGCTTCTCGGTTAGGATGTGCAACCCCCGGTCGGCCGCCATCTCCGTCAGCTCGACCGATCCGGCGTTGTCGGCGTAGACGCATACTGCGTCGAGCTCCGTCTTCTCCAGCATCTCCTCGTATGACTGATAGGCCGCTATGCCGAACTCGGCACGCGCCTTCTCGACTAGCTCCGGGTGCGGGTCGGCGGCGGCCACCAGCTCGCCGCGCTCCGAGCCGCGGAAGTCGGCCGCCACGCTCCAGACATGGTCGTGCGTCATCCCGAGCAAGCCTACTCTCAGCTTGGCCTTCATCTCCCTCTCCTTCACGTTAGCGATGGTCGCTCTAGCCGAGGAACGGGAAGAGCCGCGGCAGGTCTTCCTCGGTCACTCTCCCGCCGTACTCGCCGAACTCAAACGACTCGCAGTAGCGCACGCTGGATCCTGTCTCCTCTCCGTAGAAGCGCTTGAGCAGATGACGACAGCGGTCCGCCTCCTTGGCCATGGCCGCCAGGCGCTGCGCCGCCAGCCAGTCACGCCGCTCCTTGGGCGAGTCGGGAAGCTGATCCATGACGCCGTGGTTGTAGGGCAGCCACTCGTAGAACTGCGACACGTGGCAGTCCAGTAGGTCAACCTTCTGCTCCGCCACGTCGTCAATGTCCACCGCCACGTCCGGGGTGTGCGGGTACGGCCGCTGGAAGCCGTCGTTCCAATAGGCAATGACCGGGTTGTACTGCAGATGTGGCGTCAACGCCTGTACGTTGGGGATGGTTACGGTGTAGGCCGCGTCCTGGACCAACTGGGACGTGTAGCGATGGTCCGGGTGGTAATCGTTGGGGCGGTTCGTAACCACCAGATCGGGCTGGAACTCCCGGATGATTCTGACCACCAGCCAGCGGTTCTCCAGCGTCGGCATGAGCTCGGCATCGTGCAGATCTACGAGCTGGTACTCGATCCCCGCCAGCCGAGCCACGTTCTGTGCCTCCTGCAGGCGCCGCTGGGCCAGGGGACCGCCCCCCTCCCGGTAGTGTCCACCGTCGCCGTTTGTCAGGGAGACGAACTTCACCCGGTGCCCCAACCGCACGTACTTGATGGCGCAGCCGCCGAAGCGATAGTCGCAGTCGTCCGGATGGGCCCCGATTGCCAACACCCGCAGCTTCTCAGTCATCGATCCTCCTGCCGTTGCGAACAAGTACCTATCCCGCGAAACAGCGGCCAGCACTAGTCAACTGTCACGTCTCACCCTATGAGTGCGTCCATGGCCGCCGCGATGTCGAACGGCGTCCGATCGGGGAAATGCGCGTAGGATCCGACCTCGGCCACCAAGTAGCCGGAGTAGCCCATGCCCCGCAGCTCCGCCATCACCGCCGGCCAGTTGAGGTCACCCTGCAGCAGCATCACGCCCGCCTGTCCCCGAGGACTCGACTTGACGTCCTT
>ENA-UOUL01000859-UOUL01000859.1-bioreactor-metagenome-genome-assembly--contig:-NODE-859-length-48290-cov-4.268019_pt1 | contig 48290 bp, 34 predicted proteins | sample MGYA00249838_ERZ747220 | MGnify/ENA primary metagenome ERZ747220 (study PRJEB28778, sample SAMN05720191) | bioreactor metagenome | isolation source: Anaerobic biogas reactor | place: USA:Washington... | reverse complement strand
GGTGCGTCTCCGCGTGGCCGTCGGCGAAGCCCAGCGTAGTGCGCTCGGGATGCCACATCGCCAGCGGGTCCACCCACACCTTGGTCCCGGGGTTCATCTGCCACGATCCGATCTGGATGCCTCGGGGGTCTGCTTCTTCGACGAAGACATACCGTCTTGCGGGGTTGGCCAAGTCGGAGAGCCGCCTGGCCCGGGTGTATCCCGCCCACATCTCTCCGTTGGCGCCGCCGGGGATGGCAAACGTTCGATAGGTCACGTAGAGCGAATCTTGCCTTCTCGGGTCGGCGGGACAGTGATAGATTTCCACCTTGCCCACATAGGGAAACAGCACACCGCGTCGGATGGCTTCCTTCTGCTGCACGAGGGTGGCGCCGGACGGATCACGGTCCACCCACTGGCCGGGGTATGTGTGCCCGCCGACCAGATTGCCGTCATGGTCCTCGGCGAACTCCAGCCACGCCTGCGACAGTCCCCTGACGTTGGCCAAGCAGACCGCCTCCTTGGCGCGGCGGCGGCCGGTGGCGCCGATGGCCGCGAGGTTGCATAGGACAACGGCCGTCAGGACCAACAGGATCGCCATATCGCTTCTCGTGATGTTTCGTGCAGGTTTCATATCTTTGCGCGCCTCCCTATCTCAGTTGGTTCACTGCGCCATGGCCGGCTCAGGTGCCGGTTCCTGGAGCGACTCGACCGACAGGGTCTGGACCGTGTTGGCCGCATCGGTGATCAGCATGGAGTAGTCCTGCGAGTCGGTGACGAGCACCGCGCCGTCGGCGGTAACGATCGGATAGGCGGGCCAGCCGGCCGTTTGCCAGCGGCCGATCTGCCGGCCGTCGGCATCGACAACGTACACGCATCCATCGTCGCAGGCGGCGTAGACCAGGCCGTTCGCGTCGACCGTCAGCGTGAAGCCGCCGAGGTCGCCCAATCGGACGGTCCACTTGAGAGCGCCGCCCGGATCGACCGCTCGCAGATAGGGATCGTCCAGGCTCCACAATCGATGCTGTTCGATGGTCAGCGTGAACCGATGGGTGGACTCGCCGGTCGGGAACTCAGCCTCAGTCTCCGCAAACACCGCAATCTCGCCGGTCTTCGCCGGACCGGCACACCCGGTGAGTCGACCGCGGAAGGCGGTCCCGGCGTCGTTTACCACGCGGATCGTGACGTCAATCTCGCCCGTCGCGGGCCGCGGCTGAACATGCACGTCGTCAATACGAACGACAGGAACCTCAAGCAACTCGACCGGATGGATGATCCCGCCGTGGAGCCGGCCGAAACCGCTGGGCGTCTCAACCTGCCGCATGCCGTCGATTTCCACGGTTCGCGACAGGTTCACCACGCGAACCGCCAGAAGGTTCTCCTCGCCGGTCCGCACCGCGTCGGTCACATCCAGAGCGAACGGCGACTCGCCCCCTTCGTGTCCGCCGACAACCGCGCCGTTGAGCCACACCTCCGCCAGGTAGTGCACCGCGCCGAAGCGCAGCAACAGCCGATGGTCCCCATCCGCCTTCAATTGCGTTCGGAACTCATGCCAGTACCAGCTCACCCCGTGATGGTCCGGAAAAACCTGCTGAACAACACCCGGCACCGGGGCATCCTGCGCCTCCGGCCGGGGAGACTGGAACCAAGCCTGCGAACGGCCTCGATTATCCGGATCCGGCAGTAGTTTCCACAAGCCTGTCAGTTCCTGGAGCATCGTTGAACTCCTCTTCGCTTACTTCTCCGCGGGAAGGAAGCTCTTCGTGTTCCTGTTCTTGTCACTCCGGCCAGTGCGGCCGGTGTTTGGCCAGGGTCGAGTGGATGCGGTACCTAATCCTCGCGTCTTCCGCCTGCGACAGGGCCTTCTCGATCATGGCCACTCGTTGCTGATCCCGCCAATTGACCGGCGCATCTGTGTTCCACGACTCGCGCAGTCCTTCTTCGAGGAGCGTCCAGTAGGCGATCATCGGCTCATAGGCCCTGCCGTAGTAACGGCGGCAGTAGTCCGCGATGATCTGGTCGGTTGTCAGATCCGGATTCCAGGACAGTCGGCCGAAGGCGTACATGTTGAGCGGACACCAGTCCGCGTCCCAGAGGTCGGACGACAGTCCCGCCACGCCAAGCCGCCGGAAAAACCCGATGTCCTCCCGCATCATCGACACGATCGACCAGAACTTCACCATCTTCCAGGCTTCGTGCCAGTCGCTCATCGTGTAATACTCGTAAATGTAGAAATGCTTCGAGAGCTTCTGCCAGGCGGGGATCTGCGACCGCAGGTTGCGGTCCAGGTCCTGAGGCGAAGTCTCCAGCGGGCGCATCGTTCGCTGCGCGGGGCGGGGAAACAGGCAGAGACCGACCAGGACGTTGTCCGCGAGCCGTTCCGCCCCGGCCGGGCAGTCCGTCACGTGCGAATAAGCCAGGAAGTTCACCAGAACCTCCGGGTGCTTCCGGGCCACCAGCGACGCCACCTGATTGGCAAAGTGAATATACGTCTTCGTATAGGCGGCTCGAGCCTCGTCGTCGTCGGCGCCCGGTTCCACCGGAGTGCACTTGGGACAGTGACAGAACCCGCCGCCGTCGTTGTGCCAGAGATCGACCACGTCCGCCTCCGGGTTCTCATCGAGCCATTTGTTCATGTTCTCGGCCATCAGTGGCGCCACGTCCGGGTGGGACAGGCAGACATAACCGCCCGTCCAGTAATCCGGATGATCCTTCGCGTACAGATCGGGCGCAAGCCACGTATTGAAGGTATGACCGCCCACCTCCAGATGCAGCCCTCGCTTCACCACCTCGGGAACCAGGACGTCCCGCAACCGGTCCCGCTCCCAGATGTGCGGTCCGTTGGCGCCCGGATGGACCCAGTTGAATCGATTCTTCGCCATCCAGTCGATCCGCGGCAGAACGCACTTCCGGATGTAATCGGGACCGTACGCCTGGGTCACCGCGCAATCGGCGTCAGGATCGACAAAGTGTACGATCTTGCGCATCGAGAAAGCCGGCGGCCCGATGGCATCGTGAAACTGAGGTATGCGGATCGTCGCCTGCCTCGGAACGGTGTCATCCCCGGGCACGCACCATCCGCAACCCAGATACTCCTCCAGGAAATGATAGACCGCATACAATGTCGCCCGCGGCGAATTGCCCGCCAGCACGATCCACCGCCCGGACGTGCCCATCACGTAGCCGTCGTCTCCGCGGTCTTTCAGGTCCGACCGCAGCGTGTACGCCTCCTCGGGCGGCGTGCCGTCCGGTCCCACGCAGATCGTCAGGTCGGCTGAAGCGCCGGTCAACACCGGCAACTGCGCCCCGCTGATCTGCGCCAGGTATTTCTGCAACTCCTCCGCGGCGAATGTCACCGGCAGCGTCGCATCGGCCGCAATGACGATCCGGTAACGGCTCTGCCCGTCTTCCACCAGACTGATCTCGTCCGAATCCCGCCGTTCGCCGCCATCGTGGGCGTCGTGCGCCGATGCGCACAGCAGGCCAAAGCCGCAGACCGCGGCGGAAAGAGCGCCAATGCAGTTCCGGACTCTGCCAAGCAAGAGGAGAAACGAGGCCCGCCTGAACCACTGTTCGGTTTGTCCGTGGCTCCCAGGATCGATCGCCCGCATTCCGGAACCCTCCAATCGTCGCATGTCATGTCTCCACATAGCCAATCCTCTTCAGCGTCGCCTCGAAATCCTCCGGCAGCGGGGCGGCTGGCCCTTTGGCGAAGGTCGCTGCGTGGTTGATCATGTTCAGCAGCAGCCGGTCGGCGGCGGGATGTTGGTCGATGTTCTCCAGGACGTTAAACGTATTGACGATGAACCGGCCTTTGCCGAAGGGGTATTCGGCCATCATGACGCCCGAGCCGTATCCGGTCGCGTTGCAGTATCCCACGGCAAAGGCCGCTGCGATGACGTCGGCGGCGCCGTCTTTTTTCTCGAACAGGGTGCGGGAGATGACCGGGCCGTAGTAGTCCCAGTCCATAATGCCCTTTTCCGGCAGGCCGGCGAAGACCGGGTGGTCCTTGGCAACGCATTCCTTGTGATAGAGCCAGTCGTCGAAGTCGGAGAATTCCGCTTTTTGTTCCAGGGGCAGCCATACGGCGCCGTTCGCCTTGTGGGTTCGGGCATCGACGTGGAAGACCATGTTTCCCTTTTCGTCGAAGAGTCGGATGCGGCTGACGGAAGCGGCGTTGACGTGGTTCACAAATTTAATCGTTATCTTTCCCTTCGCGGGGCGGACGGTGAAGTCGCGGAAGACGGCCAGCATGGGTTTCCCGATTTCTTTGACGATGTCGAATTTCTCCAGGACCATTCTGCCGTTGATGTACACGTCGAAGACCCGCATTCCGGGTTGGGTGCAGAAGTCCCAGCCTTCGCACATGCCGAGTTCGAGACGGTAGGTGCGGTTCGGGAGGCCGGACAGCGTCATGGTGAACCGGCCGTAGAACTCGGCGTTGAAGCTGGCGTGTTCTTCCGGGGCGACGTTGGCGGCAGCGAAATCGCGAAGGGAGTAGCCCACGACCGCGGCGGGATTGTCGCTGACGACGTCGAAATCGCCGAGGTTGCTCGCGGGGGCCCGGCGGAAGGAATCGGGGGAGGTAAAGACAACCGTGCTGCCGCGGGCCATGCGCTCGGCAAGCTGCCGCCAGGCGGCGGCGTCCTTACGAATGTTGGCTTGGGCTCCCACGAGGATCACTTCGCGGCGAGAAGAGGCTTTACCCGTAAACGGCTTGCAGCGGACGCCACGGGCAGTCAGCCATTTTTCAATTCGCTTGTCCATACCAAACAGAGTGACGGTAGAATCAACTTTCGGGAAACACTTTTGGTCTGTGACATAGAATTTCAGTCGGCCGCCGGCCGGGGCACCATTGCGGTCCATCGAGGCGGCGAATTCATACTCGCCGGCAGGCACGTTCAGTTTTATCTCGCCGCAGTAGACACTGACGGCCAGCGGACCGTTTTGGCCTTTGGCCGGAGCGGGAATGTGGGCCGTCACTTTCTTTTCCCAGACGATTCCCGGCTTGCCGGCGATTCGGAGGGTGACCGGGTAGTCGCTGGGTTTCAGAACATCCTCGTTGGCCAGGACCGCCTCGATCTTAAACTTCCGGCCGGCGTAGACGTGCGAGGGTTCCACGAAGAGGCACCATCGCAGAGGCGCCCAGCCGTCGTTGAGGGCGTCGACGATACCGGGTTTGAGCTCGCGCCAGAAGGTCCAGGTCCCCTCGCCGCCGACAGGACTGTCGAGCATACTGGTGAGGCTGAAGCCGCAATAATTCGGATTGGAGCGGATCACGTCAAAGCCCACCAGACGCTGGCGGCAGTGGCGCCGCTGGCTATCTCGCAGCAGGTCTTCCGGAAAGGGATAGACGCCGTCCATGCCGAAGCATTTCCAGTCGGCCAGAAGGTTCTGTTCCATCTTGCGGAACGCCGCGGCAAAACCCGGATCGGGCGACATACCGGCTTGTTCGTAGTTGCGGACCTCGCGGATGGCGTTACACATACTGCCGATGCCGTACTCGGAGAGGAAGATCGGTTTGGAATCTCTGCCGACCGTTCGCATGGTTGCATTGACCTCGGGCGACTGAGGGACCTTCGGGTACATGTGAACATCCCCGGCGCCCTTGTTATAACCCGGGATGGCCGGATCGGATTCCAGGGTGATGCCTTCCGTTCCCTCAAGGCCCCAGACGCATTCCCATTGGTCGCTGCCGGGATTTGAGGCAGACCCGACCATCGGATCATGGGCAAATCGGCCGCAGTTGAGCAGGACCAGCCGGGTGTTGTCCAGGGACCGGATCATCGGGAGTACTTGTTTGGCATGACGATACGTCGGGCCATCGGGCATTTCGTTCAAGAGGCCCCAGATCGTCACGCAGGGGTGGTTGCGGTCGCGGAGGATCATTTCCCGCAGGGACAGATCGTACCGCTCGGCCATGTGCGGGGAGTCGGCCAGGTTCCAGGCGGCCAGGGGCTCTTCGTAGATCATCAGCCCGAGTTCGTCGCACAGGTCCAGTTGTTCCGTCAGCGCGGCGCCGGATATAAAGCGAACGGTATTAAACCCGCAGGCCTTGGCAAGGATCATATCGCGCCGGGGAAATGACGGGGTGGGTTCCGGGGTCGGTCCGCCGGAGGGGAACCAGGCGGCGGTGTGCATCGAGCGGAGGAAGATGCGTTTTCCGTTCAGGTGGAAATAGCCGTCGATGACGCGGAAATCCCGGAAGCCGCAGCGGACGGATTTTTCGTGCCGGAGCGTGGCTCCTTTATTATTGTCCGCTTCCAGATCAACCCTTACGCCATACAAGTGCGGCGTTTCCGGGCTCCAGAGGCGAGGTTCAGAGATCGTCAGGGTAAATTGATGGGTTGAATGGCCTTTGGGAAACTCAGCCTTGATGTCCTCGGAATCGGCAGTTTCCCCGGTCATCGCCGGTCCGGCTGATCCGGAGACTACTCCGCGGAACGCGGTCTCGGTGTCGTTGACCACGCGGACGGTCACATCGATATCGCCGGTGGCAACGTCCGGCTGGACGAAGACATCGTCGATCCGGACGGCCGGCACACAGAGCAGTTCCACCGGCAAAAGAAGTCCGCCGTAGCCCCTTCCGGCGCCGCTGGGTATTTCGCACAGCCGCAGTCCGTCGACCGGAGTATTCGAGGGATGTACGACACGGACGGCGAGGAGGTTTTCCTCCCCGGAACGAATCGCTCGTGTGACGTCCAGGTTGAAGGACACATCGCCGCCCTCATGTCCGCCCACGAGCGTACCGTTCAACCAGACTTCGGCCAGGTACTGGACCGCGCCGAAGCGCAGGAGACAGCGATCGTTCCTTCCCGGCTTCATGTTCGGCCGAAACTTGTGCCAGTACCAGGAGACCCCGTGATGATCTGGGAAGACCTGCTGGACGACGCCGGGCACCGGGGCATCCTGGGCCTCCGCCCGAATCTGCTCGAACCAGCGCTCTTCCCGCCCGACGTTCGCCGCGTCGGTCGCCAGCTTCCACGTTCCCGATAGAGTCTGCATGCGTCAGGTCCTTTCGCACGTTGCGTCACGAATGTCCGCCAACCCGCACATCCACCTGTGCGTCAACACGAGATCGGGTACCTTCCGGCTTTCTGCACTTCGTCGCACATCGCCAGAACGTTCTCCGGCGGCACGTCCGGCTGGATGCAGTGCACGGCTGCGACGACGTAGCCGCCGCCGGGCGCCAGGTCGCGGATGCGCCGCCGGACCTCCGCGCGAACGTCGTCCGTTGTGCCGCGCGGCAGCGCCCAACGGGTGTCGATCGCCCCGCAAAAGGCCAGACGGTCGCCGAATTCCCGCTTCAGACGGGCTGTGTCGGCCATGTCTCCAGCCGCCACCTGCACCGGGTTAAGCAGTTCCACACCCGCATCGACGAAATCACACAACAGACGATAAACGTCGCCGCAGGAATGAAAAAACAGCTTGCCGGATATCCGCTGCTTGATCGCGCCGAACAGCTCAGCGTGATGCGGTTTGAGGAACCGGCGGTAGCTCTCCGGCGAGATCATCGGACCGGACGTCATGCCCAGATCGTCGCCGGTGACGATCACGTCAACGTACCGACCGACGTCCTTGAGGAGCTGCTCGACGTAGCCCATCATCAGCTTCTTGAGCTTGGTGATCAACGCGGTGAAAAACTCGGGATCGGCGGCGAGGTCCATCAAAATCGCGTCGAGCCCGCGCATGAGGTAGGCCTGCTCGAACAGCGTGATTCCGGGGACCAGCACCGTCGCATAGCCGGCGCTCTGGATGGCTTTGGCCTCCTCGACGAGATGATCGAACCGGCCCGGCGGAGTCAGATTCGGCCACGGATATTCATCGAGATCGTCAATGGTCACGTGGGCCAGCGGCGGATCGGTGGCCTCAAAGTACAGACTGCCCGGCGATCTGGTCCAGCGGATTCCCCAGTCGTCGACAACGCAGTCAGAGGAGATCGCCTTCCGCAGACTCGACTCGGCCGGACCGGGAACAAGCGGCCGGGCGTCGCCGCCGAGACGCACGAGCACCTCCTCGTCCATCGCAACGTACTGCATCGTCCTGGAGATCCATTTCGGCGGACCGCCCTGGATGCCCAGATGGGCCTTGAGCTTCTCGTAGCCGGGGGCCAGCATGGTCGTCGCCCCAGACGGGCCGATGAACAGCGGCACGCGGTCCGGCTCCTGGTGGTTCAGCGCGGTCAAAACGCGTTCTCGCGGCGTCATGGAACCTCCTTTGGTCTTTCCAGTAGGTTCGGTGTTTCCCGCTGTCACTTCCGCCGGTATTTGACCAGAACCGATCGGCCGGGATGCTCGATCCACACCGGCAGCTCGATCAGAACGTTGCCCGGCACGACCTCACTCCGCGAAAGGGCATAATCCTCGTACCATTCCACCGTGTACGCCGCCCGCGGATCGATCCGGCGAAGCGACGTGGTCCTGGCCGCATAGGGGGATTCCACACGCCGGAAGAAGACCGCGAACCCGGCTTCCAGATCGTCGCGGTGATATTGGTAGGCGCACCAGTCCTCCTCGCTGATCGTCACTGCGGCCAGCAGGTAAAAGTCGCCCAGAAAAAACGGCCGCAATGACTTGAGTTCCTCAATCGCCGCCCTCGCCGGTTCGCGCGGAAAGCTCTCGTGCCGCACGTCGTCGTAGATCACGATGCCGGCCTGGCCCGCGCTGCGGAAGTGATACGGATCGGCGTCCCAGACTCCGCCCGAGTGCAGAGGCGCCCACAGGCTCAGGCCCGCCGTCTGCACCTGATCGGTCAAAGCGATCCCTTCGCGAAGGCTCTGATCGAAGACGACCGGATCGGGGCTGTCGCTTCGCCACAGGTGCAAGGCCCGACGGCAGGTCTCCACGTCGATCCGCCTCCCGCCCGAGGCGCAGTTGTCGATCCACAGCCGCGGATGACGGGCGCGGAGCTCATCCCAAAACGCATAGAGTCCCTCGATGTGGCGGATCTCAGCCATGCCCTGGCGCTCCGGCTCATCCTTGACCCGCCAGAACGGCAGCGGGTCGTCGTTGAAATCCTGGCGGTAGATATCCACGTCGTACTCGTCGATCCGCCCGGAGACCACGTCGGTGATGTACCGCCGGGCGTCTTCGTTGCCCAGGTCAAACAGCTTGCACTCGCGCCCGAGGTCGATGAGCCATTCCGGATGCTCGCGGTCGATCTGCGTGTCGCGACCGACCCGCTCCGGCTCGAACCAGAGGATAAAGTCCATCTCCCGCGCGTGGGCGGCGTCCGCCAGGGGCTTGAGGCCATTTGGAAAATCCTTCGGCCGAGGAAACCAGTTGCCCACGCCGTAGGGGAAGTTGCCGGGAAACCAGTACGCGTCAAGCCAGTAGGCCTCAATCCCCAGCTCAGCGGCTGGGGGGATCGACCGCAGCATGGTCCGCTCGTTGCCCGCCGCCCAGCCGCCCTCGTAGAGGTGCAGACCGCCGGTCGTGCCGTGGGCCACCGGCGGCAGGATCGGCCCGCCGTCGCGATGCGGCGTGAAGTGCTCCAGCATGACCCGGCGAAGGGCGTTCTGGCCGTCGAGCCAGTCCTCGCCCTGCCACGGGATCAGCAAAACCCCCGGCGTGCGGATCGTCTCGCCGGGCCGCAGCCGCAAATGCATCTGCGCCATCCCCGCCGTCAGAACCAAACCCTCCGACGTCCGCCGAAACGTCGCCCGCCACTGACCGGTCCAACCGACCGCCACGATCAGACCGCCCGATTCGCCCGCAACGTTGAAAAACGGCAGAACCCCGTTCGATGAACGTCCGCCAACCGGTTCGAACGCCAACTCCCGATCAGGCTCCAGCGGCGTCACCAGGGGCAGAAAATCGCTGACCGAATTGACGCTGCCGTTGGCGTGGTGAAGCACCAGCGGACCGGACGGCATAGCCACCATCACGTCCAGCGGTAGCACACGCTCCAAAAGCGGGCTGTCCTGAGACGATTCGTTGGCAACCTGGAGCCAGTAATAGATCGCATCGCTATGGCCTAGCCGCTCGGCCACGACGGTGACCCGCAGTCCCGTCCGCGGATCGAACCAGCCCGCGGGCTCCGCCGAATGCTCCCAGCGGTCGAAATCCACCGCTTCGCCATCGAGTCGCATCGAAAACGGCCGACCGCGAACCAACGTCGCTTCGCTCGGATTCCGGCCCAAACCCCAGCCGCGCAAAAGGCTGTCCATCATTCCGCTCCCGTTGGATGCGTTGCCGCCGGTTCCTGCCGATCGCCGATCTCGGCGGCTGACGGTTCAGTCCCGCCCAGGGCCAACATCAGAATGCCCGCCGTGATGACCACGACTCCGACGTATTGAACGGTGGTGATGTTGGTCCGGTACACGATGGCCAGGGCCAGGCTCGCCAGCAGAAACATGCCGCCGAAGCTGATCCCGTAGACGACGTTCGCGTTGACCGTCTTGTACAGGAACATGATGATCAGAATGCTGGTCGCCCCGAAGGCGTGGCCGCCGAAAAATCCCAGCCACCATCGCCCTTCCGGCAAACTCCCCCACTTGAACAGGAGCTGGGCCACCACCTGCATCGCCCAGAACAACACCATCCACAGCCATCCCGTCGCCGTCATCGCGCCGACCTCCAAAAAGCTCCGCAGACTGTACCACGTGCTTTTCGAATGTCAATGACTTGCGAATCGTGCAACACCGCGTACGAAAAGGGGCGTTCGGCCCTTCGCTGCGCCCGCAGCGGTCATTCGCCGCCGATCGCTTCCCTGATCCGCCGGTAGAACTTCTCGATCGCCTCGGGGATCACGCGGATGTTGTCCAAAACGGGCATGAAGTTGGTGTCGCCCGGCCAGCGCGGCACCACGTGCAAATGGAGGTGGCCGGGCAATCCCGCTCCGGCGCACCGGCCGAGGTTGATCCCGACGTTGAAACCCTCCGCGTGAAAAACCTCGCCCAGCACCCGCTTGATCCGCCGGGTCATCGTCATGATCTCCAGCAGCGTCGCGTCGTCGAGGTCGTCCAGGTCGCCCGTGTGGGCGTAAGGGGCGATCAGCGTGTGGCCACTGGTGTAAGGAAAGCGGTTAAGAATGGCAAAGCACGTCTCGCCGCGAAGGAGGGTAAACGTCGCAGCGTCCTGGTCCGGGTTGTCGCGGGCGCGACACAGGAAGCACCCGTCGCCGCTCTCGTCGATGAGTTGGTCGATGTACTCCATCCGCCAAGGGGCCCAGATGTTTCGGCTGAATTCCGGCATCGCGTGCTATCCGTTTCCTTTCAGGTGTCTCAGAACCACGTCGCGCATGACCGCCACCGGGACCTCAGCGCACGGCGAGCCGGCGGCTTGGGTCCATAGTCGTATCTGCTCGACCGCCTGATAGACCAGCATGCTCGCCCCATCGACGGCCTTGGCCCCGCCCTGCTGGGCGGCGGTCAGAAGTTTCGTCCACAGCGGATTGTAGACGGTATCGAACACAACCATCTCCGGACGCAGCGCCAAAGGGTCGATCGGCGATTCATCGCTCCTGGGCCACATGCCGATGCTCGTCCCGTTAATCAGAACCTCCGCCCGCAACTGCTCGCGGCGGTCCCACAACTCGGCGCGACAGTCGAACTCATCCGCCAGGCTCTGGGCCTTCTCTGCCGTGCGGTTAAAAACCGTCACTTCCGCCCCGCTCGAAGTCATCGCCGCCACGATCGCCCGCGATACGCCGCCCGCCCCCAGCACCGCAACCCGTTTCCCAGCCAAGGATTGGCTGCCTAACCCCCCCTCCAACTCCAGCGCCGCCAATACGCCCAGATAGTCGGTGTTGTAACCGGCGGCTGAGCCATCGAGGTGAAACACCAGGGTGTTGACCGCCCCGATCTTCTCAGCCAGCGGGTCGATCCGCCCGCCGTGTTCCTGCAAATAGCGGATGGCGTTGGCCTTATGGGGAATGGTGACGCTAAGTCCGATAATATCGAGGTTCTCGGTGTCACGAACCAGGTCCACGAACCGCGCAAACGCCTCATACTCAGCGGAAACACAGAAACGCAGGTACAATCCGTCGAATCCCATCGCCCGGTAGGCGGCATTGTGCATCGGCGGCGAAAGCGAATGCTCAACCGGGTGGCCCACCACGCCAAGAACCTTCGTATCGTTGCCGATCCGGTCCCAGTTGTACGTCTCGCGCATCTGGGCCACCGTGAGTTGGCCCGGGGCCGAGGCCGCCGCCGCCTCGATGCTGGCGAAGGTGATCTCGCCGCCGAGTTTCTTGGCCAGGATGCGGCTGATCTGCCCGTGCGGACCCATCGCCAAACCGATCACCGGCTTGCGGCATTCGCGCATCACCTTGAAAACGCGGAAGTTATCGAAAACATCGCGGGCGGTGACGGCGAACTTGACCACATCCCCCTCGCGTTCCATCCGCTCGGCCGTCTGCTCCAGGTCGTCCGGCACGCCGGCAAAGTCGTGGTACGAAAGGACTAGCCTGACGTCCCGGCCGCCGGCGCGAACCTCAGCCAGTGCCTCCGTGAGCTTCCAGCGAAGCTCCGGATCGGCCGACCAGCGGCGGTATTCCATATCTATACAGTCACCGCCGGCGCGGAGGGCGTCGATAAGCTCCTTCACCCGGGCCGCCTCCGGCTTCTCGCACGCTCCGCCCTCAGAGACGTGCCGATTGGTCCAGATCACCGGCATCCCAGCCGCCGCCAGAACCCCGGCGTAATCCACCGGCTCGGTCAGGTAGTCCAGGCGAACCTCAATCGCCTCCGCCCCAAGCCCGCGGGCGCGCTCGATCTGTTCGAAGAGCTGCGAAGCGGTCTTGGCCGTTGTCGGGGCGGTCAGTTTCGTCACACAATACTCCCGCTCAGTCGCGTTCACCCGGCAAGTCGGCTATGGCTCGCTGCGCTGCCGCTTGCCGCCGTTGGCCCGCTGGAGGCAGCGGTTGATCGCCGCCAGGTAGGCGCGGGCGGAGGCCTCGATGATGTCGGTGCTGACTCCGCGTCCGCGGACCTTCTCGCCGTCAGACTCGATCTCCAGCGAGACCTCGCCCTGGGCGTCCTTGCCCACCGTGATGGCCCGGATCTGATAGTCGGTCAGTCGCACCGAGACGTCGCAAATCCGCTGAATGGCCGAGTAGACCGCGTCGACCGGACCGTCGCCGGTCGCGGCGTCCTGGACGATCGTTCCATCAGCCTTCTTCATCCGCACGGTGGCGGTCGGAACCACGCCGGTGCCCGCGGTGGTCTGGAGCAGTTCCAGTTCCCAGACGGCTGGAGCCCGGCTGGCCAGTTCCTCAGCAATCGTGTCGAGGTCCTCGTCGAAGATCTCCTTCTTCTTGTCGGCCAGATTCTTGAACACCTCGAAGGCCCGGTCGAGCTGCTCGTCGCTCAGGCGATGGCCGAGCTGTTCGAGCCGGTCGCGCAGGGCGTGGCGGCCCGAGTGCTTGCCGAGCACCAGCGTGCTGGCGGGAATGCCGACGTCTTCGGGCTTCATGATCTCGTAGGTGTCCGCGTGGGCGAGCATGCCGTGCTGGTGAATGCCCGATTCGTGGGCGAAGGCGTTCTCGCCGACGATCGCCTTGTTCCGCTGGACCGGAATACCGGTGAGGCTCGAGACCAGCCGCGAGGTCGGGTAGATCCGCTGCGTGTTGATGTTCGTGCCGACCCCGAAATGGTCGGCCCGGGTCCGCAGGGCCATGACGACCTCCTCGAGCGAGCAGTTGCCCGCCCGTTCGCCCAAACCGTTGACCGTGCATTCGACCTGCCGGGCCCCAGCCCGCACGGCGGCCAGCGAGTTGGCCACCGCCAGACCCAGGTCGTTGTGGCAGTGCACCGAGATGATCGCCTTCTCGATGTTGGGCACCTTCTCCTTGAGCATGCGGATGATGCCCTCGAAATGGGCGGGCACCGCGTAGCCGACGGTGTCGGGAATGTTGACCGTCGAGGCCCCGGCGTCAATGACCGCGGCGACCACCTCAGCCAGGAATACCGGATCGGTCCGCGACGCGTCCTCCGGGCTGAACTCCACGTCGTCGATCATCTCGCGGGCCATCTTCACGTGCTCGACCGACATCTTGAGGATCTCTTCGCGGGCCCGCTTGAGCTTGTATTTCATGTGGATCTCACTGGTCGCGCAGAACACGTGGACCCGCTTCCGGGCCGCGTGCTTGACCGCTTCGCAGGCCGTCCGCACGTCCTTTTCGATCGACCGGGCGAGGCCCGCGACCGTGCACTTCTTGACCAGTTCGGCGATGGCCTGGACCGCTTCGAAGTCGCCGGGCGAGGCGATGGGGAACCCCGCCTCGATGATATCGACGTTCAGCAGCTCGAGGGCCCGTGCGATCTCCAGCTTTTCGGAGGTGTTCAGCGACGCCCCGGGCGACTGTTCGCCGTCGCGCAGGGTCGTGTCGAAGATCCGGATCACGTCCTGTTGGTTTCCAGCGTTCATGTGTCTATCCTCCAAAGCCTCGCACGGGGCATCGGCCCCGGCTTGTCGTTTCCGTGGCGGCCGCGGGCTAGGGCCCGGCCGGCTCGCTGCGGCCAAACAAAAAGCCCCACGATTTTACTCGCAGGGCTGTCAGGGTTTAAGCGAATTTCGACCGACCAGCCCTACGATGGGCGCAAAAGCAGCAGGCTGCCAAGCAGTCGCAGCAGGGCGTCGGTCAACTTCTCGTGCATTTCGCTTCGCATCGGGATATCATTACCAGTAGACACTTTTATTATCGACCGAAGTGGACATGTTGTCAACTGGTTTTTTTCACACCCGCGAGCCCAGCCGGACAGAAAGCCTTCAGGCACCATGAGCGCCAACGAAAGCGGCAACGGCATGTTGCCGGAAATGACGACCACCCCCGCACCGTCCCCTGTCAACCGTCAGACCGGCCCGAAGACCATGGTGCGGGCGCTGCGGAACCGCAATTACCGGCTGTTCTTCTTCGGACAGGGGGCCTCCCTGGTGGGCACGTGGATGCAGCGGGTCGCCCTGGCGTGGCTGGTGTACGGGTTGACGGACTCCGAGTGGATGCTGGGCGTGGTGGGATTTGCCGGGATGATCTGCACGTTTCTGCTGGCCCCGGTGGCGGGCGTGCTGGCCGACCGGGTGAACCGGCGGGGCCTGATCGTGGGCACCCAGGCTCTGGCGATGACCCAGGCGTTCCTCCTGGCCGGCCTGACCCTCAGCGGCGGGATCGCCGTCTGGCAGATTATTGCCCTCTCAGCGGTCCTGGGGCTGATCAACGCCTTCGACATTCCGACCCGTCAGTCGTTCGTGGTCGACATGCTGGAAAGCCGCGACGATCTGCCCAACGCGATCGCCCTCAACTCATTCCTGGTCAACGGCGCGAAGCTGGCGGGCCCGGCGCTGGGCGGCGCGCTGGTCGCGGTGGCCGGCGAAGGGCTGTGTTTTCTGCTGAACGGCCTGACGTTCCTGGCCGTGATCGCCGCCCTGCTGGCGATGCGCCTGCAACCCTCGGCGATCGCCCGAACCGACGGCAACCTGCTGACGCATTTCCGCGAAGGGCTGGGCTACGCGATGGGGTTCGGGCCGATCCGGCTGGTGCTGGGCCTGCTGGCCGTAATCAGCCTGCTGGGCATGTCGGTCAACGTGCTGATGCCGGTCTTCGCCCGCGACATCCTGGCCGGCGGACCGGAGACCCTGGGCTGGCTGACCGCCGCCACCGGGATCGGCGCGATCGCAGCGGCCCTGTTTCTGGTGTCGCGACGGAGCGTGGTGGGCATGGGCCGGCGCATGGCGGTGGCCTGCGCACTGATGGGCCTGTGCCTGATCGCATTCGCGTTCTCGCAGCAGTTGTGGATCTCCCTGGCCCTGCTGGCCGGGGCTGGGTTCGGCACCATGATCCAACTCGTCTCCGCCAACACGACGCTGCAGACGATCGTCGACGACGACAAGCGCGGACGGGTGATGAGCCTCTATACCATGTGTTTCATGGGCATGGGTCCGTTCGGCAGTCTGCTGATGGGCGCGCTGGCCCGATGGTGGGGCGCGCCGACCGCCATGATGATCAGCGGAGCCGGCTGCATCCTCGCCGCGCTCGCCTTCGCCAGCCGGCTGCCCGTCTTCGATCGCCAGGTGCGTCCGGTATACGTCCGCAAGGGCGCGCTGGCCGATGTCAAACCCGCAACGGCGCCATAGGCCGATCAGGAAGGGACAACCACCAGCGTTTTGATCTCGAACGGCCGGAAGACCAGGCGCAGGCGGTTGCCCGAGAGGTGGAGCAGCTTGGGCCGTTCGAGCAGGGCGTCGGTTTCCTCGACCGCAGCGACGGCGAAGTCCAGGGCGAGCGTCGCCTCGGCCGCCGTCCGGCCCGCCGATTCGTAGAGCCGCACGACCAGGCGTCCGCCCTTCGAGTATATCGCCGAGCAGACTACCGACGGACTCTCGAGTGCCAGCAGCGACGGCGAAGGCAACCCGCACTCGACCGGCTTCGGCGGGATGCGCAACCGGTCGCGATCGGGCGCGCGTGCCGTATCGAAGACATACGGCGGGTGGACGAACTCCGCGGCACGTCGGGCAAGTTGGAGATCCGCCAGTTGCTTCTCACCCGCGAAGGGGATGATCGCGTAGTCGAAAGCATGCTCCTGGCCGACCTCGTGGGCCTCTTCCGACTCGGCCCGCGTATGGAAGCTCACCGAGCGCATCAGCGAAAGCATCAGCACGCCGTCGGTCACGTTGTTGCCCGGCAGCCCGCGATTCAGCAGGGTAAGACCTTTCTCGCCATCGAAGTAGGCCATGTAGTTCTGAGCGGCGAATTCGCCCTCCGGACGCTGGAAGCATCCGAACGGAATCTCGTGGACGATCCGGCCGTCGCGGATGTCGGTAAAGAAACCGGCCCGCAGGCGATACCAGCGCCCGGAGACGTGGCGGGTCTCAAGGTGGAAATCGATCCGCGGGTCGTCGGCGTGGAAGGTGACGGTCTGTCGCCACTCGATGCGGATCGCCTCATTGGAGAACTCGCGGAACTTCGGAAAATGGCGTTGGATCGCCCCTCGCACGCCGACGACCAGGCAGTCGCCGCCGATGTCCTCAATCGTGAATTCGGCCTGCGGACCGTGGCGATTGTCGATCGCGTCGAGACAAATCCGTCTGCCGTTGGGGCTCAGCGAATGCGGTTCGGTCGGATACGGGTCGTAAAGCAGGTCCTGGGCCGTCGAATAGGGACCGCCGTCAGACAAGGGTCCGTGATAGTACTCCCACAGGTCGCCGCGATCGGTCTGATAGCACAGGGCGTTGAACGCCGGACGCGACGGGTCCACGTACTCGAGGCCGGTGGCCTTTTCGAGCAGTCCGACGATCACCCCGCCGCGGCCGAAGCGGACGGTGTGGAGCGGCGTCTCAACGAGCAGGCCGCGTCCGCCGCCGTCCTCGACGTGGCGGATCGTGAAACTGTCGCTTGAATCCGGCACGCTCCTCGGCTGAACGGGCACTTGTTGGGCTCGGATTTCGCGGACGGCCAGGGTGGACACGCCACAGGCGGGCAGGTCGACCTTGACGATCAGCCGATCATCGCAGCGGCGCGAGGCGAGCGTTCGACCGGTCGAGTCGGTGACAGTCGCTTCGATGACGAGCCGATCGACGGGCAGTTCCAGTACGCCTGACCGCGGCCAGGGCAGCGGATTGAACGCGGCAACGCCACGGCCTCCGTCGGCATCGGCCACGGCAATCCGCAGCCGGTCCTCGATCAGATTCTTGCAGATCATCCGCACCCGCCCGACGCGCTCCAAGGCGTGGCTGTACGCCTCGTCCGTAATCGTGCCCCAGATGATGTCGTGAAACTGGTTGATGAACGTCAGCTTCCACGCCCGAAGAAGCCCCTCATGGTCGACGGGCACACTCCAGGCACGCTCGGCCAAAGCGCAAGCCGCCTCAGCCGTCAGCAACAGACTCTCGCACTCGCGGTTGCCCTGCTTGACCAGGATGCGCGAGCTGTAGCACCCGGTGCGATCGGGATTCCACTCGCAGGACACGGCCGGCGCGGACGAGAAATCAACGGCATCCAGAGCCCGGGCGTAGGTGGAATAAACGATTTGGGTGTCATTCCCGCGGTTCCATTCCTCCACGGACGCAATACCCCGCTCGTAGGGAAACTGAAAGTCGCCACCGTGGGACAGCAGGGCGTGACCGGACTGCGTGTGCCGCTCGATCCGCTGCAGCAGATCCGCCAGCACCTTCTGGTCCTCACGTCCGCCTGTGAGCTGATACCACCCGCCGTAACCGTAGACGGCAAGCCACCAGGTCGGCAGTTCCGTGCCGTCGATGCCCCGCCAGCGGATCTCGCACTTGCGGTTCACGTCGTCGATCGCCCGCTCAAAAGCGAAGTAGTCGTAACCGGCGATCCGCGCGATCTGAGGCATCGAGGCTGGGTGGCCCGTGCAGTCGCCCATATCGAGCACCCGCGGCGTCAGACCCAGCACCCGCCGCGTCCAGTCCTTTCCCACCACGAGCTGCCGTAAGATCGATTCGCCCGACGACATGTTGATGTCCGCCATCGCGTACATGCCAGCCGTCACTTCGAAGCGCCCCTGCCGGGCAAACTCACGGAAGTCTTCCAGCCGCGAAGGGTACTCCTGGAAGAACCGTTCGAGCAGGCTCACCTGCTCCACGCGAAAAGTATAGTTGGGATAGGCTTTCAGCAGCCGGTGGGCCTCCAGCAGATTCTCGAAGCAGATCTCGAAATAAGGCCCGTCGGCCAGCAGGTACTCGATGTCGTAATGGAAGCTGGGGACCAGATGCACGGTTCGCCGGGATGCGGACATCGCCGATACTCCTGATCTTCGATTGACACGCGGTTCGGCGCAGGATAGCCTTGGGGCCGCTTGTCTGCAACGTCATTCGCATAGTACGGCATTCGACAGGAATCAGCCATGCCACCAGCCGGTCAGTGGATCACCCGCGGGTTCGAGCAGTTTCGCCAGGGCACGTTCGCCGACGCCGGCCGCAACCTCTACGTCTCCAGGGCCGGCGTGCTTCAGCGGATTCACCAGTATGACCTCGACCGCGACGGTTACCTGGACCTGATGCTGTGCAACAGCCAGGACCATTGCGAACAGGCCCCGGCCTACGTCTACACCGCGCCGCTGGGGCAGTCGGCGCCGATCGCGCTGCCCGCCGACGGGGCCCGCGGCGGCATCGTCGCCGACCTCAACGGCGACGGCTGCGACGAACTGGTGCTGGCGAACTTCTACGGCGGAATGGCCGCGGAGGTCAACGCCGCGATCTACTATGGCGGACCGGGCGGATGGAGCGAACGCCGCACGCAGCAACTGCCCGCGCCGCAGAGCCAGTCCGCAGCGGCCGGAGATTTCAACGGCGACGGCCGGAGCGATCTGGCCTTCATCACACAGGGCAAGGTCCGCCTGTTCTACCAGTCCGCGTTGGGATTCGAGCCTCACCGCTACGTGGACACGGCGATCGAAGGCGGCGAGATCGGAGCCGGCGACCTGGACGGCGACGGCTTCGCCGAACTGATCGTCCGCGAAAAAAACGGGCGGATGAAAATCTTCTGGGGCGGCCCGGACGGGATCGATCCGGGCCGGTTCGTGGAAATCCCGGTTCCTCCCGATCCGCCGGTTCCCGCCAACCAGATCGATCCGGAGATGGTCAAGTACGAGGAATACGTCGAGGACGCCTCGCCGCTGGTCAAGACGCTGGACCTGCCCAGCGGCAAGCACGTCTTTGTCGCCCGCAGCGAAACGGTGCACCTGGTGGCGGTGCGGCCGGACCGGGCCTTCCGTCCGGTCATCTCGTTTGACTGCCGGCGCGCCTTGTCCGTGACCGCGGGCGATTTCGACGGTGACGGACGGCTCGATCTGGCGTTTGCGTGCCGCGAACCCGGCGAAAGCGGTGAACGCTCGTGGGTCTTCTGGGGCGAAGCGGACGGCTGGAACGACCAGCGGCGAACCGCGCTAAAGAGCCTTCGCGCGTGCGACGCAGCCGCCGGCGATCTGGACGGCGCCGGACGTGACCAACTGGTGCTCTGCCAGTGCAACGACGGTGAGCGGTTCACCACCGAGAGTCTCGTCTACCGAACCGATCGCCATCGGCAATTCGCCGAACCGCAGGCGCTGACCTCGCACGATGCCCGCCGCGTGTTCGTGGCCAAACCCGATCCGGACGGCCGGCCCGCGGTCGTCCTGGTCAATCACTTCTCGCGAAATGTCCTCGGCAATACGCCGATCTCGATCTTCGCCGGCGGGCCGGACGGCTTCGATCCCAAACGGGTCCGGCAGTTGCCCGGATGGGGTGCGGTGGAGGCGGTCTGCTGCGACCTGAACGACGACGGCCGGGCCGACCTGATCGTCGCCAACTGCTCCGAAAACTCCGTCCACCGCGATCCGGGCTCGTACATCTATTACCAGGGGCCCGAGGGCTTCGGGTCCGAACCGTCGGTCAAGCTGCGAACCGCCCGAGCCCACGGCGTGGCCTGCGCGGACCTCGATCGCGACGGATACCTCGATCTGGTCTTCTGCGGATTCAACAACGACGAGTTGCTGATCTTCCGCGGCACAGCCGAGGGCATCGACACGCGAGACCCGGCCCGCATCCGCCTCGAATACGACGGGGTCGCCTACACCCAGCCGCGATGGATCCACCTGGTCGATCTGAACAACGACGGCTGGCTTGACCTGGTCGTGCCGATGATCGAGCACGACCGGAGCCTGATCCTCTGGGGCGCACCGGAGGGCTTCAGCATGGCCCGCTGCCAGGCCCTCTCGGTGATCCGGGCCGCCAGCGCCGCCGCCGCCGATTTCACCGGCAACGGCTATCCGGACCTGATCCTCGGCGGGCACATGCGCTCGCCTCAGGGCCCGCACGATTCGTTCGTCCACATCTACTGGAACGGACCCGACGGCCTGCGCGAGGATCGGCGGATGCTCCTGCCCGCCAACGCGGTCAACTCGATGGCGGTGGCCGACTTCAACCGCGACGGGACGCTGGACCTGTTCGTCGGCAGCTACGCCGACCACCGCGTGCGCGATCTGGACTCGTACATCTACTGGAACCGGCCGGGACGCCTGTTCTCGGAATCCGACCGCACGCGGCTGTTCACCCACTCGGTTGCCGGATGCCTCGCCGCCGACTTCAACGACGACGGCTGGATCGATCTGGCCGTGGCCAACCACAAGGTCTGGGGCGACCACACGGGCTACTCGGAAATCTGGTGGAACGGACCGGACGGCTTCAGTTCCAAACGCACCACGCGCCTGCCCAGCCGCGGCCCGCACGGCATCTCGCAGATCGGGCCCGGCAACGTCCTCGATCGCGGACCGGACGAGTACTACATCTCGAAACCCTTCAAACTGCCCGAGGGCGCGACTCTCCGACAGGTCAACTGGCAGGCGGAGCTTTTGCCCCGAACCTATGTGCGGGCGCAGCTTCGCTGGGCCTCGTCCGAGAAACAGCTTGTCCAGTCGCCCTGGTGCGGTCCGAACGGGCCGAATGGCTGGTTCGCCAACGGCCAGACCGTTCCGTCCCCGCTGCATCGAGGGCAATGGGTGCAGTATCGTCTGGCCCTCGGCTCAGCCAACAGCGGCGGCTCGCCGCGCCTCACCCAGGTCGCCCTCGACTACGACGGACAAGGTTGATCCGCCATCACCGGTAAAAATGCCGAGGGTCCTGACGGCGAACCGTCAGGACCCCTTTGCCGGAGGCAAATCATCGGCGAGCACGGAGGACTGATCCCGCGATTCCCGGACCGGTCACGCGGACCGGTCCGGAGTCGCGCGGGTGATTGCTTAGCCGAGCAGGGCCAGGGCGTTCTGCGGCGCCATGTTGGCCGTCCGCAGGATCGTGGTGGTCGCCTGGACCAGGATCTGGGCACGGGTCATCGCCGCCGTCTCCTCGGCGAAGTCCGTATCGCGGATGGACGATTCGCTGGCCGTCACGTTTTCCAACGCCACTTGCAGCGAGTTGATGTTCGTGTCCAGCGTGTTCTTCTGGAAGGCGCCGAGACGCCCTCGCATCACGCTGACCTGGGTGACTGAGCGGTCCACGATCCGCTGGGCCTGGATCGAATGCTCGCTGACCACCGAGTTGGCGCCGCCCGAGCGGACCGAACTGAGGTACCCCAGTTCGTTGTTGCCCAGTGTTCCGGTCGAAACGCTGTAGATGCCCATCGAGACCTGGCCCTGGATCTGGACGTTCGGCGCCAGTTGGAAGATCGCACCGCCGCCGGAAACTCCGAATTGGGTGCTGGTCAGCCGCGTGCCGAAATCGGCGGTCAGGTACAACTCCATGTCGAGCGAGTTGTTCCGCAACGTCGCGTACAGACCGTCCACCGTTGCGTTCTGCCCGTTGACCGTCACCTCGGCGTCCACGCCGTAGTCGGTCGAGCCCGTGCTGGCGGTGGCGGCCCCATCGACCGGGTCATAGGTCTTGAACGCCTCCGAGCCGATGCTGGTGACCGATACGAATGCGCTGGTGCCGTACCCGGTGCTGTTAAAGTACAGGGCGCCGGTGCTCGAGAGGCTCGCGGAAACCCCGAGCACGTCGCTGAAGCTGTTGATCGTCGCCGCCATCGCGGAGATCGCCGTGCTGGCCCCGAAGCTGAAAACCTCGCTGCCCACGTTGCCCGCCACGCGGATCGAGACGGCGCTGGCCGCCCCGGTGCCCGCCCCCGAAAACTTGAGCTGGGCGAACTCAGCCGAGTTGGTCACCTCGACCACCACCGGCAGCGAACCGTTCTCCGGCGGCTTGGCCGCGTACAGCTTCACCTCGGCCAGGGCGCTGGTCGCCACCGTCGAGAGGTTATATTCCAGCGAGCCATCCAACAGCTTCTTGCCGTTGAACTGAGTCGTGTTGGCGATCCGGTCGATGCTCTCGAGGATCGAGTCGATCTGAAGCTGGTTGGCTTCCAGCTCCTCATCCGCCATCGCGCCGGTGTTGGCCGACTTGGTCACCAGCCCGCGGACCTCGAGCAGCAGGGCCGACACCTCATTCAGGGCCCCTTCCGCCGTCGAGATGACGTTGTTCGCCCGCACCGAGTTCTCGATCGCCGCGTTAATCCCGCGGATCTCGGCGCGAAGATTCTCCGACGCGATCAGACCCGCCGGATCGTCCTTGCCACGATTGATCCGCAACCCGGACGAGAGTCGCTCCAGGCTGGTGGACATGCTCTGCTGGTTGGCGATCAAGCGGTGGATGGCTTGAAGCGAACTGATGTTGTGGTTGATGCGAGACATTGTAATCCTCCGTGACCTTTCGACTTCGCCGCTTTCCGTAGCGGCTAAAGCTCTGGACCTACGTACGCCTGACGATTCGCCTGTTTGCGTCCCGCCATCCCGACGGGACCGACATCCGTGTCGTCTTCTTCCCCTCGGCGTCCTGCCTTGCTGGGTCTCAAGCCGGCTTCGTGCTCTTGTCTTCCTGGCGTCTTACGTATCGGACTTTCCTTTCCCGGACTTTACCGGTGTGCTTTCCGACTTGAGATTCTTTTGTCAAACATCCAGGTCACAAATCCGTGCTCTCGGGTTTGTTCAGGGACCATCTTCGTCAAAGCCTCTCAAATCGCTTTAATGCACGATTTTCTCGCCCCAGGCCAAGCCTTTATCGGACGGCTGCCGCAAGGGAAAAATCAACCCGCCGATCCAACGCCCGATAACCCGCAAAGAAGAAAACGGCGACACGTCCCATAACCCGCGATCGCCGCCGAAAACACGCGAAAAAAAACTCCCGCATCGTCCTATAACCAACGCGACGCCGTCGCAAACCGCCGCCAAAAGCCGCCTCGTCGGGCAACCGCCAGCGTATTCCGTTGCGCCACAACCCCGAGGATGACAGGATGCGTCCACGGAAAACGGAGCGCAGCCTCTCGCAGAGTGACATGCCGGCCGTGGATCGTCAACCGCGAAAAATCCTCCGCCGCCGGCGTGCGGTAAAAGCGAAGCGGGCGCCCGACTTCGACTCGGCCGCCCGCGATCAGGTTGACAACAATGAAAACGGCTGCTTAGTACGCGCCGTGCGGCGGATGCGCAGCCGCCGGCTTCTTCTCTTCCGGAATCTCCGAAACCGCGCAACTGGTGGTCAGCAGCAGTCCGGCGATGCTGGACGAGTTCTGCAGGGCCGTCCGCTCGACCTTGGTCGGCACGATCACGCCCGCCTGGACCATATCGACGTACTTGCCCTCCAGCGCGTTGAACCCGAAATTTGGGTTGTCGGTGTGCTCGATCACCTTCTGGCAGACCACCGAACCGTCGAGGCCCGCGTTGTCCGCGATCTGCTTGATCGGGGCGGTCAACGCCCGCTTGATGATCTCCGAGCCGGTCTTCTGGTCGCCGCTCAGCTTGAGCTTGTCGATGGCCTTCATCGCCCGCAGAACGGCCACGCCGCCGCCGGGCAACACGCCTTCCTCGACCGCCGCCCGCGCCGCGTGCAGGGCGTCCTCGACCCGCGCCTTCTTCTCCTTGACCTCAGCCTCGGTCGCGCCGCCCACGTTCACCTGGGCCACGCCGCCCGACATCTTGGCCAGACGCTCCTCGAGCTTCTCCCGGTCGTAGTCGCTGGTGGTCTTCTCGATCTCGTTCTTGATCTGCTCGATCCGGCCCTTGATGTCCGAAGCCGAACCGGCGCCTTCGATCACCGTGGTGTTTTCCTTGTCCACCTTCACCCGCTTGGCCTGGCCCAGATCGCTCACGTCCAGGTTCTCCAGGCTGATGCCCAGGTCCTCGAAGATCGCCCGACCGCCGGTCAGGATCGCGATGTCCTCCAGCATGGCCTTGCGGCGGTCGCCGAAACCGGGGGCCTTCACCGCGCAGCACTGAAGCGTGCCGCGAAGGCGGTTGACCACCAGCGTCGCCAGCGCCTCGCCCTCGACGTCCTCGGCGAGAATCAGCAGCGGCCGGCCCGCCTTCGCCACCTTCTCCAGAATCGGGATCAGGTCCTTGATCGACGAGAGCTTCTTCTCGTAAATCAACACGTAGGGCTTTTCCAGCACCACCTGCATGTTCTCGGGGTCGTTGATGAAGTGCGGGCTGATGTAGCCGCGGTCGAATTCCATCCCTTCGACCAGATCGACGTTCGTCTCCAGGCTCTTGCCTTCCTCGACCGTGATCACGCCGTCCTTGCCGACCTTCTGCATGGCTTCGGCGATGATCTTGCCGATCGCCGCGTCCTGATTGGCCGCGCAGGTCGCCACCTGGGCGATCTGCTTCTCCGACTCGATCTTGGTCGACATCTTGGCCAACTCGGCCACCACGGCCTCGACCGCCTTGTCGATGCCGCGCTTCAGTTCCATCGAGTTGGCCCCGGCGGCCACGTTCTTGAGGCCCTCGTCGAAGATCGCCTCGGCCAGGATCGTCGCCGTCGTCGTCCCGTCGCCCGCCACCGTCGAGGTCTTCGAAGCCACTTCCTTGACCATCTGGGCGCCCATGTTCTCGTAGGCGTCCTCCAGCTCGATCTCCTTGGCCACCGTCACGCCGTCCTTGGTCACCGTCGGCGAACCGAACGACTTCTCCAGCACGACGTTGCGGCCGGACGGCCCCAGCGTGATCTTGACCGCGCGGGCCAACTGCTTCACGCCCCTGCGGATCGCCTCGCGGGCTTCCGCGTCAAATGCCAGCTTTTTCGCTGCCATGTGAGTTCACTCCTTTCTTTCTGCGGGTCTCCGCTCTACTCCACGACCGCCAGGATGTCTGACTGGTCCATGATCATGTATTCCTCGCCGTCCACCTTGACCTCGGTCCCGGCGTAGCTGGTGAAGATGATCTCGTCGCCCTTCTTGATCTGCAGCTCGCTGCGCTTCCCGTCTTCCAGCAGCTTGCCGCTGCCCACCGCCACCACCTTGCCGCGCTTCGGCTTTTCCTTGGCCGTATCCGGCAGCACGATCCCACCCTTGGTCTTCTCTTCCGCCTCGAGACGTTTGACCAGGACTTTCTCGCCTAACGGTCTGAGCTTCATAGCTACTCCTTTCGTAACAATTCGGAAACCACGGAAAAAGCATTTCCACAAGAGCCCTAGTTGGCCGAAGCGCCTCCGAACCAACCGGGTGTTTTCACCGGGGAGCCGACCTTCAAAGCCTTAATGACTGTCTCGATCACCGTGACCTTGCTGACGGGGCGGGGAAGAATCGTCAGTGCCTTGAGCCGCAGGGCCTCCTCCAGCCAGTGGCGGTCGTACCGACCCCCGATCAACACCACCGGCAGGTTCTCAGCGATCAGGTGCATCCGACGAACCAAATTCAACCCCCCCAGCCGCGGTTCGTCCGCCGCCACCAACGCCAGGCTCGGACGCTCCGACTTCAGGATCCGCAGCGACTGATTCTCGGTGGTCGCCCAGCGCAGCGTCACCGACACCCGGGCCAACTCGCGGGCCACGCCCTCAAGCCACTCGCTACGGGCTTCCACCACCAGAATGCGTCGCGTTGGTTCCACAATGTCCGTCGACACGGCACTCGTCCTTCGAATGGCACAGTCGCCATCGCAGGACACTATGCAAACCATGTACCAAATCCCATACGCTCTATGCCGATATAAGTGCTTGTCAGCACAAGAGCTATACCGCACAAAAGCGAATGCCCTTTCTGGGGCCGTGCCGCTTGCCATTTTTTCCACACCCCGCGACGCCGGGCTGACATGATGACAGGCCGTACCGGCATATCCTAAAACCACCCCCTTTACCCAATCTAACCACCTTAACTCACTGACTCGCAGCCGCCTCCGATCGGTCTTTGATTTCTTCGACGTGTGTATCTTATGCTCAAAGTGAGAAGGCATATCACTCCCGCCGGCAGGCAGCGGCGGGCGAAAGGACAGGACCGATGGCCGCCGTAGAGCCAATCCGGGTACTGCTGATCGACGTCGATACCGGCTGGGCTCGATCCGTCGAACCCCCTCTCCAATCCGCCGGCCTTCGCACCTTTCTCGCCGAAGACCTCGCCCAGCTTTCCGAGGCCCGCCAGGCCTGCCTCGACGCCGTCCTGGTCGCCAGCGTGCTCCGCGAGGTCGATCAGATGGACCTGCCGACCATCGTGCGGATGATCAACCGGGCCGAATACCTGCCGGTCTTCTGGATCGCCCAGGATCCAAACCCCACCGCCGTCACCACCGCACTGGAGTTGGGTATCGACCTGGTGCTCCCACGTGACGTGCCTCTCTCGGTCCTGCTCTGCTACATCCTCAAAGCCGCCCGGGCCCGGCGACGAATCGACGAGCTCCAAAGCGGACTCAAGGACCTTCGCGGCGCCCTGGCCGAGCAGGCCCGCTGTCTCGACCGCCTCCGGGACGACAACGCCCAGCTTCACGACCTCTCGATGCGCGACGGCCTGACCAAACTCCACAACAACCGCTACATGCACCAGTGGATGGCCCACGCCTTCGCCTACGCCAGCCGCTACCAAAAACCGCTGAGCATCATCCTCATCGACATCGACCACTTCAAGTGGATCAATGACAGTTACGGCCATCCAGCCGGCGACCAGGCCATCGGTGACCTGGCCCGCGTCTTGCGAAACTCCGTCCGCGACAGCGACCTGGTCGCCCGCTACGCCGGCGACGAATTCCTGATCGCCCTGCCCGAAACCGGCGCCGACGGCGTCCCCGTGTTCGCCCAGCGAATCCTCGATGATATCTCGTCCATCGTGATCGGCCCCGCTCGCAGCGGCCGCTGCATGTCGTGCTCGATGGGATCGGCCACCTTCCCGACCGATCAACCCGCCGCCACCTACCAGGAACTGATCCTGATCGCCGACCAGGCCCTCTACGCCGCCAAACGCGCCGGACGAGGACGGTTGGCCCAATGGCATCAACTGGACAGGCCACATCAGGAGGCGGTCAGCGCCCGCGAACGGGCCGTCTCAGCCGAGAATCTCAGCCCCTTCACCCTTCCTGCCGATCAATGACAAAAAACGTCATCGCCAGCATCTGCAGGGCGATCGCCCCCAACAACTTGAGCCCCACGCTCGAATACGGATGCAGCTCCGGAAGGTCCAGCAATCCAACCGCCGTCCACAGCAGCAGCACCAGCACCAGCAACTGGGCCACGATGCCGATCAACCGCAACAGCGAAAAATCGCGATGCTGCTGGACCCGGGCGATCAGACGCAACTGCTGGAGAATCTCATCGAGCTTCCGTTCCACCCCCTTCAGATCGGCCGGCCCCGGAGACGCCGACGGCGCGAACGGAGCATGAATATCCTCGGAGGCCGCCTTCTGCCGCGTGCTTTGGTCTTCACCCATAGTCCGACCTGCTTCCAGCCGATCACGACGCGCCCGTTCACTTCCGCCCCGCACCCCGGCGCGACGTTCAGATCGGCCTAGAACTACCCATCCGGTCCGACACTATTGTAGCCGCAGCCGCCAGATTGTCAGCAAAAAAATCCGCCTTCAACCCTTCCGGCTGCGCCCGACGATCCGTCGTGTCCGGCAGCTTGATCGTCCGGACACCCGCCGCCACGCCCGCCCGCACGTCGTCCCACCGGTCGCCGATCATCCACGAACCGGGCAAAAACACCCCGCACCGCCACGCCGCCCACCACAGCATGCCAGGACGCGGCTTGCGGGCTCCGCTGAGGCCGCGGTACGCCGCGACCGGACCGTCCGGATGGTACGGGCAGTAATAGCACGCATCCAGCCGCACCTTCGCCGCCGCCATCAGCGCCATGAAACGCTCGTGAACCGCCCGGAATTCCGCATCCGTGAACCGTCCGCGCGGAAGCCCAGCCTGGTTGCTGACCACCACCAGCGAAAAGCCCGCCGACCGCATCGCACCAAGCCCCTCAGCCACGCCCGGCATCAACCGCACCAGGTCCGGATCGCGGATGTAACCCACGTCCTCGATCAACGTCCCGTCGCGGTCCAGAAACACCGCCCGCCGCGGACGAAACGGATCGCCGCTCGGCTTGGCCTCGCAGAACATCTCGTACGCGCTGATCATCTACTCGTCCCAGAACTCCTCGTCCGCGTCGTCTTCCGGAATCACGTCCATCGGCCGATCCGGCCACTGCTCCATCAGGTCGTCCAGCGAATCCCGCGGACGGGCGTACCGCGAGACCGGAAGGGTGATCGTCTGATCGAGAATCGAAAGACGGTAGTCGCCCTCGCCCTCCAGCGGCCGCGGCACGATCATCGCCACCGTCCACGTCGAAAAATCCTCGAACAGACTCCGCAGCCGCCAGATCTCCGGCGTGCTCCGCCAGCCGTGGCTGCCGTCGTTCCACGTGATCGTCATGCGGTCGTTGCGGTAGGTCAGCGTCGCAGTGATGCCGGAGTCGCCGACGTAGCCCAGTTGGCCCACCGCCGCTAGTTGCGTATCAAGGCTCGAACCGGTGATCCCGCCGCCGCCAAACCGCGACATCGTGCCCAGCGAAGTGTCCTTCTGCTCGTTCGCCAAAAGCGCCGCCGCCGCCACCTCGCCCTTCACCGTGCCCGGCCCCGTATAGAACCACGGCTGCGACGCCACCTCCCCGTCGAACGCGAAATAGACAACCGAATCGTCGTTCGGGTCCGGCGACGGCGTCGCGGCGGCAAGCCCAGCCGGCGGAAAAACGCTCAGCGGCGATCCCGCCGTCGTGATCTGCGCCCCCACCGATCCCTCGTCGTACTCGTAATTCAGCATCAACGGCTTCATCTCACGCTGGTCCGAGCAAAGCTTCACGCACTCCTGACGCACCATGATGTCCGTCTCGTTGCACAGACTCTTGGCCACCAGGAATTCCTGCGAAATCCGCACAAACACCAGCAGAAACCGCCCCTCCGGACACTCGCGAACCACCACAAAATTGCCTTCGCCGTCGAAGCCCAACTCAGCCTTGCCGCCCTGAACGGCTTTGACCGCCGGGTTCCGATGCCGCACCCCATGCACCGCCGTGAACGCGTCGATCTGGGCCACCTCCACAAACGTCAGTGGCGCCGGATTCGCAAACGGAACCACCACCAGCAGAACGAACAGCGCCACGCCCGCCAGCCCGCTCAGCCGCCACGGCGTGATCTGCAACCCCAACAGGTTCGCCACCTCCGTGGTCATCACCTCGTTGAACCGGTAAAACCAGCTCGGCGGCTTCTCCTGCTTCACCGCCGCCGCTTTGCGGCCCGTCCGAAAGTCGTACCCGCACGACAGGCACACCACCGCGTCATCCGGCAACTGCACCGTGCACCACGGACACGACCGGCCGCTGACGGGCTTCTTCTCGCTTGGTTCGCTCGCCTGACCGATCGCCTCCGCCGACGGAACCTCCAGCACCGTTCCGCACCCGGGACATCGAATCCGCTTGCCCGCCGCCTCATCCTTGACCTTCAGCCGTTTGCCGCACTCGCAGACCACACTGATCGGCATCGACGCACCCTCACAACCGCCTCGACCGTCAATCCCGAACGCACTAGACCCACCGGACCGTCGCCGCTAGCGCGGACACAGCGACTCCTCCACCAACTGGCAGATGATGTGATACGCCAGCATGTGGACCTCCTGAATCCGCATCGTGCGGCTCGCCGGCGATCGGAACGTCACATCCGCCACCTCGGCCAGCGTACCGCCCTTCTCCCCGGTGAACGCCAGCACCCGCGCCCCTTTCGCCTTGGCCGCCTTGGCCGCAGCGACCACGTTGCCGCTCTGCCCACTCGTCGAAAACCCCCAAAACACGTCGCCCTCAGCCGCCAGCGCCTCGGTCTGGCGAAGAAACACGTCATCGAACCCGTAGTCGTTGCCCACGCACGTCAGCACCGACGTGTCCGTCGAAAGGGCGATCGCCGGCAGCGGACGACGGTCGTACACCAGCCGGCCCACAAACTCGCCCGCCACGTGCTGGGCGTCCGCCGCCGATCCGCCGTTGCCCGCCAGCAGAAGCTTGCCGCCCTTGCCCAGCGACTCGGCGATCATCTCCGACATCCGCGAAATCACCGCCACGTGCTCGTTGGTCAACATCTCCACCGTCCGCCGATGGTCCTCGAGATTCGCCCGAATCTTGTCCAGCATCATGCTATGCCCCGTTCAAATCGTCGCCCGCCCGATCCACGATCGAGCGGATGATGCCCGTCGTGCTGTACTCGCTCTCGATCGGCGCCAGCACGACCCTGCCGCCGTAGCCCGTCACAAAATCGTACCCGACCACCCCCTCGGGTCGCTCGTCGCGACCCTTGCCGCCCTTGACCAGCACGTCCGGCCGAACCTCGTGCACCAGCGAATCGACCTCCTTCTCGTCGAACAGCACCACGTAGTCCACCGCCTCCAGCGCTGCGATCATCCGCGCACGGTCCGTCTGGTTGATCAGCGGCCGACTCGGACCCTTAAGAGACTGCACCGACCGGTCCGAGTTAAGCCCCACCACCAGCAGGTCGCCCTGACGACGCGCGTACTCCAGCACCGTGATGTGGCCCGGATGCAGCAGGTCGAAACACCCGTTGGTGAACGCCACCCGCTTGCCGTGCGCCCGCAGGATCGCCAGTTCCCGCAGCAGTTGCCGCCGGTCCACCACCTTGCCCAAATGCGACCGGTGCAGCTTCAGCAGCTCCCACTGGAGCTGGTCCAGCGTGATCGGCACCGCGCCCGACTGCTCGACCTCCCAGCCGCCCGCCACGTTCGCCAGCACCGACGAACCGCGAAGGTCCAATCCCGCCGCCAGACCGTACGTCAGCGCCGCCAGCACCACGTCGCCCGCGCCCGTCACGTCAAACACCTCGCGACGCTCCGTCGGCACGTGCTCGCTGACCGTCGAACTCGACAGGTAAATCCCGTCCGCGTCCAGCGTCACCACGACCGCCTCGATCCCGTGCCGCTCGCGCAACGCCCTGCCCGCCTCCGCCGCCTGCTCGATCGTGCCAATCCGCACGCCGCCGGCCAGCGATGCCTCCACGCGGTTCGGCGTAATCACCGAAACGCCCGCGTACCGACCGTAATCGCCGATCGCCGCCGGGTCCACGATCACCGGAATCGACCGCTCGCGCGCCCGGTCCGCCAGCCACCCGACCAAGCCGCCCGCCAGCAACCCCTTGTTGTAGTCCTCGATCGCGATCGCCCCCACCTCCGGCAACACCGCCTCGATCCGCCGCCCAAGATCGCCCATCGTCTCCGCGTCGCACGCCGTGCAGTCCTCATGGTCCACCCGCAAAAGCTGCTGCGGAATCCGATGCTGGGCCAGACCCACCAACCGCTGCTTCAGCGGCGTCGCACGCGAAGCCGCCGTCACCAGGCACGCCAGCTCCGCGCCCGCCTCCGCCAGCCCCGAGCGCACCGCCCGGCCCGGCTCGTCGTCGCCCACCACCCCCGCGCAAAACGTCCGGCAGCCCAATGCCAGCAGACTCGCCGCCACCGAACCCGCGCCGCCCAATCGATCCTTCCGCCGAACCACCCGCAGCACCGGCACCGGGGCCTCAGGACTGATCCGCTCGGCGTCGCCGTAGAGGTACTGATCCAGCATGAAATCGCCCACCAGCAGAACCGGCTTGGGACGATTCTGATCCAGAAATTCCACTAACTCGCTGATCCGCTGATCCATGATCTCTCCGCAATGCACCGGCCAAATCCCTCGATCCGCTCCCGCAGCATCGACCGCAAAACCCGCTCGTCGTCGGATGAGAACCGAATCGCGATCGACAAAGCCGATATCCGCCGCGGGTCCACCCCCGCCGACATCAGCACGCGCGGGTCCAGCTTGACCACGTCCTTGCTCGTACAGACCAGAAGCTCCGCGCCAGACCGACGACGACGATCCTCCAGATCGGACAGGTCCTGCCCCGAATAGTCGTGATGATCCGCGAAACTGACCCGGTCGACCACCCGCGCGCCAAGCCGCGAAAGGCTCTCGTAAAACGACTCCGGCCGGCCGATCCCCGCAAACGCCACCACCGCCCGGTCGTGAAGGTACGTCAGTTCCGTCGAAAAACCGTCCAGGTCCACCAGCTCACGCGGAAGATGGCTGCTGGTCAGGATCGGACTGCCCGGACAGTACCGCCCGATCCGCCGGCGAACCTCCTCCAACGCCTCAGCGGCAACCTGATCGGAACGCGTCACGATCACCAGGTCAGCCCGGCGAAGCTCTTCCGGCCGCTCGCGCAGCCGACCGGCCGGCAGCATCGCCTCATACCCGAAAGGGCACGTCGCGTCGATCAGGCAGATATTCAAATCCCGCCCGAGCCGCCGGTGCTGAAAGGCGTCGTCCGCGATCAGCACCTGGGCCGACTGACCCACCGCCCGCCGCGCCGCCGCCGGGCGATCCGGATTCGCCACGATCGGCACCGCCGCCAACTGCTGGCGAAGCAGCAGCTCCTCATCGCTGAACTCGCCCCGCTTGGCCCCGTAGCCGCGCAGCACCACGCCCGGCATATACCCCATCGCCTGAAGCAGTTCCGCCACGTAGATCACCGTCGGCGTCTTGCCCGTCCCGCCCGTGGTCAGATTGCCCACCGAAATCACCGGAACGTCCAGCCAGAGGGTCTTGAAAACCTGGTGATCGTACAGCAGATTCCGCGCCCGCGTCAGCCAGCCGTACGCGACCGAAACCGGACGAAGCGCCGACGGCGACTTCGCCCGCCACGCCCGATCCATCCGACCTGTCACCTTCTCTGGCATCACCGAAGAACCCGCCATACAATCGCCGCCAGCCAACCGAAGAATATCCGGACGCTCGCCCGCTGTCCAGATCGCGCCGCCGCCAGGCCGCGACGATCAGTACGTCCCGAAATCGATCGCCGCCTGCGCCGCCGCCCGAAGATTCTCCACCGGAGCGTTCCGCGGCACCGCGCACGCGCTGCCGAGGATGTACCGGCCGCCCGGCTTGCCCGCCTCGACGCAGCGCCGGGCCTCGTCGTACACCTCCTCCACCGTGCCGTCCAGCAGCGTCAAACACGCGATCCCGCCCATCAGCGTCAGCTTCTCCCCGAGCACCGACTTGGTGTGCGCGACGCTCATCCCGCTGCTCGGATCGATCCCGTCCATCGCGTCAACGCCCACCGCCGGCAGACTCTCCAGCAGCGGATCGTAATTCCCGCAGCAGTGCTTGTAGCAGAACACGCCCCGACCGCGAAACTCCGCCGCCGCCTGGCGATACGCCGGCACGCAGAACCGCTCGTACGTCGCCGGGCTGATCACGCTCGCCGACGCGTACGAGTCGCCAATGTAGATGCAGTCCAGGCCCGTCTCGATCAGCGCCTTGCCCATCTCCGTGGTAATCGCCACCGCCTTCTCGATCAGCGCGAACGCCAGCTCCGGCCGGTCGTGGAAGCACATCAGCGCGTCTTCCGGGTCGCCGAGCTGCTGGACCATGAAGTTGATCGTCTGGCCGCCGCACATCCCGATCGCGAACAGGCCCTTGCCGTGGGCCTCCGCCACGCACTCAGCCACGTTGCGCACGCACCCGCGCTCCACGTACTCGCGGCTGCTCGGAACCGGGATCGCCCGCACCTCCTCGATGCTCGCCACCGGCTTGGGCGGCTCGAACAACACCAGACCGCCGCCGCCGTCCACGTCGTAAAAACCCTCAGCCCGACCGGTCGAACGGTCGAACTGCATCAGCCGCCCCTCGTGCTCGCGAACCTCCTTGGCGCGATACCAATCGTCGCCGGGCCCGATCCGCAACCGCACGCCGTCGCAGCCGCAACGAACCGCCGCCTCCACCATGCACCGGTTGCCCAACGCCGGATCGATCAGCGCCTCCTCAAACCGCCGACCGCTGATCTGGCACGCATGGTCGGTGAAGATCGTCGCCAGAAAAGGCACCCGATCCGGCAGCCGACCCGAAAACACCGCTCGCATCCGCTCTCGTGAATCCATCCGCATCCTCCTGCCGCCGCTACTTCATCGTCTTGATCTTCGCGATGATCGCATCCGCCATTTCCTGCGTGCCCACCGCCGTCGGATCGTCGCGGTGCGCCTTCATGTCGTACGTCACGTCCCGGCCTTCCTCGATCACCGCCGCCACCCCGCGCTCCAGCAGCTCCGCTTCCCGAGTCATGCCAAGCTGGCGGAGCATCAGCATGCCCGAAAGGATCACCGCCGTCGGATTGACCTTGTTCTGCCCCTTGTACTTCGGCGCGCTGCCGTGGGTCGCCTCGAACACCGCACCGTGCTCGCCCACGTTCGCCCCCGGCGCCACCCCCAGCCCGCCCACCAGCCCCGCGCACAGGTCGCTCAGGATGTCGCCGTACAGATTCGGCAGCACCAGCACGTCGTACAGCTCCGGCTTCTGCACCAACTGCATGCACATGTTGTCCACGATCCGGTCTTCAAACTCGATGTCCGGATACCCCTTCGCCACCTCGCGCGAGACCTCCAGCCACAACCCGTCGGTGAACTTCATGATGTTGGCCTTGTGCACGCTGGTCACCTTGCGCCGGCCGTACTGCCGCGCGTAGTCGAACGCGTACTTGACGATCCGCCGCGTCCCGGCCTCGCTGATCGGCTTGATGCTGATCCCCGCGTCCGTCCCGATCTTCCGCTTGCCCTCGCCGTGGCGGTTCAACCACTCGATCAGCTCCAGCGTCGGGTCCTGGCCCCGCTGAAACTCGATGCCCGCGTACAGGTCCTCCGTGTTCTCTCGCACCAACACCAGGTCGATGTTGTCGTACCGCGACCGCACCCCCTTGTAACTCTTGCACGGCCGGACGCACGCGTACAGGTCCAGCGACTGCCGCAGGAACACGTTGACCGACCGGAACCCCGTGCCCACCGGCGTCGTGATCGGAGCCTTCAGCGCGTACCGGTTCTTCCGAACCGACTCCATCGTCCGCTCCGGCAGCGGCGTCCCTTCCCGCGCCATCACGTCCACCCCCGCCTCCTGGATGTCCCAACGGATCGGAGCCCCGGTCGCCTCAATGCACCGACGCGCCGCCTCGGCCAGTTCCGGTCCCGTTCCGTCGCCCGTAATTAACGTGATGGTCTGATCGCTCATCGGCGTCTCCTGTAACCTCCTGTAAATGCCTGCGTTTCGGAAACCGCGGTTTCGACCGTCCGGTCCGCCCCGCCAAGAGCCTATTTACCATACGCACCGCCCCTGCCGGTTGCAAGTACATCCCCCTTGCCTTATAATACTTGTCTGCGGGGTGACACTCGAACCGTCACCAACCAGGCCTGGAAATGGCTCTTCCATGACCCAAAACGTAGTGACCAGTGACCAACCGGACCATACGGCCAATTCGGGACCTTCTGATACCATCAGCGGCCCCACACCATTGAACTGGCAGTTCGCCTACACCGAATCAGCAACACAACTTGATGTTAATAAGCTAAACTGGCTGAACCCACGCCAGATCGGCGGCGAACTTATCAAGGAAAACGTCCAACGACAGGTCTGGCGCATCCGTCTGGGCGAGAAATCCTTTTATCTCAAGCTCTTCCTGCGAGCCGGCCGCTGGTGGCGCCTCAAACGCTGGCTGCGAGGGCCCGCCTGCCTGAAGGAATGGCGGGTCGCCCGCTACGCCTGCGAAAAAGGCATCAACTGCGTCCGGCCCGTCGCCTATGCCCTCTGCAACGGCGAACCAAGCCCCGTGGACTGCCTGTTAATCACTGAAGGTATACCAAAATCAGCATCACTTACAGAATACTGGGACCGACTGACCGATGATTGCCAGTCGCAGCCGGCCCGGACCATCGCCGAACTGGAAGACGCCGTCGCTGAGCTCCTGGCCAAGGCCCACGAAGGCGGAATCGCCCACTCCGATCTCCATCCGGGCAACCTGCTGGTCGAACCCTCCGACCCCCGGGTCAAGGTCCATCTGGTCGATCTGCACAGCATCCGCACCGGCCGGGCCGTCTCCCACCGGGTCGCCCTCGAAAATCTGGCCCAACTCAACCAGTGGTTCCGCCAGCACGCCACTATCACCCAGCGGATGCGGCTCCTGAAACGATACATGGTCTACCGCCACCAGCTTGGGACCTGGTCCAACGGAACCTGGGCCCCCGACACCTTCAAGCACTGGGCACGCCTCCTGGGCCACGCCACCCAGACCCACTCGCGACGACTCTGGGCCTCCCGCGACCGCCGCGTCCTCAAGACCTCCCGCTACTTCACGTGCATCAGGCTGCCCAACTACTGGCGAGGACACGTGTTCCTGCGGTCCAAGCACCGCTGGCCCTGCTCTGCCGCCTCGCACCTGAGTTTTCGCGCCGACGACTGGAAACGCATACTGGAATGCCCCGAGGCTCTCGTCGAACACCTTCTGGCCCAGTCCCGCCCGATCAAGCATTCGCGATCAGCCCTCGTCTCCCGGGGCGCGATCGACGTCGGCGACCATCGCGTCTCCGTCGTCTGCAAACGGCACATCCGCCGAAAACCCCTCGGAGCGATCTGGGACTGCCTGCGCCACTCCCGCTGTCTGCGGGCCTGGAAGCTCAGCTACGCCCTGCTCCACCGCGGCATTCCCGTCGCCCAGCCGCTGGCCGTCCTGGAACGCCGGATCGGGCCATACCTCGCCGACAGCCTGCTGATCACCGAAGAAGTCAAACCCTCCCTGAACCTCCGTGTCTTCCTGACCACCGTCCTGCCCGCCATGCCCCGCCGGCAGAGGCAAACCATCAAACCCGTCCTGATGGACCAGCTCGCAGCCCTGCTCCGCAGGATGTACCGCAGCGGATTCGTCCATCGCGACATGAAAGCGACCAACATCCTCGTCCAGGGCGCCGGCTTGGAGCATCGCAACAGAATCGATCCCGACAAACTGCGCCTGGTGCTGGTGGACCTTGACGGCTTGCGCCTCAAACGCCGGCCCACCGCCAAAGACGAACTGCGGCCGTTGGTCCGCCTGTCGCTCTCAGCCGACTTAAGCCCGCTGATCACCATGACCGACCGCGTCCGCTTCCTCAAGGCCTACCTGACCCACTACGGCAGCGGACTGCCCGACTGGCGGACCCTGTGGCGGCAGATCGAAAACGAACGCGAAGGCCGCCAGCCGGACCACGTGCCTCAGTAGCGGAGCGACAAAAAAACCGCCGTCAGACCGGGAGCCTGAAGACCGCCAATGGGCAAATCGATCCAACGCGACTTCCGCAACATCCTGATCGTTAAGCCCTCGGCGATGGGAGACGTGATCACCGCCCTGCCCATCCTGACCCCGCTGCGCCAGAAGTTCCCTCAAGCAAAAATCGCATGGCTCGTGGCGACCCGCTGGGCCCCGCTGCTCCGCGGCCATCCGCTGATCGACGAGATCGTCGAATTCGACCGACGGCGATTCGGCTACGTCGGGCGAAGCTGGGTCGTCAGCAAACGCTTCGGCCGCTTCCTCCGATCCCTGCGAGACCGCCGCTACGACCTGGTCCTCGACCTCCAGGGCCTGTTTCGATCCAGCTTCCTCACCTGGGCCACCCGCGCCGCCGTGCGAATCGGCCCAGCCGAAAAACGCGAACTCGGATGGCTGTTCTACACCCACCGCTGCCCGCCGTCGCCAACCAACACGCACGTGGTCGATCGAATCCTCTCGGCCGGACAGCTTCTGGACCTGGACGTTTCCAACCCGACCTTCCCGCTGCCCGTCAGCGACGATGCCCGTCAGTCAGTCGCCCGCGCCCTGCGCGACCGCCTCGACCGCCGCAGCGACTACGTCACCTTCACGCCCGGCGCCACCTGGGCGAGCAAACGCTGGCCCGCCCAACACTTCGCCGAACTGGCCCGCATGGTCGTCGATGAGCTGGACCTGCCCGTGGTGCTGACCGGCGCCAACGGCGAAAGACCGCTCTGCGACCAGGTGGTCGAACAATCCCGAAGCCCCCGCGTGGTCAACCTGGCCGGACAGACCGCCCTGCCCGAACTCGTCGCCCTCATCGCCGCCGCCAAAGCCGTCGTCTGCAACGACTCCGGCGCCATGCACCTGGCGGTCGCCCTCAACCGGCCCCTGTCGGTGGTCATCGGCCCCACCAACGCCGACCGCACCGGTCCCTACCGCCGGCCCGAAAGCATCCTGCAGGCCCATTGCCCCGACGCGCCGTGCCTCAAACGAACGTGCGAAAAACTCCCCGATCCAGCCCTGCCCGCCCCCTGCATGGAGTCCGTCTCCGCCAAACACGTATTCGACAACCTCGTCAGCCAACTTGCGGCCACCTGACCCTCACCCCTTTCCGGATACCAAGAGCGTTCCGATGCCACAACACAAAACAAACCTCTCGTCACCCATTGCAGGCGTCACACAAGGACCGCCGGACCTGACCGCACCGCTCGACACCCCCGATGGACAGGTCTGGCGATACGGCGTCGGATTCCTCCTCCAGCTTGCGCCGCGACGCGCCGCTGTGCTGGCCGCGATCGAAGTCGCCTGCACGCCCACCTACGGCTTCCTCAACGGCAGTGACCTCGTCCCCTTCGACGACCCATCCGGCGTATTGGCGGCTCAAACCACAGCCGTAAACCGCAATGAACGCTGGGACGACAGCCCAACTCAAAAGGCCGGATTGATCCTCAAGAGCCCGATGCTCGCAGGATTCGTCCCCCTCGGCGCAAGACGATCCGACGGCTCAAACCACCCAGCCGCCGGCACGGGATTTGGCCTATGCCAGGCCCACGCCTTTCCGCTGGACGAAGACGGCCGATTCCAGTGGTGGAGCCCGGGAAGACGCGACCTCCTGGAAGTCCACGCCTTCTCATACGACGGCGCCGCGTTTCGCAGCGTCAGAACCCAAACCGCCACGCAAAATCCCGAATCCCCCCTGATGACCGCCGACAACCAATGGCGCATCGTCTCATCCGGAATGACCACCGCGATTCCCGACGGCGACGATCTCCTCCTGCCGGTCCTGGCCGGCAAGGCGGACGGCTCAGCGGTGGGAGTCGGCGCCTGCCGCTGGACCTTCCGCGACGGACGATGGCAACCAGCCGCGTTCCTGCCCACCGCCGAAGCCAAAAACCCCGGCGAGGGCGCGAACCTCGCCGAAAAATGCCCGTGGTTTGAGCCCTCACTGGCCCGCATGGCCGACGGCTCGCTCCTCTTCGGCGCACGCGGACAGCCCGGAGAAGGCAACCCGGACTCGGCTCGCTCCATCGAGGTCTGGCGATCCTCCGACAACGGCCGTTCATGGCGCACCGCCGCCCGCGCCGCCGATGTCCGAAACGACGCCCCCGTCTCCGTCGGCTGCACCGCCGACGGCACGCCCTACGTCATCTCCAACCCCTACGACCCCAACGTCGCCATCAGCCCAAAGACCGGACGCGGACGTGGAAAACTGGTCTGCTGGCCGATCGATCTGGAACGCGGCGGTCTGGCCTCTCCCTTCACCATTCGAGACGCCCAAGCCGACTTCGGCCCGCCCCCCCCTTCCGACGATCCCGACTACGCGGAAGCCTGGCTGGTCGATCATCCCACCACCGCGGCCCTGCGACTCGCCGACGGCCGCTGGCACAACGTCATGGCCTGCCGCGTGACCCACGGCCCGCTCTACCGGCCATCAAAAGCCTTCCCCTCCGCTTGGAACGGCTGCCATCTCGAAGAGCTGATCTCGAAAGGACCAGCCGTGCCCGCTTGGAATTTCAGCGAATAGATTACCGGCTCTCCAGCCGCACCGCCCGGACAACACCCGCGGCCAGAACGACCTTGACCGCGTCCACCGCCACAAACGGAGCCACCGCCATCGCCAGCGTCGCCCCGATCGGAGCCCCCGTCAGCAACGCAAGGTGCGTCGCGCCCAGCAGATGGATCGTCGTCACCGCCGCCGCCATCGCCAGCACCACGCCCGTCAGCGACCGGCCAACCCCGTAGCGCCGCAACAGCATCGAAAGCATCGGAGCGGACAAAACAAATCCCAGAATGTACCCGCCCGTCGGCCCCAGCGGATACCCGCCGCCCACCGCGTACCACGGCAACCCCGCCATCCCCGCCAACAAAAACACCGCCTGGGCCCCAAACGCCAGCCGCGGACGAAGCAAACCGCCGATCAGCAGCACCACCAACACCTGCGCCGTCACCGGCACCGGCGTAAACGGCAGCGGTATCTTGACCTGCGCAGCCAACGCCGTCAAATACGCCCCAACCACCACCAGCAGCACCTGGACGCCCACCGACCGGCTCTCCAACAGCCCGCAAACCCGCGTCCGAACATCCGTCAACGCCAAAGCCGTCTTCATCGTGTACGCTCCGAGAAAATCAAAGGAAATACCTCGCTCCAGCCCAATCTTATAGCAGCCGGCCCGCACCCGATCAAGCGGATTCCGAGCGACCTCCCCTGTGAGGAACCCCAAGACAACGAATCTACAAACCGGGCAAAAACCCCGCGACCTCCAGCGCCTCAAAAGTCGGCGAGCTCAGCGTAAAGAAGAAATTATACTGCCCGAAGTCCTGATCGATCTTCAGCAGCACCACGTTGTCCCCTTCGCGGAGGGTGACCGCGAAAACTTCCTGATCCGGCTGAGCTCCGCGAAACGCCCGCTCGACGCGGACCAGCTCGTGGTTCACGTACAGCTTGTAGCCGTCGTCGCTGCCGATACCGATCCGAACCGTCTGCGCCCGCTTCGAACGTATCACGCAGCCGGCGTAGACCAGCACGTCGTTGGGAAACTCCAGCGCCTTGATCGGCTCGAGGCCCATCAGGTCCACGCTGCCGTGCTCGTCCGCGCCGAGTCTTGTCCATCCGTATTGCTTCTCGTTCCACGTGATCCGCTCGCCCGCGTTCGCCTCGACCTTCGCCTCGCCGCCCGCCGCAACCAGATAGTCCACGTCGAACCCCTGCTTGACCGGCCGAGCGCCGGGATTGGGGAACGGCCCGCAGATCAGCCAATCCGTCACGAACATCCGGTACGGCCCGTCCTGCCCGACCGTCACCACCCGCTCCGAATCGACCGGCGGCGAATACCGCAAACCCTCCAGACGCCTCCCGTCGGCTGCCGACCTTAGCCGCCAGTAAAAACCCCCCGTCGACAAAACGACTACCCGATTGGCCCCCTCCTTCAAGGCAACCGTCTGGTCGTTCTCCGCAACCCGCCCGTTGATCCAGATCGCCCGCGAACCGAGGCACAAAACCTTCGCCTCCTGCGCCTTCGGCGAGTCGACGAGCGAGGTAAAGAGACATTCACCCTCGAACCCGACGTACTCGCGGCTGTTGCCTTCCGCAGCCGGACACGCCTGCCACGACAACCGCGCCCCGTCCGCCAGCTCATAAACCCCATCCGGCTCGCCACACGCCGCCCGGATCACCGATCCGCCCAGACTCCGCCCCGCCGACGGCGACAGCACCAGGAAATTGCCCGCCGGATACCAACCGGGAGCATCGACGGGAGCAACGTTGTGATAGCCCGCCACGTACAGCCGCCCTCGCCGACCCTCGGCCGTAAAGTCAACCTGCGCCGCCAGCAGCGTCGGATAATCCACCGATCCAAACGACCGATCGACCCACCGAACATCCACCGCGTCGCGAAGCGTCGACTGACCCGCCACCGAGCCCCACTCCCGCCGCACCACCGGCGGCTCAGCCGCCAAAGGCAAACGGTACGTCACAACCACGTCCTCAATCGCCTCGCCCCCGTTGACCAACTCAAGCCGCAACTGCCTCTCGTCATCCGACAACCGAATAGCACCGCTCAGCGACGGAAAATCCGTCGACGCGACCGGCTCGTCCTTCACATACACCGCATCAATCAACTCAGGCAGCATGCCATCGCAAACCGGATAGGGCACCGAAAAAACCAATGACGTCTCACTCCGCCGGTCCGCCTCAACCGCCTGCCCGTCAACCGCCACGCGTGCCGCCCCCGCAACAACGCCCGTCACCTCCAACGTCAACGGCACGCTCGCGCCCGCGTCCAACACCGACGGCCTCGCCAGCTCAAACGACAGCGTCCCGCCCTCATGCCCGATATTCTCAATCTCCCCGTACTCCCGCTGAAACCGGTACGACCCGTACTCGCTCTGCGTGCAGTACCAGCAGTCCTCCAGATGCGAGTGACTCTTGATCTGCTCCTCCAGCATCTCCCACTTGTTGTAGTTCTCGTACGCCCATGCGTGCGTGCAGAAACTCAAATTCGGCTCGACCCGCCGCTGACTCTCATCGCCGAACCGCTGACCAAACCACGGCTCGATCGGATGGCCGTCGCCCGGCAGCTCCAGATTCCCCGAAAGCCCCTCCATCCCCTCCGGAAACGGCCCGCCGCTCCACGCCGCGTGAACGTATCCGCAGCGGCGAAGCACCCGGTAAATCGCCCAGTGAAACTCCGGCATCGGAGCATAAACAAACCCATTGCCCGGAAACGCCAGCGCGTTGACCGGCACGTCCGTCCGCGCCTCGATGTCGATCCGCGACTTGAGATACTCCTCCCACGTCTTGTTGTACACGCTGCCCGGACCGCCCGCGTGCGTCAGCGTGTGCGACTGAACCGCATGCCCGCCCGCGATCAGCGTCTTCTCAGCCTCCGCGCCCAACCCGCCGCCAACCACGTAAAACGTCCCCTTCTGCCCGTACCGACCCAGCAGCTCGCCCATCTTCAGATCGGCCGCCGTCGGATTGTCGTCCCATCGCGACGTGATCGCCCACTTCGCCCCACGGTACAGCGGCATCACCTCGACCCGCGCATCGCCGCCGACCCCCGAAACCTCCACCCTCTGCCGGCACATCCGGATCGGCAACTCCTCCGCCTGACCCGCCCAAACCGCTGAACCGCACGCCACGAAAACCGCCACCGAGCACGTCAACCAGCGAGCCATGAACTACCCTCCAAACCAACCCGCCTACCCCGCCTCGCGCTCCTCCCGCGGCCGAGTCTTCCACCGCCGGTGCAGCCACAAGTACTGACGCGGATCGGCCAGAACCATCCGCTCCTGCGCCTTCATGAACCGCTGCGTGATGTAAAAAATCTCATCCTCCTGACCCGCCCAGTCCTCCGGATAGATGATGTCCGCCACCTCCAGCTCGTAGAGAAACTCATCCCACGAAATCCGTCTCGCGCAGCCGACGATCAGCGGCACGCCGAAACTCCGCGCGGCATGCGCCACGCTCTTCTGCGTCGACGCCGGCCGGCCGAAAAAATCCACGAACAACCCCTTGCGGCCCGCGTCCTGATCCGCGATGAATCCCAACGCCGCGCCGCTCGCCAACGCCTCCTGGGCCCCAGCCGTCGCCCCCTTCTTGTACAGCAGCTTCAAACCCCGACGCTCCCGAATGCTCAGCAAATAATCGTTGATAAACGGGTTATTCAGCGGACGCATCACCGCCACCGTGTCAAACCCCAGACACGCCAGCGTAAATCCCGCCAGCTCCCAACTGCCGTAGTGCCCGGTAAACAGCACCGCACCGCGACCCTGCAACAGCACCCGCAACGCCTCCTCAAAGTTCTTCAGCCGAACGTGACGACGCCACGTGCCCAGCGTCACCAACCGCGGCGTGAAAAAACACTCCATGCAGAACATCACCAGGTGCTCGCACGACGCCTTCCCGATCGCCGCCAATTCCCCCTCGCTGTACCGGTCGCCCAGCGACCGACGCAAATTCTCCATGATCTGATCGCGATGACGACGCTTGATCAGCTTCCGCAACAACGGCACGTCCGTCCCGATAATCCACCACATCGCGTCGCCCAGCCGCCGCGCCGCCCGCAAATTCCACTCAATCGGAAACAGATGGAACACCAGGGTCACCATCCGCAACGCGAGGTACGCCGTGTAATCGACCGCCTTGTTTCGCCGCTTCTGCGCCATTCCGTGAATTCTACTGCCTTCGCCCAACCCCCGTCAACCAAACCGCGATCACGAAACCTGGCCATGCCCCTCCTCCGCCAACTTCCGCAACAACCGCAAATTCCGCCGGTCAAACGTCAAATCGTCGCCCTTCGGCGTCTCAATCACCTTCGGCACGCCAACCAGACGCTCATCGCGAACAAAATGCCCGAACGCCGCCAACCCGATCCGCCCCTCGCCGATGTGCGCGTGCCGGTCCAGCCGGCTGCCCAACTCGCCCGCCGAATCGTTCAAGTGCACGCAACCCAACCGCTCCAGACCCACCAGCTTCTCGAACCGCGCCATCAATCCATCGAACACCCGACGATCCGCCACGTCGAACCCAGCCGCGAACAGATGACAACTGTCCATGCAAAACCCCAATCGCTCCGGATGCCTCGATGCCGCCATGACCTCCGCGATCTCCTCCGGCACGCTCCCGATCAATCCGCCCGCGCCCGCCGTCGTCTCCAGCAGCACCCGCGTCTCGCCGCCGTCCGCCGCCAACACCTCGTCCAACCCCTTCGCCACCAGACGAATCCCTTCCTCAACTCCCCTCCCGCGATGGCTGCCCGGATGCATCACCAGATCGCCCACGCCAAGCCGCCGGCACCGCCCCAGCTCATCCGCCAGCGCCGCAATCGACCGCCCGCGAACCACCACATCGTCGCTGCCCAGATTAATCAAATACGCGCTGTGACCCACCACCCGCTCGACCCGCGGCCGGCTCGACGCCAGCGCCGACCGCCACGCCGCCGCCTGCTCGTCGCTGATCGCCGGACCCTCCCACTGCCGCTGATTCTTCACGAATATCTGCACGCAGTTGCACCCCAGCCGACCGGCCAACCCGATCGCCCGATCGTACCCGCCCGCAATCGACAGGTGCGCGCCCAGAAGCAGCGGTGGCTTTGCCGCCCTGACATTGCTATCATTCATCATTTGCACTCAACCGCGAACCCAAACGACACACAAACCCGAACCAGACGCTCGACGATAGAAAACCTTATGCCCACAACCGACGAACTCAAAGATAAATTCTGGCCCTTCGTCCGAAACCCAGCCCAGTACATCGGCCGCGAAGTCAACATGATCCGCAAGGACTGGGACGCCGCCGACCTGCGCATAGCCCTCGCCTTTCCCGACGCCTACACCGTCGGCAGCTCGTCCCTCGCCGTCCACATCGTCTACGACGTCCTCAACGCCATCCCCGGCGTCCTCTGCGAACGAGCCTTCTGCCCCTGGCCCGACGCCGCCGACCGACTCCGACACGCCAACCTCCCACTCTACGCCCTCGAATCCTACCGCCCGCTCCGCGACTTCGACCTGATCGCCTTCAGCGTCCAATACGAAATGCTCTACACCAACGTCATCGAAATGCTCGACCTCGCCGGCGTCCCGCTGGCCGCCGCCGAACGCTCCGACAACGACCCGCTCGTCCTCATCGGCGGCTCGCAGGCCCACAACCCCGAACCCCTCGCACACCTGATCGACCTCGCCATCCTCGGCGAAGCCGAAGCCGCCCTGCCCCCCTTCGTCGACCTCCTCCGCCAAATCCGACAACACACCCGACGCCGCGACCACCAACTCGCCGAACTCGCCAAAGGCCTCCACTTCGTCTACGTGCCAAGCCTCTACGACGTCCGCTACCGCCACGACGGCGAAATCGACGCCATCGCCCCCAAACAACCCGACCTGCCCATGCCCGTCGTCAAAACCTTCGTCCGCGACCTCGACACCGTCGCCGCCCCCACCAAACCCATCGTCCCCTACGTCCAGACCGTCCACGAACGAATCAACATCGAAATCATGCGCGGCTGCCCTCACGCCTGCCGCTTCTGCCACGAAGGCTGCACCCGACGGCCGCTCCGCTTCCGCTCCCGACAGCGAATCGTCGAACTCGCCGAGCAAACCTTCGCCAACACCGGCCTCACCGAAATCTCCCTCTTTAGCCTCTCCTCAGCCGACCATCCCGAACTCCGACAACTCTTCGATGACCTCAACGCCGCCATGGGACCGCGACACGTCAGCGTCGCCCTCCCCTCCCTCCGCGCCGAAAAACAACTCGAACTCATCCCCGCCGGCACCAGCCGCGTCCGCAAAGCCCCCCTCACCATCGCCGTCGAATCCGCCGACCCCCTCGTCCGACAAATCATCAACAAACCCATCGACGACCAGGCCATCTTCGACGCCGCCACCCGCGCCTACCAGTGCGGCTGGCAGCACGTCAAACTCTACTTCATGATCGGACTGCCCGGCGAAGACCCCAACCAACTGCCCCGCATCGTCGAACTCGCCGACCACATCGCCCAACTCCGCCGACAAGTCGCCCGACGCACAGCCGACGTCAACGTCTCGATCTCCATCTTCACCCCCAAATCCCACACCCCGCTCCAGTGGATCGGCCAGCGTGACCTCGACTACGTCGATCGCGCCCAAACCATCATCAGAAACGCCGCCCGCGGAAAACGCCACATCAAGATCAGCTTCCACAACCGACACCGAAGCCGCGTCGAAGCCGTCCTCGCCCGCGGCGACCGACGCGTCGGCCCCGCCCTCCAACACGCCTGGAAACTCGGCGCGCGATTCGACGCCTGGGAAGAAACCTTCCATCCCGACCACTACTACCGCGCCATCGAACACGCCGGCCTCGACCCAGCCTTCTACGCCCATCGCAACATCCACCCCGACCGCGCCCTGCCCTGGGACCACCTCCAGCCCGCGCCCCAGAAATCCGTCCAACTCCACCAACTCCATAGAGCCCTCGACCTGATCCCCGACGGCCGGAATCTCTTTTCGTAAACCGCCCGCCGCCCCGTACAATACCGGCAAAGGAGGAACCGTGGCGATAGACCTCGACCGTCACATCCAAAGCTTCACCCGCGTCGCCGTCGACCTCGCCTCAAGCGGAGCCGAACTCGCCTTCGGCCTCATGGGCAAAACCGCCGTCTCCCTCAAGGACGACCACACCGTCGTCACCGAAGCCGACCACCGAGTCCAGGAAATGATCGTCCAGCGGCTGCGGCGACTCTTCCCCACCCACGGCATCATCGCCGAGGAAGCCTCCGACATGCTCAAACCCGATGAACTCGAACGCGAGTGCGTCTGGGTCATCGACCCCATCGACGGAACCCGCTGCTTCGCCGCCGGCATCCCCAGCTTCACCTGCTCCGTCGCCATGCTCTACCGCCACGCGCCCGCCGTCGCCGCCATCGCCCTGCCGCGACCGCGAATGATCTTCCACACCAGCCTCAACGAACCCACCCGACTCAACAATCAGCCGGTCCGCGTCACCGACCGGCCCCTCGACCAGCGCAGCGTCATCGCCGTCTCCGGCTCCGAACTCCTCCACGTCCCCGAATACCTCCGCCGGTGGGCCGGCGTCCGTATCGTCCGCGACTTCGGATCCGTCGCCTACCACATCGCCCTCGTCGCCGCCGGAAAACTCGACGCCGCTATCAACTTCAAAGGCAAACTCTGGGACGTCGCAGCCGCCGCCCTCCTCCTCGACCGCGCCGGCGGAACCATCCTCCGACTCGACGACCGCGGCATACCCAACCGCCAACCCCTCTGGCCCATCAACCCAAAAACCCACCGCCGAGAACCCCTCCCCCTCCTCGCCTGCTCCGCGGCCCGGTACGTCGATCCGGACCACATCGGACCGCTCGACTCCGGCCCGGTCGAGTACCTCGCGAGCGGCCGTGAGCATGGCCTCGCGTTCCCCGGGGCCGGGGCTGGCCGGGCCAGCGACGACGAAGAGTGACATCGGTCTCAAGATAACCGGCCGGTGTGACTCGGCTTCCGAGAGCATCACACTCCGTCCGGCAGGGCG